>Ga0209254_10001930_pt1 | contig 18721 bp, 17 predicted proteins | sample FrelakmetDIP11DI_FD_187148 | JGI IMG/M metagenome (GOLD analysis project Ga0209254, IMG submission 187148) | Freshwater lake sediment microbial communities from the University of Notre Dame, USA, for methane emissions studies - DIP11 DI (SPAdes)... | ecosystem: Environmental > Aquatic >...
GGATCAGAACCTCTCCGGGATGCGATATACGCAATAGTCTTTCCTTCCATCCATTTATTCTTCCGGGACGAAACTGATGATAGAGATATAGTTTCCCATAATCCTTTCTCCGGATATGCATCGTGTAGTTCACGTTGTATCTTTTCACGTATTTCCCTGCTTTTCAGTTTTTTTAACTCTGCTTCCGCCCCTCCCTCGTACACCCATTTGGGAAGAATAGTATCGAGGTCGGTTGATGAAGCCGTATACGGGTAGCGGTCGCAGGTAAGATGGATGCCTTCCTTATGCGCTTTTTCAATCATTGAAATCGCTCCATCAATCTTATGCCAGTTTCTCTCCCCGCTTGTCTTTATGTGAGAAATGTGCACGCTGATTCCTGACTCTCTCCCTATCTGTATCGCTTCTGCTATGGATTCCAATAAGCGGTCCCCTTCACTTCTCATATGGGTGGTATAGATACCATATTTTCGTATCTTACCAGTAATCCCCTCTTGCCCCCCTTTAGAAAAGGGGGGATGGGGGGATTTGATCGTGTTTGATTTCTGGTTGTATTGAGAGAGAACCTTACATAATTCAATAAGTTCTTCGGTATCAGAATAAATCCCCGGAGGATAAATCAGTCCTGTTGAAAGCCCCACCGCGCCTTGTCGTATTGCCTGCCTGAGGAGAGCAGCCATCTCCTTTTTCTCTGCGGCAGTAAGTTTCCTGTCCTGATACCCTGCTGTGCATGCCCGCAAATTGCCATGCCCAGTAAGTGTCATGAAATTAAGGGCCATAGTTCTTTTTTCAAGCAGTTCGAAGTATTCCCGAAAGCTTTCCCAGCGCTCCGTAATCCCGTATTCCCTCAGATCTTCCTCCCGCTGCTTTAAGGCATCTCCGAACAAAGGAGCAGCCGAAAGACCGCAATTGCCGTTTATTTCAGTCGTTATCCCCTGACAGACCTTTCCTTCGGCGCGCGGGTCGGCAAGTAAGGTGAAATCGGAATGCGCATGGGTGTCAACAAATCCCGGCGTCACCGTCATATCTCTTGCCTCAATGGTTTTCCCCGCGCTGATTTTTGATCTGCGTCTGCTGCCGGGCGCCTTTTTATCTATGAAAGCGATCCTGTCACCTGATATGCCGATATCCCCTTCAAACGGCCCTGCACCGGTCCCGTCAAAAAGGATTCCGTCTTTGATGAATATATCAATTTTTTCTTTCATGGGGAGTAATCCCTGCATTCCCCTTTGTTTTGTTGAATAAGGTCCTCATTGTTTACTCCCTCATTCAAAAACGTTTCAGGGGATCGAATACTTTTCACAAATAAGGGCATCAGGAATGACGAAATCACCTTTGCACGGTTCCGGAATCCCGTTATTTTTCTGTCCTTGACAGTTGTCCTGTATTCCCTGACTACCTGCTCTTTCAGTCGCGGAAGAGATTTCATGGTCAACCCCATGGTTGAGAAAAATTCTTCGACAGGCACCCCCACCCGCTCAAACGGTTTCAAAAGTTTTGCAAACGCGCTGATCAGCGGTTCAATGCCTGTGGTTGCAGTGAGTATCTTTGCGCCGGCGATCATACAAAAAATCCTTATCGTCCTCAGCAATGCGGCAATGAGTCCCTCCTCGGTAACGAAAAATGGGCCTGCCTGAAAGAGAATTCTGCCGTGTTGAAAAAATAAATTGCTGAAAAAAGTAAAGCAGAGGAAAACAGTAATCGGAATCCATCCTCGTAGAAGCGATGACATCGGAATCCTGGCGAGGAGCATCGCCATAAGGATGAAGATACCAAAAGAAAACAGGAGATTCTTTATGAAGAATAAACCGAGGATAAATGCGATGTAGAAAAGGATCTTTATTTCAGGAAGCAAGAGGTTTCCTTCAGTCCGCCCTATTGTTGCTGAACACCGCCATCTTCTGAATCGCCGGGGCTGATGCAGTGTAGGTATGGAGCCCTTCCGCAATCGCTTTTGCAATGTTCATCCTGTATTCATCCTGTGATAACAGCTTTTCTTCTTCCGGATTGCTAATGAAGGAGACTTCTACGAGGATCGAAGGCATTTTCGCGCCGAAGAGGACATAGAAAAGTGCCTGTTTAACCCCGAGGTCCGGTACATCTCCATAATTGTCATCCAGCCCTGATATTATTGATCTCTGGATATAGTTTGCAAGTTTGATGGATTCGTCTCTTTTGTTCTCCCGCATGAGGCCGCTCAATATTGCCCCAACGGTATCCATCTGGCGGTTCATTTCCTTCATTTTTTTGAGCGATATCTTATTTTCTCTCGCGGCAACCCTGTTTGCCTCTTCATCGTCCGTCCAGTTGAGCAGATACGTTTCGACGCCCTTTGCCTGCTTCCGAGGGCTTGCATTCGCATGGATTGACACGAAGAGGTCAGCGTTCTTTCTATTTGCAATTGCAGTTCTTTCTTCCAGAGGGATGAACACATCGTTCTCTCTGGTCAGGTAAATTTCGTTCACGGGATCTGCAGAAAGGATCCTTTTCAGCTTCACAGCGATGTCGAGTACAACATCTTTCTCATAGAGTTTATTCGGTCCAACAGCGCCGGGATCATGCCCGCCGTGACCCGCATCGATGACGATTCTCTTTTTCGTGACCGCCAGCACCCGATTGTCCGTCCCCTTCCCTTTTCCGTAGAGATCGATAACCAACCGCACAGGATCTTCGATGATAAACGATTTATAATCGGTAATCTCTTCGATGTCGAAGACAAGCCTGACGGTGTCATCATTAAACTGGGATGCGCGTATGGTCTTTACGATCCCGTCTCCAACAGGCAAGTGGGTCTTTATCTCTTTTGCGATGGAGGAATTCTTTAGATCGAAATAGATTCTGTCGGGATTTGAAAGACGGTTCTTTGAAAACTCTGGGGGTGAGGAAAGATCGACCACGATGCGCGTGTAATCAGGCGATGAAAAGTGACGGATCCCTTTTACTTTTGCCTGTCCGCCAGCATTTACAGGGAGAGGAAAACATACAACTACTGCAAGAACAACGAATACAAAAAATCTGTTACTGCCTGTTCTGAGGTTTAAAAACAATTCTTGTTCTCCAAACCCCTCTTTGTTATTTATACAGACTGAACTGCGCTGATCTCCGGTATCTCTCTCTTCAGATTCGTCTCAACCCAGTTCTTTAAGGTAACAGTCGCCATGGGACATGAGCCGCACGCACCTTTTAATTTCACATAGACTACGGTGCCCTTTATTTCAACGAGTTCAATATCTCCACCATCTCTCTGTAATCCTGCCCTTACTGTTTCGAGGACCTTTTCAACGTCTTCTCTAAACATACTGCCTCCATATTTTTATTTAATACTATAACATTATAGGGTTTTATTCAAGTAGTTATTTATCATTATTTTCATAAGACCTGATGCTGAGCGAACATGCTCTCTCTCCGGCGATTTCAAAAAAAAATTATGAATAACGGGGCTAAAGATTTCAATCGGGATTGGGACTGTTAAAAGCTATTCCCTCTGCCGCGTAATTTACGCTATAGTAAATGATTGCCTTTTAACAGGTTTTCAATATCAGACATTGGAGAATATACGACAATGAGTACTCAGCGCATAGCTCTGTTTTTGTTCATCTCTGTATTCCTTTTTATCGGGAATTCTGTTTATTCGTCTATTATCGAAACGCAGGAGGGCGTCTGTGCCCCCGGGACAGAAAATCCCGCCCCGTGTGTTGACGATGCAAAATCCGACACCGCCCTAATCCCTCCGGCAGCGGATAAAAACAAAGGCCCTGAATCGTCTCGTGCACCTCAGAGAGAGCAGAACATAATTCAGGAAGATGCAGAGCCCTTTGCCTTATATTTCTTCTGGGGAAACGGATGTCCTCACTGCGAAGAAGAAAAACAGTTTCTAAAGGAGATGAAAAAGAAATACCCCGGGCTGAAGGTCATTGATTATGAAGTATGGTATAACAAACAAAATGCAGCCCTCCTGGCGAAAATGGCAAAGGCATTCGAATTAAAAGCATCCGGGGTCCCTGTGACTGTTATCGGTGAACATGCATTTGTCGGCTTCTCACAGCATTCGCGGCAGGAAATAGAAGGATCTATTCTGGAGTGCGTGTCAGCCCGGTGTATCGACCCTTCCCTTATCGTCTCGGGCAGGATCTCGGTCGGAAAAAGGCAGAATTCTGCCGGAAATGGCGGACCTTCTGGGAAGCCTGAAGAACTGGAGTGCACCGAGAAAAACAAGACCGTCTACATCCCATGGATTGGAAACCTCGACGTATCCGAGATGTCATTGCCTGTCATGACCCTTATTATCGCAGGAATGGACAGTTTCAATCCCTGCGCATTCTTTGTCCTTCTCTCTCTTCTTGGCCTCCTGATACACGCCCAATCCCGCAAAAAGATGCTCTTGATAGGGAGCATCTTCGTTTTCTTTTCCGGATTCATCTATTTTGTCTTTATGGCTGCGTGGCTGAACCTGTTTCTCGTCATGGGACAGGTGGAAATCATCACAAAAATAGCCGGTTCTATCGCGATGCTCATTGCAGTGATTAATATCAAGGATTTCTTCATATTTAAAAAAGGACTTTCGCTCACGATTCCGGACAGTGCAAAGCCGAAGCTTTTTGACCGGATGCGGAAATTGCTGAAATCGACCTCGATCGTATCCATCCTGATGGGAACCGCCGTCCTCGCAATCGCTGCAAATGCCTATGAACTCCTGTGCACAGCAGGATTCCCAATGGTCTTCACGAGGATTCTGACATTGAATAACCTCTCCACCTTTTCGTATTATCTCTACCTTGTTCTCTATAATGCGATTTATGTCATACCGCTGTCGGTCATCGTCATTATCTTCACCGTTACCCTCGGGAAAAAGAGTCTCTCGGAATGGCAGGGGAGAATTTTGAAACTGGTGTCCGGGACCATGATGCTCGGACTCGGAGGACTCTTGCTGTTCGATCCCGCAATTTTAAGCAACGCTTTCGTATCGTTTCTCCTCCTGATCGGCGCGATCACCGTGTCGGCTTTTCTGGCGTTCCTGACAAAGAAATTCGGAAAATCATAATACCTGGAATGAGAGATAACCAAATGAAAAAAATCATGTTCCTTTGTACTGCAAATTCCTGCAGAAGTCAGATGGCCGAGGGGTTTGCAAAAGAATACGGCAAGGGGATTGTCGAAGTGTATAGTGCCGGCCTCATGGCTGCCGGGGTCCAGCAAAGGGCGATTGCGGTCATGAAGGAAATCGACATCGATATATCAAAACAGCAATCAAAAAAAATCGATGCGGACCTCCTGAGAAAAATGGATATCGTCATAACCCTCTGCGGACATGCAGAGGAAACATGTCCATGGACGCCGCCTGCGATCAGGCGCATTCATTGGCCGATTCAGGACCCTGTGGGAACTGTTGGGACGGAAGAACAGATAATGAAGGAATTCAGACGCGCGAGGGATGAGATTAAGGGAAAGGTACAGGAGTTAATGAAGGACATCGCTATGGGAAAGATATAATCTGCACCCCATGCGTTCCTGCATATCCCTGTCCTTTTCATAATGAGCTTTCCTGGTAATTATTCTTTGAAGTGAGAAGGTTGCACTGGTATTCTTTCTTCAAGAGTTCCAAAAAGGAACTTGATGATATCGGCTCACTCAACAGAAAACCTTGTATTCCATCGCTTCCCTGTTCCTGAAGATATAATAACTGCTCGTGAGTTTCTACTCCTTCAGCAATAACGTTCAGATTAAGCGTACGTGCCAATGAAATAATGGATCTTATAATTGCCCTGTCATCAGCATTCGATATGATGTCCCGGACAAAGGAGCGGTCAATTTTCAATGTATCTATGGGTAGCCGTTTTAAATATCCAAGCGAGGAATATCCTGTCCCGAAATCATCAATTGCAAGCCGCACCCCGGTAGCTTTTAGCTCTTGCAGCGTTTTAAAGGTGAGTTCTGTCGGTTCCATGAGAATGGTCTCAGTAAGCTCCAACTCAAGGTAGCGGGGCTCTAAATCCGTATCGAGCAGCGTCTGAGCAACGGATTCTGCAAAATCTTTTTGTTTAAACTGCACGCCGGATATATTGACGGTTACGTATAGTGGCGGGAACCCGGCACGCTGCCATTCCTTGTTCTGTGCACAGGCGGTGTTGAGTACCCAATTCCCAATCGGTATAATGAGACCACTTTCCTCTGCGATCGGAATAAATATATCCGGCAAAAGTATACCCTTTTCAGGGTGTATCCATCGTATCAGGGATTCCACCCCGATCATTTTACCTGTGGCACTGTCATATTGCGGCTGATAATATAACTGAAAATCTCCCTTGTCTATGGATGTTCTCAGGCTGCTCTCGAGGGAAAATCGTTCCACGGCCTCGGTATTCATCTGTTCTGAGAAGAACTGGTAATGATTTCTCCCTTTTTCTTTTGCATGATACATTGCGGTATCCGCATTTTTCAAAAGGGTATCAACATCCCGGCCATCGCCCGGATATAACGCGATGCCGATGCTCGTCGAAATAAATATCGCACGGTTCTCTATGCAAAACGGTTGTGAGAAAAGATCCAGCATACGCTGTGCTACTCTGCTCGCATCCTGAGGCTCCTTTATTTCTCTCAGCAATATGGTAAATTCATCACCACCAAGGCGGGCTAAGGTAGTTTCTAAATGATCGTCTTCGGCACGGGAAAGGGTATCAATTCTGCGTATGCTTTTCTCCAGGCGATCAGAGACGGACTGCAGAAACGTATCTCCAAAATTATGGCCAAATGTATCATTCACAGTCTTAAAATCATCTAAATCAAGATAAATTACCGCTAATAATTTATTGTATTTTTCCGCATATAATATAGCCTGATTCAGGCGATCTTTCAATAAATAGCGGTTCGGCAAGTTCGTGAGCAGATCAAAATATGCCATTTGGGCGACCTGTTCTTCAGCTCTCTTCTGTGCGGTGATATCCCGAAAACTCCAGACTCTCCCCACACATTTTTCTTCTATCCTCTGAGGCCTCGAATATCGCTCCATGATCCTGCCATCCTTGAATTGCAGCACATCATAACTCGCTTCTTCCGGTTGTGCATATAAGTTCTGTACTTTTTTTATAAAACCATCAGGGTCCTGGAGTTGATCCAAAACAAACCTGAGCGCTGCAAAATCATCCCGGGCCTCGACAATATGCGGAGGAATGTGCCACATATCTACATATTTTTTATTAAAACTGGTAATTTTCCCTTTTAAATCAACAACCAAAATGCCGTCTCTGGTAGATTCAATCGTTGCATTGAGGAGTGAGAGGGTTTTTTTGAGTTCGTCGTTTGCTATGAGCAATTCCTGCGAACTGAGATCAAGGGACCGCTCAAGCATATTTCTGTCAATATCTGATTGAATATACGCGTTGTTTATCGCAGCAAAAATTTCCTCCAGGTCTTTTGGAATAGCACATGACTCACATACATTTTTTTTAAGCTGACGTTTCAGGAGGCTATGTATGTTTTTCATGTTATTTTTCAGACAGAAGAGTAATGCTCATTGTCTGATTATGCAATGCGCAGGGGCCACCCTGATGGAACGGCGATAATTCTCCATATGAATAAAAGCCTGTCATCACAGTCTTTTCCCCCAGAATATCACGAATACCTTCAATCTCTTCCTCAGTCCTCTGTTTGAGAATCATTTTTCTCCCCACACAACTGATGAGAATGGCCAGTTCCGGTGAGAATGAGCCGATTGCTTCATAACTCTTTGCTGCCGCCCCGACTGCACCATCAATCAGTCTGTCAAGGTTTGCCTTCATTAACCGGGCATAAGACCCCGCGGGAACATCTCCCGCAAACGTCATGCTTTGGTCATGTTCATTAACAGACAGAATGGTTCTGACGACACTCGTGTGGCTGTCTTTTGTCCGAAGACTCAGAGGAAAGAGAAGCCCTGTCGCAGGGAGTCCTGCAGCCTGTTCCCCCAAGTATAATTTGTACAGTTCCAGGGCTGACTTGCCATCCAGTTCATAGAGTATATTCCCTTTTGACTTTGTTATTACTCTCTCAGGGCCAAAGGGATCCCATCCCCCCTGAGAACAATATCCAATCTTCAATGTATTACCGTATAAACCAAAGGCGGCAACCATTTTATTCTGGGGGTGGCCGTCCCAACAGACGAGTGTTTCCTGAAATCGTTCCCCATCTCCTGCAAGACCGCCTGTTATCGAGACTTCTGCGGGAAGAATTTCAGTCAGCCCTCTCACCAGATCACTTCCGTTTACAGAGATTCCGTCCGAGAGAACTATCACGTGTCTCAGGCCGTTTGTATCGAGAGACTCGGCAAGAAGCTGCCCTACCCGATAACTATCGATCGATTGGCTTAACCCAATCTGGGCTCCCTGAATCCTCGTAGATTCAAAACTGATTGCGGTCAACACAAATGCATTATCGATAACCTGTGTCCCGGCAATTTCACCTGCGGTTGAACATCCACAGAAATGGGCATTCGGATAGGTTTCTTTCACCTCATGGCAAAGCATTGCCTGTTTAATTATTTGAGTGGAACCAAAAAAGAGAACCAACTGTACTGATTCATCTTTTTCGCCTGAAAACGCGGGAGCCCATCCTTTTTCCGCTGTCCATATTTTTTGATCTATTTTCATAATTTTTTTATATACCTATATAATATAATTATTTTGAAAAACGCACATCCTACCCAGGTAGGGTATTTTTCTTTAACAATCATATAAAATAAATTATGCATATGAGTATTTTATGAGAAAAGAACTTCAGGTACTGGAATATAAGAAAAAAATATACTCTTCCTTGATTTTTCTCATTGCGCCAGCAAAGAGGAATTCATGCCGGTCATAGAGGCTGCAAAAGAGTGGCTTAAAAATAAGGACCCCAATTCCGTATTAACATTAACAGACGTAACAGATACCCACTTTAATAAAGAAATTATCACTCTTATGAAAGAACTGACGTTACATAATAAACCATACGTTAAAGCAGGAGCTGTCGTAGGAATTACAAGGCCTCTCATGAAGTTGACCTATAATACCGTTATGGCTTTCTCCAGGAGAACATTGCCCATATTTGATACACAGGACCAGGCAAAGGAGTGGTTGATTACTCAATAGCGGGAAATTTGTAACACCCCTCTATCCCTTTAGGGAAAGGGGAATGAACGTAGAGTGCAGAAAAAAAAGTTAAGGGGTTGTGGCCAAAAGAAATAAACCCTGCTTCCTCCTTTTTGAAGGAGGAATTGTCTTACTTCTTCTTTCTTGCAGCCAGTTTATTCAGAGCATTGATATACGCCTTGGCAGCGGCGACAATGATGTCAGTATCTGCGCCGAGCCCGCGCGCGGTTCTGTCGTCTTCTTCGAGTGAGACCACGACTTCGCCAAGGGCATCGGTGCCACCGGTAATCCCCTTGACTTCGAATTTCAGCAGTTTGCTCTTTGTGTTTGTTATGGCAGAAATGGCCTTATACGTCGCATCGACCGGTCCGTCTCCATGCTCAATCCTGTCAGCGATGTCTTCGCCGACCCTGAGCCTCATTGCGGCTGTTGGCCTCTGATTTATACCACTGATTATATGTAAATCAACGAGGCTGTATACCTCAGGCACCTTTGTGACATCCTCGGAGATCAATGCCTCGATATCCTCATCAAAGATGTCCTTCTTCTGATCGGCGAGTTTCTTGAACCGCTCGAATGTCCTGTTGAGTTCTTCATCCGCGAGCACATATCCAAGCTCCTTGAGCCTCGTCTTGAATGCATGCCGTCCGGAGTGTTTTCCGAGCACAAATTTGGTTGAATGCAGGCCGATACTTTCGGGCCTGATGATCTCATAGGTCGACTTTTCTTTCAGAAGTCCGTCCTGGTGGATACCTGACTCATGTGCAAAGGCGTTCGCTCCAACGATCGCCTTATTCGGCTGGACGGAAATTCCCGTTATTTTTGTAACGATCCTGCTGCTGCGCATGATTTCTTCTGTATTGATCTTTGTATCGGCATTGAAAAGATCGCGCCTCGTCCTCAACGCCATAACCACCTCTTCCATCGAGCAGTTCCCGGCGCGTTCGCCGATACCGTTAATAGTGCATTCGATCTGTCCGGCTCCGTTGAGAACCGCTGCCAGAGAATTCGCAGTAGCCAGCCCAAGGTCATTATGACAGTGGACGGCGATGACAGCCTTTTTGATATTCTTCACCCTCTCGTGAATAGTCTTTATCATTGCGCCGAATTCAATTGGAATGCTGTAGCCAACCGTGTCCGGGATATTTACCGTTGCAGCTCCGGCCTCAATCACCGCCTCGACGACTTCGCAGAGATAGCCGATGTCGGTTCTCGTAGCGTCCATGGGAGAAAATTCAACGTCCTCAACAAGACTCCGGGCAAGCTTTACCATCTCAACAGACCTTTTCAACGCCTCTTCCCTGCTCACCCGGAACTGATGTTTCAGGTGTATGTCCGAGGTCGAATGAAACGTATGGATCCTCCGTTTCGGGGCGTCTTTTAACGCCTCCCAGGCCGTCTTGATGTCCTGCTCCCTCGCCCGGGCGAGACTGCAGATGACAGGGCCGCTCACCTCATTGCCGATAGTTTTTATGGCTTCAAAATCACCAGGGGAACTGAATGCGAATCCAGCCTCAATAACATCGACACCAAGCCTTGCAAGCTGTTTGGCGACCGTGAGTTTCTCCTGAACGTTCATCGATGCGCCGGGAGACTGTTCGCCATCGCGGAGGGTGGTATCAAATATCCGTATCATTCTCATTGCGTTACACCTGCCTTGTTCATTTTTCTTCTTCTCCTGTAAAAGAGGACCACGTTTTCGATTATACCGCCGAACAGGTAAACCATAGCAAACAGAAACAGTGCAACCGGCGGATGGATAACGATGATCGTGAAAGCGATTACAATCGCAACCAGTATCCAGAACGGTTTTCTTTTACTGAAATCGAGCTCTTTCGCGCCGTGGTATCTCAGCGTGCTCACCATAAGCACCGCGAGAATAATCGTCAAAAACAATATATATACGTTCTTACCGGCTAATGTTTCCCACATTTCATGATGAAAAATCACAAGCGTCGAGGCGATCGTTGCCGCTGCCGGGATAGGCATGCCGGTAAACGCCTTGGATTCTGTAGAGCCCATCTGGACGTTATAGCGCGCCAGCCTGAGGGCGCCGCATGCGAGAAACAGAAAGGCAAAGGCCAATCCAACCCGTCCGAAGGGGGCAAGCGCCCATTTGTAGAGCATCACAGCGGGCGCAACACCGAAGGCAACGAGATCGGATAAGGAATCAAGTTCTATGCCGAACCGTGTCGTGCTGTGCGTTAAGCGTGCAACCCATCCGTCGAGCCCGTCAAAAACTGTTGCGAAAATAATTGCCCAGGAAGCATGGACATAATTGCCCTTCAATGACGCAAGGATTGCATAGAATCCGAGGAACATGCCGCATAACGTAAGGGTATTCGGAAGTATATATATACCTTTTCTCATTTAGTAATTATAATAAAAACGATTATTCTTTGCTGAGAAAACATTGGAGGGTACGAATGGAAGAAGATACACCGCTCAATACAGAGGAGGATAAGCAGGCGCGCATCTGGGGAATGCTCTGTCATCTGACAGCGCTGCTGGGAATGATAGGCATACCGCTTGGCAATGTTTTAGGACCGTTGATTATCTGGCTTGTCAAGAAAAATACCTATCCTTTCGTAAACGAACAGGGCCGGGAATCGCTGAACTTCCAGCTTTCGATGACAATCTATGCCATAGCGGCAGCACTCCTCATTTTTGTTAAAATCGGGATGCCGTTGTTACTGCTGGTGGCCGGCATCAATTTTATTCTCATTCTCATTGCGTCAATAAGGGCCTTTAACGGAGAGACTTATACATATCCCTTGGCGATACGCCTCATCAAGAAATGAGGATATGATACAAAGGATCTGTGCCATTAATACTTATGAAATCTATCGCAGAGGGAGGTGCGCATGGCAGATGAACATTCATTCGACATAGTGAGCAGGGTTGACATGCAGGAGGTCACAAACGCTGTCCAGCAATCGGTAAAAGAGATACAGCAGCGGTTCGACTTCAAGGGAAGCAAAAGCAGCATTGAACTGAACAAGGAGGCTGCGGAGATGACACTCGTTTCAGATGACGAGTATAAACTGCAAAGCCTCACGGAAATCCTTAAGGCGAAACTTGTCAAGCGGAGCGTCTCGCTTAAATCATTGGGGTTCGGCACTGTCGAAAAAGCGGCGGGGGATACTGTACGACAGGTCGTTACCCTTCAGCAGGGCATATCAATGGAGGGAGCGAAAAATATCGTAAAGCTCATAAAAGAGACGAAACTAAAGGTGCAGGCGGAGATCCAGAAAGACCAGGTTCGGGTCAGGGCGAAGAAGATCGACGACCTCCAGACAGTGATGCAAATGCTGAGGGGCAAGGACTTTGATTTCCATGTCGAATTCATTAATTACCGGTAATTTATGGTATTGAATAGTCGGCCCCGATATAGGAGGAATACATAAAGCCTTTGGTTCGTTACGGGAAACCCACGCTCTTTCTGCTTCTCCTTCTCTTTTTTTGGCTGCCCTCTGCGAAGGGAGAATCGAACGTTCTCAGACAGACGCCTTCTCCCCAAAAGATTCCGATTCTCCTGTATCATCGTTTCGGTCCGGTCGCAGCCGACAGCATGACGGTCACTACGCCTGTTTTCGAGTCGCATCTGAAATATCTCAGGGAGAACGGCTATACGATAATCCCGCTCAGGCAGCTTGTGAATTATTACCGCAAACAGGGACCTCCGCCTCCCCGGCGTTCAGTCGTAATAGCAGCCGACGACGGACACAAAACCGTTTATACTGAAATGTTTCCCGTCATAAAAAAATACCGAATCCCAATAACACTTTTCGTTTATCCCTCGGCCATATCCAATGCGCCGTATGCGATGACATGGGAGCAGCTAAGGGAGATGAAGAAAAGCGGGCTGGTCGACATCCAGTCTCATTCATACTGGCACCCCAATTTCAACAGAGATAAACGCAGAATGAAGTCCGATGAATATGATACGTTTGTAGATATGCAGTTCGGTAAATCGAAAGAGAAACTGGAAAAAGAAGTGGGGGGAAAAGTCGACATGCTGTCGTGGCCCTTCGGAATCTACAACAGGGAACTCGCAGAAAAAGCGGCGAAAGCTGGATATGTAGCTGCATTCACCATAGAACGCCGTCACTCCGTTATTGCCGACAATATCATGGCCATCCCGCGTTATATCATGACCGATGAAAATAAAGGAAAGACATTTGAAAGGATGATGACGAATGAATAAAGGCGGCATTTTTATTTTCCTGTTATTTCTGCTGCTCATTCCGGCAATCCCGCTGAGTGCGCCGGCATATACCGTTGGATATACGACAGGGAAGGTCGTGGATTTCTTCACCGCAAAACCGATTAAGGGCGCCTTTGTGACGATGAACCACGACGTCGCAGAGACGGATGCAAACGGCATGTTCACCGTGAAAACCTCATCGGACAGGGTTTTGGTGCGGGCATACGGATACCTCAGGGCCGAGCAGAATGTCTCCATGCCTCTCATTGCCTCACTTCCGATCACCTCCCCTGTGCTCATCAAATTAGTGCCCTTCACCCCGAAAGCCCTTTATCTTTCCTTTTTCGGGATTGGAAGCAGCGTATTGAGAGAGCCGGCGCTCCGGCTGATCGAAAATACGGAACTCAATGCGCTCGTCATCGATGTAAAGGGCGACAGGGGGATGATCCCGTATCGAAGCGCAATCCCTCTCGCCTCTGATATCGGCGCCCAAACAATAATCACGGTGAGAGATATGAAGGGACTGATCAAATCGCTGAAAGAAAAAGGTATTTATACCATTGCGCGCATCGTTGTTTTTAAAGACAATCTCCTGGCATTTGCACAGCCGGAGCTTGCGATAAAAGCTCCGGGAGGAGCGATATGGCTTGATAAGGAACGTCTTGCATGGGTCGACCCGTCCAGAAAAGCGGTTTGGGAATACAATATTGACATTGCCGAAGAGGCAGCCCGCCTGGGGTTCGATGAAATACAGTTTGATTACGTCCGTTTTCCCGATGCCGTAGACGTTGCGTTCTCTGTCCCCAATACTGAAGAAAACCGCGTGAATTCCGTTACCGGGTTTCTGAAAGAGGCCCGGCGAAGACTCGCTCCATACAACGTCTTTCTTGCCGCAGACCTGTTCGGCTATATTTCCTGGAACCTTAACGATACGCTTATCGGGCAGAGACTCGAAGATATGGCGCCGATCCTCGACTATCACTGTCCGATGCTCTATCCGTCAGGGTTCCAGTTCGGAATTCCCGGCTATCGGCTTCCCGTCGCGCACCCTTATGAAATTGTCTACCTGACACTGAAGAAGGGGCGGGAACGCGCAGGCATCCAGCCAAACCGTTTCAGGCCGTGGATTCAGGCATTCAGGGACTACGCCTTTGACAAAAGACATTTTACCGCTAAGGAGATAAGGGACCAGATCGATGCCGCCGAGAAATTCGGCTCCAATGGCTGGATGCTCTGGAATCCCCAGAATCGTTATACTGCTGACGGACTGACAAAATAATGGTCGCTATGCATCCCTTCCTTGCAACCCTTCAAACACGGGTGGTAGCCGCAGCCTTTAGGCTGCGCCAATCAACGCAGGCTAAAGCCCGCTGCTACAGAATTTCACCCGTAACTGAAAACTTTTGCGTATTCCTCCTGTTTTTTCTCTTCATTGATTTTCTCGGTACTGCTTTTTCGTTCGCCCAAGCAGCAGACCCGCCCCCGCATCTCCACAATGAACAGCTTGCTCCCATTTCCGCGATTGTCAAAAAAGAAATCCGGCAGGGAAAGATCCCGGGCGCTGTTGTCATCATCGGTACCCGGGGAAAGGTCCTCTACCGCCGCGCTTTCGGGAACCGGGCTCTCAAACCGCATAAACTCCCCATGAAAGTCGAAACGATCTTCGATCTCGCATCCCTCACAAAAGTGATCGCAACAACAACCGCTGTGATGAAATTATCCGAGAACGGGAAAATAAATGTAGATGATCCTGTCTTCAGATACTGGCCTGAGTTCAAATCGAATGGTAAAGAAGACATCACGGTGCGCGACCTCCTGACGCACTATTCGGGGTTGAAGCCCGACATTCCATTGGACCCCGGGTGGTCGGGATATGATGCAGCCTTGGAAAAAGTTATTGACGAGAAGCCGCTTTCCCCTCCGGGGATGCGTTTTCTTTACAGCGATATCAACTTCATCGCGCTCGGCGAGATCGTCGGGAGGGTGAGCGGAAAACCGCTCGACACGTATTGCGACGAGCAGATATTCAAACCCATCGGCATGAAGAATACCTATTTTTCTCCTCCAGCATCTCTTCAAAACTGCATAGCGCCTACACAATACCGGCACGGCAGAAGGGGGGAGATGCTCTGTGGAGTGGTCCACGATCCGACCACCCAAAGAATGGGCGGGGTAGCGGGGCATGCAGGTCTCTTCTCGACCGCCGACGACCTCTCGCTTTTCGCTAGAATGCTTTTGTCCGGCGGAAGTCTCCGCAAGGTCGGGGTCCTTCATCCTGAGACGATAGAGAAAATGACATTGCCTCAATCTCCTTCAGGAAAATCACCGCTGAGGGGGTTCGGCTGGAATATCGATGCACCATTAGTCTCAAACCGGGATGCTTTGCAGCCGATAGGTTCCTATGGACATAAAGGTTTTACCGGCACATTCCTCTGGATTGATCCTGTCTCGAACATATACGTCATCATTTTAACGAATAGAGTTCACCCTTACGGAAAGGGAGATGCCGAACCCCTGCGCAACGAGATCATGACAGTCGTCTCAAAGGTCGTCGGGTCCTTATCTGAAAAACAGATCTCTGCAAGGAGACCTTCTCTTACACTCTATTACAACAGGTTAAACGGCAATGGAGGAAAGAACGGAGTAACAAAGAGGGTGGAACTCGGGATCGATGTGTTGGCAAAGGAAGGGTTCAGGCAACTCGAAGGGCTTCGTATCGGTCTCATCACGAATCATTCCGGAATCTCCTCCTCGGGAAGCCGCACGATCGATCTGCTCCGCAATGCGCCGGGTGTCAAACTGAAAGCAATCTTCAGCCCGGAGCACGGACTGTCGGGAAATGCGGATGACAGAGTTCCTTCAACACAAGATCCTTTGTCAGGTGTGCCGGTTTACAGCCTCTATGGAGATTCTTTAAAGCCAACAGAAAAGATGCTCGACGGAATTGACGCGCTGATCTTCGATATCCAGGATATCGGCGTCCGTTTCTATACCTATATCACAACGATGGGATATGCACTCGAAGCTGCCGCTGAAAAGGGGATTGCGTTCTATATACTCGACCGTCCAAACCCGCTCAACAGTTCATCGGTACAGGGGCCAGTGCTGCAAGAAGACCTGAAATCCTTCACCGGATATTTCCCGTTGCCGGTCAGATACGGCATGACTGTCGGAGAAATGGCGGAGATGTACAATAAGGAAAACTCCATTGGCGCTGAGTTGCACGTTATAAAAATGGTTGGATATAAGCGGAATTTCTGGTTCGACGAAACCGGACTACAGTGGGTAAACCCTTCTCCGAATATTCGTTCCCTAAAACAAGCAGTGCTCTATCCCGGAGTGGCTTTGATTGAGGGCGCGAATGTCAGTGTGGGGAGGGGGACTGAAACCCCCTTTGAAGTGTTTGGCGCTCCCTGGATCCATGCAAAAAAACTCGCAGAATATCTGACAAAGCGTCAAATCAGGGGTATCCGGTTCGTCCTGGCGGATTTCACCCCCAAAAGCAGGCCGTATAAGAACAGGCGATGCTACGGCGTTCGCATCATTCTAAGTGATCGCAACGCACTTGATTCCCCTGCCCTTGGAATTGAGATAACCAGTGCGCTTCACCGGCTTTATCCAAAAGACTTCCAGCTTGATAAAACCCTTCCCCTGATCGGCTCGCGAAGAGTTCTGCAGTCCGTCAAAAACGGGGTGGATCCGCGTCAGATTGTGAAAGAATGGCAGCAAGCCCTTGACCGGTTCAGAATGATGCGTGAAAAATATATGCTCTATTGAATGCGCTGATACGAGAGCATCGTCAATTCATTAATGTATTGATTTCATTGCTTCTTATTCTCTTTACGTTTTTTTCTTACTGACTAACATGACTTTTCTATAGTATTTGGTATAGTATAAAAAAAGGGTATATAGCAGCTTTTGGCGTGGAGTAATAACCGTCCGATTCCGTAAAAGGGAGAAGAGAAATGAAAAGACGTATAGTGATAAGTTTGATACTGTTCCTATCGATCGTTGCACTAACCTCGGCAAATGTATACGCCGCTGCAGCCGCCAATACATTTAAGTTCACTGATACCTATACGCAGAAAGTACTCTGCTCCAAGTCGGCGGGCTACTGTGATGTGTTCGATAGCGGTAAGTTCACAATAACCGCAAAGATATCACTTGCCAACATAGACATAAGCAAGTTTAACCGTGGTACCGGGTTTTATATCTATGTCGGACGTTTCGAGTGGTATTGTGAACTTGGCGAAGATCCAAGATTTATTCCCGAACGGTCAAAAAGCTTCAAAATCCAGGTGATACCTGATGAACCTGACTATTATAGGAGAAGAAATCAGTATCTTCAGATACAACTCAAATGGAGCGCCAAACAGTTAGCGGTCACGATAACCGGTATAACACCGGATTCTCTGGCGCCGATATGGGCAGATGATTACCTTTATAATTATGACAACCCCACGGTCAATGATGTGACTGATGCGTATATCGAGTTCGGTGATGATGTCAAAGTATACTTTAATCCAATATATATCAAAGGAAAAGCCACAGTGAAGTATGATAAGAAATACGGTGGGGATATTTCCAATGTCAAGCTAACCGGCACGGGAACTGGAACACCTGTGACAGAAAAACCATACTAAGAAAGAACTGTTTGGAAACAATTCGAAGAGAGACGTAAATAGTTAGAAGATTCAAATCACAGCAGGGGCTTCATTAGAAGCCCCTTTGTTTTTATTAGACACCCCTCCCCCTCTTACTTGAGGGGATGAATAGATATACAGAGTCAATATGCCTGAAAAACACCGCAGAATGCTGAGAGAGGAAAAAACTATTGAGGCGATGATACGTATCTATTGTCGCGGCAGGCATAAAACCCGGAATACCCTCTGTGACGATTGCAATGACCTCTTAGATTACGCCCGGAGGCGCCTCGATAAGTGCCCGTTTCAGGAAGGAAAAACCTCCTGCGGAAACTGCAGGGCACATTGTTATAAACCCGATATGAGGGGAAAAATACAGGACGTCATGAGATACTCAGGCCCCCGCATGCTCTATCGTCACCCCATGCTTGCGTTCTATCATGCAATCAACAGCATGCGAAAAAAACCGGTATGCAAGAGCCGAACATCCTAAATCGTATTATGGAGAATGTGAGACGGAGATAGGGTATTTGAGCGGATTTTTTTGCCGATAGTCAACTATTATTCTGAAATAAAGAGGCAAAAGCCTCGCAGGGAGGAACGACCGAGAATGAGCGAAAATACTCTGTCTCCGACGACTTCGGCGACTTCAAATAAATTTATGAAAATATGGGCTAAACCAGCACCAGGTTATCCCTGTGAATCGCCTCATCTGAATATTTATATCCGAGGACTTTTTCTATTTCCGAAGTCTTCCTGCCTTTTATCCTTTG
>Ga0209254_10001931_pt1 | contig 18721 bp, 16 predicted proteins | sample FrelakmetDIP11DI_FD_187148 | JGI IMG/M metagenome (GOLD analysis project Ga0209254, IMG submission 187148) | Freshwater lake sediment microbial communities from the University of Notre Dame, USA, for methane emissions studies - DIP11 DI (SPAdes)... | ecosystem: Environmental > Aquatic >...
AACAGGCCATAGCTTGCGATCGTTGCCGCCAGGACGTTCATCAGCAGATAGGCGCCGCTCAGCTCGGCGCCTTGATGAATAGCCGCCCGGACTCTCTCCTCGTGCTCATACCTCGAAACATCAGCGTCCGTCTCCATCCCACCTCCGGATGTCCGCCGCAGGCAATCCGTTGTTGCCCGCGGACGAATACCAATGCCTGTGTGCCGGCGCGCACTTGCCTCAGGAACTCCTGAAATGCTCAGCCGGGGCCGAATCTGCTCGCGCTGGTCCTTGTCCTGCCGCAAACGGCGCCTTTCGGCACGCGCCTCTGTTTTCGCTTATCGCGATTGCGGACATCATTCATTGGCCTTCTCGGCTTGCCCGGGCGCAGGCGGTCGGGACTGCAGATACGTCTTGTAGCCGCCGCTGACGCTCCTGATCCTGAACCCGTGCTGCAGCAGCGCCCTGGCCGCGTAGTAAGAGCGCCGGCCCACGAAGCAGTAAGCCCAGATGTCGCATTCCCGGGGCAGCTCGTCCATCCGCGCACGCAGTTCATCGAGGGGGATGTGGGCGGCCCCCGGGACGCTGCCTTTCCGGAACTCGGACGCATCGCACGTCCAGCATCAGCGGCGGTTTGCGCTCCACGCCCTCCCCGTGGGCGCTGCGGGCAGCGCCGCGGATCATCACGTTGGCGGCGATCATGGCGGCCATGTTGAGGGGGTCCTCGGCGGGGATCGAAGGCTGCCGGGCCATGATCCAGGCATAGTCCCGCCTGGTGCGGCCGATGACCGTCTGAGAGTAGTCCGGGGCGAGATAAATGATGCGGTATTCGGCCTTGATCGGCCAGATGAACTGCATGCCCCAGACGGCGTTGGATTGTCGTTCCTGGACAAATCCGCGCGGCGTGTAGACCTTCGCCGGGCCTTCCAATCCGCCCTGGTTAAACCGGAAGACCGTCTCAATGGTGCCGTCCGCGGCCAGGCGGTAGGACTCGACTGCGTTATAGGCCTCGGTCTCGATGAGGTGGGAATATGAGCGATCACGTACCAGTCCCCCATGAAGCGCTTCAAATCGACGGATTCGACGGTGGTAATCGGCTTCATGCTCTGGCATCCCCACGTCGGCAGTGCCAATAACACGGCTCCGACCGCCTTCAACGTGTCCATGCCAACCTCCTCCCGGCAAAGGGCATTCTGGGCTTTATAGTGGATCCCAACTGAAAACCTGTCAACCCGTGCAAACCCGTGCAAACGGTAGAATCCCCGAATGGGATAACGCGGAGAAACATGCCCAACACAGGCTGACGTTGCGGGAAATCGATGCGCGGGAGGCCCCCGGGCGCAATCCGGGGCCGGGATGGCATGGAAGTATTCGATCTCGAGGTGTTTGGGAAGGTCGCCGGCATTCGCGCGACCGGGCACCGACTGATCAAACTCAACGAGCATTCCTGCCGGGTGGTCTTCGAACTTCCTGATAGCGTCCTTCCTGCTGTTTGTCATCGGGATGCTCATGATCCCGGGGGCCGGTTTTGTCTTTGCGGCTCCGTTCGTGATCATCGGCGTGGTGATGCTGGCGGCCCCTGAAAGCAAAGCCTGCCAGATGATCAGGCGGGGATTCCATGCGGGATGACGGACCGCAGAGCCGCGGCGCTCCCGGGGTTCTGAGCCGGCAAGCCGTTTTTCATCAGAGCGGTCTGGTCTCGGAAAGCGTCTTGACGATCCGGCCGGCCGTCTCGCGGCCGCGGGCGAAGCGCGGATCTTTGAAGCCCGGCTTCCAGGTAAAGGATGAAAGATCGTCGGAAACCACCAGGAGAGCGGCGACCTCAACCGCACGGAAGGCGCCGAGCGTAAAAAGGGCCGAACATTCCATTTCAACCGCCAGCGCCCCGCGTGCGCGAAAGCTGCGGACTTTATCGGCGGTTTCACGGAAGGGGGCATCGGTTGTCCACACCGCACCCGTGTGCGCTGCGATATCATGGAAGGCGCAAGCCTGGGAGAGCTTCTCAACCAATCGCGCGGAGGCCCCGGGATCGGAGGCGCCGGCCGCGTAGCTTGGCGAGGTGCCTTCATCGACAAAGGCCGACGTCGGCACTACCAGGTCCCCGATGCCGATCGTGGCCGTAATGGCGCCGCACCAGCCGATGAAGACCAGCGTGCGCGCGCCCCAGGCGATGAGGGTTTCGGCGAGCATCACGGCGCAGGGTGCGCCGACCAGCGGTCCAGAGAGGCTGGCATCGGGGCAGGTCGCCGATTCCGTGAACAGCCGGCTGATGAAAAGGCGCCGGCCAGGGTCCGCGCCGAATCCGAGCATGCAGCGCAGGGCTTCCAGGTCCGGTTCGGTGGCTGCCATGAACGCCACCGGTCCGAGCCTTGGAGAGCGCTTCCCCCGCCGCGGTTCGATGATAGCGTCCGACATGGTGTTTCGCGTTGCGCCAACGCCGCCAGCAGGGCAGGAAGCGATCACGCCATTGCAGCTGCCATGCGATCAGCAGCCCCCGCGCGCAGTGTGGGCGGCTTATTCGGGTTTGTTCAGGCGGGTGAGTTCGTCGCGGATCTCGTCCATCATGTCGTAGAGCCAGAGAAAATCCTCCATGGACAGCCGCCCGGCCTTGACCGGCGCGCCCTCGGTGCCGTCCTTCTTCATCAGGATGCGCGGGCCGATCTGCAGCTTGGCCCCGCCATCCCCATACTGGTTGATGGAAAGCACTAGTCCGGTGTCGTTGCACTTCCATTTCTTGAGGATCTTGTCTTTTTCAGGATCGTACGGCATGCAACCTCCTTTTTGAATTCGGAAGTCGGAGGCTGGAATTCGGAGAAAGGAAAATCCAACCTTCCCACTTCCGACTTCAGCCTTCCGCCTTCCGACTTCTTTTTAAGCCGAGAGCTTGGAAAAATCCGCAAATGTGTCGAACAGCCCGGCGACCAGCGCCAGCAGCGAGAGCCGGTTCTGGCGAACCTGTGCGTCTTCCACCATGACCATGACGTCTTCGAAGAACGTATCCACCGCCGGCCGCAACGCAGCCACCCGGGCGAGCCCCTCGGCATACCGGCCGGCAGCCACGTCGTCCTGCACCTGGCCATGCACCGCGCGATAGGCCGACAGCAGAGCGGATTCCGACGGGTGGGTCAGCAGATTTTCTGCGACCGCTCCCGGAGCAAACCCCTCGGCCCGGCGGATGATGTTGACCACGCGCTTGAAGGAGACCGCGATCGGCTCGAAATCGGGCTTGCTCTTGAGCTGCTGCAGGGCATCGAGGCGCCGCCAGGCGGCGGGAACATCCTCGAGCCCCACTCCGAGAACGGCGGCGACGGTGTCCTTGTCGAAGCCATCCTCGGCCATGATGCCGGCCATGCGGCTTTCAAAGAAAGCGCAGACCTTGGCGCCGGTTTCGGAGGCACCGGCCGCATGCCCGGGCTCGAACGGCTCCAGGCCGGTCGCCACCAGCACGTTCAGCGGCAGGGCGATATTCCGGGCCCGCAGGATCTGCAGGATCCCGATCGCCTGCCGCCGCAAGGCGTAGGGATCGGCGGCGCCGGTCGGAATCAGCCCGGCGTGAAAGCAGCCGCAGATGGTGTCAAGCTTGTCGGCAAGCGCCAGATACGCGCCCACGGCCGTTTGCGGCAGGGCGGCCCCCGAAGCCACCGGCCGGTAATGCTCCTCGATCGCGGCGGCCACCTCCGCGGGTTCGCCCTGCAGCTGCGCGTAGACCCGACCCATGACGCCCTGGAGCTTGGGGAACTCTCCGACCATGTGGCTCACCAGGTCGGCCTTGCACAGGCGCGCGGCGCGCCCGGTCTGCTGGACCGTCTGCGGATCGGCGCCGCAGCGCCCGGCGAGGAAAACGGCCAACCGGCCGACACGCTCGCACTTGGCGTAGATCGAGCCGAGCTGCGCCTGGAACAGCACGTTCCTCAGCTTTTCGGCAAGCTGGTCGAGGGGTACGACCTTATCGGTCTGGTAGAAAAATTTGGCATCCTCCAGGCGCGCCCGCAGCACGCGCTCGAGCCCGCGCGTCACCACCGTCATGTCCCGCGCCGGGGTGTTGTTGACCGCGATGAAGTTCGGCCGCAGGCGCCCACCGGAATCCGTTACGGCGAAATACTTCTGGTGCTCGCGCATGGCGGTGATCAGCACCTCGTCGGGAAGCTCCAGGTATTCCTCGGCGAAACGGCCGACGGCGACCGCCGGGAATTCCACCAGGTGGGTGACGGTGGCGAGCAGATCCTCGTCCGGCAGAACCCGCCCGCCCGCCGACTCGCCGGCCTTGTCAATGGAGGCTGCGATCAGGTCCCGGCGCTCGGCCACGTCGGCGACCACATGGGCGGCCCGCAGGGTCTCCCGGTACTCGGCCGGGTCCTTGATCGTGATTTTGCGCGGATGCATGAAGCGGTGTCCGAAGGTGGCGCGCCCGCTGCGGATGGAGCCCAGCTCGAACCCGACTACGCTTTTTCCATACAGGGCGAGGATCGATACGATCGGCCGCGCGAAAGCGATCGCCAGATCCGCCCAGCGCATGCTCTTGGGGAAGGGGACCGCCAGGATCACGGCCGGCAGAAGGCTCTTCAGCAGGGTGGCGGTGGCCGCTCCGGCTTCGGTGATGACGGCGCTCAGGTAATCGCCCTTCGGCGTGGATTTGACCGTGAGCCGCTCGACCGGCACGCCGGCCTTTTCGGCGAACTTGACCGCCGCCACGGTCGGGCGCCCCTCGGCGTCGTAGGCGACGCTGCGCGGCGGGCCGGTGATTTCGCTGACCAACGATTTTTGGCGCGGCGCGACATCCTCCACGACCGCCGCCAGGCGGCGCGGGGTCCCGAGCGTTCGCACCTCCCCGTGCGAAACCCGCGCTTCGTCCAGCTTCTGGATGAGCGCGGCCGCCAGGGCGGCAAGCGCCGGGTCGATATAGCCCGCGGGGATCTCCTCGGTTCCGATTTCAAGCAAGAGCGTTTTCATCAGCAAGCCTCGTTCAAAAAACCGTGGACCCGTTGGCCCGTGGACCCGTTGGCCCGTTGGAATTCATTCTTTTCGGGCACACGGGCGAACGGGCTAACGGGCTAACGATCTTTATTCTTCAACAGCGGAAACCCCATGGCCTCGCGCTGGGACAGGTAGGCCTCGGCGCAGGCGCGGGCCAGATTGCGGATGCGCCCGATGAAGCCGGTGCGCTCGGTCACGCTGATGGCCCCGCGCGCGTCGAGCAGGTTGAACGTGTGCGAGCATTTGAGGCAGAACTCGTACGCCGGCAGCACCAGGCCCTTCTGCACGATGCGCCGCGACTCCGCCTCGTATTTCCCAAAGAGGTCGAGCAGCATGGCGACATCCGCTTCTTCGAAATTGTAGGTCGACTGCTCGACCTCCTGGCGGTGCGCTACGTCGCCGTAGCTCAGATCATCGTTCCACTTCAAGTCGTAGACGTTGTCGATCTGCTGCAGGTACATGGCGATGCGCTCGAGCCCGTAAGTGATCTCCACCGAAATCGGAGCGAGCTCGATGCTCCCGGCCATCTGGAAATAGGTGAACTGGGTGATTTCCATCCCGTCCAGCCAGACCTCCCAGCCAAGGCCCGAAGCGCCGAGGGTCGGCGACTCCCAGTCGTCCTCCACGAAGCGGATGTCGTGGTCCAGGGCCTGGATGCCGAGGGCGGCCAGGCTTTGCAGGTACTGCTGCTGCACGTCGAAAGGCGAGGGTTTCAGGAGCACCTGGTACTGGTAGTAATGCTGCAGCCGGTTGGGGTTCTCGCCGTAGCGGCCGTCGGTCGGACGCCGCGAAGGCTGCACGTACGCGACGCGCCACGGCTCGGGCCCCAGGGCCTTGAGCGTCGTCGCATGATGGAAGGTGCCGGCCCCGACCTCCTCGTCGTAGGGCTGCACGATCAAGCAGCCCTTGCGGGCCCAAAACGACTCCAGCGTCATTATGACATCCTGAAAATTCATGACCCTCTCCTGCGTACCTCAAATCGGAAGAATTCGTGGGGAATCCTCAAGGGTTAGGTCAATAAAGCATTTTCGCGCAAATGCCAAGCAAAAAGAACAGCGGCGGTTGCGCTCGGGCCGGGCCTTATGGACGCCGGGCAATGCCGTCCGGTTCGACCGGTTCAAGGAGCGCAGCTCCGCGATCGGCCTGCTGGGCGAACCCGTCACGGCTCCATTCGCAGCCCTTCCGCGGCGACCGCGGCAGGCAGCAGCCTGGCACCGCTCCGGCCTGCAAGAACTTCGGCCCAGCGCGGCCTGAGACCGGATATGCCGTCCGCCTCACCGATGGCCCAGATGCATCCGCCGCCTCCGGCCCCGGTGAAGCGCGCGCCGCAGCCGGAGCGCCGAGCAGCCGCAACCAGCCTGCGGCCGGTCGCGTCGAGCACGTCTGCGGTCATCCTCCGGCGAATATCCGTCTCGCGGTTCATGAGCTCGGCCGCATGCGCATAGCGCCGCCCGCGGAGCGCCTCGGCGAATCCGCGCGTCAGGCGAACGATGTCGGCCCACTCCGGCCGGTGCCGGCCGGAGAGGAACTGCCGCACCCAGCGCCCGTTGATGTCGCTGGATTCGTGCGGGATGCCGACGTAAGCCAGAAGCAGGTGCCGCTCCAACTCGCGCAGCCGGGCACGCGGCAGGAGGATGTCGCGACGGAAGACGGCCGCCAGCGGCAGCCAGTTCCACAGGTTCACGCCGCCGTACACCCCCGCCAGCTGATCCTGGAAGCCGCAGGGCACGCCCGCTGCGCTTTCCTCGATGCCATGCGCGATCAGGGCCGTCAGGCGCCGATCGACGGGGCGTCGTCCGTCTCGCGGCCGCCGGAGCTTATGCAAGGCGCCCACCAGGGCCGCCGCGGCCACCGAAGAGCCGCCCAGCGCGCTTCGCGGCGGCGATTCGGAATGGATGCGGATGTGGACCCCCTCGACGTTGAAAAAGGCGGCCACCGCAAAGATCAACCCGAGCGGGTGGCGGTAAGGCGCCCGGCCCGCTTCGAACTCGGCGGCGCGGAAGCCGCGGGAGCTCACCTTGATCCGGCCGCGGGTGTGCGGGGCCAGGCGGACCGTCGTCCGCAGATCGATCGCGATGTTCAGGGTGCAGGGCTGCAGATGCCGCAGCGGGTAGGAGAAGGTGCGGATATCGAGGGTACCCCCCATGTCGAGCCGGCACGGCGCCGAGGCCGCGACCGGACCGGACTCCAGGATCTTTTTCCACTTCAGGGGACGTTCGCTTGGGATCATGGCCGGTCTTCTCGCAGTTGACGCAGCACCTTCAGGCTGCGGGGCTGGCGCCCCAGGTGGTAGGGCACGAAACACTCCAGGAACCCGAGCGCTTCGGCCAGCGCCGCCGGTGTGAATCGGATGCGCGCCGCCCGCTCCAGATCCCCGCCGGCGATCCACAGCAGTTGTTTGACGGTGCCCTTGGACAGGCGCGGCGTGTCTGTGGGGCACGGCAGGCAGTTGAGGCAGGCGATTCCGCCCTTGGGAACGTCCACGCCGAGGACGTCGGGTTGCATGGCGTTCAGCGCTATTCGGCAGACCGTGCAGAGTTCGAAATTGGGGCAATGGCCGGAAAGGCGGAGCAGGCGCATTTGAAACACAACGCTGACCGAGGCCTCGGAGGCGGCGCCGCGGTCGAGCTCGCTCAGCGCGTGCCGCAGAAGATGGTAGAGTTCCGACTGCGGAACATGGTCTTCCATCCAGGCGTCGATGAGTTCCGCCCAGTAGCTGGCATACGCGAGCCGCGTCGGAATCGTTCGAATCCGGTCGAAAGGATGCTTCAGCACCGCCTCCTGCAGCACCGGCAGGCCTGACCGCCGGCCCGCTGCACCGGCGATGTCGATCTCCGAAAAGAGCTCCAGCACTCCGGCAAAGCGGCGCGTGCTTTTCTTGGCGGCCTTGGCGATCAGCGAAACCTTGCCGTGGGAAAGGGTGAAAAAGGTCAAAACCAGATCGTAATCCCCGTAATCGCGGCGTCGGATCAGGATCGCGGAGGTGCTGAATGGGTTCATCCACTCGTGCCCATGCATAAACGGCGTCTTTCGACTCATGCCGGCGTTCTCGCTCGTCGCAATCCTCGGCGTAGCTTGACTACGCCTGCGGCTGCGAAATCGCTGCGGCCTTGGCCTGAACCGAAATCCGTCATCTCTGGATGGGCACTCGCTGGGGCGCCCGGTCTCGACGGATTATGGAAGGTGGATGTTGACCACTTCGCCACGCTTGCCCGGAATGGTCACAGGTTGATTGTCCAGGCTGAGCTTGACCCCGCCGACGTTGCCGATCAGGAGGTTGAATCCGCTCTGGGCCTCCAGCCGCAACTGCTCGCCCGCCTTGAGCTTGTGCTCCGAGGCTGCGCCCTGATCAATCACGACCTTTACCCAGCTGTTCTCGTGGGCCACAATCAGCAGCCGGTGCCGTGGCGATGCCGGTGATGCCGGTGGAAGAGGCGCTGTTCGCGACGTTTCCGGGGGCGGCTGGGCGGCAAGACGCTCGGCGGGCGCCGCCCCCTCCGCATCGGCGGGCGTTGGGGACGGGGCCGGAGGGTTCAACGCCATACCCTGCTGCCAATACCGATAAGCGAAAAGGCAGGCTGCAATCAGGGCAGCCAGCAGCATCAACGCGAAGAGCAGCTTTCCGGAAACCCGCCGTCCGGGTTCCGGCGCCGGCTCGCCCTTAAGTGTCTGCTGTCGCAGTCGGCACTGGGCATGATACCGTTGAACGGTTTCGTTGACATCGGCGCCGATCTCTTGGGCATAGGCTTTCAGAAAGCCGATGATGAAGACGTCCGGCGGCAGGCGGCTGAAGTCTTCGTTCTCGATCGCCTGCAGGATCCTCAGCTGGATCCGCGTCTGATCGGCCACCTCCTCCAGACGGATCTGCTTCTGGATGCGGATGGTCTGAAGATACTGCCCGAAAGAGGCCCTCTGCGCATCGGCTTTCATGGCCGAGGCCGCCGCTGCTGCGGATTCCCGCGTCATGGCCATAGGGCCTCGCTTCCGAAGGGAATGGAATACCGCCATCGCATGGTCAGGGCACTCCCATGATCTTGATGTGCGAACGCTTGCGCAAATCGTCCAGCCAGGAGCTGAAGCGTTGGTCCACCCGCTCGCGAAAGAGGATGTCCTGGATTTCCGCTTCGACCTGGGCCAGCGGCCGGGAGGTAGTCTGCCGCACTTCCTGGACGAACACGATCTGATAGCCGAAGTCGGTTTCCACGATGTCCGAATGCTGGCCCGCCTTCAACTCCTGGACGGCATCCCGCAGCTGCGGGGTCAGCTCTTCGACGCGGAACAACCCGAGGTCGGCTCCCTGAAGGTCGGACGGTCTCTCGATCGTCCGCCGCACGATCTCCGGAAAGGAGCGGCCCCGTCCCAGTTCGGCCAAGACTTTCTCAAGCATGGCCAGAGCCTCTGCCCGATTCGCATCGGGCGCCTGCGCCGGCAGCCTGACGAATAGGTTCCAGAGGTGGTACTGGGTTCCGCTGGCGTATTTGTTCTTGTTTTTCTCATAATAGGATTTGATCTCAGCCTCGGTGACGACCACCTTCGAGCGCACTTCGCGGTTCACCAGCTTGGTGCGCTGCAGCTGCAGCTTGACCTCCTTGCGGTAGTCTTCCAGGCTCATGCCCTGCTCCGCCAGCATCCCCCGCAACTGCTCGTCGCTGGTCGCACGACGCTGCTTGACCTGCCGAATGTAGTTATCGATCTCCTCGTCGGCGATCGTGATGTTGTAGCGCTTGACTTCCTGTTCGGTCAGCTTGGTGTCGATGAGGTTGTTGAGCATCTCGGAACGCAACTGGGCCAGGGTTTGCTGCTCGCGCTCCGGCGACAGCCGTTGAGTTTTCACGTTCTGAACCAGGGGGCGCGCCAGAATTTCGATGTCGTAAAGAGTGATGACATCTTCGTTGACGACCGCCACGATGCGATCCACCACTGCCGCCTCGGCGGCCCATGCCGCCATCGGCGAGGCCTGCAGCGCGAACAGCAGAACGGCACCTATTGGGAGGAATGTTTTCAGTTTCATCCTGTGTTTCCATCGCCGCCGTCCTGAGCACCTTTAAAGTGCGAGCGGCGTAATTCAAATCAGATCGAGGGTCATCTCGCCAAGCAGCCGGCGGCGAGCCTGCGGGAGACTGGGAGTACAAGGTTCGATGAGATCGGGCGAAACGTCTTGGCGGGCTCGAAAGCCTGCAGGAAATCCTGTTCCTTAACCTTCAGATCTCCACGTCGAATCAATTAAATAGGTTCCGGATCGTCCGGGTATTGAGATCCGCAACCCAGCACGGCGAGGAGCGCTAGAAGCATGCCTGCCCTCTGGGCATTCCGGAGCCTTTTACCCCTGGTCATGGATCCGCCCATCGTACCGGCCCGAATCCGCGGCCGCCCTGTGGGTGTGTCGGCGGAGCGTAACCGACAAGAATTTAATTTCCTTAATTATTAACATGTTGACCGATAGCTTGCAAGATGTTTTTAGCCTGGGCCAGCTGGCCGACCATCCCCGGTGCCATCAGCTTGGCCCTGAGCACCCCCTCCGGGGAAAGCTCGAACCGGGATGGCTCGCTGCGGATCATTTCCGCCATGGCGGAGGCATCTATCACGTGCGCGGCCGAGAACGCCAGGATAAGTTTCTGGTCTTTGATATCCAGCCGGGCCACCCCGGCATTTCGGGCCAGCACCTTGAGCATGATTTTGAAGAGCAAGTGGGTCGCTTCGTCAGGCAGCGGCCCGAAGCGATCAGCCAGTTCCGTGCGCATGTCCGCGATCTCCTGGAGTTCCGACATCCGCGCCAGGCGTCGATAAAGCAGCATGCGCTGGTCGATGTCCGGAATGAAGTCTTCGGAGAAATAGGCCGACAGCGGGATGCTGATCTCCGGGTCCAGGGGCTGGACGACCGACTCGCCCTTCAAATCGGCGACGGCCTCCTCCATGAGCTGCAGGAACATGTCGTAGCCGACGGCGGCGATGTGGCCCGACTGCGAAGCGCCCAGAATTGCGCCGCCGCCCCGGATTTCAAGATCGTTCATGGCGATCTGGAAACCGGAGCCCAGGTCGCTGTGTTCCATAAGCACCTTGAGGCGCTTGCGGGCGTCGGCCGTGAGGAGGCTCTCGTCGGGGATCAGCAGGTAAGCATAGGCCTGCTCGTCCGATCGCCCCACGCGGCCGCGCAGCTGGTACATCTGGGCCAGGCCGAAGCAGTCCGCCCGGTTGACGATGATGGTGTTGGCCGTGGCGATGTCGAGCCCGGACTCGATGATCGTGGTACACACCAGCAGGTCGATCTCCCGGTTCACGAAGCGGTACATGACGCGCTCAAGATCTTCCTCGGGCATCTGGCCGTGGGCCACATCCAGGCGCACTTCCGGAACCAGCTCCTGCAGCTTGCGCGCCATGCGGTGGATGCCGTCCACATGGTTATGAACGAAAAAGACCTGCCCCTGACGACGCCGCTCGCGCCGAATGGCCTCGGCGATGACGTCGCCGTCGAACTCGCAAATGTTGGTCAGGATCGCCTTGCGGTACTCGGGCGGGGTTTGGATCAAGCTGATGTCCCGGATCCCTGTGAGCGACATGTGCAGGGTCCGCGGGATGGGGGTGGCCGTCAGGGCAAGCACGTCCACGGCAGCCCGCAGCCGCTTGAGCTTCTCCTTGTGCCGCACGCCGAAGCGCTGCTCCTCGTCCAGCACCAGGAGGCCCAGATCCTTGAAAGCAACGTCTTTCTGCAGCAGGCGGTGAGTGCCGACGATGATGTCCACGGACCCGGACTTGAGACCGGCGACGATGGCCTGCTGTTCCTGACGGGAACGAAAGCGGCTCAGGCAGGCCACGTTCACCGGATAACGCTGGAAGCGGCTGCGGAAGGTCGCAAAATGCTGTTCCGCCAGAATCGTAGTGGGCACGAGCACGGCGACCTGCTTGCCGTTGTTGACCGCTACGAAGGCCGCCCGCAGCGCCACTTCGGTCTTGCCGTAGCCGACATCTCCGCAGACGAGGCGGTCCATGGGCGTATTCTGCTGCATGTCATCCAGCACCTGATGGATCGCCTTGAGTTGGTCCGCCGTTTCTTCGTAGGAAAACCCCGTTTCGAAATCGTGCAGGTAGCCGTCCACCGGTTCGAACCCGAACCCCCGCTCCACCTTGCGCTGCGCATACAGGCGCAGCAGTTCGCCGGCGATTTTTTCGGCGGACCGCCGCACACGCGCTTTGACGCGCTCCCAGGAGCGCCCCCCCATTCTGTCCAGCGCCGGCTGCTGCCCCTCGACCCCCATGTATTTCTGAATCATCCCCATACGATCCACGGGCAGGTAGAGCTTGTCCCCGCCCTGATAGATCAGCACGATAAAATCGCTGCGCGCCCCTTCCACCGAGAGCTTCTGCAGACCTTCGTACTGGCCGATGCCGTGGTCGGCGTGCACGATCAAATCGCCCTGCTTCAGTTCCTGAAGGTCGAAGAGCCGCACCCGCGCTCGCTCGCGGCTGTCAGCGGGTTTGGCGCGCCGGACCTGCCGGACCCCGAAGATCTCTCCCTCGGCGACCACGGCCAGCTTTTCAGCCGGCCACACGAACCCGGCCGAAATCCGGCCGAGGCAGATCAACGGCAGCGCCGATTCCGCGGTCTCCGGCAGAAAGCCTTCTGCCTGGGCGAAGCGCAGCCCGTAGGGATGCAGCAGCGACTCCAGACGCGCGGCCAGGGATCGGCTCGGGCACACCACCCGGATCCGGTGCCCGGCGGATTGCTGCTCGCGAATCCAGTCCGCCAGCGGTTGGAGCAACTGGTCCTTGTCGCGCGGTTGGCGCAACGCCAGCGATAACCCCTGGTTGTTCCGGATGTCGGCGGATACGACCAGCGGAGGTTGGCCTTCGGCCGGGGGATCGTCGGCTTTGGCCACCTTGATCATTTTCAGGCTGAGCGTCGGCAGCACAGCGAGCCGCTGCCGGACGTCCTCCCAGGAAAGGCAAAGGTGTTCGGGGGGCATGCAGAGCCGGTGGTTTTCGAGGGAGGACTGGTAATTGGCTTGAGCCTGCTCTGCGAATTCCCGCGCCGCGCGTTCCAGCGCCTCGGGACCGTCCAGGACCGCCAGGGTGCCAGGCGGCAGATACGCCAGCAAATCGTCGAGACGGGGATAGACCAGCGGCAGCAGGCTCTCGATTCCGGGGAAACCTTCCTGGCGGCCGAGTTGGGTGGTGATCTGGCGCACCTGGCTTACCGGAATGTCGAGTTCGGCGGACTGGAGACGGATACGGTTAAGAATTTCCGGCAGGGCCTCGGGCTGCAGAATCGCCTCGCGTGCCGGCAGCAGCACAGCCTCGGAACAGCTGCTGAGCCGACGCTGGTCGGCTGCGGCGAAAAAGCGCAGCGATTCCACTCGGTCTCCGAAAAACTCGATCCGCAACGGATCGGCATAAAGGGGCGAAAACACATCCACGATTCCGCCGCGGACAGAGAAGTCGCCGGGCTCTTCCACGATCGCCGTGCGCAGATAGCCTCCTGCGATCAGCTTGGCGATCAAACGTTCGCGGTCGATCTCCTCGCCTTCCTGGAGAAGTTCGGCATAACGGTTGATCTCCTGCCGGGGCACTAGCCGCTGCAGCAGCGCCTGGATCGTCGTCACGGCCACAAACGGCGCCGTCGCCGTCATCAACTGATATAGCACCCTAACGCGTTCCGAAGCCGTCTGGTTGTGATAGGAGAGAAACTTGAACGGCAGCAGGTGGTAGGAAGGAAAAAACAGCACCGGCAGGCTTTGGGCATGGCCGAAGAAACGCAGGTCGTCCACCCAGCGGCGGCCTTCTTCGGCCGAGGCCGTCACCACCAGCATCGGCATGCGCTGCTGCGCCTGGATCACCGACAGAAGATAGGCCCGCTCGCTTCCGGACACCCCGCACACCTCGATCGGCTGTCGCTGTTGTCCGATGCTTGCGGCGACATCCACGACTCTAATTATTTCTTGATTTTGCGCCATGATCGCAGTAGAAAGAAAGTTTAAACCGGTATCTCGCCATAGGCGGAGCAATACTCTGCGGCGGAAGCGGCCTTTGCCACCGTAGCTCAATCGGTAGAGCACGCGATTCGTAATCGTGAGGTTATCGGTTCAATTCCGATCGGTGGCTCCAAACACCCAAAGCCGGACAGCTGAGACGCTGTCCGGCTTTGGGTTTTTACCTTATATCCGCCTGCAGGGCAACCGTGCGCAGCGCCCGATCGTCGCCTTGTGGTAGTAATCGCCTGAAAACTCAACGAAAACTTGGCAACTCGCTTGACATATCCAATGATTCCGGATAGTCTGGGTCTCAACCGGATGCCTGCGGGAGGTGTGGAACCCATTGTCGGGAGGATCAACGAAACGGCTCATGAAAGACATTGAAGACCTTGAACTGAAAGCGGAAATGGACGAAATCATGCGCAGCGTCGAAACCATCATGAAAAAAGTGGAGGCGGTGTTACCGACCCGTCCGGAGAATCCCGACCCGATCGAGGAATAACAGCTGCGCCCATTGTTTATCGATTGAGTGCGAATTCAGACCGAAAGCGTACAATTCTTTAAATCAATCCCGTGACTATGCGTCTATCAGGAGGCTTTATGGCGGTGACGAAGGATGATATCGTTGCGCGAATTCATGAGGTCGGATTCACCAAAAAACAAGCCGTGGACCTTGTGGAAACCCTCATCGAGATCATCAAGAGCAACCTTCAAAAAGGCGAGGATGTTCTCATCTCCGGTTTCGGAAAATTCTGCATCAAGAAAAAGAATCAACGCCGAGGCCGAAACCCCGCGACAGGGGAGGATCTGATGCTGCGGGAGCGACGCGTGATCACCTTCAAATGCTCCGGCAAGCTGCGCAACAAGATCAACGGCCTCCCGGAATGATCCGACCGCTCATCCGATCTCGTACATCTTGATCTTGCTGAGCAGCGAGGGATGACTGATCTCCAGCAAGCGTGCGGCGTGGGTGCGGTTACCACCGGTTTTCTCGAGCGCCCGGGCGATCAGCTTCTTCTCGACGGACCGCTGCGCAGCCTTCAGTGAAAATCCATCCAAGACATCCCCCGTCTGATCGTGCGGGGGTCGCGCAGATATCTCCGGCGGCAGGTGTTCCGGCGTCAGCATGACGTCGTCGGCCAGAAGCACGGCCCGTTCGATCACGTTTTCCAGCTCGCGCACGTTCCCCGGCCAGTTGTGGGCGAAGAGCATCTTCATCGCCGCCGGCGATAGGCCCTCGGTGCGTTTGCCCATCTTGGCATTGAAACGATCCAGAAAATGCCTGCACAGCTGGGGGATGTCCTCGGGCCGCTGGCGCAGCGGCGGCAGGGCGATGCTAAGCACGTTCAGCCGGTAGTAAAGATCTTCGCGGAACACCCCGCGGTTCACTGCCTCCTCCAGGTTCCGCGAGGTAGCGGCCATCACCCGCACGTTGATGCGGGTCTGCCGCGATTCGCCGACCGGCCGGATCTCGCTTTCCTGCAACACCCGCAGCAGTTTGACCTGCAGCGCGAGGGGCAATTCACCGATTTCATCCAGGAAAATGGTGCCTCCATCGGCCTCCTGAAACAAGCCTTTTTTGTTGCGGTCGGCGCCGGTGAAGGCTCCTTTCCTGTAGCCGAACAGCTCGCTCTCCAGCAGGTGCTCAGGAATTCCGCCGCAGTTGACTGGCACCCATGGCATCGCGGCACGCTCGCCTTCGCAGTGGATTCCGCGCGCGATCAATTCCTTTCCGGTTCCGCTTTCACCGAGGATCAGGACCGTCGTGGAATAGCGTGCCGCTTTCTGCGCGAGCTTGAAAACCGAGGCCATCGCCGTGCTGCGTGCCACCAGGCTGCCGAACCTGAAGTCTTTTTCAATTTCCCGGATGCGCTCTCTGAGCTGGCAGTTCTCGGTCTTCAGGCGTTCACGCTCTTCGGCTTTCTTGAGCGCCAGGAGCACTTCATCCGGTTTGAAGGGCTTGGAGATATAGTCGTAGGCGCCAAGCTTCATGGCTTCAATGGCGGCGTCGATGCTTCCGTAGGCAGACATCATGATGACGGTACTGCTACGGATCGCATCGCCAGCGGCTCTTAGGAATTCCATTCCGGTCATGACCGGCATCTTGACGTCACAGAGAATGTAGTGGTAGGCACAGCGCTGAACCTGCAGCAGCCCGGCCTGGCCGTCCGGAGCCGCGTCAACCTCATATCCGGCCTTTCGCAAGACGGCAGCCAGCATATGGCACATGTTGGCTTCATCGTCGATCACCAGAATCTTTGGTTTTTCGCTGGTTAGTTCCATCGGCTTCCTGGTCGTTCTCCGGCAGGCACCGGCTCTTTCAGGTGATCATGTGGGCTGGTCTGGCAGCCTGCCACCGATTCCATAACTCTCAGTGCTGGGCATCCCGGCCATCTAGCTGCCGGCAGAGAGGCATTCCCCGATCGGATCGGTTCGGCGCCGGCCCAGTCAAGACGGGCAGTAATACCGTCATGATCGTGCCTTCGCCCATAGTGCTCTCAGCCCGCAGGCTGCCGCCGGCGCCCTCGACAATCATGAAGCTCACCGCGAGCCCCAATCCGGTGCCTTTTCCAGGTTCTTTGGTCGTGAAAAAAGGGTCGAAGATGCTTTCCAGATTTTCGCCCGCAATGCCCGTGCCGGTATCTTTGAATTGAATTTGGAGCCAGCTTTCCGCCCTGCCAGAGCTGTTTTCGGCATTGAATTGGGTTTCAGTAATAATCGATAGATCGCCATGCGCATCCGGCCCCTTGGCGGATACCGCATCGGCCGCGTTGATGATAAGATTCAGAAATACTTGGCGCAGCTGATTGGAATCGATCATCACCGTATCCGATCGCGCCTGAAGTGAGTGTTGCAGTCGAATACGGGACATGAAGGGCTGCAGCCTCAATGCTGCAACCATGTCTGTGATAAGCGTATGCACCGCAACCGGCTGACAATTGCCAGCGGAAGGACGTGAAATCTCCAGGAGCTGCCTAATGATGACGCTGATGCGCTCGATTTCCTGCTGGGCGCGATTCAGAAATTCAATTCGCTCGTCCTGGGGAATCTCGCCGTGTTTCAGCAGTTCGAGATATCCGGTCACGATCCCGATGGGGTTGCCGATCTCGTGGGCGATGCCGGCCGACAGCCGTCCAACGGATGCAAGCTTCTCGGCTCGGATGATTTCGTTTTGGGCCCTTTTCAGATCGGCGTTGGTGCTTTCAAGGGACGCCACCGTCTCACGCAGTTTCTGCTTGTCGGCCGAAAGCCGTCGCAGCAAACCGTTTAAAGAGGTTGACAGGCGCTGCAGTTCATTATCCTCTTTGCGGGCGGCAAACAGGATTTCCTCCTCTTCCTTGTAGTCCTCTGCCCTCTGAGCGAGTCGCGCCAATGGCTGGATATAGAGCTTGGATACACGGTAGACGCCGATAAATAATAACAGCGCAGTGTTGAAAAAAATATACAGCAGCAGGATCTGTTGCGACTGTCTCAAGTTACGGTAGATGCCTTCAAGTGGGAATACCAGGCTGAATCCAGCCGCCACTTCGCCATCTCGATGAAGCGGAGCGGCAACGACAAGGTATTCAGACTGGAGCCAAATAAAACCGAATGTAGTGCCGATGAAGTGGACATTCTCTGTCGAATTGCCTATGGCCTGTTTGGTATAAACGGAAATCGTTTCCTCTGGCGCACAGCGGCTTTCGCCGAAGCTGATACTCTGCTGGTTGGGGGCGAGCAAAATCAGGCAGCTGGCGCCGCTTTCCTTTAGGGTAATCCCGACTTTGGTCCGGAGTTCGGAGGATGGTGGCATCACTTCCCAGGCGGAATGCTCGCTTAAGTATGCAGACAACAGACCGCCAACTGCCTTGGCTTTCGCGACCTCCGAGCGGATCAGGTTGTGCTGGGCCGTCACCATTGTGACGAGATAAATCGACACCATTCCCAGCATGAGCAGCAGCGCAAGGTTTAATGTGATTTTGGTTTTAAGTGCCCTGGCGGCCATCCCAATTAAAATTTATTTATGTTAAAACAAATAGTTGAAAATTTACGGGCTGTGCACCGTACTGAGTTTTCAAATCAGATAGGACGGCTCAACTACTTGCCGCTCAAACGAAAAACGATCAAAATCAGAAATATGCAAGTAAAACGCCAGAACCGATTAGATTGTAAGAATAGCGAGAAGTAAGAGACATGCAGAGCAATGCGGGCCCAAAAAAAACCCGGATCCATAACGATCCGGGTTATTGAGGAGATTTCGGCGGCGACCTACTCTCCCACACGGGACTCCGTGCAGTACCATCGGCGCTGAAGAGCTTAACTTCCGTGTTCGGGATGGGAACGGGTGTTGCCTCTCCGCTATAGCCACCGAAAAACGTATTTACGAATAATTATCTGACAATTTGTATGCAATTGTGCCTTGTAGCGCTTTCGGGTCGTGTTAGTTATTTTGTGGCCAAGCCGCACGGCCGATTAGTACCAGTAAGCTTAATGCGTTACCGCACTTACACACCTGGCCTATCAACCTCGTAGTCTTCGAGGGGCCTTAAGTTCTGGTGGTTTCCCACCAGAAGGGATATCTGATCTTGGGGTAGGTTTCCCGCTTAGATGCTTTCAGCGGTTATCCTTTCCGAACTTAGCTACCCAGCGCTGCCACTGGCGTGACAGCTGGAACACCAGCGGTTCGTCCATCCCGGTCCTCTCGTACTAGGGACAGATCCCCTCAAATATCCTACGCCCGCGAAAGATAGGGACCAAACTGTCTCACGACGTTTTAAACCCAGCTCACGTACCACTTTAATTGGCGAACAGCCAAACCCTTG
>Ga0209254_10001932_pt1 | contig 18719 bp, 13 predicted proteins | sample FrelakmetDIP11DI_FD_187148 | JGI IMG/M metagenome (GOLD analysis project Ga0209254, IMG submission 187148) | Freshwater lake sediment microbial communities from the University of Notre Dame, USA, for methane emissions studies - DIP11 DI (SPAdes)... | ecosystem: Environmental > Aquatic >...
GATCGTGCTGAACATCGACGCCGAGAACCAGCGCCTGTCGCTGGGCCTGAAGCAGCTCGCCACGGACATCTGGGACGAGTTCTTCTCGCAGCACCAGGTCGGCGACACGGTCGAGGGCAAGGTGGTCCGCCTGACCAACTTCGGCGCCTTCGTCGAGCTCGCCGAGGGCATCGAGGGCCTGATCCACGTGTCGGAGTTCGACGACTCGCAGGAAGAGAAAATCGAGCTCGAGGTGGAGAAGACCTATCCCATGAAGGTGATCAAGCTCAGCCCGTCGGAGCGGAAGATCGGGCTGAGCATCCGCGCGATGCGGGTGGACCAGGATCGCGCCGACTGGCAGACGTATTCGGAAGGCGCCACGGGCCGGCCGCAGGCGACGCTGGCGGACCATTTCCGCCAGCAGCAGCGCGACGAGGAGCAGTAGGCGGGCCGCGGCCCGGGGCATCGGGGTCCCGGGCCGCGCCCATCTCCGGGTGGGGCCACCATGACCAAGGCCGAGCTTGTCGAAGAAGTCTCGCGCGTGTCGGACCTCACGAAGAAGCACTCCGAGGTCATCGTCGACACCGTCTTCCGCAGCATCATCCTCGCCCTCCAGCGGGGCGAGAAGATCGAGTTGCGCGGGTTCGGCAGCTTCCGCCTCCGCAAGCGGGAGCCGCGCAAGGGCCGCAACCCCAAGACCGGCGCCCGCGTGGAGGTCCCGCCCAAGCAGGTTCCCTACTTCAAGCCCGGCAAGGAATTGAAGGATCTCATCAACGGGACCGAAGCCGAGGCGCCCTCGGCGCCGGCTGGTGAGGCGGCCCCGGCATCGGACGACGCGGAATCGCAGGGATAGGGGTCTGGCGCCGCCGCGCATTAGAAGCAAGAAGCCAGAAGGGCTCCCTGACGATTGTCAGAAGCCAGTAGGCCGGGAGCCAGCGGAACAGGCATTCCTTCTTGCTTCTGGATTCTTGCTTCTGTCTTCTGACAGAGTTCACCCATGGACCGACTCTGGTCTCCCTGGCGTCTGCAGTATGTGACCGGCGCGGGTGAGCCGCGGGGGTGCGTGTTCTGCGAGGCGCAGGCGGCGCCGGACGCGGACTCGCTCGTGGTGCACCGCGGGCGCGACTGCTACGTCATCCTCAACCTGTACCCGTACAATTCCGGCCACCTCATGGTGGTCCCCGCCCGACACGTCGCCACGCTCTCGGCCACGACGCACGAAGAGCGCTGCGAGCTGATGGACCTCACGCGGCTGGCCGAGCAGGCGTTGACCGAGGCGTACAAGCCGCAGGGGCTGAATGTCGGTATGAACCTCGGCCGATCGGCGGGCGCCGGCATTGTCGATCACCTCCACGTGCACGTGGTGCCGCGCTGGCACGGCGACACGAATTTCATGACGATTGTCGGCGACGTGCGCGTGCTGCCGGAAGACATCGGCGAGACTGCGCGGCGGCTGCGCGAGACGTTCGAGAGGCTGGCGCGGGCGTAGAAGCAAGAAGTAAGAAGTAAGAAGTAAGAAGTAAGAAGTAAGAAGCAAGAAGCAAGCCCGCCGAGCGTGGATTCTTGATTCTTCCTCCTTGCTTCTTGATTCTGACTCATTCGAGCTGCCATGAACCTGGATCTCACTCCCGCCCAGCGCGCGTTTCAGCTGGAGGTCGCCGCGTTCGCGGAGGCGCACGTTCGGCCAGCGGCGGCGCGGATTGACGAGACCGGCGCATTCCCGTCGGCGCTCGTGACGCTGGCCGGCGCGCACGGGCTCGCCGGCGTGACGATCCCGGAGGCGTGGGGCGGCGGCGGCCGCGAGTACGTCAGCTACGCGCTGGCCATCGAGGCCGTCTCGCGGTCGAGCGCGACGCTTGCCACCATCCTCATCGTGACCCAGTCGCTGGTGGGCGAGGTGCTGGTGCGATTCGGCACGGATGCCCAGAAAGGGGACTGGCTGCGGGCGCTGGCCTCCGGGCAGGCGATCGGGGCGTTCGCGCTCTCCGAGGAGCACGCGGGAACAGACGCCGCGAACCTGGAGATGACGGCCGTCGAGGTCGACGGCGGGGCGGCCTACACCCTCAGCGGGCGGAAGACGTGGGTTGCCAACGCCGAAGGCGCCAGCGTGCTGCTCGTGTTCGCGGCGACGCGTCCGGGCATGCGCGCCCGCGGCATCACGGCGTTCCTGGTGCCGATGAGCACGCCGGGCATCGATCGCGCCGCCAGGGCTGACTCGCTGGGGGTGCGCGGCCTCGGGTGCATGGACCTGTCGTTTGCCGGCGTCCGGGTGCCGGCAGGTTGTGTCGTCGGGGCGGTGAACGACGGCTTCAAGGTGGCGATGTGGGCCCTCGAAGGCGGGCGGGTGGCCATCGGCGCGCAGGCGCTCGGCATCGGTGACGCGGCGCTCGAGGAGGCGATCCGCCACGCGAAGTCGCGGCAGGCGTTTGGAAAGCCGATTGCCGAGTACGAGGCGATCCAGTTCATGCTCGCGGACATGGCCACGGAACTGGACGCAGCCCGCATGCTCACCTACAAGGCCGCGGCGCTCAAGCCCTGGCAGGCGAGCATCGCGCTGGAGGCCGCGCAGGCGACGCTCGCGGCGTCGATGGCCGCGCACAAGGCCGCGGACACGGCGATGCAGATCCTGGCGTCGGCGGGTTACCGGAGAGGATCGACCGTCGAGCGGCTGTTCCGGGATGCCCGCGCGACGGAAATCTACCAGGGCACGTCGGAGGCCCTCCGCCTGGTCATCGCCGACCACATCCTGGGCGTTCCCCGGCACGGCTGAAGAGCTGGAGACATCCGGGATTCGGGACTCGGGACTCGGGACTCGTGTACTCCACGACAACGAGGTCGGAACCTCCCAAGTGACGAGGGACACCTTCATCCGTCACTTGAGCGAGCCCGGCGTTTCAGCAGCCGCCGCACGAAGACCGCCGCCGCGATCCCGAGTGAAACGGGCCAGTACATGACCGCCAGTACGGCGCCCGCCATCGACGTGCCAGCGTTGCCGGGCGCGATCAGCGACACCCGGAACGACGCGAACGGGTTGTCGTTGACGAGGTACGTCCAGGTGGACGCCGGGCCGCGCAGGCCGATGCGCTCGAGGTCGACGCGGCCGCCCTCTGCGCGCAGCCTCCCGAATGCCTCCACCACCTCGTCCCGCACGCCCTCCATCATCGACGCGTAGGCGTCAATCATCTGCCGATGGCACTCCGTGAGCGGGTCGCGCCCGCCGTAGCGCTGCAGATGGATGCCCTCCCGGATGTCCTCGATGAGCCTCAGATGGTCACTCCAGCGCCGGTCGAGCACCATGATCGTCAACTGGTTCTCGGCTCGCGCGACGGCCCGCGCGCCGACAGCCCGTACGAGTGACGCATGGTGCTCCGGGGCGGCATCCGCGCACGCCGCCGGCTCGGATTCGTCGTGCAGGAGCTCCTCGCGGCGCGCGCAGACCGGCGCACGCTGCTCCTCGACCATCGCGGAGTACCGCCAGAGCGTCCGGCGGATCTCGAAATGCTGGCCCTCGATGATCCGTTGCGCCCGTGCGACTTCGCGCGCCACGATGGGGTTCGTGACCGGCCCGTCCTGACGCGCGGGGCGGTGCGCCCTCGGAATGAGCGCCATCACGCCGTACCGGCTGATGAGGTCGTCTTCGAGGCTGATGAAGAACCGGCTGGATCCCGGGTCGCCCTGCCGCCCGGCGCGCCCGCGAAGCTGGTCGTCGACGCGCCGGCTCTCGTGCCGGTTCGTGCCGAGGACATAGAGGCCGCCCAGCGCCGCCAGCCGGCCACGGAGCGCCGCGTCGCCTCCGCCGAGGACAATGTCGGTGCCGCGTCCGGCCATGTTGGTGGAGATCGTGACGGCGCCCGGCATGCCGGCTCTGGCGACAACCACGGCCTCGCGGGCATCGTGGCGGGCGTTGAGCACGCGGCACTTGACGCGCCGGTCTCTCAGCGCCCGGAACAGCGCCTCCGACTCCGCGACGCTCGCCGTACCGACCAGCACCGGCCGGCCCGTCGCCTGCACGCGCGCGATCTCGTCGGCGAGGGCTTTGTTCTTCGCGTCGCGGTGCGTGAAGACCACGTCAGGCTCGTCCACCCGCACGCACGGGCGGTTCGGCGGAAAGACCACCGTCGTCAGCCCGTAGAACTCCCGGAACTCCGCGGCGGCGGGTTCTGCGGTGGCCGTCATGCCGGCGAGACGGGGCCACAAGCGCACGAAGTGCTGGATGGGAATCGACCCGAGCACCACGCCATCGGGGCGAACGTCGAGGCCCTCTTTGGCTTCCACCGCGGGCTGGATGCCGTGGGGCCAGCGCCGGTTGTCGGCCACCCGCCCGGTGAACTCGTCGACCAGTTCGACGCGGCCGCCGCGCACGATGTAGTCGCGATCGCGATGCAGCAGCACCTCGGCGTGGAGCGCCACGTGAATCGCCGAGAGCGTCAGGTGCTCGGACGGGGCGTGAAGCGGGCCGCATCCGAGCGCCGATTGCGCGTGTCGGAACCCGGCGTCCGTGAGCGCGACGTTCCGTTCGTGCTCGTCGACGCGATAGTCAGCGCCCGGCACCAGGCCCCTCACCGCCGCGGCGATGCGCTGATACGGAATCGGCTGCGCCGCCGTCTCGCCGGCGATGACCAGCGGCACACGGGCTTCGTCGATCAGGATGAAATCGGCCTCGTCGACGATGGCGTAGTGAAACGGCCGCTGGACCACGTGCTGAGCGTCGGTGACGGTGTGATCGCGGAGGAAGTCGAATCCGGCCTCCTTCGCGGTGACGTACGTGATGTCGGCGGCGTAGGCCGCCTGCCGCCCGGCGCGGTCGAGGTGTCCGCTGACCGCGGCGACCGTGAGACCGAGGAAGCGGTAGGCCGCTCCCATCCAGGCGGCGTCGCGGCGTGCCAGGTAGTCGTTGGCCGTCAGCACGTGAACGCCGCGGCCGGCCAGGGCGTTGAGCACCGCCGGCATGACCGCCACGAGCGTCTTGCCCTCGCCCGTCGCGAGCTGGGCGAGCTTCCCCTGATGGAGGGCGATGGCGGCCATCATCTGGACGTCGTACGGGCGCATGCCGAGCGCGCGTACGCAAGCCTCGGCGGCGAGCGCATAGACATCGGCCAGCAGGTCGTCGAGCGGAGCGCCCGAGTCGGCCCGGCGCCGGGCCGACTCGAACCGTGATTTCAGCTGGGTGTCGGACATCTGGCGCGCCCCGACGGCATCGGCGCGCGCGAGCTGGCTCCGATACCGCCGGAGGTCGTACTCGACGGGAATGCCCGCGAGCCTGGAGTAGCGCGCCCGGAGGGCGGCGCTCCACGACGGACCGGCTGCCATGTCCGCGCCGTCAGGAGACGACGGCGTAGCCCATGGCGCCGATGCGGGCCTTGATCTGATCCAGCGACACGCGGGTCGCGTCGTACGTGACGACCACCGTCGCATTGGCGTGCGACGCGTGGACGTCGCCGACGCCCTCGAGCCTGGCCAGCCCGCGCGTGACGGCGTGTTCGCACCCGCCGCACGTCATCCCCGTCACGTTCAAGGTCAGAGTGTCCATCATGGGTGCATTACCGTCAGAAGCAAGAAGTAAGAAGTAAGAAGCAAGAAGCAAGAAGCAAGAAGGCTCACCGGCGCATCGTGTCTTCTCCTGGATTCTGACGAACGTCAGCGGGCCCTTCTGGCTTCTGATATGCGAAGCTATCCAAGCACCTGCTTCGCAATCGTCACCAGCTGCATGTTGGAGGTGCCCTCGTAGATCTGGCCGATCTTGGCGTCGCGCCAGAGCTTCTCGACCGGATAGTCCTTCACGTAGCCGAATCCGCCGTAGAGGTTGATGGCGAGAGACGTCACCCGCTCGGCCACCTCGGAGGAGTAGAGCTTCGCCATGGCCGCCTCGGTGAGGAACGGCTTGCCCGCGTCGCGAAGCCGGGCGGCGTTGTACACGAGCAGCCGGGCGGCTTCGATCTCGGTGGCCATCCGGGCGATCTGCCCCTGGACGAGCTGGAACTCCGCGATGGCCTTGCCGAACTGCTTGCGTTCCCTCGTGTACTGCACCGCGTGGCCGAGGGCGCCCTTCGCGAGGCCGATCATCTGCGCGCCGATGCCGATGCGCCCCTCGTTCAGCGTCTCGATCGCGACTTTGTAGCCTTTGCCGATGTCGCCGAGGACCTGCGACGCGCCGACGCGGCAATCCTCGAGGATGAGTTCGCACGTGCTGCTCGCGCGGATGCCGAGCTTGTCTTCCTTCTTCCCGACGCTGAAACCCGGGACGCCGCGCTCCACCATGAACGCGGTGATGCCGCGGTAGCCGGCATCCGGGTTGACGTTGGCGAACACGATGAACACGCCGGCCTCGTTGCCGTTGGTGATCCACAGCTTGCGGCCGTTGATCACGTAGCCGTCGCCGTCCCGGACCGCCCTGGTGGCCAGCGCGAACGCGTCGCTCCCGGATGCGGCCTCCGACAGCGCGTAGGCGCCGACCGTGTCGGCGGCCAGGCGCGGCAGGTACCGCTGCTTGATGTCGTCGGAGCCCCAGCGCAGGATCGCGTTCACGACCAGCGTGTTCTGCACGTCGACCAGCACGCCGACCGACGGGTCGACGGCCGACAGCGCCTCGACCGCGAGCACCGAGTGGAAGAAGCTGGCGCCGCCGCCGCCGTACTGCTCGGGGATCTCGATCCCCATCACGCCGAGGCCGAACAACTGGGCGAGCAGCTCCTGCGGGAATTTGGCGTGCTCGTCCATCTCGCGCACGCGGGGGCGGATCTGGGCCTCGGCGAACTCGGCCACGCTGTCGCGCAGCAGGATTTCGTCTTCGACGAGGCTGGTGAGGGCCGGCGGGGTGTCGGTGTGCTCCACGGTGATCTCCTGCCGTCGGACTGCAATGCCGCCCTGATGTTATCATCGAAGCATGGGCATGTTCTCCCGCTCCGCGCGCGCGTCGTCCGCCGCGGTTGTCCTCGCCCTTGGCGTCGTCGTCGCCGCAGGCCAGCAGCCGCCGCCGCCCGCCGGCGCCGCGCCCCAGGGCCAGGCACAGGACCCGCAGCAGCGGCCGCCGGTCTTCCGGGCGGGCGTCAGCGCCGTCCGCGTCGACGTGATCGTGACGGACAAGGACGGCAATCCGGTCGCCGACCTCACGCAGGCGGACTTCGAGGTATCCGAGGACGGGAAGCCCCAGGTCATCGATCTGTTCAGGCTCGTCAATGCGGACGGTACGCCCGGGCCTGGCGCCGAGCCGCCGAGGGCCATCCGCTCGGCGTACGACCAGGAATCGGAAGCGGCGCGCGACGACGTCCGGCTGTTCGTGATTTTCCTGGACGACTACCACGTGCGGCGCGCCAGCGCGATGCGCATCCGGGATCCGCTCATCCAGTTCGTCAAGACCCAGCTGGGCCCGCTCGACATGGTGGCGATCATGTATCCGCTCATGTCGGTGCAGCAGCTGACCTTCACGCGGGATCTCGACAGCATCGTCGCCGAGCTGCGGAACTTCGAAGGGCGCAAGTACGACTACCGGCCCCGGAATCCGTTCGAGGAGCAGTACGCCAACTATCCGGCCCAGGCGGTCGAGACGGTCCGCAACGAGGTCACGATGACCGCGCTGCGGGGCCTCTCAGTAAGGCTGGGATCGCTGCGTGAGGGCCGAAAAGCGATTGTCTTCGTCAGCGAGGGGTTTTCATCGCTGCTGCCCCCGCAGATGCGCGATCCGAACGCGCAACTGCCGGGCATGGGCAACCCGGCGGCCGGCAACTCGTCGGCCGGCGGCGGGATCGCCGAGGACCGCGCGCGGTTCCGCTCCGACGCCGAGTTGCTTTCCGATCTTCGCGTCGTCTTCGACACCGCGAACCGGCACAACACCGCCATCTACGCGATCGATCCCCGCGGCCTGGCCACCAACGAATTCGACATCAACGAGAACGTCGGCGGCCGGGTGGACCAGGACTTCCTGCGCGCCACGCAGGACACGCTGCAGGTGCTGGCCCTCAATACGGACGGCCGGGCGATCATCAACCGCAACGACCTCGAGAAGGGCCTGCGGCAGGTCGTGCGCGACACGAGCGCGTACTACCTGATCGGGTACAACTCGTCGTCGTCGGCCGACGGCAGGTTCCACGAGATCAAGGTCCGCCTCAAACGGCCTGGCGTGCAGGTGCGGTCGCGGAAGGGCTACTGGGCGCCGACGCCCGAAGATGCGGCCAAAGCCAGCGCGCCCCCGAAGCCCTCGCCGCCGCCGGCTGTCGAAAAGGCGCTCGCCAACGTCGAGACGCGGCAGCGCGACGCCTTCATCTCGACGTGGCTCGGCAGCGATCGGGGCAGCGACAGCCGCACGCGGGTCACGTTTGTGTGGGAGCCCGTCCCGCCGATTCCCGGCGAAAAGCGCGAGCTCGCGGCGCGCGTCCAGGTGCTGGCGTCCAGCCGAGGCGGAGAGGAGTTCTTCCGCGGGCTGGTTCCCGCCGAGGACGCCGCCCCGGCCGCCGGCGCCCCAGCCTCCGCGCAGCCGGCGCTTCGAACGGGATCGAAAGTGTCCTTCGAGGCTCCGCCGGGCCGGATGCAGTTCCGCGTGATCGTGCAGAACGAGAAGGGCCAGGTGCTCGATTCGTTCCAGCGGGAGGTCTCTGTCCCGGATTTCGGCGGCACCGAGGTCCGCCTGTCGACGCCCGTTGTCCTGCGCGCCCGCACGCCGCGCGAATTCCAGGCGCTCGCGCGCGACCCCGACCCGGTTCCGACCCCGCTGCGGGAGTTCCGCCGCACGGACCGGCTGCTCATCCGCTTCTTCGCCGTCGTGCCCGGCGGCGCGTCGTCGGCCGAGGTCGCAGCCCGGATGCTCAACCGGGTGGGGCAGAAGATGGTGGATCTGACGGCCCAGCCTCCTGCCGACCCGTCACAGCCCTACCAGCTCGACCTGCCGCTCGCCGGCCTCTCGCCAGGCGAATACCTGATCGAGATCCGGGCGAAAGGCGTCTCGGGTGAATCGACCGAACTCATCGCCATCAAGGTGATCAGCTGAGGTAGCCCAGCGCCTCGTCCGCCTCGGCGTTCATCGCCACCCGCAACAGCGATCCGCCCGAGGCCGCGGCGACGTCGATGACGCGAATCGCCCGCGCGAGGTGCGCGTACTCCGGCACGAGGGCCTCGAACTGACTGGCCGCGCCGGTCAGGAACTCCCGGTTCAGCACGCCCCCGTCCTCGCCGGGGTAGAGCGGCAAGTACCGGATCGACGACTCGACCAGATCCTGGAAGAAGTGCGTGCCGAAAGACAGCTCCGGCACGGAGCCTTCACGGCGCGACGCGATCTCGATGAGCAGCGGCGTGTTGCTGATGTCGGAGTAGGTGACCGGCACGCCGAGCTTGATGTCGCCCCGGCTCCCCCAGCGGCCTGGCCCCATCAGCGCGAAGCGGCGCTTCGGCAGGAGCCTGTTGAGCCGGCCCACGGCCCGGGCGACGTCGCGCAGCGCCTCCGCGTCGCCGAGCGAGGCGTACGCCTCGGGGTCGACGAACACGATGTGCGTGAGGTCGGGCACGCGGCCATTCGATACGAACCGATGGGCCGCGAAAATCACCCGGTCGTTCGGGATGTCCTTCGGGACGGCCACCGGCGAGGCGTCGTCCTGGGCCGACTGCGGGCGGCACTGCAGCAGGTACAGGTCCGTGCCGTCGTGGGCGAACTCGAGGTCCACCGGGCCGCCGATCTTCTCGCGGAGCACCCGCAGCAGCGCGCGCATCTGCGCCAGGAACGGAGTGTTGGACGCCAGGCCCTCGAACGTCGCCACGAGGTTGTCCGTGCTGCCGTCCCAGTCGAAGCCGCCGACCGGGTGCAGTCCGTCGGCGTCGACAGCCGAGAACACCTGCTTGAACATCGGGTACTTCGACCCGTACTGCTTGAGCAGGTCGGCGATGAGCACGGTGGCGAACCGGTTCGCGTCGAGGTTGATGAGATCCACCCGCCTCGGCGCGTACCGCATCTGCTCCTCGGGCGTGACCTTCGCGCGCAACCCGGGCTGGCCCGGAGAGAGCAGGACGGGATAGTCGTCGCTGAGGCGGTCGACCGCGCGGGTGCCGAGCCCGGGCACGAGGCGCACGAGGCCGTCCTCGCGGCTGATGCGGGGCGACCAGCGAAACTCGTTGTTGCTGAACGCCACGCCGCCGAAGGCCGGCAGGTAGTAGCGGCCGACCTGCATGCCGACCACTTCCTGGATCATGATCCCCATCTCCTCGTGGAGGTCGAGCAGGCCGCGCTCGGCGCGGTACTCGATGGGATCGGGGCTGAAGGTGCTCGCGTACACCTCGGCGACGGCGTCGCAGACGGCGGCCAGGCGGTCGCGCTTGCTGCCGCGGTTCGCGAGGAACAGGCTCTTGTACTTGCCCGAGAAGGCCGACCCGATCCGGTCCTCCAGCAGGCTCGAGCTGCGTACGATGAGCGGCTTGTCGCCGATATCGTCCAGCGCCACGGCGAGGCCCTTCATGACCTCCTTCGGCAATTCCGAGTTCTTGAACGCCTGGACGATGTGCGGATACTCCTTCCGGACCTGCTCGACCTCGAGGTACTTGCGGTTGTGGATGTCCTGCAGGTGGTTGTGGTCGAGGAACGCCAGCAGCCCGTCCGACGTGATGTACCACGTCTTCGGCATCTTGAACGACCCGATCGCGTCGGCGTACTCCTCCGAGCGGCGCACGATGTGATACGCGAGCAGGAGGCCCGAGCTCTTGCCGCCCAGCTTGCCGCGCGAGCCTGCCGGCGAGACGACGTGCTGCACGATGCCGCAGAAGTCGTGGACGTCGAGGTAGTTCTTCGCCGTGTTGATGTACTCGAGGTCGTCGGTGAGGAATCGGCGCACCAGCGACACGCGCAGGCCGATCTGCACCGATCGCGAGAGCTCCCGGTCGCCGAAGCCCATCCGCTCGAAGCGCTCGAGGGCGTCGGCGATCTCGGTGAGCGACGTGCGCTGGTTTTCGACCGCCTCGACCAGGTACCCGCTCTTGTCGTCCTTCACCCACTGCTCGATGACGTGGACGATCTCGTCGTCGGTGAGGTTGTTGGCGGCGACGCGGAAGGCCGCGTTCGACACGCGCATCAGCGCGTCGGTGCCGGCGCGCTCGATGGGGCTGTTGTCGTCGCTCACTTCCCGTTCCCGCTGGTGCGCGCCGAGGTGCTCCAGCAGACTCTCGGCCTCGTCGACGCCGCTCCACACGAGGTGGTTGATCATCCGTCGGGACACGCGCGTGAGCAGGTGCGGATCGGTGCGGCGCAGGAACTCGATGATGACGCGCCAGTCGCGGCGCTCGTCGCCGGGCGCCTGCTCGATGGCGTCCTTCCAGTTCCGCGCCATGCTGCGCAGGCGGCGCCCCGTGAGGAACTGGCCCAGCGACAGGCTGATGTGATCGATCAGCCGGCGCTCCTCCTTGATGAACGGGCCCTCGTCGGCCTTCTGGAAGTACGTCTCGTAGAAGACCTCGATCGCGCCGACGGGCTTGCCCATCACGACGACCGGCGCGCGCATGACCCAGGGCGTCTCGGTGCGCTCGGCGGGCTCGTAGATGGCGGACTCGATGGTGATCTTGGCCCAGCACGAGTCCGGGTGCTGCCACCCGGGCGGGATGACTTCGACCAGCTCCCGGCACACCTCGTCAGGGGTCCGATCGGGATCGGCCGTCACGTCCTGCACCTGGTAGAGGCACGTCAGTTCCTTCGCCCGCTCGCGGAGGCGATCCATGAGGTCGAGCGAGCTATCGCCATGGGAGGACATGACTACAGGTTACTAGGCGCTAGGGGCTAGGCGCTAGGGGCTAGGCGTTAGGGGCTAGGGGACTAGGGGACTAGGGAGCATGGGGCACGGGACATGGGGCATGGATGGGGGAGGAGACACGAAGGGCCTGGCGGGGAGGTGTGCTCCTCACCAGGCCCTTTGCTGTCTGCCTAGCGCCTAGCGCCTAGTCTCTGTCTCCTAGCCCCTATACCCACCCTCGCAGCCGGCACGCGCTGGCCACGCGATTGATGGCGATGACGTACGCCGCGTCGCGGGTGTAGAGGTTCTTCGACTTCGCGAGGTCGGCCACGGCGTGAAACGCCCGGGTCATCTGGGCGTCGAGCTTGCTCAGCACTTCTTCCTTCGGCCAGTAGAAGTTCATGTTGCCCTGCACCTGCTCGAAGTAGCTGCAGGTCACGCCGCCGGCGTTGCAGAGGAAGTCGGGAACCATGTAGATGCCCCGCTCCTGCATCACCTTGTCGGCCTCGGGCGTGCTGGGCCCGTTGGCGCCCTCGGCGACGATCTTCACCTTCGGGTGGATGCGGCCCACGTTGTCCGCCGTCACCTGGTTCTCGATGGCGGCCGGAATGAGGATGTCGACTTCCTGCTCGATCCACGCGTCGCCCGGCAGGATTTCGTAGCCGAGCGTCTTCGCCTTGGTCTTGTCGACGGTGCCGAACTTGTCGGTGATGCCGATCAGCTCTTCATACGTGACGCCCGACAGCTTGCGGAAGGTGTAGGTCTTCTGATCCGTGTTGTCCCAGCAGGACACGCAGATGACCTTGCCGCCGTACTGCGTGAACAGCTGCACCGCGAACTGGGCCACGTTGCCGAAGCCCTGGACCGCCGCGGTGGTGCCCGCCGGCTCGAGGCCCATCAGCTTCAGCGCTTCGCGCACGGTGTAGATGACGCCGTAGCCGGTGGCCTCGGTACGGCCGAGCGAGCCGCCGATGCCCACGGGCTTCCCTGTAATGAAGCCCGGCTCCTTCTGGCCATGGATGACCTCGAGCTCGTCCATCATCCAGACCATGTGCTGCGGGCTGGTCATCACGTCGGGCGCCGGCACGTCCTGCAGGTAGCCCACGTTCTTCGACAGCTGCCGCGCCCAGCCGCGGCAGATCCCTTCCTGCTCGCGCATGCTCAGGTGGTGAGGGTCGCAGATGACGCCGCCCTTGCCGCCGCCGAGGGGGATGTCGACCACCGCGCATTTCCACGTCATCCACGTGGCCAGCGCGCGCACCGTATCGAGCGTCTCGTGCGGGTGGAACCGGATGCCGCCCTTGTGCGGGCCGCGGGCGTCGTTGTGCTGGACGCGGAAGCCCCGGAAGACCTTCACCTTCCCGTCGTCCATGCGGACCGGGATGGCGAACTGGAACTCGCGGAGTGGCCAGCGCAGGAGTTCGCGGGTGCCCTGGTCGAGATCGAGCATGTCGGCGACTTTATCGAACTGGGCCTGGGCCATTTCAAAGGGATTGAACGGCTTGGACACGACGGACTCTCCTCTGGCGCCTGCGGCGCCGAAACATGTGCGGTTCACGAGCACGATTGATGCGTCATGCTGAGGTCTTGAACGTCCCCTCCTTCGCCCGCCTGGTCCGGAACCCCGTCCAGACGCGCCTCGCGCACGGTTTCAGGCCCCCGCTCGCGGGCGGATCGAGCCGCCGCGCGCAGGACGTGAAACCGGCCTGTTGAACCGGCGCCGCACGCCCATACCGGGGACGGTCCGTCTCACGGCCGTCCTCAGGCGTACATGCCGCGCATCCGCGTCGCGGTCGCGACCCGGTCGATGGCCACCACGTAAGCGGCCGTCCGGAGGTCGGCCCGGTAGCGCCCCGCCGTCTTCACCACCGTCTCGAAGGCCGCCATCATCTTGGCCTCGAGCCGCTCGTTCACTTCCTCCTCCGTCCAGAAGTAGCCGTGCCGGTTCTGCACCCACTCGAAGTAAGACGCGGTCACGCCCCCCGCGTTCGCCAGGATGTCGGGCACGATGCACACGCCGCGCTCGTGCAGCATGCGGTGCGCCTCGGGCGTAGTCGGGCCGTTGGCGCCCTCGATGATGACGCGCGCCCTCACGTCGGCGGCGTTGCCCGCCGTGATCTGGTTCTCGAGCGCCGCGGGCACCAGGATGTCCGCGTCGAGGCGGAACAGGTCCTCGTTCGTCAGGGGGCGGCCGGCGGGAAACCCGTCCACGGTCTGGTACTGGTGCGCGTGCTCGATCATCGCGTCCACGTCGAGGCCCCGCTCGTCGTACACGCCGCCTTTCCAGTCCGTGACCGCGACAATCCGCGCGCCCATCCGCCGAAGCAGCCGGGCCGACACCGAACCGACGTTGCCGAATCCCTGCACCGCGACGCGCGCGCCATCGAGGGCGAACCCCGCCTGGCGCGCCGCTTCGCGCGCCACGATGCTCACACCGCGGCCCGTAGCCTCGCGGCGGCCGGCCGATCCGCCCAGTTCCAGCGGCTTGCCGGTCACCACGGCGGTCATCGTCGCGCCGGCGTGCATGCTGTAGGTGTCCATCACCCACGCCATCACCTGGTCGTTGGTGTTCACGTCGGGTGCGGGGATGTCCTTGTCGGGGCCGATGGCGTCCGCGATTTCAGCGACGTAGCGCCGCGTGAGGCGCTCGAGTTCCCGCCGTGACATCCGGGTGGGATCGCAGGCCACCCCGCCCGTGCCACCGCCGAACGGCACCTGGGCCACCGCGCACTTCCACGTCATCCAGGCGGCCAGCGCGGTCACCTCGTCCAGGGTGACCGTCGGGTGGAACCGGATCCCGCCTTTGGCCGGCCCGAGGGCGATGTTGTATTGCACGCGATAGCCGGTGAAGACCTCGGTCTCGCCGCTGTCCATCTCGATCGGGCAGGACACGACGATCTGCCGTTTCGGGCTGGTGAGCACCTTCCAGAGTCCGGGCTCGAGATCGAGCAGGCGCGCCGCCGCGTTGAACTCCTCGAGCATGGCGCCGAAGGTGGCGCCGTGGCCGGGGAGTTCCGTTCCGCGAGGGACGCTGCCGCCGCTATCGCTCAAAGGAACCACCATCCGGTCGGGTTCGGGCGCGGGGGGCTCGGGGCGGCCGGATTGCCCCGACAGGCAGGGGAGAGCGTACCCATACGGGAGCGGCTAAGTCAAGGCAGGGTATGCGTTAACGGGAGGCCGGTATACACTGTGCCGCATGGATACCCCTACCTCCGGCATGGGAGAACGCCGGCCCCTCAAGCGGCACTATACCTCCGGCGATGTCGCCGCGATCGACTACGACCGCGACGTCAACGACCCGGGCCGCTTCCCCTACACCAGGGGCATCCACCCCTCCGGATACCAGGGCAAGCTCTGGACCATGCGGCAATTCTCGGGATTCGGCACGCCGCAGGAGACCAACCAGCGCTACAAGCACCTGCTGGCGGCGGGCGGGACGGGCCTGAGCGTGGCCTTCGACCTGCCGACACTGATGGGCCGCGACCCGGACCACGACCTGTCGCTCGGCGAGGTGGGGAAGTGCGGCGTCAGCATCGCCTCGCTGGCCGACATGGAAGCGCTCTTCGAGGGCATCTCCCTCGCCGACATCACGACGTCGATGACCATCAACTCGCCGGCATCGATGCTGTTCGCGATGTACCTGGTCGTCGCTGAGCGGCAGGGCGCCGACTGGAAGGCGATTTCGGGCACGATCCAGAACGATATCCTGAAGGAGTTCATCGCGCAGAAGGAGTACATCTACCCGCCGCGGCCGTCGATGCGCCTCATCACGGACGTCTTCGGGTTCTGCGCGCGGGAAGTCCCGAAGTGGAACACGATCTCGGTCAGCGGGTACCACATTCGCGAGGCCGGCGCCACGGCCCTCCAGGAGCTGGCCTTCACGCTGCGCGACGGCATCGAGTACGTCCAGTACGGCATCGACGCGGGCCTCCCGGTGGACGAGTTCGCGCCCCGCATCTCGTTCTTCTTCAACGCGCACAGCGACTTCTTCGAGGAGATCGCCAAGTACCGCGCGGCGCGCAAGCTCTGGGCCACGGCGATGAGGGACCGGTTCGGCGCGCGGGACGAGCGATCGTGGAAACTCCGTTTCCACACGCAGACGGCGGGCGTGTCGCTCACGGCGCAGCAGCCGTACAACAACGTCGTGCGCACGGCGCTGCAGGCGCTCGGCGCCGTGCTCGGCGGCACGCAGTCGCTGCACACCAACTCGCTCGACGAGGCCCTCGCCCTGCCGACCGCGGAGGCCGCCACCCTCGCCCTCCGCACGCAGCAGGTGATCGCCCACGAGAGCGGCGTGACGGGCGTCGTCGATCCGCTCGGCGGGTCGTACTTCATCGAGGCGCTCACCGCCGACATGGAGCGCGGCGCGCGCGAGTACTTCGACACGATCGACCGCATGGGCGGCATGGTGCCGGCCATCGAACACGGCTTCCCGCAGCGCGAGGTCGCCGAGAGCGCGTACCGCTTCCAGCAGGCCGTCGAGCGCAACGAGCGGATCATCGTCGGCGTCAACGACTTCGTCGAGGAGGAGGGCCGTGGCGTGCCGACGCTCTACATCGACGAGGCCGCCGCCGCGCGCCAGACCGAGCGTGTGCGCCAGTTGCGGAAGGACCGGGATCACGCCCGCGTTCGCCGCGCCCTCGACGACCTCAAACGTGCCGCCGACGGGCAGGCCAACACCATGCTGCCGCTCATCGAGGCCGCGCGCGCCTACACGACGGTAGGCGAGATGTGCGACGCGCTCCGCGATGTCTGGGGAGAGTACGTGGAGACGCCCACGATCTAGGGATTGGGGAGTAGGGACTAGGGACTTGAGCTCAGGAACCAGGGACTAGGTACTGGATGTTGGAGGGGGCCGCTGGAGCCAATCCCCAATCCCCAACCCCTAATCCCAAGAGGGCATGCGGAGATCCTCGATGGCGAAGATTCGCGTAGTCATCGCAAAACCGGGCCTCGACGGCCACGACCGCGGCGCCAAGGTCATCGCGCGCGCGCTGCGGGACGCCGGCATGGAGGTGATCTACACGGGCCTCCGGCAGACCCCGCTGCAGATTGTCAGCGCCGCGCTGCAGGAGGATGCCGATGTCATCGGCCTCTCCATCCTCTCCGGCGCGCACAATCAGATCTGCCCCGAGGTGGTCCGCCTCCTCAAAACGCAGGGCCTTGACGATGTCATCGTCGTGCTGGGGGGCATCATCCCCGACGGCGACCTTCCCGGCCTGGCCGCGCTGGGCATTACGGGGGTCTTCCGGCCCGGCACCCCGATGCGGGAGATCGTCGACTTCATCACGCGTCACGCCCGGAGCAGATCCGAGGCGGTCTGAGGCGGGAGCCGTCCTGACCCGGAGCCGCGCTGTTCCGATAACTCTCTGTGTCCGCTTGACTTCCCGGAACCCGGTGACTACGCTGTCCGGGAACGGCGATGACGCGCGATGGCGCGAGTAACCAGGTAGTTCCGCATGCCGCACAAGCTCTTGCTCGCCGACGACAGCGTCACCATCCAGCGGGTCATCGAGTTGACCTTCGCGGACGAAGACGTCCAGGTCATCGCCGTCGGCGACGGGCAGAAAGCCATCGAGCGCATCGAGGCCGACCGCCCGGACATTGTCCTGGCGGATGTGGGCATGCCCGAGCGCGACGGGTACGAAGTGGCGGCGTTCGTGAAGAACACGGCGCACCTGGCCCATATCCCGGTGCTGCTGCTGACGGGGGCGTTCGAACCCGTTGACGAACAGCGCGCCGCCGCCGCCGGCTGCGACGGCGTGCTGGCGAAGCCGTTCGAGCCGCACATGGTGATCACGCGGGTAAAGGAACTGCTCGCCGGCGGCGCGGGCGCCCGAGTACCGCCGGGCGGTCCCCGCGGCGTCGCGGAAACGGCTCCGCTGGCCGCGGCCCAGGTCCTGCCGGGAACGGGGGAGCCGGAGCCGACAGAGCAGGCGGTCGAGGCGCCGGTGCGCTTCAGCCGCCGCACACCCATCGCCGTGCCGGGTTTCGGCGCGCCACTGGCGCCGTCGGAATCGCGGGTGGCGGCGCTTGACGACTATTTCGAGCGCCTCGACGCCGCGTTCGCCACGTTGCAGCATGCGCCCGCGCAAGCTGCCGCCGCCACGGCGCTGCCCGCGCCGGAGGGCGACGCCTCGGCGGGGGCCCCGGCTGCGGCCGCCACAGCGGCGGAGGCCGGCCAGGCGGAGGCCGACACAGCCCGCTACGCGGCGGCTCAACCGGCCGCCGTCGCGACTTCGGTGTCCGCGCCTGGGGCGCCGCCCCAGATGGCCGGCATCGCCCAGGCTTTCTCCACGCTCTTCGCGGCCGAGCGCGGCGAAACCGCGGTCGGCATCCCGTCTCTCATCGGCCCGGCCGCCATGCCTCAGCACTCCGTCGACGATCTGGCCGAGCGCGTCACCCGGCAGGTCCTCGAGCGCCTCAGCGACCGCGTCGTTCGCGAGACGGTCGCCGACGTGGTCTCGCAGGTCGCCGAACGGCTCGTCCGGGACGAGATCGAGCGCGTCAAAGCCACTCTCAAGTAGGACCGGTTTCATCATCGGCGTGCAGCGGCTGACTGGGGCCGCCAGAACGGGCGATGCACCCGCGTCCTCCCGTCAGCCGGGCCCCGCGCCGCGCCAGCCGCCGGCTTGCCGCGCCGCCTCCGGTGCGGTTACGCTGTAGACTTCACCTGTCGAAGGAACACATGTCCGATCTGCCGAAAGTCTTCGATCACCAGGACGTTGACGCGCGCTGGGACAGCTTCTGGGCGTCCATCGGCGCGTTCAAGGCGCAGCCCGAGTCCGGGAAGCCGGTGTTCAGCATGGTGCTGCCGCCGCCCAACGTCACCGGCTCGCTGCACATGGGCCACGCCCTGAATCACACGTTGCCCGACATCCTCGCGCGGTGGAAGCGGATGCAGGGGTACGACGTCCTCTGGCTGCCGGGCACGGACCACGCGGGCATCGCGACGCAGAACGTGGTCGAGAAACAGCTCGCCCTCGAACACACGACGCGGCACGACCTGGGGCGGGAGGCCTTCGAAGCCCGCGTGTGGGACTG
>Ga0209254_10001933_pt1 | contig 18718 bp, 16 predicted proteins | sample FrelakmetDIP11DI_FD_187148 | JGI IMG/M metagenome (GOLD analysis project Ga0209254, IMG submission 187148) | Freshwater lake sediment microbial communities from the University of Notre Dame, USA, for methane emissions studies - DIP11 DI (SPAdes)... | ecosystem: Environmental > Aquatic >...
CGTGGCGACGAAGATGAAAGAAATCCTCGCGCCGAATCTGCCGCTGTACTATCGCGTCCCGGCCGTCGACGGGTACGACGGCGGTGTGCTGCCGCTGAAGAGCTATATTGAATTTCAGAAACTCCTTCTCGATTCAGCACTGATCCAGACCGATGGCCGCCTGCGCGAACAGTTGAAATCGATTCCGGCAGCGCGCTGGCTCGATCTGATGAATGTCCGCTATATCATTGCCGACAAGGTGGGCGATCAATGGTACGACGGCGTGCTGCACGATTTGCGCTTTGTCATTCCGCTTACGGCAGGGCAAGTCGTCTCGACCACACAAGTTCCACCGCTGCGTGCCGACACGTTGAGCATGGTTTACTCGGATTCACAAGGTTCTGGTCCGCTGGCGCAGATTGATGTGACGTTTGACGATGGATCGCAACAGCAACTGGAGGTGCGTGATCGACCGATCGAGGTGAAAGAAGGCCGCTCGGCGGTGCGCTTAACGTGGGACGAGCCGCAGCGTGTGAAGGCGGTGCAGGTAACGGGTGTGGCGGGTTTGACGCTGCACGGCGTCGCGCTGGTCAATTCGCAGAACGGCGCGTTCCAATCGTTCGTCATCGCGCCACAGGGCGAATTTGCACTGGCGCAGTCCGGTGATGTCAAGATTTACGAAAACACCACCGTGCTGCCGCGTGCGTTCTTCGTGAGCGATGTGCAGTTTGCGGCGAGTGACGACGAAGCGGTGCAGCTGATGCAAGCGAAAGGATTCGATCCAGCGAGAACTGTCGTGGTGCTGGGTGACGGAGAGAATTCTCCCTCCGTCTCTCCATCCCTCATTCCCGCCATCGTTTCCTATTCACCTGAACAGGCTGTGATCGATGTCAACGCTCCGCAACCAGGCTACCTTGTGTTCACTGATGCCCACTATCCCGGCTGGATTGCAACGGTCGATGGTCAACCTGTCGAGATCGAACGGGCTGACATCATGTTCCGGGCTGCGAAAGTTCCAGCGGGACAACACCGCGTGGCGATGCGCTATCAGCCGCCATCGTTCTCGATCGGGTTGCTGATCTCAATCGGGACGATAGTGGCGATCGGGGGTGGATGGCTTATCGCTCGCCGCCGAAACAGATCGCGTATGCTATAATCTGCTCGCTATGACTGATTCGCCTGAAGCACCCGTTTCTCAATCAAAAATCCAAAATCAACAATCAGAAATTGGTCTGCCTTATCCCTTGCCAGTGATGGTGGAGAGTCTCTTGTTTGTCGCCAGTGAACCGGTGCCCGTCACGCAGATCGCCGAAGCGCTCGACGTGAAACTGGCAGACGTGGAGCATGCCCTGATCGAGTTGAATGCGGAGATCGTGTCGCGCGGCATTCGCGTGCAGCGCAAGGGCGACAAAGTGCAGTTGACCACGCAGCCCGAATGCGCGACCTACGTGGAGAAATTCCTCGGTCTCGATTTAACTACGCGCCTCTCCAAGCCTGCCCTGGAAACGCTGGCCATTATCGCTTATCAGCAGCCCGTGACGCGCGCGCAGATCGAACACGTGCGCGGCGTCAATTGCGACGCAGTTCTCTCCACGCTCTTGAATCGCGGCTTGATTGAAGAAATTGGGCGTCTGGAAACGGCGGGCCGCCCCATTCAATACGGCACGACCTTTGCTTTCTTACAGCACTTTGGCCTGCGCGGCCTGGATGATATGCCTTCGCTGCAAGTGGAAGAAGCAGCGGCGTTGGAGGCGTTGGCCCTGCAAGGACAAGCGATTGCGGTCGATCTCGCCGCACCCGTCGATCGTGTTGCGATTGAAGCTGCGGCTGCACCCACGGCCGATCAACCTCTCGCGCCGATCGAGACGCAATTATCCTTGATCGGCGATGCAGCGCCGCAGGCCGATCGCGTCGATACAGTCGCCGAGCAAGTGGCTGCGTTCGCAGCGCCAGAAGTGATGGACACTGAATCGCGGGAAGCCGATCAACTGAGTGAGGCGACCGCGGCAATTGATCCTGCGCCCGATCAGCCCGAAGCGTCGATCGAGCCGCAGTCCGCGGTAGAAAATTTCCCCAACGAAGACGCCGCGATCTGATCGCGGCGTCTTGCAGCATACCTCTTGCATCCTGCTACAACTTCCCCTGCGCATCGATCACCGCTACCGCCGCAATCGAGACGATTTCGTCTACGCCATCACCCGCCTGCAGCACGTGCACGGGTGCGCCCACGCCCAGCAGGATCGGCCCGATGGTCTGCGCGCCGCCTAAACGGCGCATTAGTTTGTAGGCCACATTCGCCGCTTCCAGATCAGGAAAGACCAGCACGTTGGCGCTTTTCACCTTGCTGAACGGATAACGCGCCTCGATCAACTCCGGCGTCACGGCCACATCGACTTGCATCTCGCCGTCGACGGCCAGCTCAGGCCGCCGGACGCGCACCAATTCGACAGCGTGGCGCACTTTGTTGGACAGCGGATGTGGCGCGCTGCCGAAGTTGCTGAATGAAATCAAGGCAATGCGCGGCTTCAGGTTGAGTTTCTCGGCCAGATCGGCGGCCAGCAAAGCGATCTCGGCGAGATCTTCTGAAGTGGGATCAATGTTCACCGTGGCGTCGGTAAAGAGGTAGACGTTGTCCTTAGCGATCACGAGGTAGGCGCCCGCCGCTTTGTTGACGCCCGATCGCGTGTGGAAGATTTGCAGGGCAGGCCGGATGACCTCCGGGTATTCGTACGTCAGGCCGGATACGCACGCGTCGGCATCGCCTTGCTGCACCATCAACATGCCGAAGGTGTTGGGTTCGCGGATGCGCTGCTGCGCCTGGCTCAGCATCAGCCCGCGCCGCTGGCGCAGTTCGTAAAACGCGTGCGCGTATTTCGCCGCGCGATAATCGCTGTTGGGATCGACGATCTGCGGTGTGTAGTGCAGTCCCAGGTCCTGTACCTTCTGCTGGATGATCTCTGGCCGTCCGATCAAGATCGGCTGCCCGATCGCTTCGTCGGAAATCATCGCAGCTGCGCGCAAGATCGTCGCCTCTTCGCCTTCGGGGAAAACGATACGCTTGGGCGCGGCCTTCGCTTTGTTGATGATGTTGCGCCGCAAGCGCACGCCCGAGCCGAGACGTTCTGCCAACTGCTCGCGATACTCGCCGACATTGATTTGTTTGCGCGCCACGCCCGATCGCATCGCGGCCTCAGCCACGGCGGGCGACACCCACAGCATCACGCGCGGATCGAGCGGCTTGGGAATGATGTAATCGGGTCCAAATTTGAGCGCCTGAAGATTGTAGGCATTCAACACCGCGTCGGGCACATCCTCATGCGCTAGAGCAGCCAACGCCTTCGCCGCCGCTGCTTTCATTTCTTCGTTGATGGCGCGCGCCTGCACGTCGAGTGCGCCGCGAAAAATGAACGGAAAGCCGAGCACGTTGTTCACTTGATTCGGATAATCTGATCGGCCCGTGCAGACGATCGCGTCGGGGCGGGCCGCGCGGGCATCTTCGTACTTGATCTCCGGGTCGGGATTCGCCATCGCCAGAATCAAGGGTTGCGGCTTCATCTCCTTGACCATATCTTGTGTGACGATGTTGGCCACCGACAACCCGACGAGCACATCGGCGCCCGCCAGCACCTCGGCCAGCGTGCCCGCTTGATCGCCCTGCGCGAACCTGGCTTTCTCGGCAAACATCTCCTGCTTGCGTCCGTGATAGATCAATCCAGCGATATCGCACATCCAGATATGCTTGATCGGTACGCCGATGGTGACGAACATGTTCGCGGTGGCTACCGCGGCTGCGCCTGCACCGGAGAACACGACCTCGATGTTCTCAATCGACTTGCCGGTGATCTCGGCATAGTTCAGCAGCGCTGCCGAAGCGATGATGGCCGTGCCGTGCTGATCGTCGTGGAAGACCGGAATATCAAGTTGGTCCTGCAGCGTCTTCTCCACGAAGAAACATTCCGGTGATTTCACATCTTCCAGGTTGATGCCGCCGAACGTCGGGGCGATGGCTTTCACAACCTGAATCAAGACATGCGGGTCGTGCGTGTCCACTTCGATGTCGAACACGTCCACGTCGGCGAAGCGCTTGAACAATACGCCTTTGCCTTCCATGACCGGCTTAGACGCCAGCGCGCCGCGATCGCCGAGGCCCAGGATCGCCGTGCCGTTGGAGATCACGGCGACGAGATTTGCTTTGGCGGTGTACTCATAGGCCGAGTTGGCATTGCGTTCGATCTCCAGCACCACTTCGGCCACACCCGGCGTGTATGCCAGCGACAGATCGCGCTGGGTCAGCATCGGCTTGGTAGGTGTGACCTCGATCTTGCCGGGTCGTCCGCGACGGTGATATTCGAGTGTTTCCTGGGCTGTGACGGCCATGATAGCTCTCTTTCAACGGAGTCTGGGTTGGCAGTATAATCCTAGCAACATCGGCGATTAAGTTCAACTGACTAACCTCACCCGCTAATTCATCGAGTGTCATGTATGCACCTCACCATCCTGGCCGCCGGATCACGTGGCGACATTCAACCCTACTTCGCGCTTGGCGTCGGTCTGCAGGCCGCCGGACATCGCGTGCGCTTCGCCGCGTTTCGCAACTTCGCCGCGCTGGTTGAACCGTACGGTCTCGAATTCGCGCCCGTCGACGCGGATTTTCAGGCCATCATGGGCGGCGAAGACGGGCAGGGGCTGGTGGCCTCGGGCAGCAACTTCCTGCAACTGGCGCGCGGCATCGGCCGCACCGTGCAGCCGATCTTGACGCAGCTCGGCGATGATTTCTGGCGCGCGTGTCAGGGCACGGAACTCATCATCTCCGGCTTGAACGGCGTGGGCTTCTTCGGTTATGAGTTTGCCGATTTGCTGCGTGTGCCGTGCCTCAACGCCAGTGTCGTACCGTTGATGGCCACGCGTGAATTCGCTAACTTGATGTGGCCGTGGCACTGGCGCTTGGGCGGTGCGTTCAACCTGTTCACGCATCGCCTCACGGGTTTCATGGGCTGGCAGTTGTTCGGCAAGATCATCAATCAGTGGCGACAGACAACGTTGAACTTGCCGCCGATTTCAAGTGGCGAGGCTGAGCGGCGTGTCACGCAGCTGCCGATGTTGCTGGGGATCAGTCCGCACGTGCTGCCCAAGCCGATCGATTGGCCTGATCACTTCCACGTAACCGGTTACTGGTTCTTGCCCCGTCCGATCGACTGGACGCCGCCCGACGATCTGGTGCGCTTTCTGGCTTCTGGTGCTCCACCGGTGTGCTTCAGTTTCGGCAGCATGACCGATCGCAACAGGGCTGAATTGACACACGTGGTGCTTGAGGCATTGCAGAAAACGAATCGGCGCGGCATCATCGTCACGGCGTGGGGCGGCCTGCAAGCGATCGCGGAATCCGATCGGCTGTTTGCGATGGATAGCGTGCCGTTCGATTGGTTGTGGCCGCAGTGCGCGGCAGTGGTGCATCATGGCGGATCGGGTGCGACCTCGGCGGGGTTGCGCGCGGGCGTGCCTTCGATCGTCGTCGCATTCATGGCCGATCAGCCTTTCTGGGGACGCCGCATCTGCGCGTTGGGCTGCGGCCCACAGCCGATTCTGCGGAAACACCTCACCGCCGATCGGTTAGCGGCAGCCGTCGAGCAGGCCGTGACCGATCGGGGCATGAAGGATCGTGCGGCTTTCATCGGCCAGCAGATTCGATCGGAAGATGGTATTGCGCGCGCCGCCGAACTGATCGATCACTATTTCAATCTTTCCACGGATCGCGCTGCGGGCGCACGGTGATGGCGTCGAAGGTGACGTGCGGCGGGCTGACGGCCAGCCAGCGGATCACCTCGGCGATGTCAGCGGGCTGCATCATGCGTGCCTGCACTTTGGCAGGAGCTTGTCCGTCCCACGCGGGCGTCTGCGTGTTGCCGGGGCACAACGCGTGGACGCGAATGCCGCGCGGCTTGCCTTCCAACGCCAGCACCTCGCTCAAGCCCATCAAGCCATACTTCGAGGCGCCGTACGCCGCGCAGCCCAGATAAGGCTCCATGCCGGCGACCGAACTCACGTTGATGATCTGCCCGCCGGCGATGTGCGGCCACACGGCTTTCGACCAGATGAACGCGCCCGTGAGATTGACATCGAGCGTTTCCTGCCACTGGTCAAGCGAAGTCTCCACGAACGGCGTGAGCTGAAAGATGCCCGCGGTGTTGAGCAGCAGATCGATCTGACCGAAGCGCTGCACTGCGTCGGCGACGAAGGCCTCCGCGCCCAGGGCATCACGCACATCGATCGCCGCCCACCATGCCTCGCTGCCTGCCTGCGAGATCTCTCCGACGGCAGACTGCAAAACCTCAGCGCGTCGCCCGATCAGGCCGACACGAAACTCTTCGCGTGACAGGGCCTGTGCCGCCGCCAACCCGATGCCTGATCCGCCGCCGGTGATAATGGCTGTTTTCATTTAGGTTGTTTATGCGGCAGCGCTGTAATCTGCCGGGCCAGATCAAAGTCACGCTGCGTCAGGCCGCCGGCAGCGTGCGTGGACAGTTCGATCGTGACGTGCTTGTAGCCGAAAATCTTCAGATCGGGATGATGCCCGGCTGCTTCGGCCAGCTGCCCGATGGCGCCCACGAACACAATCGCGTGCGTGAACGACGGCAGGGTGTAGGTGCGCGTCAAGTGCTTGTCGCGCACTTCCCAATCGGGCAGTTCGGCTAAACGAGCGGTGATTTCAGCGGGAGCCAGTAGGGTCATCTTAAAAATCCTGATTCAGTTGGCGATTGATGTGCTGCATGAATTCGTTGCGCGTGGCCTGATTGGTGCGGAACGCGCCCAGCATGGTGCTGGTGACCATGCGCGCATTGGCCTTCTTCACACCGCGCATCATGCCGCACATGTGTAGGCCTTCCAGCACCACGGCCACGCCCTGCGGCTGCAGCGTCTCGTTAATGAAGTCCGCAATCTGGCGCGTCATGCGCTCCTGCACCTGCAAGCGGCGCGCAAACATATCGACGATGCGGGGAATCTTGGATAAGCCTACGACTTTGCCGTTCGGGATATATGCCACGTGCGCGCGCCCCAGAAACGGCAGCATGTGATGTTCGCACAGGCTCTGATATTCGATGTCGCGCACGATGACCATCTCATCGTAGTCCACGTCGAACAGCGCGCCGTTGATCAGCGCCACCGGATCGGTGATGTAGCCGGCCAACAGTTCGCCGTACATCTTGCGCACGCGCTTGGGCGTGTTCAACAGACCGTCGCGCGTTGGATCTTCGCCGACGTTCAACAGGATGTCGCGCACGGCGCTTTCGATGCTCGCCGCGGCGACCGCATCGCGATCATCCGTCATTGCCGACTCTAGCCACGCCATGTCCGGCGTCAGCACGGCGTTTTCAAACGGCATCTCGTCCATTTCTAAACCGCTGCTCATCATCTGACCACTCAATTTGTGTTCCATTTCTATACCTCTCTTTTGGTTTGTCAACAAATAGTTTCTTCAGCAATAAATCGGTGCTGGTCTACCGGCGTCGTTCCTGCAAATGGCTGCACTCGCCGGCTGTGGCGGTGGATGCCGGATACCAGCGCTCGGGCATGACGTTGTCTAATTGGCTGTTACCTTGAATTGATTGTTCGGTGTTTCCCACACTTGCATCGTTTCCAGTTCGTGCGGCAGGCGCTGCGCGAAACGCTGCCACAGATACACCGCGATGTTCTCGCCCGTGCTGGGCTGCTGCTTGAAAAACTCGATCTCCTGATCGAGATAGGTGTAGTCCAGATCGCGCAGGATGTCGCGGGCGTGCTCGTCGAGACAGCCCAGATCGAATGCCGTCTCCGTGCGCGGATCGAGTTCGCTGCGCAGCGTGACCTGCACCTGATAGGTGTGGCCGTGCGGCTCGCTGCGATTGCACTTGCCATAGAGCGCGCGATTCTCTTCGTCCGATAGCGCCGGGCTATGCAACCGATGCGCCGCGTGAAAGCGATAGCGCCGTCCCAGACGGTAGCGCTCGTCGCCGGCGCGATATTCCGCAAAGAAGTCGGGCGTCTCCCACACCCGTACCCGATCGGCCTGCGGCGCCCGCCACGCGATAAGTTCCGCCAGCGCTTCTGTGACTACGTTGCGGCGGCGCAGTTCTGGCACATCTTCCGACAGATTGACGTGATCGAACTCGTTCCACACGCGCGGATCGATCACGTGATCGGGCGGCAGGTACACCTCAACCCGATAGTTGTGGCCGTGCCCGGCGGGATTGTTGCATTTGCCGTAGAGCAGGGCGTTCTCGCGCGCGCCCAACTGCGGCGCGTGGGTGCGATGCGCCGCCGAGAAACCGCCGCGTGCGACCAGATATGGCTGGTCGGCCGTGATCACGACGGCGTCTTCCTCTTCCTCGATCAACTCGAGCGAAGTCGCGCGCACATTGGCGGGAAGTTTCTGCCGCGCGGCGTCGAAGATCGCCTGCGCCACGTTGGGCGTCGTCGGTGCGATCGGGTCCAGCTGCGCGCTGAGATTGCGATGATCGAACCGGTCCAGCACATCGTTCAGCGTCGCTTTCAGATCGGCGATGTTGATGCACATACCGGTGTCGGGATTGACCTCGCCGCTCACGCCCAGCCAACCGCTGAAGTTGTTGCCCTGCCAGCGCCCCGGCGATAATTGCCGCGACGCCGAGAATTCAAAGCGCTTCAACGTTTCTATCGTCAAGGAATCAGGTTCATGAATTGTTCGGCTGTATTCTGCCATGTCATTTTCTCCGCATAACGCCGCCCGTTGTCACCCAGTTCGTCGCGGCGCGCTTCGGCGTGGAGCAGATCGCTCAACGCGGCGGCCAGCGCGGCTGGATCATTTGGCGGCACCACTAAACCGCTGTTCGATTCGCGCACCAGACCCGGCATCGAGGCTGCATCGGATACGACCAGCGGTTTGGCAGCGGCCATGCTTTCCAGACAAACGTTGGCAAAGGCGTCTTGAATGCTGGGATGCGTGAAGACGTGGCAATGCTTAAACTCGGCCACCACACGCCGTCGATCGTTGATGTCGCCTAGCCACGTCACGTTGTCCCCCACGCCCAGTTCAATGGTCAAGCGTTGCAGCGCGTCCCATTCGAAACCGCCGCCCACAATCCGCACATCGATGTCGGGCAAATGTTGGCGCAGCAGCGGCACGGCGCGAATGAGCGTTTCGATCTTTTTGCGCGGATACAACTTGCTCACGGCCAGCAGCGTGGGCCGCCGGGCGCGATCGGGTTCAGGGATGGCCGCCCAGTGCGCGTCCCACTCGACCAGGTCAATCCCGTTGGGAATTGCATAGACCTTGCTCTCATTGACGCCGTAATACTCCACAATCTTACCTTTCGCATACGCGCTGGGCGTCGTGATCCAGTCGGCCCGGCGCACGTTTTGGCCTTCAAAATAAGCTTGCGCGCGTAGCATCGTGCGAAACGGGTCCGGCTCAGTATCGATCAGATCGGCGAACACGGCGCGTACCGAGGCGACGAAAGGCCGATCGGACTGGCGGGGCAGCGCGAAACCGTCGTAATCCAGCCCTAGAATCCAGTCGGCCTGCGCCGGACGCGGATCGCGCGCAAACTCGACGTTGAACCAGAAGCGATCGAGGGTGAATTGCACGTAGTCGCGCGTGTCCAGCGTTGGATTGACAAACTCAACCTGCGTGCCGCCGGCCTCGACGGCCTGCCTGAGCGATCGGATGAATAGCGCCGTCCCACTGCCTTGTCCCAGTGATGTCGGCCACGTTGTCAAAAAGAGTGCTTTTTTCATGGTTATCTTACAGGGCCCAACTCTAACATATTGAACAGTATTTGTCAAGGTTTTGAAGAATATTTTACAATTTGCGGTGTTTGCGCCTGCGACGCGAATTTGGTATCATGGCAAACGGGGAGAACATGACAGAAGTCAAACTCGATCCTGAACGGCAGAAGAAAGCCAAAGAGTATGCGCGCCTCGAACGCAGATTGTTCTTCGTCGATCTGGCACTTAGCGGGGTGTACGTTCTGGCCTGGCTGATCTTCGGCTGGTCGATCGCCGTGAAGAACGCCCTGGCGGCCATCTCCACATCCGATTGGTTTCTGGTGGCCGGCGTGGCGTTTGTGTTTGTGGCGATCCTCTACGTGATCGATCTGCCGCTATCATACTATTCCGGCTTCGTGCTGCCACATCGCTTCGAGTTGTCCACTCAAACGATCGGGGGCTGGATCAGCGATCAGATCAAATCGATCTTGATCGGCGGCGTGATTGGTTTCATCGTCATCGAGGTGATCTACGCGGTGCTGCGCGCCGCGCCGGAGACGTGGTGGTTGTGGGCGGCGGCCATCATGCTGCTGTTCACGGTGGTGCTGGCGAACCTCTCGCCGATCTTGATCATGCCGATCTTTTACAAAGTCGTGCCGCTGGGCGAAGAATACGCGGACCTCTCCGCCCGATTGATCCGCCTGGCTGAACGCGCGCATACCAAAGTGCGCGGCGTGCACAAGTTCGACATGAGCCGCCGCACGAAGGCCGCCAACGCCGCGTTGATGGGACTGGGCAACACGCGCCGTATCGTACTGGGCGATACACTGCTGACCGAATTCAGCGCGGATGAAATCGAATCAGTTCTGGCGCACGAGTTGGGCCATCACGTCAACAAAGATATTCCGATCGGCATTGTCATGGAGACTGCTTCAACCGTCATCGGGTTGTGGATCGCATCGGTGGTGATGAATTGGGGAGTGAGTGTCTTCGGTTACACCAGTCCCGCCGATCCGGCGAGCCTGCCGCTGTTCGTGCTGGTGATAAGTCTGTTCGGATTGATCACCATGCCGCTGGGCAACGCCTTTTCGCGCTGGCGTGAGCGCAAAGCCGATGCGTATGCCTTGCAAGCGACGCACAATCCGCAGGCCTTCATCGGCGCGATGACACGTTTGGCAAATCAGAACCTGGGCGAAGTCGATCCCGAGCCGTGGGAAGAATTCTTGCTGCACTCGCATCCGGCGCTGGGTAAGCGCATCAAGATGGCAGAAGCGTACAAAGGATGAATTGATGACTGAAGAACGCATTCAAAAACTACTGGCGCAGGCGGGCTATGGCTCGCGTCGAGCGTGCGAAGAATTCCTAACCGAGCATCGCGTCACCGTCAACGGCCAGGTGGTCGAACTTGGCGCCAAGGCCGATCCGATCCGCGACGTGATCAAGGTCGATGGCAAGCGCGTGCACTTTGAATCAAAGCGGATCTATCTCGCGCTCAACAAGCCGATCGGGGTGGTGACGACCAACGCCGACGAGTTCGGCCGCAAGACCGTGCGCGATCTGATCCCGCTCGAAGGCCATCTGTATCCCGTCGGTCGTTTGGATGCCGACAGCGAAGGCTTGGTGCTGCTGACCAACGACGGCGATCTCGCCAACGCGTTGACGCATCCACGCTACGAGCACGAGAAGGAATATCGTGTGCTGGTGGAAGGCGAGCCCAGCGCGAGCACCTTGAAGGCATGGCGACATGGCGTGTTGTTGGAAGGTCAGAAGACAGCGCCCGCCAAAGTGGAAGTGACCGGCGGCGATCGTGGGCTGACCTGGGTGCGCGTGACCATGCACGAAGGCCGCAAGCGGCAGATTCGCGAAGTGGCCGGGATGCTGGGGCATCCTGTAAAATATTTGCAGCGGGTGCGCATCGGGCCGATTCGCTTGATCAACTTGAAGGTGGGCGAGTGGCGGCATCTCTCGGCGTCGGAGATTAAATTACTGCAAGGTTTGATCGAGCCGCGCGCGGAAAAACGATCCCCGAAGAGCACAAAGTCTACGAACACCCGGAAGGGTGCAGGTACCACGAAGAAACCGAGTAGTGCACCGCGTGCGCCGCAGGCACGCAATTCCAGGACTTCAAGCAGCAGACGACCGCCAGCCACACGGTCGCGGGCGCGCTAGAAAACAAGAGAGACGGAGCCGCTTTATCGCTCCGTCTCTCTTGTTAGCAGCACCAGCGATTTGTCTTAGGTTGCGCGTGCGACCAGTGGCAAATGCATGCGGAAAGGTAGCAGCGGTGTTGGACTGCCTGCGGTCGCCACGATTGGCCCATAGAAAATCGATATTTGATCTGCGGTCATCTCTTCCAGACGATAGTAGTAAGTGTGACCCAACTCAGTTACCTCATCGATCCAGTCATACTGTGCGCCGGTGATTGTATTACCCTCATGTGGAATGAAAGCGCTGACGCGGACGTACGGTCCCTGCGCAAAGTCGCTGCGCGCCACAAAAAACCCCACGGTGTCAAACTCAGCGGCGGTCTTCCATTCCACATAGATTTCCGGCTGGCCCAACAGCGATGTCGCAGTGAAGCTAGTCAATGTCACGTTTTGAGGTGTGACATAGGGCGCAAAGATAATCAAGATCAGCGCCATCAGGCTAATGAAAGTTGTTTGCCAGGCGACGGCTTGGGGACGCAGTAGCAAAGACATGGCGTGCCACCTCTGCCAACATTATGCGCCTCTTGCCAGTCGTGCGTCAAGCACCAGGGGATATCAATTTCCTTATTCGGCTTGAACCTTTTCCAACACCTGCCGCAACACCTCGTACGGCTGTGCGCCCGAGACCAAATAGCGCTGGCCGAAGATCAACGCTGGGACGCCGGTTAGTCCGTAGGAATACGCTTCTTCAATATCGGCGTCAACCTGCGCGTTGTAGCGGTCGTCGTGCAGGGCGGCCAGAAACGATTCACGCTCCAAGTCGATCGAGTACGCGATCTCGGCAAGCACGTCGACATCTTCGATGTTGTTGGCGCGCTGCCAGTAGGCGCGAAAGATAGTGTCGTGATACTGTGGGCTTTTACCCTGCGCCTCGGCGAACTTCGCGCCAATCAAGGCCGCCCGCGAGTGAATGCCCGACGGGCCTGGATTGAGTTCCAGCCCGTACTGCTCGCGCGCCAGTTCGATCAGGCGCGGCTTTCCCGACTGAATGCGCGCCAGATATTCCGGCGGGATCGGCGGCGAACCAATCGGGCGCAGTTCGTACGAATGCCAGATCACTTCCACAGCATACGCTTGCTTGAGTTTCTCCAAACTGGAGGAAACGAGAAAGCACCACGGTCAGACAAAATCCGACCAAACGTCAATCCGCACGCTCATGTTCTTTCCCTTTTAACAGTGTGCATGAATTGTAGCATGCGCGGTTGAACGATCAGGTACAATCAACATGGCTCGTGGACAAGTCTATGGCGTTCGGGTAGAATCGCTTCACTCTCACGAGCGGATGACGCATGAAACCGACCACTATCGCCATCGACGGCCCGGCGGCTTCGGGCAAAAGCACCATCGCCGCGGCGCTGGCGCACAAGCTGAACTATCTGTACTTTGACACCGGCGTGATGTATCGCGCCGCGACATGGGCGGCCCTCGATCGGGGTGTAGCGATTTCCGACGAAGCGGCCGTGACGAAATTGACCGAGTCGCTGCAGATCGATGTGAAGCCGCCTTCGCAGGATGACGGCCGCCAATACGATGTAGTATGCGATGGCATCGATGTGACGTGGGCGATTCGCTCGCCGGAAGTGGATGCCAACGTGTCGCCAGTGTCGGTTTATCCCGGCGTCCGATCGGCGCTCACGGCCCAACAGCGCCGCATCGGCCTGCGCGGAAGCGTGGTCATGGTCGGGCGCGACATCGGCACGGTGGTGCTGCCGGAAGCGCCGCTGAAGATTTATCTGGATGCGTCGGCCGAAGAACGCGCGCGGCGGCGCTATGCCGAAGTGCAGGCGCGCGGCGATCAGTCGCAGACCTACGAGGCCATTCTGGAAAACGTGAAACAACGCGATGCCATCGACAGCGGACGCGCTACGGCGCCGTTGAAGGCCGCACCCGACGCCGTGATCATCGACTCGACCAAGCTGAGCATTGACGAAGTGGTTGCGCGCGTGGAACAATTGATTGCCGAGGGGCCACAGGCATGAATCCACAACCGACGGCTCTACCTCGCCAGCGAAGCAAGGATAAGGATTTTTACCGGAACTACAAGTTGCGCTTTCCGGGGCGCGTCTTGCTGGCTGGGCTGCACTTTGGCATGTGGCTGTGGCTCGATCTGGAGAAGCAGGGGTGGGAGAACATCCCGCGCACTGGCCCCGTCATCATGATGATCAACCATGTGGCCTTTCTCGATCCGGTCATTCTCACCGGCATGATGCCGCGCCCCATGGTGTCTATGGCCAAAGTCGAAGCCTATGAAGACAAGATCATCGGGCCGTTGCTGCGCTCGTTCGATTCGATCCCGGTCAATCGGGGGGCGGCCGATCTCAGCGCGCTGCGCCGCGTGCTCGATGCGCTGGAAGCCGGTCTGGCGGTGTTGATCGCACCTGAGGGACATCGCAGCGAGACGGGCGGCCTGGGCGAAGCGCACGAAGGCATCGCTTTCGTCGCGTATCGCGCCAAGGTGCCGATCGTGCCGGTGGGCATCAGCGGCACGCCCGCGTTCAAGCACCGGTATTGGAAGATGCAAAAGACACACGTCACGTATCGCTTTGGTCAGCCGTTTTATCTTGATCCGGGCGGCGAACGCGCCACGGCCGAGATGCTCAAGCAGATGACGAGCGAAGCGATGTACCAGCTTGCTGCGCTGCTGCCGCCAGAGCAACGCGGCTTGTATGAAGACTTGGAGCAAGCGACGGCAAACTACGTGAAGTTTGCGCCGCAGGGGAAATGCGATTGAACACGACAACACGCGGGGGCATCATCGCAGCGATCGAGCCGGAGAGTTTTGCCGCCGAGATCGGTTTGCAGGTTGGCGATGAGATTATCGAAGTCAACGGTCATCTGGTTGAGGATGTCATTGATGTGCAGTTCTACGCCGCCGACGAATGGATCGAGTTGCAGATCCGGCGCAATGGCATGCTGCTGACCTGCAAAGGCGGGCGTGACTACAATCAAACGCTCGGCCTCGAGTTCGAGCATCCCACGTTCGACGTCGACATCCGGCGCTGCAACAACCTGTGCCCGTTCTGCTTCGTGCTCCAGATGCCTAATCGCATGCGGCGGGCGCTGTACGTCAAAGACGACGACTATCGCTACTCGTTTCTGCACGGCCACTTCGTCACGCTGACCAACCTCTCCGATCACGATTGGCAGCGTATCGCCGATCAGTTTCTCTCGCCGCTGTATGTGTCAGTCCATGCGACTGAGCTACAGGCGCGCCGCGCTTGCCTGCGCAATCCCACTGCGCCGAACATCATGGAGCAGCTGCGCTGGTTGGCGGATCATGACATCGAGGTTCACACACAGTTGGTGATTACGCCGGGCTTGAACGACGGCCCCTATCTCGGCCAATCGATCCGCGATCTGGCCACGTTGTGGCCGCACGTCTCATCGGTGTGCGTCGTGCCGGTCGGGCTGACGCAGCACCACAAATACGATCGGCGTCCGCTTACCAAAGCGGAGATGCGCGTCATCGTCGACGAGGTGCATGGTTATCAGCAGAAGTGTCTGACGAAATTTGGCGTGCGCTTCGCCTATCTGACCGACGAATGGTACCTGCAGCTCGATGAACCGATCCCGCCTCGTTCGTACTATGACGGTTTGTCGCTGGAAGAAAACGGGCAGGGGATGGTACGGAGTTTTCTGGATGATTGGCAGAAGGTGAAGCGGGAGATTAAGCGAAGCCGCGAGTCAACGAATCAACGAACCAGCGAACTGCGGCATGCAAGTGCCACCCTTGTCACGGGGACGCTGTTCGCGCCGACGTTGACCAGAGCTGCCAAGGAGTTTACGCACCTGAGTGGTCTTCCAGTTGACGTGATTCCGGTGGTGAATGAGCGCCTGGGTGAGACGATCATGGTGTCTGGCCTGTTGATGGGCGATGATGTCATCAATCAATTGAAAGCGCGCGAGTTGGGTGAGGTGGTCGTGCTGCCGCGTATCATGTTCGATCATCCGCAGGGGGTGGCCCTGGATGATGTCTCCCCGCTGCGGATCGCGCAGCTGCTCGATCGGCCGGTGGCGCTGGCCGATGCCATGGGCGACGTGCTCGACGCAGTGACCGGGCGCAATTCGCTCATGATCCTGCCGACGGATGAACACATTCCGCTGGACGTGATGAAGGCGGGTGGCTGGTCGATCGAGAAGTATCTGTAAAGCGGGTTTGACACAATCCTTACGTGTTCGAGCGGGATTCCCCCGCTTTTTTCAATGGGGCGCAAACCGGAATCTGCTAGAATGACGTTGGGCGGCGAAAGTCAATCGGGTGCGAGCGGGCCGCAGGAATTTGATTGACAGGAGGTGCAGCGAACAAACATCAGGGAAAGACAGCGCATGGACTCGCGCAAGCGAGTTGACGAGGTGACGGTTCCTGCCGCGGGGCAGTGCTAACTCCGCAATCGCGCGGAGGAAAATCGAGGTATCAGCGGAAGCCGTCAGGGTCAGCCACACCCTTATCTTTTCCCTCCTGAAGTGACAAGCGCCGCGACAAAAACGTGAAGCGATTTACGCACAAAACGCGGCGAGGTGGTGTAAGAGCAGACCTGTGTGTCTGCCCAGGGACGAACACACGGGTTCGCCCCTACATTCACATCCCCTACAGGAGGGTTCCCTATGTGCGGTATTGTTGGTTACGTCGGCCCGCGTAATGCGACGCCGATCGTCTACGACGGATTGAAACGGCTGGAGTATCGCGGCTATGACTCCGCCGGTATTGCGGTGATTCAGAACAACCACATCGAAGTGCGGCGCGAGGCGGGCAAGCTGGACGCGCTGCGCGATCTACTCTACACGCAGCCGCTCATCGGCTCGATCGGCATGGGCCACACCCGCTGGGCCACGCACGGCAAAGCGAATCAGATCAACGCCCATCCGCATCTCGATTGCACGGGCGATCTCGTGGTGATCCACAACGGCATCGTCGAAAACTTCCTCGAACTGCGCAACGAACTGCAAGCGCAGGGCCACACCTTCCGCAGCGAGACGGACACCGAAACGATCGTGCACCTGGTGGAGCAATACGTGTGCGACGGGCTGAGCTTCGAAGAAGCCGCGCGTCACACCTTGAACCGGTTGCAGGGATCGCAGGCCGTGGTGCTGATGAACAAATGCCAGCCCGATCGGCTGATTGCGGCTCGCATTGGCAATGCCGGCGGCGTGACGATCGGTCTGGGTGACGGTGAGATGTTCCTTGCGTCTGACACGCCCGCGATCCTGGATTACACGCGCAAGGTGGTGTTCCTCGAATCGCGCCAGATGGCGATCGTGTTGAAGGACGGCTTCCAGGTAATGTCGCTCGACGGCGATCGGCTGGAAGTGCCGGTGCACACCATCCCCTACGATCCGGCTTCGGCAGCCAAAGGCGAGTATCGCCACTTCATGCAGAAGGAAATCTTCGAGCAAGCGCGCTCGCTGACCGATACGATCCGTGGTCGCGCCGATTTCGATCGGGGTGAGATCGATCTGCCGGAAATGAATCTAACGCCGCAGGCGGCCAAAGCATTGAGTCGCGTCGTCATCGCGGCGTGTGGCACGTCGTATCACGCGGGGCTCGTGGGCCGGTACATGATCGAGCAGCTGGCGCGTATTCCGGTGGAGGCGGACATCGCGTCGGAGTTCCGCTATCGCAACCCGGTAATCGATCCGAGCGTGGCGCTGTTGACGATCACGCAGAGCGGCGAGACGGTGGACACGCTGGCGGCGATGGAACTGGCCGACGCGGCAGGCTGCCCCTTGTGGACCATCACCAACGTCATCGGGTCGCAGGCGCACCGCATGAGCGACGGCGCGATCTTGATCCACGCCGGGCCGGAAGTCGGCGTGGCGTCCACCAAGACGTTTACGGGTTCGCAAGTGGATATGTACATGTTGGGCCTGTATCTGGCGCAGCTGCGCGGCACGCTCGATCCGGTACACGTGCGGCATCTGGTGGATGATCTAGCGCGGCTGCCGGACTTGATCGGGCACATGTTCGATCGGGCCACCGAGCTTGAGCAGCTGGCGAACGAGTTTCACCGCTTCACCGATTTCCTGTTCCTCGGCCGCGGCATTAACTATCCCATCGCGCTGGAAGGCGCGTTGAAGTTGAAGGAAATTTCTTACATTCACGCCGAAGGGTACGCGGCAGGCGAGATGAAGCACGGCCCCATCGCGTTGATCGACGAGAATATGCCGGTGGTCTGCCTCGCGCCGAAGGATGCGGTGTACGACAAGATGATCAGCCAGATCGAGCAGGCCAAGGCGCGCAATGCGATCGTGATCGCCGTGGCGACTGAAGGCGATCTGGCGATCAAGCGCAAAGCCGATCACGTGATCTACGTTCCGCCAGTGCCGCCTATGCTGCTGCCGGTGGTGCTGTCGGTGCCGCTGCAGATGCTGGCCTACTACATCGCCGTGCGGCGCGGCGCGGATGTGGATCAGCCGAGAAATCTGGCGAAGAGTGTGACGGTGGAATAGGTGGGGGTTAGTAAATTTGTAGATTGGTAGGGGCGAGGCATTCGCACGCGACATCTAGCCGATTGGGTCGCCAGTAGCGGCCTGGCTGACGATGAACACGAAACTTGTAGCGAATGCCTCGCCCTTACTGTTAAAGGCCCTTCGGGCGATGTGCCTGAAGGGCCTTTTCATTCCCTCGAACGGCTCGCCAAAACTGCCGCCGGCGGAGGCCAAGCATACTCGCCGAGGGTTTGCGCCAGCAACCACGAGCCTTTGAAAACTGGCGCATTGGGTGTGCGGCTTCAGCTGTCACGGGGGCGACTACACCGCCCGCATGCGATTGTTCTTCGGATTGTGCTCAACCTCAGCAAGACCCAGTGCCTCCA
>Ga0209254_10001934_pt1 | contig 18715 bp, 18 predicted proteins | sample FrelakmetDIP11DI_FD_187148 | JGI IMG/M metagenome (GOLD analysis project Ga0209254, IMG submission 187148) | Freshwater lake sediment microbial communities from the University of Notre Dame, USA, for methane emissions studies - DIP11 DI (SPAdes)... | ecosystem: Environmental > Aquatic >...
ACCGGGAACTCTACAAATTGCTCGAGGTCCCCAAGACGATCATTTCCCCTGTGAGGACATGGATCGGAAAAGATGAAAATATGTAGTGCCAAATAAAATGACCAAGTCCTACAATAACAACAAGTTAACCGTCGTTAGTGTCGAAGTTGGGCTAGTCCAGCGAGGTGCTATGTGGCTGCCGGAACGCTTACTCGAAGATGATTTGCAGAATCTCCATGACTGGTTGCCTGACGAGGGAAGAGACCTTCCGACAATGACAGACTCTTTCGCAACCGCCGAGACTCAAGCGGTTTACCGGGAGTCGAAAGATGTTCCTCTCATTCTGGAGGAAGGCATGCAGAAGACGGATGACGGCAGGAAGTGGACTGAGAAGTCGCTGTATGAGATGTTTTGTCTTAAGTTGGGGCGCCTATTGGCCGGAGCGGGTATGCAGCCGAAGGAAATTGAAGTACAGGTTGGCTTAACTGATGGGCAGCTCAAAATTTGGTTAAAACAAGCTGTGGACGAAGGCCTGATTGCCAAAAGAGATAGACCCCTGAGATATGAACTTGCGAAGGCGAAGTGTTACACGCAAGAAGGTCTTTTTGATCAACAGTAACTTAGGAATTAGAATCATAGTGTGCTGGACCTCCTATGGAATCCGATCAGCAAATAGTATGGACTCCTCATGGCGGGACCATATCCTCCGTCTCGGCTTGGAAGAGGAGTTCGTGATGCTGGTAAAGCTTCCGTCAGGGAACGGAACAGGATGAATAAGGCCAAAGAGTAATTGAAGCATAGATCGAACTTGTCACAAAATTCGCAAGAACGTTACCCGGAATGGTGTAACGGAAAAGTGAACCTGTCCATAGGAAATGTTGGGGGGAAAAAACAGGAGCGTGAAACGCGAGAGGAACTTTCATGTGCCCCCCGTCTTTTCATCAAGGATTGTTCACCTGCCCCACATCTGACCACTCCGCAAGTGTGGATGCGTAAGCTGGATCCAAATGCTGATTTGAGTAGAGAAATACTGTTCCAATGGAGGTGGTCGTCTGGGCAATGTCTTGATACTCTCCCTGCTTACCCATTCTTTCCAAGCAGTCTAAAATCTCTTCTTGGGTGAGGTCAAAAGGCGGTTCTCTGAAGATGTTCAGAGGAACCGGCCGTGGATAGATTGCAGAATTTTCTCGAACGATCTCCGCTATGAGCGAATTTTCTTGTTTCCGCACAATGATTCCGGCGTATGTTTCGCTCAAGCTCCGTGATGAATAATAGTGGGGAATCCGATTCCTGCCGGAAAGTTCCTTGATGTCCTCATTTTCTGATACCACCTGCCTGAGGACGCCTTCAAAATGAGACCTCTGATGAGCAACATCCGAGTTCAGAAGACCTTGCGCGGCCAATTCAGTTAAGAGTTCCTCGAATTGCACGAGCTGTCCCGTTTCGCTCCTCTCGCGAATAATCTTCGCTATTATCAGACGGATTTCTTCCTTTTGCTCCACGTTCCCCCCTATGGTACAAGTCTCCTCTTCGTTAGTTCATCGGCCACATCTCCAAGCCCAAGTCTGTGGTAAGCTGCAACGGTCGGAGATCCGCTCTTCTTATCCCAACCCATCTGTTCATAGTACATATCCATTGCCAACTTGATATCTTCTCTGTCCATGCGGTTGGTTCCCTTGGTGTAAGGAGCTTTGCCGGCAGGATCAGTGAACACCCAATCCGGTATGGTATCATGTTGGGTCCGCATTTCTTTGGTCCCCATATCGCGAATCGTCAGAGCTCGATGAAGCAAGAAGATACGCTCAGCTACCTCATCGAGTTCCTCCCGAGACTTCTTGTCGCCCGTAGCCAGGCTGTAGAGCAACGACTCGATGGAGTCCTCACCCCGATAATTACGCTCCTTCAGGGGTGAAGCAATCCATGGCCCCATCCAATTGCAGAGGGATAGGGAGTCATGTAATTCTTTTCGGAGAAGAGACCATTTAGCCATTTTGGCCTTGTAGATGTTCATGGGCGAGTAAGCCGCAACCGCATCTACCGCATCCGACGAACCCCAGATCTCCGCAGCTAACTGCTTCTGAACTTTTAAGGGTAATCCGTTACGGATAAAGTTGACATGGGAATGGCACTGGACGTCACGATTATATTGTGTGTTGATGATCACTCCGCATTGACCGGCTTCTTCGCTTGAATGGTGTTTAGGATGCCCCAACTTCCAGTAGGCTATCTTCTGGTCTTGCTGCCAATCGCGCTCAGGAATATCCCACCGCTCCAAAAGATAACCAGTTCCCAGCCCAAGAGAGGTTGCTAGTTCATCTTGTTTATTTGCTATTCTCGGTAGAAGTTCGAAGAGGAAAGTTGGGTCCCCTTTCTCATATTGATCCCATGAATAGCTCTTGAATTCGTCCTCACCGACTTTGTTTTTAATGGTGCCGCTGTAGTAAAGCTGTTGGAAATCCCGTTGCATTTGGCCGTAATTCTCCCAAATCCCGAGATCGTCGGCTAGGTGCATGCCCACCATGCATGCTTCAATCGCTGTCTGGCCTCTCGGACCATCGGGAAATGTTTTGAAGAAGTCTCTGCCGAAAAGCAAACCGACGCATGTATTCTGTCCCACTGCTGGAATGCCGTACTTTGAGGAAACCGAAGGTACTTTGAGCATGGTATGGCAACGGATGGGGCAACTTGAGCAGCCATTTCCTCTCACGGTGTACTGCCAGGCCTTTTCTCCAAGAAAGAAGGCTGCATTGTTAGTCCGATAAGCTATCCTATTTAGGTTGTGGGGATCGCATGCCCCAGTGTCGATATTGGGATTTGCTGAGCCCCATTTTCTGCCCTTAGAGCCGACCCAACGAGTGTCACTGTAGTATTCTGCCCACGGCTGAGGACTGTTCGGAACCACATGCTGGTTCACGGATCCTAAGAGAGAAAGGTGCAACTTGACTACCTTCTCCCATTCCCCTTTGTCTCCGGCAATCCGGACACTCCCGGTCCCGCGGACACCAATAGCCTTCAGATTCTTGGAACCCATGACCCCGCCGATGCCACCCGCGGAGTGGGAATAGGAGTTTATGACCACGGACATGGGAACCAAATTCTCACCTGCCTGGCCGATTGCAGCCACCGAAGCCTCCGGTCCCATCTGCTGGTTTATGTCAACAGTGGTTCGCCGTATACCCTGGCCCCAGAGATGACGGGCATCCTTAATTTCGGCCTTTCCATCCACAACCTGGAGCCACACCGGACTATCAGCCCTCCCTTCGATGATGACGGCATCAAACCCGGCGTATTTGAGTTCTGCGGCAAAATGGCCGCCCATGTGACCACTGGCAACCAGCGGTTTTGGCCAACAGGTAGGCCACAGAGTTGTCACGGCGATCCTTCCGTTGCAGGGAGCACCGGTACCGGCCAAAGGGCCAACTCCGAAAACGATCTTGTTAGCCGGGTCAAAAGGTTTAGTTCCTGTCGGAACTTCATCCCAAATGACTCTGTATCCTATTCCAGTCCCCCCTAAATAATCTTTGTATTTCTCTATGGTATCTTCAGTTGAGATTCTCCCGGTTGACAAATCAATTCGCAGAACCTTTCCTGCCCATCCTCCATGTTTAACCATTTCTTATTGTCTCCTGTCAGTTACTTCATGTGGCAATCGTTACACGTCTGCGCCTTATCAGGGGAAACAACGGCTGTCGGCACCACTCTTGGCGGTACCTTATCCGTCAGGTCACGCCAGGTCACGTAGCTTAGAGCCTCCGCTGGACAGGCCTCGACACATTTGGGATTTCCATCGCAAAGGAAACATTTGGTGGCCCTATTCGTATCGGAATCAAAGGACATCATTTCCCAGGGACATGCCTTCTGACACATCTTGCAGCCAATACACTTATTGGAATCCACAACGCGGGCATTTGTTGGGGGGATCACAACGATTGCATCATTCGGACAGGCGTTCGCACAAGGCACAGGATGGGGACATTGTTTACAAACATCCTGGATCACCAGCCCATTTCCCCAAGTACCTTGGCCAGGTTGCCCGGTATGAAGGCCCTTGGGTCCAAAATTGAGGTTTCGACTAATCTTGATCCTCGAAATCGTTGGAGAAGCCTTTCCGTCATTAAATTCACTGCAGGCCAGTTCACATCGCCTGCAGCCCACGCATTTCGTCGGATCTGCTATTATGAGGCCTTTCGCCTGATCCATAATGATGAGGGGGGCCTCTTTTGCACCCCACGCCTGGGGGGCGGATACCGCTACAACCATGACTCCGCTTACCAGAAGAAACTCACGCCGTGAAAAGATATGGTTCACATCCATGGATTTCAGAGTCCTTTCCAGCTAAGATTTGAGTTTCACGATTACCGGTAACCAGAATATCACTAACCCTGAGCGAATTCGTCGTCAATATAGAACAGAGTTGAGGTATTAAATTGCTTGATGGCCACGAGGATAGTATGAAGAGTTAAATTCATACCAACGGAGTTAAATATGACGCTCGCTTCAACGCCAGCTTACTGAGAGCTACTGTCTACTGTTTTTTCAGATAGCGTCAAGCGCTTTTTTTTGGCGTGCCGAGCGTAGATTGTGGTGAATGCGACACCTGAGATGATAAGAGAAAATTCCAATCCTTGGTACAACCACTCACCGGCTTTGGGCCAATAGAGCTTGGCGAAGTTGACAAGAGTATTCGCCAAGAAAATGACCCCCCAAGCACTCGTGACGGTGTAGCAACTCCGAATGAAAACTGGCGAGTCCCACAATTCCTGCGGTACATGTTCCCGCGCGTAGTCTTCCGTGAATGGGTGGCCCAATAGGATTGAAACGAGTGTAGCCGCGAAAAGGGTTCCGCTCGCGAGGACTCCTAAATGCTGGATTACCCATTTTTCTTTTAGCCAAGCCACTGAGACTAACGCGAATGCGAAAAAAATGACTCCTGCCCACAGGATTGCGCCTCGGTGTAGTTTAGTCAGGCCCATGACGACGACCAAGAGGCTGGCGACACAGATCCCGATTTGGAGGCTCAGCATTGAATGGCCACTCGAAATGATCCAAAAGGCAATCCAAGGGGAAAAAGCCAGCAGTAATTTAATGGCATCCACGGTTATTATCCCTCACGTGTCGTGATCGCCCGAGACATGGTTCGGCCCATCCATCAAAAGGTAGTCCATTTGGCTAAGATAGCAAAGAACTCTCCGCGAACCTCAACGATTTCGACTTTTTAGGATCTTTCATGGCTCGCTGATCCCAACCAATCCCTTAGAAGGAGAAAGATAGTTTGGGCCAGCAGAGCCTGTGCTCGGTCAGATCTGGGAATTTGATGCTATCTACCAAGATGATCTCGGAAGAAACGAGCGATCTCCTGAAAAGCTTCCTTGGATTCCGGAGAAGTGAATACCAAGATGTATTGAGCATGCGACATGCCTTCGAAGACCTGTAGGTCAGCATCGGCTCCGGCTTGCCGTAGCTTCCTGTGCATCCGAACCGTATCGCTGAGAAACATATCGCGAGTCCCTGATGTAAGGATTGTCGGAGGAAATCCTTTTGTAAAGTCTCCATATACCGGCGAGATAAAAGGATCTTTCATGTCATGGGAACCAGTGTACAGCTTAGCGCATGCCTCCAATAAACCGCCGTATTCAACCAGGACATCGTCAATATATTCGTTGGTGTAACAGGTATCTCCGGTCTTGGTGAGATCTGCCCATGGGGTGCCCAGTCCGACCGCCCCGGGAAGGGGGATGTTGAGGTCTCGAAGCTTGAGGACAGTAGCGGCGGCCAAACCTCCTCCCGCTGACGTTCCAAAGATACCGATGTTGGTAGGTTTGTACGTCTTCAAAACTTCATTGTAGACTGTCACAGCGTCATCCAACGCTGTGGGGAAAGGAAAATCCGGCGCCATCCGGTAGTCAACAGAAATCACTTTCATCTTGCCGTGGTAGGCCATAAGAATTGCCTCGCCCAATCCGCCTTCTCCGCTATTAAAGACATAACCTCCGCCACGTAAATGGATTAAGACCTGATTGGTGCTGTCCTCAAAAACCGACCCTGGTGTGACGAGGAATGTCTTAACTCCTCCGGTGATACCGGTCTTGACATCAGTCGGACAGAGCTTGCGCAACTGATCCAGGTGAACCAGATCTTGCTCTGCTTTCTTTGCAACAAGGTCATGCCATTCCTCGACAGTCTTGGGAACAAAACGCATTGTGGCGTTCAACGGGCTGGCAATCACGGTCTGTAACTCAGGGCTCACGGTACTCGGTACGGGGATGATCCGAGCAGGCACGAGCCTAGAAGCCTTGTTGTTGCTCGACTGGACTTCAATTCGTTGTTGAGCTTGGGCGGTCTGGATTGATATCACGACCGCGACCATAGCGAGTACCTTGGAAATAGTGTTTCTCTTCACGATTACCTCTTCTAACGACCTTTCTCAATTGCATGGAGAGCTATTCGATCAACCAGCCCCGGCGCGATCAACTTTATCCACTGACCCACTTGCCCACGTAAGCTCATGACCAATTCCCGCCTGCGCTGAACCATAGCTTTGAGAATCAATTGCACACATCTTTCAACCGGCATGACTTCTTTCTCCCGTACTGGGCTCTCTCCCAGCAGTTGGCCATCGGCACCAAACGCACGTGCACGCACTTCCGTGGCAACAAAATCGGGATAGACCATTGTTACACTCACTCCATATGGAGCTATTTCAATGCGGAGCGAGTCGAAGAACCCCGCCATGGCATGTTTACTGGCTGCGTAGCCGCTACGCGTTGGTACACCAGTTTTGCCTGTCAGACTGGAAATACCGACTATCTGCCCTTGCGTCTGTTTCAAATACGGCAGCGCATAATGCGTACAGTAAACGCTACCAAAATAATTCGTGCGCATGATTTGCTCGAGCATACCAAGGTCGGTCAGGTCTTCGAAATTCGCCCACATGGTTATTCCGGCATTATTGACCAGTAAATCAATACGCTGATAGTTTTCCACTGTCTGCTGAATCAGGGCTGCGCACTGAGTTTGTTCGCTGACATCCGTTGGAATGGCAATAGACTTTCCTCCACGAGCTTGACACTCAGCGCTAACTGTCTTTAATCGCTCTGCATTGCGAGCTGCAAGCGACAACCAGGCTCCCTGTGCTGCAAGTTGATAGGCGAGTTCTTGCCCAATTCCACTGGAAGCTCCTGTAATGATGATAACTTTGTCTCTAAAAACTGAATTGGTCATTTTGGATCTCCGCCGCTTAATCGGACTTGCCTTAGCAGACTGCGGTTACGTGTGCAGGCAATTGTTGTGTGTTTGTTTGGGACTGATTTCTCACGACTTCCAGCATTTTCTCTATCAAGCGGTGTTTAATCATCAACGGGCATCTAGGTTTCATCACGGTGCCTCCTTGGTCCCTATATGCAGTACTCCCCGTCACATTTTCTTATAACGAGGCGAGACTCATTACACAAAGAGTTTACACGAACTGGTCGCCCAGTTACAGAATCTCTTCAAGAATTTTTTCTTCTTCAGCGTGCAGCTTCTCCACCGAATCTTTATCTTATAGAAAGACCCTGATATAATCAGATTTCACCAAAAGGTACTTCTAAACTCCTGATTTATGCTGGAACAGCGTTGTCAATCTTCGATGATTCCGGCATAGTTGCATCATCTGAGGACAAAATAACCTTGCCATCATGAAAAAAAACGAGACTTTTTCTTTTGGTCGTAATTGGCAGAATTTCCTCAAACATCATGATCAAGACAGAGTGAAGATTGCGGAATCATCTCTGAGCGAATTCATGAATGTTCGTGATCTGAGTGGCAAGAGTTTTCTGGATGTAGGTTGCGGCAGTGGTCTGTTTTCCTACGCGGCGGTGAACCTGGGGGCTTCGCGAGTAGTAAGTTTCGATATCGATCCTTTCAGTGTGGAATGTTGCCGTTACATGCACGGCATAGCTGGCAGGCCTTCTCATTGGCAGATTTACGAAGGATCGATTCTTGATAAGAGTTTCATTGCCGGCCTGGGAACATTTGACGCGGTTTATTCCTGGGGGGTTCTGCACCATACATGCAATATGTGGGATGCTTTAGAGAATGCGGCAGGGCTCGTCAGTCCGGGAGGATATTTGTACATAGCTATTTACAATAGGATCCTGGGACGTGATGGCTCCACCTCTTGGATTCACCCTTTCTGGCTGAAAATCAAAAGAGCTTACAATTCTTATCCGCGATTGGGTGCCTATGTTCTGGAGCCATTAGCATTGTCGGGATATATTGCCATGTTAATTGCCAGACGAAAAAATCCTGTGACGCATATCAAAAACTATAAATCACACAGGGGCATGAGTTGGAGAACTGACGCGACGGACTGGCTTGGCGGCTACCCATACGAATTCGCAACAGTGGAGGAAGTTTTCAAGTTTTTGAAAGAAAGGTTTCCTGTATTCAATCTTGTGAACATAAGAGTCACCAGCGGCAGGGGCCTTAACTGGTATTTGTTCGAGAATGCTCACGATATTGATCAAGGCTGAGGCCGCAAGTAAAGAACGGCACTTAGACTTATCGATGCCTGCGATAATGGTGGAAGAACATTTGCGGCAATTTTTTAGGATGATCGAGGAGTCTGAAAATGTTCCCGGAAATGTTCTTGACAATGCTGATGAGGCTAACTAATATAACTAGATTATGAATCGAAGCTGCATGTCGATATAGGGATGTCTATATATGGCCGTTAGAATACGATTGGCACGCTATGGTGCAAAAAAGAAGCCTTTCTACAGGGTCGTGGCTGCTGATTCGCGCTTTAAACGCGATGGCAGATTTCTCGATATTCTAGGGACTTACGACCCGAGGAACAAGTTGAGCGGGCTCAACGTGAATGTGCAGAAAATCAGAGACTGGATCTCGCGTGGAGCCGAGTTCACCGACACTGTAGGGAAACTCATCAGACAGTCAGAACGTAAAGCACGTACTTCAGAATAGGCTCTTACCCATCGGGCGGTTCTTGCAGTAGAGTGTGGTCTCTGTTCAAGAAAGAGAGGATTCTGATGAAAGAACTGGTCGAGTACATTGCCAAAGCCATTGTGGATAATCCTGAAGAAGTATCCGTTACGGAAGTTGAAGGAGAGGTAGCTTCCGTTATTGCGCTGAAGGTAGCTAAATCAGATTTGGGTAAAGTCATCGGGAAACAGGGTCGTACGGCTAAAGCTATGCGAACCATACTTAGTGTCGCCTCGACCAAGGCACAGAAACGGGCCATTCTTGAAATCGTGGAATAGGCTCGATCAAGGCATCCCACCAGGAATATCTAACCTTCAGCTTTACGGATTCTTGTAAAATGTTCCGGGACAGTTTGGTCGTGATTGGGCAGACTCTCAAATCTTTTGGAATCAATGGAGAAATCAAGATTCGCCCTTTCACGGAAACCATCGCAGCATTCAAGAGGTCTCCCGCACTGATCTTCGATGATTTAACTCATAAAGTTTTGCGAGTGCGACATCAGGGGGATATGGTCGTGGTTTCCCTCGAAGGTATTGACACTCGTGAAAAGGCTTGCACACTAGTTGGGAAATTTGTGAAAACAGAAGTAAAGAATCTTCCACCTAAGAAAGAGGATGAATATTACTGGGTTGAGCTGATTGGGTTGAAAGTCTTTACGAAGGAAGGCATCCACCTAGGAGAAATTACACACATTACCCCTACAGGCGCGAATGATGTTCTCCATGTTAACGGACCCTCCGGTGAGGTATTGCTCCCGATGATTGACGATGTTGTCATAGATGTGGACGTTTCAGAAGGAAAAATAATTGTGGACCCTCTGGAAGGACTGATTCCAAATGCTTGACATAAGGGTCTTGACAATATTTCCGAGAATTTTCGACTCGTTTCTTTCGCATGGCAATCCGGCCCGTGCAAAGGAGATGGGGCTGTTAAGAGTCGAGACGGTAGACTTGAGAGATTTTACAGAAGACCGTCACCGGACCACGGATGATTATCCCTATGGTGGCGGCAGAGGAATGATTATGAAACCGGAACCCATTGTCAAAGGTCTCCGGAAGGTGATTTCTCTTATGAAAAACCCGAGAGTGATCCTTATGACCCCGCAGGGGAGGCTTTTCAACCAAAGGGTTGCCGTAGAACTTATTACGATGGATGGCATTCTCATCGTTTGCGGAAGATACGAGGGGGTTGATGAAAGAGTCCGATGCTATGTCCATGACGAGATTTCGGTGGGAGATTATATACTCTCGGGAGGGGAGACGGCGGCCGCTATCATGATCGATGCCCTGGTCAGGCTTGTTCCAGGTGTTATTGAAGCGGACAGTCATATCGAGGGAGAATCATTCTACGATGGCTTGCTCGAATACCCCCAGTATACCCGACCACGCGTTTTCGAAGGTCACCCAGTCCCCTGGGTGCTCCTCGATGGGCACCACGAGAAGATTCGGAGGTGGAGAAAAAAGCAGGCTCTAGCCCGTACCCTCGCAAGAAGACCGGACCTGTTGCAATGCAGAGTCCTAGAAGCCGAGGAGAATCAAATTCTTGAAGAAATCAGTTCTGAAGCTAATTATGGGTCTACGGAGAATAATCATGAATGTGCTTGAACAGATAGAAAAGGAACAGATGAGATTGGACCTACCAGAGTTCCGCAGTGGCGACACGGTAAAAGTCCATGTCCGCATTGTTGAGGGGACCAGGGAACGGATTCAGGTGTTTGAGGGGGCTGTAATAGCGATTAATTGGAAAGACTCACGTACCAGCTTCACGGTCAGAAAGGTTTCTTACGGCATCGGTGTTGAACGGGTATTTCCTTTGCATTCCCCAATGATCGACAAGATAGAAGTGGTAAACCAAGGTCGTGTGCGCCGATCCAAGATTTACTACATCAGAAAATTGAGAGGCAAAGCAGCTCGTATCAAGGAGCGAGGCTATAGACCTGAAAACAAGTGATTTGTAGACTGCCACATAAATGCGTTCCAACATAACCGATAAACTCCTCCCTTCGAGTCGTTACGAAGACGAAGCTGCTCGTCGCGGTTATGCCCACATAGCAGGGATCGACGAAGCAGGACGAGGGCCTTTGGCTGGGCCAGTAGTTGCTGCTGCAGTAGTTCTGACCTTCCCGGATATCCCAAGAGGCCTAAATGATTCCAAACTGCTCAGTGCGCGAGTTCGCGAAAAGCTCGCTTATGAAATTGGTGAAAAGGCTTTCTCTGTGGGAATCGGTATAGTTCCTCCAGAAATCATAGATCAAATCAACATATTACAAGCGACACGGCAGGCAATGTCTTTGGCTGTGAAGAACATGCTGCCTCAACCTGATTATCTCCTTATAGATGGCCCAATTTCGCTTGATCTTGATTTTCCTCAGGAGGCAATAGTAAAAGGAGACCGACTAAGTCTTTCAGTAGCTGCGGCAGGCATTGTTGCAAAGGTGACTCGTGACAAAATCATGTTGGATTTGCACGAGCAATACCCGCTATACGGTTTTGACAAGCACAAAGGGTATCCGACTCAAGGACACAGGCAAGCTGTCTTGACATATGGTCCTTGTCTAGCCCACAGGAAAAGCTTCCGCGGAGTCGTTGGGTTTTTCTGATAGGAGTGTCTGGAACCCTCCCCTTTTTCATTCATTCAGCCTTAAATTTTCAAACGGTTCCAGTCGAACGTCAGGAGAGGTATAGAGTCCTCTTATCCGAAAAGTGGTGGTCAAGGTCTTTCCGTCCCGGGTGATCAGATTGCCGAATAATCCCGATACAATTGCATCTATTCCCACCAGAGGCGAAATATCAAGCCTGAAATCAACCCTTTCCTGGCCGCCGAAGTACATCCCGGAAGAGTCTATTCGCGCAGCGTCGGACAAGAGCCGGAGGTTATTGACTTTCCATTTGTTGTCGAAGATTTCCGTGTTCCACGTCAATTTGTGAAAAGGGAGACCCTGTCCTATAAGATCCGGCAGGCGCCCCCTGAGGAAAGAGCCCAAATTGACGAGGGAGAAAAGCTTTGATAAAATGTCGAATCGATTTATGACTCCGTCATTCATCCTCACTTCTATATTTCCAGTTTTGTATAAGCCGCCGCCGTAGTAACTTGGTCCGAGCTTCCACTCCAGGCGTCCTTCCACCATCATGTTTCCGCTGACTCGTAACCACTGAGGGTCGGAAAGCATGACCCTTTCCATCCTCAGTCGGTCTCCTTGCAAATCAACAGTTAACGGTTTAGAGGTGTTAAGCCTGATATCGAAAAGGGAGCTTCCTCTCAAGGTCCCGTCTGCGAAATCCATCTGCCAGCTAGGCACCCGGATGAGGCCATTATTAGCTTCCAGGTTCGCACGAAAATCTGAAAAAGCTCTCAATCCGGTCTTTCCTCTGGCAACTTTGATAAAACAAGATCCTTTGCTTTTGGCAATAAATCTGACAACGGGATTGGATCGTATATACTCACCCCAACCGATTTTGCTGATAAACACGGGAGGAGCGGTAAAATCAGTGGTATCCATGAAAGGAAATTCTACCAATATCTCCAATCGCGGATTATCAAAATCAGTTAGTGACAAAGTGCCGGTCAGAGGGGAGTTTCCTACCCTTGCCCTCTCCAGACTCAATTGCAAGGATCTAGCCCTTTGTTTAATAGATCCTGTGAGCCCCTCCGCACGTTTGTGAAAGCCGGGAAGCCTAAGGGAAACATGGCTGAATAGCAGATTGGTTTCCAGGTTCACTTGAAATTGATTGCCAACGCTTATGATCGCATCCCCTTCCAAACGTCCGCCGGGTTGTAGCTCTAAGTTTGGATCAATAAACGGTATCAATAAATTGGTAGGTATTCCTTTTGGAGGAAGATTCATCGAGACAGTTGCTCTGCCGTCCTCTCTGACTACCGCCCTAAAGGAAATCCTTGTTTTGTCTAATAATAGGGATGCATCTTCAACATTTATTCCGGATGCATCGAAAGTACCTGAAGCATCAATCTTGAGAGGAGTTCCTGCTTTCTTATTTATTATCAACCCGTAATTAATAGTATTGCTTTTAAGGTCAATTCCTGATGAAAAAGTCAGTTCCTGACTTTTTCCTTTCAGGCTCATCAAAAGGGGAATTGGTCCCGACACAGTCAGACTGGACGGCAACACGTCGAGTTTTTTCAAATCAGCCGGATTAAGCTTAGAATCTCCCTCCACATCTATGTTCTCAGGCGATACATTTCCCTTGAGCACAAAGGGACTGCTGCCAAACATTCCTCTAATCTCAGAAAGCATTATACCCGAACCACGAAACCTTATGGAACCATTGATCTTTTTTATAGGGAGAGGCAGCCTGTTAAGACGACACTGAAAATCTTCAAAAGTTATGCGCCCTTTCATCTCTGGACGGGGGAGGGCTCCTTTTATATCCAGAGTTACTGATATGCCCCCATCCGGATCGGTAAACCATCCGGCCAAAGTCCCCAGGTGTGTGATAACGATCTTGTTTTCCAAGAGGGGCTGTAAATCACGGGCTTCCGCTTTCATCGAGACGAATAAATCTAGGCGTGGTGAAGTTTTGAGATTTCCAATCCAGCCGTTGAGGACGATAGGAGAGCTACCGACTGTGAGGCTAATACCTTTGAAGAGCATTTCATCGGCATTTAATCGGATCTCCCCGGTAGCATTGCTAACCGGTAAACCGACACCTGGTACAAAGCCCGAAACCTTGTCGAGAATCGCTTTAAGTTCAAGAGTTCCGTGTGGATTAAATCCGCTGAGTAGTGTGGAAGCTTTCCCCTTCCACCCCCCCCTTGCTATCACGATATGTCCCTTGAGCCCTGCGGCTATCAAGCGGTCTCGATCTTCTCCGGGAATGAGGTTCAATGGCAAGACAGGAAAAATCTTTTCCAAATCGAGATCTGCCTTGTGGACAATGAACATCAACACTGGATCTTGATCAAGAATCTGTTCAGCCTTTACCGACACAGAGAGGTTCATTCCGGGAACATTAACTTCTGACAGTTCAAGGCTTATATTTTCATCGGAGCGTTCCAAAGAAAATCGTAATCCTGCGTGCTTCACGAAGGTGTTGTTGACGAATATTCTGCCCGGATGTAAGAACAAATCCCCTAGTGCTAAATTTCCTCGAGCTTTCCAGTTACGCCCGCGGCCTTCAAGCTCAGCATTAAAATCGAGATATCCATCAAACAAAGGAAGGTCAAAACTCAAATGCGACCCCAAAGCTTTAAAGGTAGCCAGTGGGCAACCGACAAGTTTCAAAAGACCTGAAAAATGCCATTCTCCTCCTGGGAAATAACCGCGCGAAAATCGTCCGGTAATATCTAAAGATCCCTCTTTTTGTTCGTGAGGGACAACTCCTTTTATGGACAAATTTTCAACTCCATCAGGAGTGATTTCATGTCCAAACAACTCAATTTGAGAAAAAAGAACCTTACCCTGATGTGTATGATCTTCGTCTTGTGCAAGAATCAGAGTGCCGTTTGTTATGTGCAGAGTCCGTATGGTAGGATAGATTAACATTCGATGACTGATAGCCTTCAATGAGAGGCCCTCTGATTTTCCGAACCCCGATTCGCCTGAAACAACAATTACGGCTCGCGAAAATTCTGCACTGTCGATCTGAAAAATTCCTCTTAAAAGATGACCCAAATTGATTTCAAAAACAGCCGAGGGGATGTGAACCATTAATGGGGTTCCAGGCTTGTCTCGTATTGTAATATCCTTAATAAAGATTCTGCCCTTAGCGGCTGACGTCCAAGAAAGATCTGCTGAGGAAAACGAAATTTGTCCACCGATGGCCGATTGGACGTGTGAAACAAGTATCTGGGCTGCTCGGACGCCGTCCAGTCCAAACCTGATGTAAAGAAACGCCGCTGAACAGAATAAGAGAACTGTCAATAAAGTTGCCAGAAACAACTTAGCAATGAGCTTGACGGAAAGTGTGCGGAGCGCAGGGTTTTTTGTTTTCTTTTGGGTCATTCAGGAAGTACGAAGCGCTCGGGTAGTTCCGGCGGCTCATCGGACAAAAGCAGGATTGGTATTTTCAATTATGATTGCCGCAGAAAAATGAGGCACATATCATTGTCGGATAGAGGAAGAAGACCGAAGCCTCCTTGCGCGGAGGAGCAAGAGTACAGAGAACATTTGTGCTCAATGACTGGAACCCAAATTGGGGCCATTTTTCTGAAAATGGCCGGTGATCTGGTGAACTAGTGTCGGGTCCGCTTCTTAAATCGAGAGATTTTTTTTCTCAGGATGTTAAGGCGATCTCTCGATACTCCCTTGCTTCGTTCCTCGTCCCTCAGGGTTTTTAACTCGCTGACCTTGAGCTTTACAGATCTGACGGTATCTGTTTTCTTTTTTGAGTCCGGTGCACTGATACCCTTGGCTTCTCTTAGGGCCGATATGATTTCTTCTTTATTCATACCATGAACACCCTGTACATCTGGGATTTTTAGGGCCTCTTCCCGTAGCTCCTTGACGGTCCAACGTTCTAGGGGCTTTTCCTTTTTTTCTTCTTGTTCCTTCTTTTTCTTACCCATAACTCCTCACTAGAAAAACTAAAAAGTGTCTTGACATCTCAATATTGGCCAGGCATCGGCAGTCAGATCTGATTCAAAAAAGGCATTTTAGAACTAAACATGAGCTGTCAGCCGCATTATTTTTCGTAAAATGCAAAGAAGTCTTTTGCATAACCTTCGTCGTAACGCTTCACCGTGTACTGTAGCTGTTCAGGGGACAATCGGTCACGTTTAATTATCTTGTTATTTTCACCACGGAAGTAGAAATTGCAAACAATGTTATGAATATTTGCATCCCCATGGATGGCCCTCTTACAGCCGGCTAGCACGAGGGCCCTGGCAAGATCCCGTGTGCCCACGTGGTGCCCCATTGCAAAAACAAGGTTACCGTCATCCCGAATTCCAAACGCTGTTCGATTGGCAAGGAACCAGACCCTGTTTCCCATTGTGCTTCTACCTTGGCTATCGATCAAAAAACCTCCTAAGCCAATTTCAGCTTCTTCCATCTTACCATTTTTCAGAATCTGCTCGACTACGGCTCCGTCTTTCACTATGAGGTGTCTGAGTTGTCGGGCATCCTTAACCAGGGATAGAGGAATATCGTCGGTCCACTCGAGGATGTCGACCGAATCATCAGTATAAATTACCATTGTAGCCATTCCCGGGACCATGGGATAGACGACTTGGCCTCTGAAAATGGCTCCGGCGCCCCGAGCGTGCTGCTGCATCCACATTGCGTTTGTGATTGCAACGATGTTAGAAAGGTTTTCTTGCTCTGGAACATGGGAAATCTGATAGATGCCCGGCTCAGTCTGTCCTATGAACAGGCGCGGTCTGATTCGGCTTAAGTCGAAAAGAGCCATATACACTATCGAGTTCGGAAATTCAAGGCTTGGACGATAGACAGTCTTGTATGCCAGCGGACGTCCATCCGAACCTGTGGGTAGATCGTCTGAAATCCATACTCCCTCGCCATCCATCTTTGGCGAAAGGTAAAGAGGGAGGATAATGGGAGGAGGGGGAAAGAACGAATCGGTTTCCGGGCGAGAATCATTAGCTGTTAATGGAAGGTCTGCTTCCGTCACATCCTGAAGATTTTGAGAGTGGTTTACCTCAGGCATTCGAGTCAGGATGTCGTCGAGCCAGTCCGGCACTGAACAATCTGACTGAACGTCTACATCTCGAACACTATTGACAGTCTCAGTACTGATTCTCGCATGTCTCTCACCAGGCGCCCCTGGTTCTTCAGCCGACAAATCCATTGAAAAGATTATTGTCACAGCCAACGCAAACACAAAGGTTTTTAATATACTATCCACCATCCCTCGCTGCTTCATTCTCTAAATTTTGGATTATTCGCTTTTCAATTAACGTTTCTGAGTAATTATTTCGACTTATCCCTGCCTGAAATTCCAGAAGCGGAAAACGAATATCTTGTCGCAGTTCCAATTAGTGAAAAGCCCAGCATTGTCCGATGACGATTTCCGCAAAGAAACGATAAAGAAAAACAAAACACTCCTCGAATCCATCAGTTGATTAAATTACAATTATAACAAAGTCGGGTTATGAACACAAGCTTCGGTTGGCGTACGACTCTTGCGGCATCCAACCTACCCTTGCTGCGACAGGAAGAATAAAACCCCATTTTGCCATGTCAAGTATTTTTCATCCCAAGACGCAAAATATATTACCTGTGACCCAACAAACACCACTAAAGGTTCTCATATTCATTTGAAGATTGCAAAAAAAAGAAAATCTCTGAATGATTCCGACTAAACAGGCTGGTTAGAACAATATAGAAAGGCAGCAAAACGAGTCCACGACTTTTAGCAAGGTCATTCGCTGAATAGCGAACTGTCCTGCCACTGGCCGACTAGTCCATCCACGTCAAGGGGCAAGAAATCCAGGAGCATGAAAATTTTTTCTTCCAGTCTGATAGTTTCTTCTTTCATTACATGAAGTTTTTTCACGGCGTCGGGGTTCCTGCCGTAAGTTTGATAGAGGTAAACGAATCTGTCATCCAAGTTTACTATTTCGTCGTGAACCACTCGCTTGTCGGCATAAAAAAGTATGTGTTCCTCTCCGACCGGTGCGTCCCTCGAACCCCTGAGAACAACATGCTGAACAACGATACGCGCAACAGATGGAAGTCCTTCTTCGCCTAAAATCTGTTCGCCCCGCAGGTCATGATAACTCACTCCGTCGACCAGGCAAGGGTATTTCCCTATATCATGGAGTAAACAGGAGGCCCTTAAAAGGGCCATGTCAAGGGCATGGTTTTGTATGAGCAGACCTTCCCCGACCAACCTGCCTACGTCCCAAACTTTCTTGGAATGGAGGATGATATGATTCGGAGTCTTGTATTTCTCCAGGAGAATCAGGCAATCCCGTTCTCCCGGTATGGCCTCGATGCTCATCTAGGATAATTTCGTTATCGCAGGATCGGACCACGAAAAATTTTGTCATAAGGTGGCCCCGGTGTTCAGGATTATACCAAGGATACTTTCCAATGGAAACCCCGGGGCCGTGTTCGAGAAGAGAATTAATTATGAAGAGGTTGCCCTGAAGTGATTATCTGCTGAGTCAGCCACTCAAAAAATGAGTCCTAACTCCACATATGGTCCCTGAATTGTAGCTTGGATCTTCTTGTCTTCATTGACAACCCACTCGGAAGTCCTGAAGCGGTATCCTCCAGCCACATAAGGACGCATTTGGGAGCCGTAACCGGCGGCCAGTTCCGGAAAAAACTTTCCTTGGCAGTCCAGAAAAAACCCATTTTGTTTTTGCAAGAAAGTGTAAGCCCCCTTGACTTTGACGAAGATTCCGTTCGCAGGAGCATATTCACCACTGCCGCCCGCACCCATCAGGAATTCCTCAAAGGACTGAGAATCTTTGGCAAGTAAACTTTCCATGCGGAGATTTTCTACCCATATTTCTCCAAGCAAAAGCCCTCCGACTCGATAGTTTTCGCCTACCACCAAAAAGAACTCACCCTCCAAGCGGTACAAAGACGTGCTAGACTTAGACGTGACCTGAGTTAAAGCCGGAAAGATAGTATTGCCCAATGTCAAAGTCTCAGGCAAAGTTCCATGACCATTGTCATCCCTCGGGATCATGTAAGAGAAAGTCAAGGCAAGCGTCGGTGCTACACGCAACGCGGCGTAGACTTCTGCTACCAATGTATTCTGTGAGAAGTTGAGATCTCTCACAAAATCAATGTCTGCTCCGTTATTACGAATGATCCTGAAAGAGT
>Ga0209254_10001936_pt1 | contig 18710 bp, 21 predicted proteins | sample FrelakmetDIP11DI_FD_187148 | JGI IMG/M metagenome (GOLD analysis project Ga0209254, IMG submission 187148) | Freshwater lake sediment microbial communities from the University of Notre Dame, USA, for methane emissions studies - DIP11 DI (SPAdes)... | ecosystem: Environmental > Aquatic >...
TATTTGGTCTTGCTCCAGGTGGGGTTTGCCGTGCCGCCGAATGTTGCCACCGGCGCGGTGCGCTCTTACCGCACCCTTTCACCCTTGCCGTCGCCGCATCGCTGCGGCGCTTGGGCGGTCTGCTCTCTGTTGCACTTTCCGTGGGCTCGCGCCCCCCAGGCGTTACCTGGCACCTTGCCCTGTGGAGCCCGGACTTTCCTCTGCGGGTTGCGCAGCGGCTGCCTGGCCGACTCCCGCGCGGATTATACCCGCGCCGGCTTGAACCGCAGCGCCTGTTCGTACAGCTCGCGACGTGGCCGCCCGGTGATCTGCGCGGCGAGCTTGGCGGCCTGCGCCAACGGCAGTTCCCCGGCCAGGATGCGCAGCACGCGACCGGCGTCGGCATCGTCGAGGGTCGCCGCACGATCCGCGCCCTGCACCACGACCACGATCTCGCCGCGGCACATGTCGGCGTCGGTCCCGCTCTGCCGGGCGAGCGTGCCGAGCGTGCCGCGGTAGACCGTCTCGAATTTCTTGGTGAGTTCGCGGGCCACCGCGGCCTGGCGGGCCTCGCCGAGCACTGCGGCAAGATCGGCGAGCGTCTCCGCGAGCCGGTGCGGGGCCTCGTAGAAGACCAGCGTGCGCGCTTCGCCGGCGAGCGTCTCGAGCAGGCGACGGCGAGCGGCCGCGCGGGGCGGAAGAAAACCCTCGAAGGCAAAGCGTGCGGCGGGCAGCGCGACCACCGACAGCGCCGCAATCGCCGCGCAGGGGCCGGGCACGGCCGCGACCTCGATGCCGGCGGCGGCAGCCGCGGCCACCAGCAGCGCGCCCGGGTCGCTCACGAGCGGCGTGCCGGCGTCGCTCACCAGAGCCACCGTGGCACCGCCACGCAGGCGCTCCAGGATGCGCGGCACCCGGGCGGGTTCGTTGTGCTCGTGCAGCGACTCGAGCGTGCCCGCCGGGCGCTCGACACCACAGCTTGCCAGCAGCTGCCGGGTGTGCCGCGTGTCCTCGGCGAGCAGCAGGTCGGCCTGGCGCAGCACCGCGCGCGCGCGGTCGGACAGGTCGGCCAGGTTGCCGATCGGAGTGGCCACGACGAACAGTGTGCCCGGCCCCGGCCGCGCTATAGAATCCTGAATATCTCCGGTCACGGGCCCTCCTCCCCTGTCCATGCTGCACGTACGCCTCGGCGGCCGGCAAGTTCGCGCGTGGCTCGCCGCCGCGCTGCTCGGTGCCGCACTCGCGACGCTGGTTCCCGGCGTCGCCGGCGCGTCCCGCTCGGACGACCTGGTGGCCGCCGACACCCTGGCGCGCAGCGGCCAGCATGCCGAGGCCGCCGCCATGTACGAAGCACTCGCGAAACGCACTTTCCGCAGCTGGGACACGCGCCTGGCGCTGCTGTCGGCCCGGGAGTACCTGGCCGCGGGCCGGCTCGACGATGCGGAGCGCGTGCTCGGCCGGATCGACGCGCCGCCTGGCGGCGACGACGCGGTGCTGCTCGCGCGAGTGCAGGCGGAACTCGCGCTCGCCCAGCGCCGGCCCGAGGCCGCCATCGACGCGCTGCGCCGCGTGCCGGAGCCCTGGCCGGCGCCGCTGGCCGCGGAACTGCTCGGCCTGCGTGCCCAGGCCGAGTTCGCCGCGGGCCGCATGATCGACGGGCTGCGCACGACGGAGGCCCGCGCGAGCGTGGTCGGCACGGCGGACGAGCGGCGCGCGAACTATGCCCGGCTGGTGGCGGCGATGGTCGCCAGTCCCGCAGCGACCGCCGCCGTGCCCGCGAACGCCACGCCCTCCGAGCGCGCCTGGTTTGAACTCGGCCAGCTGCTCGCTGCGAAGGACACTGACCCGGATGTCATGGCGAAGCGCGCGGCGGACTGGCGCACGCGACACCCCCATCACCCGGGCGGCGAATTCCTGCCGGCTGCCGCCGCGACAGCGGGCGGCGTCACCGGACCGATGCAGGCGGCGGTCGCGGGTCGGCCGGCGGTGGTCGCGCTGCTGCTGCCGCTGACCGGGCGACTGCAGGCCGCGGGGCGTGCGGTGCGCGACGGATTCCTCGCTGCCGCGCTCGCGGAGCCGCCGGGACAGCGGCCGCGGATCGAACTCCTCGACACGGCGGAGCTCGGCGCCACGGCCGCCTATGCGCGCGCGCTCGAAGTCGGGGCCGGCGCGGTTGCCGGCCCGCTCGCGAAGGAGGACGTCGCGGCGCTGGTGACGGCGCGGTCGCTGCCGGTGCCGACGTTGGCGTTGAACACGACACCCGTGGAGTCGCCGCCGCCGTTCCTGTACCAGTTCGCCCTCGACCCGGAGCAGGAGGCCCGCGCGGCCGCGCGCCGCATCGGGCGCGACGGCCGCACCCGCGGCATCGCGCTGTTCCCGCGCAGCGCCTGGGGCGATCGCGTGCACGCGGCCTTCACCGAGGAACTGCGCGCCGCCGGCGTCGAGCTGGGCTCGGTGCAGTTCTACGATCCCGCCGCGAAGGACTTCTCCGGGCCGCTGCGCGCCGCACTCGGGCGCTTCGGCGGCGCCGGCGACCGGAGTCCCTCCGGGGCGCCGCCGAAGCGCGACGCCGCCGCCGAGGCGCGCGATGGGCCGCAGTTCGCGTTCCTGGCGGCGTCCGCGCCCGCGGCCCGCGCACTCGTGCCCCAGCTGCGGTTCCAGATGGCGTACGAGCTGCCGCTGTACGCCACTTCCGACGCCCTGGAGCCCGGCTCGCGCGCGGTTCCGGACATCGACGGACTGGTCTATCCCGAGATGCCCTGGATCCTCTACGGCGGGCTGGGCGCACCGGAGCTCTGGGACGTGCTGCGATCCGAGTGGGCCGCGGCCGGGCGCGGCCGGCTGCGCCTCTATGCCTTCGGCTTCGACGCCTACCGGTTGCTGCGGGAGATGAACTCGGCGGTCCGCGGCATCGGGGTCAGCGGACTCACCGGCAAGCTGCTCGTCGCAGCGGACGGGCGCGTCCAGCGCGAGCTCGAGTGGGCCCAGGTTGAACGCGGCCGGCCCCAGGTCGTCGGCCCGGTCCTGCTGCCGGCCGCACCCGGTGAACCCTGAAACCACCACCGCGGCCGGTCGGCGCGCGGAGGATCTGGCCTGTCGGCACCTCGAGTCGCGCGGCCTGACGCTGCTCGAGCGCAATTACCGCTGCCGGGCAGGCGAGATCGACCTCGTGATGCTGGACGGCAGCACGCTGGCGCTGATCGAGGTCCGCTCACGCGCGAGTGCGGCGCACGGCAGCGCCGCCGCGACGGTGGGACCGCGCAAGCAGCGGCGCTTCATCCGCGCGGCGCGGCACCTGCTGCTCACCCGCCCGGCTTACCGCCGGCTGAGTGCGCGCTTCGACGTCGTCGCCATCGACGCCGACAATGAAGGCGAGCCTCCGCGGCTCACCTGGATCCGGGACGCGTTCCGCAGCTGAATCCAGCCTCGCGGACCGCGGGTCGGGTCGTTTCGCGTCGGGCGCTACTTGACGACCTTCAGGCGTGGTCGCGCCGCACCACGCCTGGACTCCGGGGTCGGCGACGGCTCGGGCGGCGCGCCGCCGGGGGGTGGCGCACCGTCGTCGGTGAAGATCATTCCCTGCCCCGTCTCCCGCGCGTACACCGCGAGGACCGCGGCCACCGGGACCCGGACGAGCATGCTGGCGCCGCCGAAGCGGCCGCTGAAGCTCAGCTCGTCGTCGCCAAGCGCGAGCTGGGAGGTGGCCGACCAGCTCACGTTGAGCACGATCTTGCCGTCCTTCACGTACTGTCGCGGGACGTCCACGCCCGGCACGCCCGCGTCCACCACGACGTGGGGGGTGCAGCCGCTGTCGCTGATCCACTCGTGCATCGCGCGCAGCAGGTAGGGCCGCTTCGGCTTCAGGACCGCATCTCCCGCTCCGCCTCCGACAGGCTCCGGCGGACCGCCGGGTGCGCCAGCAGGCGCCGTGCGTAGCGCTCGGTCGCCGGCGAGCCTGCCGGGATGGCCACGCCCCAGCGCGGCAGCCGCCACAGAATGGGGGCGATCACGGTGTCGAGCAGCCCGAAGGTGTCGGAGAGGAACCAAGGCCGGAGGCGCAGCAGCGGCTCCGCGGCGAGCAGGTTCTCGAGCAGCTGGCGCCGGGCACGCGTCTCCTCGCGCCGCTCGCCACTCTCGAGCGCCGGCACGAGCGCATACCAGGCCTGCTCGACGCGCTGGGCCGCGATGCGCGCCTGCGCGCGGCCGGCCGGGTCGCCGGGCAGCAGTGCCGGCGCCGGGAACCGCTCGTCCAGGTACTCGCAGACGATCCCCGCCCCGTAGACCACCAGGTCGCGATCCACCAGCGTCGGCAGGGACTGGAACGGATTGAGGTCGATGAGGTCCTCGGGCGGGCGGGCCGGATCGCTCTCGACCACGCGCGCCTCGAGGCCCTTGGCGGCGAGCACGATGCGCACGCGATGGCAGTCCGGATCGTCGCCCCGTGAATACAGCGTCATCACGCGACGGGCACTCCCGAGCGGGCGCCGGCCGGGACGGCGCGACGCCTGTGGCGCGCTCCGGCCCAGGGCCGGAGCGGGGCCGCGCCGCGGCGCGGCCCGGCCATGGCTACTTCACGTCCTTCCAGTACTCCTTCTTCAATGCCCAGGCGAGCAGCGTGAAGAAGGCCAGGAAGGCGATCACCGGGAAGCCGAGCGAGCGGCGCTTCAGTTGCGCCGGCTCGGCCGCGTACTCGAGGAAGTTCACCGTGTCCCGCACGAACCCGTCGTACTCCTCGGGCGAGAGCTTGCCCGGCGTGACGAGCTTGAACTCCTTGAAGTGCTTCTGGGCGTTGCCCACTGCGTCCACGTGGCCTTCCCACACGGCATCCTGGATGCCCTGCACCTCCCACAGCACGTGCGGCATCGCCGTGCCGGGGAGGACCAGGTTGTTGGCGCCGGAGGGCCTGGTCGGGTCGGCGTAGAACGAGTGCAGGAACGTGTAGACGTAGTCCGCGCCGCGGCTCCTCGCGATCAGCGAGAGGTCGGGCGGCACCACGCCGAACCAGCGCTTGGCGTCGTCGGCGCGGATGCCGATGCGCATGGTGTCGTGCGGACGCTCGCCCGTGAACATCAGGTTCTCGATCAGCTGCTGCTCGGTGAGGCCGAGGTCGGCAGCCATGCGGTTGTAGCGCACGTACTTGGCCGAATGGCAGCCGAGGCAGTAGTTGACGAAGTTGGCCGCGCCGCGCTGCAGCGAGGCGGTGTTGCCGATGTCGATGTTGGCCTTCTCGAGGTGGGCCTCGCCGCCGGCCGCGAACGTGGTCGCCGGGAGCAGCGCGGCCGCAAGGGCGAGCAGCTTAGTGCGCATGGTAGGTGACCCTCGTGGGCACGGGCTTGGTCCTGTCGACGCTCGAGTACCACGGCATCAGCAGGAAGAACGCGAAGTACACGATCGAGAAGAGCCGCGCGAGGTTCGTGTAGAGCGGGGTCGGCGGCTGCAGGCCGAGGAAGCCCAGCACGACGAAGCTGATCGCGAACGCGATCAGGAAGAACTTGAAGAGCGGTCCGCGGTAGCGGATCGACCTCACCTTGCCGCGGTCGAGCCAGGGCAGGAACACGAACAGCACCACGGCGAGGCCCATCAGCAGGGCCCCGAGCGACTTGCTCGGCACGGCGCGAAGGATCGCGTAGAACGGCGTGAAGTACCACACGGGCGCGATGTGCGGCGGCGTCTGCAGCGGGTTCGCCGGGTCGAAGTTGGCGTGCTCGAGGAAGTACCCGCCCATGGTGGGCGCGTAGAAGATGACCAGGCTGAAGAGGATCAGGAACACGCCGACGCCGATCAGGTCCTTGACCGTGTAGTACGGGTGGAACGGGATGCCGTCGAGCGGGATGCCGTCCGGGCCCTTGACCTTCTTGATCTCGACGCCGTCCGGGTTGTTGGAACCGACCTCGTGCAGCGCGATCAGGTGCGCGACCACCAGGAACACCAGCACCAGCGGGATCGCGATGACGTGCAGCGCGAAGAAGCGGTTCAGGGTGATGTCGGAGATGTAGAAGTCACCGCGGATCCACTCGGTGAGCGAGTCGCCCACCACCGGGATGGCGCCGAACAGCGACACGATCACCTGCGCGCCCCAGTAGGACATGTTGCCCCACGGGAGCAGGTAGCCGAAGAACGCCTCCGCCATCAGGGCGAAGTAGATCAGCATGCCGAAGATCCACACCAGCTCGCGGGGCTTCTGGTACGACCCGTACAGCAGCGCGCGGAACATGTGCAGGTAGACGACGATGAAGAACGCCGACGCGCCGGTGGAGTGGATGTACCGGATCAGCCAGCCCCACTCCACGTCGCGCATGATGTACTCGACGGAGCCGAACGCCTCGGCCGCCGAGGGCTTGTAGTTCATCGTCAGGAAGATGCCGGTGAGGATCTGGATCACCAGCACCATCAGCGCGAGCGAGCCGAAGAAGTACCAGAAATTCATGTTCTTCGGCGCGTAGTACTCCGCGACCTGCTCCTTCCACATCTTGGTCATCGGGAAGCGGTCGTCGATCCACGTCGTGAGCGCCGCGAGGCGCCCGCCGCCGGACTTGACGGTCTGGCTCTTGCTTGCCATCACGCGTTCTCCGCTTCAGCGCCGATCAGGATCCGCGTGTCGCTGACGAAGCGGTACGGCGGCACCGGCAGGTTGGTCGGGGCAGGGACGTCCTTGAAGACGCGGCCCGACATGTCGAACTTGGAGCCGTGGCAGGGGCAGAAGAACCCGCCCTTCCAGTCGGCGGACACGGCCACGTCGCCCGGCGTGAACTTGTCGAGCGGCGCGCAGCCCAGGTGCGTGCACACGCCCACCACGACGAGGTACTCGGGCTTGATCGCCCGCGCCTCATTCTTCGCGAAGTCGGGCTGGTCGGACTCGGCCGACTCCGGGTCGCGCAGGTCACCCGCGACGCCGCCGAGCTGGGCCAGCATCTCCTTTGTACGATGCACGATGAAGATGGCCTTGCCGCGCCATTCGACCTTGAGAATGGCGCCCGGCTCGAGCTTGCCGATGTCCACCTCGACCGGGGCGCCCATGGCCTTGGCGCGGGCGCTGGGCTTCCAGGAGGCAAGGAACGGAATGGCGACGAACGCGGCCCCGACGGCCCCGGTCGCGACGGTGGCGACGGTCAGGAAATGGCGCCTGCCCGTATCGACTTCTTCGGTCATCCAGCGCTCTCCTCGGCGGATTCGGGTGCTCGCCGCGGCGCTCCGGAAGGGGCCGCTGCGTGCAGCGCAACATTATAAGTCGCCGGGGGTGCCGGGGGTAGGCTAGTCCGCCACGCGCCGGATCTGGGCGCCGAGTCCCGCCAGCTTCTCCTCGATGCACTCGTAGCCGCGGTCGATGTGGTAGATGCGCTCGATCTCGGTGGTTCCTTCGGCCACGAGACCCGCCAGCACGAGGCTGGCCGAGGCGCGCAGGTCGGTGGCCATGACCGGCGCGGCGGTCAGCCTCGTCACCCCCCTGATGATGGCGGTGTTGCCCTCGAGGCGGATCTCGGCGCCCATCCGGCGCATCTCCAGCATGTGCATGAAACGATTCTCGAAAATCGTCTCGGTGATGGTGCCCACGCCCTCCGCCACGGTGTCGAGCGCTGCAAACTGGGCCTGCATGTCGGTCGGGAACCCGGGGTGGGGTGCCGTGCGGATGTCCACGGCCCGCGGCCGGCGCCCGCGCATGTCCACCTCGACGAAGTTCTGGCCGCGGATCACCGTGGCGCCCGCCTCCTCGAGCTTGGCGAGCACCGCATCGAGGTGCTCTGCGCGGGCATTGCGGGCACGCACCCGCCCGCCGGTGATGGCGCCGGCGACGAGGTAGGTGCCGGCCTCGATCCGGTCGGGCAGCACGTCGTGAGCGGTCCCGTGCAGCGACTCGACGCCGTCGATCACGATCGTGTCGGTGCCGTGTCCGGTGATGCGCGCCCCCATGGAGTTCAGGAACAGCGCGAGGTCCGTGATCTCGGGTTCGCGCGCCGCGTTCTCGAGGAAAGTGCGGCCTTCCGCCAGCGCCGCGGCCATCATTAGGTTCTCGGTTCCGGTCACGGTGACCGTCTCGAGCACGATGCGCGCGCCCTTGAGCCGCCCGGCGCGGGCCTTGATGTAACCGTTCTCGATGTGGACCTCGGCGCCCATCGCCTGCAGGCCGGCGACGTGGATGTTGACCGGGCGCGCGCCGATGGCGCAGCCGCCGGGCAGCGACACGTCCGCCGCGCCGAAGCGCGCCACCAGCGGCCCGAGCACCAGCACGGCGGCCCGCATGGTCTTGACGAGTTCGTAGGGCGCGAAGGTCTCGCGCGTCGTGCGCGGGTCGACCTCGATGCGCATGCGCTCGTCGATCGTGACGCTCGCGCCCATGCGCCCGAGCAGCTCGATCATGGTGGTGACGTCGCGCAGGTGCGGGACGTTGCCGATCGAGACCGGCCCGTCGGCGAGCAGCGCGCCGGCGAGGATCGGCAGCGCGGCATTCTTGGCCCCGGAGATGCGCACCTCGCCGTCGAGGGGCACGCCGCCGCGGATCTGCAGCTTGTCCACGACCCGGCCCCTCAGCCCGCGCCGCGGGTCGCCCGCCACTCGTCGGGCGTGAACGCCTGGATCGAGAGCGCGTGGATCTCCCGGCCCATGCGCGGCCCCAGGGTCGCGTAGACCAGCTGGTGGCGCTGCAGGGGCCGCCGGCCGTCGAACTGCGGCGCCACCACCAGCGCCTCGAAGTGGGTATCGTCGTCGGACATGACCTTGACATCGGCCTCCGGCAGGCCGGCACGGATCAGCTGCGTCACCTCTTCGGCGGTCATGGCGGGGCTCGCGGGCGGGAACGGAGCGGCAGTTTAACCCGGCGGAGCGGCGCCGCGCCGCACGGTAGTACACTGCCCAGCCAGACGACAGCTGCCGCCGATGCCGGCGACGGCACCACCTCCCGCCCGGGGCCCATTGCCAGCGAATCCTCCCCGCATGCCCGCTTCGGACTCCCTGATCGCCCGCGGACGCCGCGTCCTCGCCACCGAATCGCAGGCCGTCGCCGCCCTCGAGCATCGCCTCGGGGAGGACTTCGCGCAGGCCTGCCGGCTGCTGCTCGCCTGCGAGGGGCGCATCGTGGTGACGGGCATGGGCAAGTCCGGGCACATCGGCAGCAAGGTCGCCGCGACGCTCGCGAGCACGGGCAGCCCGTCGTTTTTTCTGCACCCGGCCGAGGCCGTGCACGGCGACATCGGCATGATCACGGCCCGCGACGTGGTGCTCGCGATCTCGAACTCCGGGGAGACGGACGAACTGCTCACGATCCTGCCGGTCATCAAGCGGCTGGACGTGCCGCTGGTCGCGCTCACCGGCAACCGCGCCTCGACGCTCTCGCGCTACGCGACGGTGACGCTCGACGTGAGCGTGCCCGCGGAGGCCTGCCCGCTCAACCTCGCGCCGACCGCGAGCACGACGGCCACGCTCGCCATGGGCGACGCGCTCGCCGTCGCGGTGCTCGAGGCCCGCGGGTTCACCGAGGAGGACTTCGCCCGCTCCCACCCGGGCGGGTCGCTGGGCCGGCGCCTGCTGCTGCACGTGGAAGAGGTGATGCGCACCGGCGACGAGCTGCCGGCGGTGGGCCCGGACACGCCGCTCGGTGCCGGCCTGCTGGAGATGAGCCGCAAGGGCCTCGGCATGACCACGGTGGTGGACGACCGCCGCCGCGTGATCGGGGTATTCACCGACGGCGACCTGCGCCGCGCGCTCGACGGCCAGATCGACGTGCACACGACGCGCATGGGCGAGGTGATGACGGCGGGACCCAAGGTGGCGCGACCCCGCATGCTGGCGGCCGAGGCGGTGCACCTGATGGAGACGCACCGGATCACGGCCCTGCCGGTCGTGGACGACGACGGCGTGCTGGTCGGAGCGCTCAACGTGCACGACCTGCTGCGCGCGGGAGTGATGTAGCCGTGGACGCCGTGCTCGAGCGCGCGCGACGCATCCGCCTGCTGGTGCTCGACGTGGACGGCGTGCTGACGGACGGACGCCTGTACCTGTCGGCCGCGGGCGAGGAATTGAAGGTATTCCACGTGCGCGATGGCTCGGGCCTGGTCGCGGTGCGACGTGCGGGCATCGAGGTCGCGATCGTCTCGGGACGCGACAGCCCCGCGGTGACGCGGCGGGCCGCGGAACTCGGGATCCGGCACGTGCGCCAGGGTGTGATCGACAAGGGCGCCGAGCTCGAGCGACTGCTGGCGGAACTGGGCATGGACGCGGCGGAGACGGCCTGCGTCGGGGACGACACGCCCGACCTGCCGATGCTGCGCCGGACCGGCCTCGCGATCGGCGTTGCGGATGCCCATCCGGCGCTGCTCGAGGCGGCGCACTGGACCACGCGCTCACCGGGCGGCCGCGGGGCCGTGCGTGAAGTATGCGACCTGCTGCTCAGCGCACGGGCGTCCTGATGCGGCGCGCGGTCACGTCGCTCGCGATCGTCGCGGGCGCGTGGCTCGCCTACGGGCTGCTGTCCCGGCAGGACGACGACGCGATCGGCACGACGACGGGCGAGGATCAGCGCGGCTACTACCTGACCAGGGCGACGCTCACCGAGATGGGGCCGGACGGCGCGGCGCGCACCGTGCTGCGGGCGGCGCGGGTCGAGCAGCAGCTCAGCGACCAGACCGTCCTGCTCTCGGACCTCGAGGTGGACTACACCACGGCGCAGGCGGGCGCCTGGACCGTCACGGCCGACCGGGGTCGCCTGCTCCGGGACGCGACCTCGCTGCGGCTGTCGGGCGACGTGGTCATCCGGGGCCGCGAATCGCGGGGCTCGGCCGTGATCCGCACCGACGAGCTCACCTACGACACGGTCACCAGCCTGGTCCAGACCGCCGAACCGGTATCCGTGCAGTTCGGCCCGCACCGGCTGGAGGGCCGGGGCCTGCGGGTCGCATTGAACGAAGGCACCCTCCGGCTAGAATCGAACGTCCATGGCCTCTTCAATCCATAGTCGCGCGTGGCTGCTTGCCGCGCTGGTCGCGTGCGGCACAGCCGGCGCCGCCGCTCCGTACGACTCGAAAGCGCCCATCGACCTCCAGGCGGCGTCGTCCGACTTCGATTACCGCAACGAAACGCTGCTGTTCCGCCGCGTGCAGATCACGCAGGGCGAACTGCGGGTCGAGGCGGAGGAGGCCCGCGCCACCGGGCTCAACTTCGAGAATTCGCAGTGGGAGCTCAAGGGGCAGGTCCGGATCACCATGCCCGACGGCAAGCTCGCAGCCAGCGAGGCGACCGTGACGTTCCGCGACAACGACATCGTGCGCGCGGTCATCCGCGGCGCGCCGGCGACCTTCGAGCAGCGGCTCAAGGACAGCCGCCAGCTGGCGCAGGGCCGCGCCCAGAGCATCGAGTACGACGTCAGCAACGGCAGCGTCAGCCTCGCGGGACAGGCGTGGCTCACCGACGGCCAGAACGAGATCCGCGGCGACACCCTCGTTTACGACATCGGGCGGCAGCGGGTCGCCGCCAATCCCGGCGCGACTGCGCCCGGAGGGGTGCGCATCACGATCAACCCGAAGGAGAAGGCCGCGCCCGGCAGGCCGCCGAAGCCCGCGCCCCCGCCGGAACGGGCGCCATGAGCCGGCTGCGGGCCGAATCGCTGGGCAAGCGCTACCGCTCGCGGCAGGTCGTGGTCGACCTGTCCCTCGAGGTGAATTCGGGCGAGGTGGTGGGCCTGCTCGGCCCGAACGGCGCCGGCAAGACGACCGCCTTCTACATGATCGTGGGACTGGTGCCCTGCGACGCCGGCCGCATCTGGCTCGACGACCGCGAGCTGACCGGCCTGCCGATGCACCGCCGCGCGCGGCTGGGAGTCGGCTACCTGCCGCAGGAAGCCTCCGTGTTCCGCAAGCTGAGCGTCGAGGACAACATCCGCGCCATCCTGGAGACCCGGGCAGACCTGGACGAGGACTCGGCGCGCGAGGCCGCGCTCGAATCGCTGCTCGAGGAATTGCACATCGGCCACATCCGCAGCAGCCAGGGGCTGAGCCTGTCGGGCGGCGAGCGGCGGCGGGTGGAGATCGCGCGGGCGCTGGCCGCCGAGCCGCGTTTCATGCTGCTCGACGAGCCCTTCGCGGGCGTGGACCCGATCTCGGTGGACGACATCCAGCGCATCATCCGGCACCTGAGCGCGCGCAACATCGGCGTGCTGATCACGGACCACAATGTCCGTGAAACCCTCGGTATTTGCGGGCGTGCGTACATCGTGAGCGCCGGAAGTGTGATCGCGTCGGGGTCGGCGGAGGAGATTCTTGCCAATCCTCAGGTGCGTGAGGTCTACTTGGGCCAGGATTTTCGACTCTGACCAGGAGGGAGTGCGCTCCCTTTTTGCACCGCAATGCTAAAGCCGGCCCTGCAGCTCAAGCTCGGTCAGCAGCTGACGATGACGCCTCAGCTCCAGCAGGCCATCCGGCTGCTGCAGCTGCCCGTGCTGGAACTCCAGGCCCAGGTGCAGGAGGCTCTCGAGAGCAACGTCATGCTCGAGGCCGAGGAGGACGAGCAGGTCGACCTCGCCTCGCTCGACCAGCCCGCGCCCCAGGGCGAGGAGGATAGCGACGAGCCCGTGGCCACCGAGGAGGTCTCGGTCGAGATGGAGGATCCGTGGACGGAGTCGTCCACGCCCTCCGGCGAGGGGCGGGCCCCGGACGACGACCGGCCGCTCGACGTCGCCGACGAGCGCGAGCGCGACCTGCACCAGCACCTGATCTGGCAGCTCGAGGTGAGCCGGCTCGACCCGCAGCAGGTCTGGATCGGCGAGGCGATCGTCGACGCGCTCAACGAGGACGGCTACCTCACGGAATCCATGGCCGACATCGCGGCCAGCCTGAGCGTCGACCTGCCGGTGACGGAGGCGGACGTCGAGCAGGTGCTCGCCTTTGTGCAGACGCTCGACCCGACCGGCGTCGGCGCCCGCACGGTCGCCGAGTGCATCTGCCTGCAACTCGCGCAGCTCGAAGCCGGGACGCCGGGACGCGACCTGGCCCTGGCGATCGCGCGCGACCACCTGCAGTCGGTCGCGGACCGGGACCTCGCGGTGCTGCGCGAAACGCTCGGCGCGGACGAGGAGGAGCTGCAGACGGCGCTGGCCCTGATCCGGGGCTGCAACCCGCGCCCCGGCTCCGCCTTCGAGGTCGCCGAGCCCGACTACATCGTGCCCGACGTGTTCGTACACCGCACGGAGCAGGGCTGGACGGTGGAAATCAACCCGGGCTCGGTGCCGCGGCTCCGGGTCAACCAGGACTACGCGAACGTGGTGACGCGCTCCGGCGACTACGCGTCGTTGCGGGTCCAGCTGCAGGAGGCGCGCTGGTTGATCCGCAGCCTCGAGATCCGCAGGGACACGCTGCTGCGGGTGGCCCGGACGATCGTGCAGCGCCAGGCGGCGTTCCTCGAGCGCGGCGAGGAGGCGATGCAGCCGATGATCCTGCGGGACGTCGCCGAGGCCGTCGACATGCACGAGTCCACGATCTCGCGCGTCACCACCGGCAAGTACATGCTGACGCCTCGCGGCCTCTACGAGTTCCGCTACTTCTTCTCGAGCCACGTGTCCGGGGCCGACGGCGAGGACGTCTCCTCGGTCGCGATCCGCGCCCGCATCCGCAAGCTCATCGCCGACGAAAACGGGAGGCGACCGTTGAGCGACGCCCAGCTGGCACAGCTGCTGTCCGGCGAGGGCGTGAAGGTGGCGCGTCGCACCGTGGCCAAGTACCGCGAGGCGCTCGGACTCGCCTCGTCCGGGGACCGCCGGAACGCGCCGGCGCGGGCCCGCGCCTAGCGAGGCACCCGGCCGGACGTACGCAGCCGGAACAGCCAGCTGGCCCACCCCGAGCCAGGAGGAGAGGACGATGCGTGTGAACTTGAGCGGCCATCACGTCGACGTCACCCCCGCCCTGCGCAGCGACGCCGGGCGCAGGCAAGGTCTCGCGCCCGCGTTCTGAGACCCGGCGGGCGCGATGCGGCTCATCATCGTCAGCGGGCTGTCGGGCTCCGGCAAGAGCGTCGCGCTCGCGATGCTCGAGGACCTCGACTACTACTGCGTGGACAACATCCCCGCAGGCCTGCTGCAGAGCTTCATCGCCTACACGGTCCGCACCAGCGAGCTCGCCTACCGGCGCACCGCGGTCGGGGTGGACGCGCGCAACCGCCCGGAAGACCTGGCCGACGTGCCGCGGCTGGTCGCCGAGCTGCGGCGCAGCGGCATCGGCTGCGAGGTGCTGTTCCTGCGTGCCGACAACGACACGCTGCTGGAGCGCTTCAGCGAGACGCGGCGCCGCCACCCGCTGAGCCGCAGCGGCATCGGCCTGCAGGAGGCGCTCGAGCAGGAGCAGCGCCTGCTCGCGCCGGTGGCGAACGCGGCCGACCTCACCATCGATACCTCGCGGCTGTCGGTGCACGAGCTGCGCGAGCTGATCCGCGAGCGGGTGGTGGAGCGCCACTCGGGCGGTCCGTCGCTGCTGTTCCAGTCCTTCGCCTACCGGCACGGCGTGCCCGACGACGCCGATTTCGTGTTCGACGCGCGGGCGCTGCCGAACCCGTACTGGGAACCGCAGCTGCGCGAGCTGAGCGGCCGCGACGAGGCGGTTGCGCGCTTCATGGGCGAGCACGCCGAGGCCACGCAGTTCCTCGAGGACGTCACCGGCTTCCTGGAGCGCTGGCTGCCGTCGCTGGTGCGCTCGAACCGCAGCTACCTGACGGTGGCCGTCGGTTGCACGGGCGGGCAACACCGCTCGGTCTACCTGGCCGAGCGGCTGGCGGCGCACTTCGACGGCCGCTACGGCCACGCGCTGATCCGCCACCGCGACCTCGCGAGCCGGCGGCACGAGTAGCCTGGCGTCTTTTCGCTGCTGCCGCGCGACGTGGGCCGGGTGGGTTCCTGTCCCGCTGCCGGTCTCGCGCGCCTCGAAGACTCCGGCCGGGGACGGCGCGGAGTTTTCGGCGGGCCCTTGCGCCGGCGGGCCCTCGGCGACGTGCCCGCCGCGGCACCTGAAGCCTCGGCGGCCGCCTCGGTCCAGCGACGGCGCTGCGGCGCTCGACAGGCAGCGGGACAGGAACCCACCCGGCCCACGTCGCGCGGCGTCACGATCGTGGCACCCGGCGCACGTGTCGCGGCCATCCACGTGACGGCGTAAAGTTCGCGCGCCATGACTGACGAGCACGAACTGCCGCGCCTGACCCGGCTCGAGACGCTGCGGCGGGCGCTCGGGAGGGGCGCGGGCCGCCAGGTGCACCGTCTCGTCAATTCCATGCACCCGGCGGAGATTGCCTCGCTGCTGGAGTCCCTGCCGCCGGCGCAGCGCGAGGTCGTCTGGGACCTCGTCGACCCGGAGGTCGAGGGCGACGTACTGGTCGAGCTGAACGAACAGGTCCGGGCCGACCTGATCCGCGAGATGGAGACCGAGGACCTGGTCGCGGCTGCCGAGAGCCTCGAACTCGACGACCTCGCCGACCTGCTCGGCGACCTCCCGGAGCACGTGCACCAGCAGGTGCTGCGCTCGATGGACTCGCGGGACCGGGAGCGGCTCAACACGGTGCTGGCCTACGAGCCCGACTCCGCCGGCGGCCTCATGAACACCGACACGGTGAGCGTCCGTCCGGACGTGACGCTCGAGACCGTGCTGCGCTACCTGCGCATGCGCGGCGACGTGCCGGAGAACACCGATTCGCTGTTCGTCGTCAACCGGCACGATCGCTACCTCGGCGTGCTCGACCTCGCGCGCCTGCTCACCGAGGACCCGGAACGCACGGTCAGCGAGGTCATGGAGACCGAGGTCCCCGGCCTCACGCCGCAGACGCCGGCCACGGAGGTGGCGAACCTGTTCGAGGACCGCGACCTGCTGTCGGCGGCCGTGGTCGACTCGGACGGGCGCCTGCTGGGCCGCATAACCGTCGACGACGTCGTGGACGTGATCCGCGACGAGGCCGAGCACTCCGTCATGAGCATGGCGGGCCTCGACGAGGAGGCGGACATGTTCGCCGGCGTCCTGCAGAGCGCGCGCCGGCGCGGCGTCTGGCTCGGCATCAACCTCGCCACGGCGTTCCTCGCCGCCTGGGTCGTGGGACTGTTCGAGTCCACGATCGAGAACATCGTGGCGCTCGCCGTGCTGATGCCGATCGTCGCGAGCATGGGCGGCGTCGCGGCCACCCAGACGCTGACGCTGATGGTGCGGGGCCTCGCGCTCGGGCAGGTCGAGCGCGCCAACGCGCGCTGGCTGCTCAACCGCGAATTCGCCGTGGCCATGCTGAACGGCCTCGCCTGGGCCTCGGTCGTCGCGGTCGTCGCGTTCCTCTGGTTCCGCAGCTGGAAGATCGCCGTCGTGATCTTCGCCGCCATGGTCATCAACCTCGGCGCGGCGGCCCTGGCGGGCGTGATCGTGCCGCTCGCGCTCAAGCGCTTCGGCGTCGACCCCGCGGTGGCGGGCGGCGTCGTCGTCACCACGGTCACCGACGTGGTCGGGTTCGCGTCGCTGCTCGGCCTCGGCACCTGGGCGCTGATGTAGGCCCGCCGCCTACCCGAGGAACGCCTCGATCTCCCCGCGCCGCGCCAGCGCATCGGCGCGGCCCAGCGCCATCAGCTCCTTCGTGTACGAAGACTCGAACAGCAGGTAGCTGGCGAGCAGTCCGCCGCGGGCTTCGAGCGCGCCGATCGTGCGCAGCAGCGTACGCACGCTGCGCGGCATGGCGCGCAGGTGGCGACGGGCGATCGCGGTCGGGTCGTCGCTCGGCTGGATCACGAGCACCTCGATTGGCCGGCGGCCCGGGTCATGTCCCGTCGCATCCGCGGCCAGCAGCTCGTTGATCTGGCGCAGGCGCTCGAGGTCGATGGACAGCCCGTCGGTGAACACGGAGTCGAGCACAAAGCCGAGCAGGTGCCCGGGGCTGGGCGGCGAACCGGTCACGCCGTCCGCGGGCGAGGCGGCGGCGTCGGCGCGCGTGCCGACCACCAGCAGGCGGTTCGCGCCGAGGTGTACGGCGGGGCTCAGGGGCGCAAGCTGCCGCATGGCGCCGTCGCCGTAGTGGTCGCTGTCGATCCGGGCCGCCGGAAAGATGAACGGGATGGCCGAACTCGCCATCAGCACGTCGAGGTCGATCGGTCGGCGGACGCCGGCGCGGCGAGCCCGCTGCCATTCCCGGGTCGCGGGGGTCGCCTCGAAGAACGCCACCGCCTGGCCGCTGCGGTAGCTCGTGGTCGCGACCGCGAGCGCGTGGACCGGGCCGGCCGCGATGCTCGCCGGGATCTGCTCGAGCGGAACGGTCCTGCGCAGGAGTTCACGCAGCGGAGTCGTGTCGAGGAGGGAACGCGGCGGCGGCAGCAGCCACCCGCCCGACAGCAGGGACACGGCCCAGTGCAGCCCCGCCCGCAGGACGGCGCCGGTGTCGGTGCGGACCACCTGCTCGAGGTGGAAGCCATCCCACACGCGCTCGAGCTCGGTGACCGCCTCGCGGAGCCGCTGCCCCCGGGCCGCCAGTGCCGCCGCGTTGATCGCGCCGGCGGACGTCCCGACCAGCACGGCGAACGGACACGGCGCGTCCGGCGGCAGCCAGTCCGCGACGGCCCCCAGCACGCCGACCTGGTAGGCGGCCCGTGCGCCACCGCCCGAGAGAACCAAAGCCGAGCGGTTCTCGAAGAAGCGATAGTCGGTGCCGGTATCCGCCAGTGCCAATGCGCCCCCCTCGCTGACAGCCTGCGGTGCGGGGGCTAGTATGGCACGCGTCGCCGGCACGCCCGTTCGAATCAAGGAGCACGACCATGCTGACAGCCGCCGCCCGAGGCGCCGTGATCGCCACCGTCGCACTGCTGGCCGCAGCCGGCATCGCATTCGCCGGCACGCCGACGGTCGGCCAGCCGGCCCCCGCCTTCAAGCTGCAGGACCAGGACGGCAAGTGGCACAGCCTGGCGGACTACAAGGGCAAGTGGGTCGCCGTCTACTTCTACCCCAAGGACGACACGCCGGGCTGCACCACGCAGGCCTGCAGCTTCCGCGACAACGTCTTCGCGTTCAAAAAGGAAGGCGCCGTGATCGTCGGCATCAGCGTGGACGACGTCGCCTCGCACAAGAAGTTCGCCGAGAAGCACGGCCTGCCCTTCACGCTGCTGGCCGACGCCGACAAGTCGGTGGCGAAGAGCTACGGCGTGCTGAAGAACTACGGCGTCATGGAAGTGGCGCGGCGCGACACGTTCATCATCGATCCCGAGGGTCGGATCGCCAAGCACTACGAGTCGGTGGATCCCGAGGGCCACTCGAAGGTGGTGCTCGAGGACATCAAGGCGCTGAAAGCGAAGCCGAACGGCTGAGTCCCGACGCGGGGGCGGTCAGGCCTTGAGCGCCCGGATGGCCAGGTCGAGCCCCTGGATGGTGAGCGGAAACATCCGGTTCTCGACCAGCTGGCGCGTGATGCCGATCGAGGCCGTGTACTCCCAGCGGTCCTCGGGCTCGGGGTTGAGCCAGACGTGCTTGTGGAAGCGCTGCGCGATGCGCTGCATCCACACGGCGCCGGCCTCGTCGTTCCAGTGCTCGATGCTGCCGCCCGGCTGCATGATCTCGTAGGGACTCATGCTGGCGTCGCCGACGAAGATCGCCCGGTAGTCCGGCGGGTAGGTGCGCAGGATCTCGAGCGTGGGCGTGCGCTCGCCGTGGCGCCGGCGGCCGTCCTTCCACATCGATTCGTAGACGAAGTTGTGGAAGTAGAAGTACTCGAGGTGCTTGAACTCGCTGCGCGCCGCCGAGAACAGCTCCTCG
>Ga0209254_10001937_pt1 | contig 18709 bp, 16 predicted proteins | sample FrelakmetDIP11DI_FD_187148 | JGI IMG/M metagenome (GOLD analysis project Ga0209254, IMG submission 187148) | Freshwater lake sediment microbial communities from the University of Notre Dame, USA, for methane emissions studies - DIP11 DI (SPAdes)... | ecosystem: Environmental > Aquatic >...
GTCCCCGCCAGTCCCCGTATCCGCCTGTGCGCCGTCGGTCGTCGCGGCAGCGGGCGCCGGCGGCGCCGGCACTGCCTCAGCGGACGCCGACGGGCGCCGCTGCGCCGATGGCCTGGGCGAGGAGGGCTCCGGCGCCGGTGGAGTCCCGGTGGAGCCCGCAGCCGGCGGCTCGGTGGCGGCCGGCCGCCGCGAGCGCGATCTCGTCATTCCGCGGGGCGGGACGTCGGCCGACGGCACGGTCGCAGCCGAGGCGATCGGGATCAGCGGCGCCGTCGGCAGCCTCTCCAGAGACGCCGTCGCGCCCGCCGGCCGTGGAGGGGCCGGTTCGCCCTTTTCGGGCTCTGCCCCGGCAGGCGCGGTCACCTGCGACTCGGCCGGCTTACGCCGGCGGCGGCCGCCGCGGTTGCCTCGTCTGCGACGGCTCGCCGCCGATTCTCCGCCGGCAGCCTGATCGCTGCTCGGCGAGCCTCCGGCGGACGCCCGTCCGCCGCGGTTCGGCTCGGGCGGCGTCGCGGACGGCTGGCCGCCGGCCGGCGCCTGGTTCTCTGCGCTCATGGTGACACACTCCTTCCGGCCGCGGGGCTTGGCCCCGGCGGCATGCCTTTCCAGGTGACGCGCCTGCGCTCAAGGCCGCACATCACCGGCTCGACCCCCGCCCAAGTGGCGATGAGGTCGATGAACTCCTGCGGTCGCGCCGCGCCGTCGTCGCGGTACCGGATGGCGAACGAGAGCCTCGTTCCCCCCGGCGCCGGCTCGGCGGCGGCGTGGACGACATACTCTTTGAGGTCGAGCGTGCGCCTGCCCTTCGGAGACTGGCGCTCGCGGACGACCGATACTTCCGTGGCGTAGCGTTCGACGGCGGCCCGCACTGCGCCTGCGTCGCCTTCGAGCACGCAGGCGTACGAGGCCTCTCGGGCCTGCGGTCGAGGGTGCTGCTCGCCGCTGACGACGATCGAGAGAGGCGTGAGGCCGGGCGGCGCGGAGGCGCGCAGCTCGCGCAGCGCCGCCGCCGGGCCCGGCAGGTCGTCCGGGACCTCGACGACGGCCAGCTCCTCACACCCCACGGCGCCCACCGGCAGTGGCAGGGGCAGCGAGATCCGCGGCTTGGGCCTCATGCCTTGAGACAGGGCGATGGGGACGCCGGCGCGCGCGAAGGTGCGCTGCACCGCGCGCGCCGTGTCGAGATGCGAGAGGTACGCGGCAGGACCGCCGCGCGAGAAGGTGAGCAGCCACCAGCTCACGGCAACACGTCCATCTCGACGCCGCCGCCGCAGACCCCGCAGGTCGCGCAGCGCCCGTCGCGGCAGTCTTCCGTGAGCTCACCCCGCGCGCCACGCGCGCGCTCTTCACTGAGGAAGGCCCTGGTCACGCCCGCGGCCACGGCGGACTCCCACGGCAGGGTCTTCTCGCTGTGCAGGTCGGCAGCGCCCAGCTCGATCCCGGCGGCGGCTGCCGCGCCCTCCCAGAGCGGGAAGTGGAAGTGCTCGCTCCAGCCGTCGAAGCGAGCGCCGCGCCGCCAGGCCTCCTCGACGAGCCGGTGACTGCCCGGACCGCCGCGTGCCAAGGTGGCCTCCACGAGCGAGGCCGCGACGTCGTGGAAGCTGACCCTCACGTTGCGGGGCATCGCGTCGCGCAGCAGTTGCTGGCGGTGACGCAGGACCGCCGCGCCCGCGAACGGCTCGAGCTGGAACGGCGTGTGCGCCTTGGGCACGTAGGACGACACCGCGACAGACAGACGCGCACGGCCGCGCGCGATCTGCTTCGCGAGACGCGCGGCCGTGCCGGCCATGCGCGCGATGCCGGCGACGTCGGCGTCGGTCTCGCCGGGCAGGCCGATCATGAAGTACAGCTTCAGGCCGGTGAAACCGCCGGCGAAGGTGGCCCGCACGGCCTCCTCGAACTGGGCGTCGTCGACGCCCTTGTTGATGGCGTCGCGAAGCTCCTGGGTGCCCGCTTCCGGGGCCAGGGTCACCGAGCCTCGCTGGTCGGCGGCGAAGCGTCCGAGGCTCTCGGCGGCGGAATCGATGCGCAGGGACGGCAGGGAGACGCGCACTCCCGGCCGCAGGGCGCGGATGCTCGTCAGCGCTTCCTGGACGCCAGAGTAGTCGCAGGAGCTGAGAGACAGGAGCGAGACCTCGTCACAGCCGGTCTCGCCAAGCAACTGCTCAGCGGCCGCGACCACGAGCTCGACGGGACGCTCGCGCACCGGCCGGTACCACATCCCGGCCTGGCAGAAGCGGCAGCCCGCGGTGCAGCCCCGCATCACCTCGACGATCGCCCTGTCGTGCACCGCCTCGAGCACAGGCACGAGCGGCCGCAGCACCGGGGGCGTGCTGGAGAACGCCGTGAAGACCTGGCGCTGCGCGGGGCCCTCGCTCAGCCCCGGCAGCCACATGCCCGGGACGGCGGCGAGCGCCTGCAGGCGCACGGCGCGCGACGGCGCCGCCAGCGCCTCGACGATCTCGTCCAGCCGGTGCTCGACCTCGCCGATGAAGAAGGCGTCGAAGAACGGCGCCAGGGGCCAGGGATCGGCCACGGCCGGCCCGCCGCCGAGCACGATCGGATCCCCCTCCCCACGCCCGGCGGCGTGGAGCGGAACGTCCGCGAGGTCGAGCATCTCGAGCACATTGGTGTACGTGAGCTCGTGCGGCAGCGTGAAGCCCCAGAGATCGCAGCCGGCGACCGGCTCCATGGTCTCGAGCGTCCACAGCGGCACGTCGCGAGCGCGCATCAGGGCGGCCATGTCGGGCCAGGGGCAGTAGGCGCGCTCCGCCGCCGCCGGCGTGGCGTCGTTCAGGTGGGCATAGAGGATCTGCAGACCGGGGTTGGAGATGCCGATCTCGTACACGTCCGGGTAGGACAGCACGATGCGCGGGCTTGCCCCGGGCTTGAGGCGGAGGTTGAACTCGCCGCCCGTGTAGCGCCCGGGGCGCGTGACGCGCGCCAGCAGTCTCGCTACTTCATCCGGAAACCAGTCTTCGCTGCATGAATCCAGGGAGCCTGGAACGAGCGCGTTCAAGTTGACTACTGATCCTTTGCATGTGCGAGATCTGGAGCGGCGCTCCAGCCTCGAAATACGCGATGGCGGCCTCGCCCAGTGCCACCGTGGCGGTGAATCCGACGGCTCCCTTCAGAGCCCAGCCGAACCCCGGCACGAAGTCGAGCGCCTGGCGCGCCAGCGTGCGGAAGACGAAAGCGGTACCCACGACGGAGAGGATCTCGAGAGCGCGGTCAAAGCCGATCTGCTCGCCGTAGACCGCGGCGATCTTGAGGACCATGCGTATCTGGTTGGCGGTCATCGCCGGCATGTCGGCGCCGGGGATGATGACGACGGCGCCGATCACGGCGTTCTGCGACGCGTTGGCAAGCACCACGTGGTCGCAGTAGGCCCGGCGCACGGCAGGCAGCCGCACGGCCAGCGCAGCGGCGCCGTTGCCGGCGGCACGCACGACACGGTCCTCCAGACTCGGGGCGCCGGCGTGATCGCCGCTCAGGCCACGCGCGGCCTCGTCGTCGAAGATTCCCGCGGCGTCGATCCACGCGCCGTACGGCGCCTCGACGAGCGCGACGACCTGGCGCCCGGCGCCGCGCACCGCGCGGACGATCGGCGCCATGTCGGCGGCAGCTGATCCCGCGGCGACGAGGACGACGATGTCCCAGCGCGCGGCGTACTGCTCGTCCTGGGGGAAGGCGGCCGGCGACAACGCGTCGAGCGCAGCGCTGATACCGCCGGTCTCATCGGCCGCGCGGGCCGAAAGGGCGCGGGTCACCCGCGTGAGCTCCGGACCGGCGCCGACCACGCAGAGGCGCGGGACTTCGGGATCGCCGCTGCGCGCATCTGTGACGGCCTTGAAGATCTTCGAAATACTCACGCTACTGGACAAGGTGCCCCCCGGTACTCGGCGTGACGGCGGCCCGCAGGTGGATGGCCTCCAGCAGGCCGACGAACATCAGGAACGCGATCATGGCCGTACCGCCGTAGCTCACGAACGGCAGCGGGATGCCCGTCACGGGCATGATACCAATCGTCATGCCCATGTTCACGAACACCTGGAACAGGAACATCACGCCGATGCCTCCCGCGAGGATGCTGCCGTACATGTCGCGCGAGAGCGTGGCGATGCGCAGGCACCGCCAGATCACGACGCCGTAAAGGGCGATCAGCAGCAGCGCCCCGAGGAACCCGTTGCGCTCGCTGATCACGGCGAAGATGAAGTCGGTGTGGTGCTCGGGCAGAAAGTCGAGCGCGGTCTGCGTCGCCATGTCGCCGCGCCCCGTGAGCGCGCCCGAGCCCACGGCGATCATCGACTGGATCACGTTGTAGCCGCTCACGCTTGGGTCGTGACCGGGGTTCATGAACACGAACAGCCGGTCGATCTGGTACTGATGGATGAGATGAACACCGGCCAGCGGCAGGACTGCGAGGGCCGCGACGAGGGCTGCCACCCCGCTCCCCGCCAAGACCGCGAAGTGGGTCCACCTGGTGCCGTAGAAGTAGAGCATCGCCAGCGTGAGGGCGACCATCACCATGGCGGAGCCGAAGTCGGGCTCCTGGTACACGAGAAAGGCGGGGACCGCGACCATGGAGAGTGCGACCAGCGTCACGCGTCTCGAGCCGAGCATATCCATGCGGTCGGCCAGGTAGGCGCCGATACTCAAGGCAAGCAGGAGGAGGGCGAGCGCCGAAGGCTGGAAGCTCTGGAAGCCGAGATCGATCCAGCGCCGGGCGCCGTGCACCACCTGGCCGAAGGGCAGCACGATCAGGAGGATGAAGACCGCGAACGCATACATCAGCCACTGGAAGCGGCGGTAGACCTCGTAGTCGAGCAGCGACACGACCGCGGCGGCCACTACCCCCACGACGACGGCGACGAGCTGCTGGGTCACGAAGTACAGCGGCCGCCCGTCGATGTCGTGGCGCGTGGCGAAGTAGATCATCGTGACGCCGTAGCCGATGAGCCCGAGCGCGGCGGCGATGAGGATGTAGTCGAGGTGCCTGAGGTAAGCGCGCCAGTCCACGCTCAGTCGCTCCTCACGGCGCCCGTGACCTTGTCGCTCTTGACCTTGAACAGGGCGTCGTAGATGAGCCGCGTCGCGGGCGCCGCGACCGTGCCGCCGTGCCCGCCCTGCTCCACCATGACCACCACCACGTATTTGGGGTCGTTGGCCGGCGCGTAGCTCGCGTACCAGGCGTAGTCGCCGGCGCCGAAGACCTCGGCGGTGCCGGTCTTGCCGGCGACCTGCACCGGGTAGCCGGCGAAGACGGCCGCCGAGGTCCCCGACGACGAGTTGGCCGCCTCGTAGAGGCCGCGCCTGACGACGTCGAGCGTACTCTGCGAGATGTCGGCCCTGCGTGGCTTGGCGGGCTGGAGGTCGCGCACCATCGTGCCCTGCGCGTCGACGATCTTCTTGCCGACGTGCGGCTCCACGATGGAGCCGCCGTTGGCGATGGCGGCGTAGGTCACGGCCAATTGCAGCGGCGTGGCCTCGAGGTCGCCCTGGCCGATCGAGAGGTTGACCGAGTTGCCCGGCGTCCAGATCTTGTCGACCTCGCTCTCGAAGTAGGAGCGGCGCCAGGCCGGCGTGGGCACGCGACCGGCCACCTCGCCGGGCACGTCGATGCCGGTGGGCTTGCCCATGCCGAGGCGCACCGCCCAGTCCGCGAGCTCGGTGCCCTTCCGCTGGTAGAAGAGGTAGCCGACGTTGTAGAAGTACACGTCGCAGGACTGCGTGATGGCCTGCACCAGATCGAGGCTGCCGTGGCCGTCGAGTGACCAGCAGTTCCACACCGTGTCGTCGTAGGCGATGGGCACCTTGAAGCTGCCGTCGCAGAAGAACCCCGTGTACGGCGAGATCACGCCTTCCTCGAGGCCGGCGATGGCATCGACGACCTTGAAGGTAGAACCGACCGCCTTCTGCTCCTGGATGGCTCGGTTGAGCAAGGGCGTGTTCGCCTGAGGGTCGCGCAGCTTCTTGTCGTCTTTGACGCTCAAGCCGCCGACGAAGACGCTCGGGTCGAACGTCGGGTAGCTGGCCATGGCGATGACCTCGCCGGTCTTCACATCCAGCACCAGTGCGGCGGCGCCGTTCGCCCTGTAACTGCCGGAGGTGTGCGCCAGATCGATAGAGTATCTGAGCGCCTCCTCAGCCTTCGCCTGCACGTTGTTGTCGATGGTCGTCACCAGGGTGTCGCCCGGCTCCGGCAAACGGCCGCCGGGCACGGCGTCGCTCTGCTTGGGCCGGCCGAAGGCGTCGACCTCGACCTTGGCCACGCCGTCGCGGCCACGCAGCCAGCGGTCATAACTCCATTCGAGGCCGCCCTGGCCGACCAGGTCGCCTTGGGCGTAGCCCTTGAAGCGCCGCTCCTTGAGCTGCTCCTTGGTGATCTCGCCCATGTTGCCCAGCAGGTGGGCGGCCAGGGCTCCCTGCGGGTAGTCGCGCAGATAGTTCTTGCGGATCTCGACGCCCGGGAACGAAGCGGAGTGCTCGAGGATGTACGACATCCTCCTGCGGTTCACGTCCTCCTGCACGACGATGAGATCGTACGACACGGCCTCCCCTGCCACGATCTTCTTCCAGGTCATGGGGACCTCCACCGGCCAACCGGGGCGCAGGTGGTCCATGATCTCCGTACGGATCTTCGGGGGCCCGGTGCGCAGCACGCGCGCCAGGCGTTCGACTACGGCGTCGAGCTGCCCGTCGGGCACGTCCATGAGCCGGAGGCCCACGGCCAGGCCAGGCCGGTTGTCGACGATCACCGCGCCGTTGCGATCCGTGATGGCGCCGCGCGGCGCCACGAGCTTGACCGAGCGCAAGCGGTTGTCGTTGGCCTGCACCACGAACTGCTGCCCGCTGAGGATCTGCAGGAACCACAGACGGAAGAGGATGATCGCGAAGAGGACGACGGCGACGCCGACCATGATCGCCACCCTGAGAGCGATGGACGGCAGCTGGATGATGGGCTTGTCGCGGCGGCCCGTGCGGATCGGCCGGTCGCGGCGCCCTGAGCGGCTAGCGGGCCCGAGCAACACGCAGATCACCTGCCCCTCGCAACCAGAGGCGCACGACCAGGTAGAGGGGCGCCGCCAGCAGCGTGTTGAGGATGAGAGAAGGGACGAGAACGCGGCCCAGGAAGAAGCCCAGGGGCACCTCCCGAGCGAGCAGGAACTGGGCCATGGCGAGCAGCAGGTTGGCGAGCAGCGTCGCGGAGAAGGCGCTGACCAGCGGCGCGTAGCCGGCCGAGAGGTCGGCGGTCTCGGCGTAGCGCCCGGCCAGGAAGCCGATGAGCACGAAGACGAACGCGCTCAGGCCGAGAGGCTCCATGAGCGCGATGGCCACGAGCGTGCCCGTGAGAAAGCCGAACACGGCGCCGATCTCGGAGCCCTTGAGCAAGGCCACGCAGACGACGATGATCAGCGCGAAATCGGGGTTGGCGCCGAGGATGCGGATGTTGGGCGCCACAGTGGTCTGGAGCAGCGTCGCCACCACGAGCGTGACCACGAGGCGGGCGATCTCGCCGCCCGACGGCCACTCGCGATGCTCCCTGTCGGCACTGCTGCGGACCAGCCTCATCGCACGACCACCATCACGAGGTCGAGCTTGCGGAAGTCGACGAACGGATCCAGCGAGATGCTCTGGTACAGTTCGACGTCCTGGACGCCGACGCTCTCGACCTGGCCGATGGGGATGCCGCGCACGAACACCGATCCGAGACGCCCGGACGTCCCGGACGTGACCACGTACTGTCCCACTTTGACGCGTTCGTTCTTGTCGACGTACTGAAGCGTCACGTCGCCGGTCACGCTGCCGGCGACGATGCCCTGCGCGCCTCCGTTGGCGTCGCCGGGAACGACCATGGCGTCCACATAACTGCTCTGGTCGGTGATCAACGTCACCTGGGATGCGTTCACGTCCACCTTCGTGACGCGGCCGACGAGCCCGGCCCCGTTGACGACCGCATCGTAGACCGCCACGCCGCTGGAGCTGCCCGCGTTGATGGTCACGGTGGAGTACCAGACCGTGGTGGAGCGCGCTACGACGCGGGCCGTGACCAGCCGGGCGCTGCTGGGGAAGATCTCGTCGGTCTGCAGCGCGACCAAGGCGCGCAGCTGCGTGTTCTCGTCCTGCGTGGTGAGCTCCTTGGCGACGCCGGCGCGAAGCTGCTCCAGTTCTTTCTGCAGCTTCGCGTTCTCGGACTTGGCGCTGAACAGGTCGCTGGTCCAGTTCCAGGCGTCGCGGAACGGTTTCGTGGCCCGCGCCGTGCCGTTCTGCAGCGGCGCGACGACCCGCAGCACGACGCCCTGCACGCCGTGCACGACGCCGCTGTCGGACTCACGGAAGTACAGCGTCAGCATGGCGACACAGAGCAGCAGCAGGACCGCCACGACGATCCGCCGCCGGAGTACGCGCCGGCGATTCACGAGTCAGCGAGGGGCGGGGCTACCGGCCCCGCGGCCGGGAGTTGCGCTTGCTCTTGACGAGGACATCGAACTCCTCAAGGTACTTGCCCGAACCCACGGCCACGCAGGTGAGAGGTGACTCCGCCAGGTGCACCGGCATCTGCGTCTCCTCGCGCAAGCGCTCCGTCAGTCCCTGGAGCAGCGACCCGCCGCCGGCCAGCATGATGCCTCGGTCCATGATGTCGCTGGCGAGCTCCGGCGGTGTCTTGTCGAGGGTCGCCTTGATGGCGTCGATGATCGCCTGCACCGGCTCCTCGAGCGCGGTGCGCACCTCTTCGGACGAGAGGACGATGGTCTTGGGAAGGCCGGTGACCAGGTCGCGGCCGCGGATCTCGGCCTGTTCCTCCTGCGGCAACGAGTGCGCCGAGCCGATCTCGAGCTTGATCTCCTCGGCGGTCTGGCTGCCGATCAGCAGCTTGTATTCCTTCTTCACGTAACTGATCACGGCCTCGTCGAGCTCGTCGCCGCCGACGCGGATGGACTGACTGACGACGATGCCGCCGAGCGAGATGACGGCCACCTCGCTGGTGCCGCCACCGATGTCGACGATCATGCTCCCCGTGGGCTCCGCGACCGGCAGGCCGGCGCCGATGGCGGCCGCCATGGGCTCTTCGATGAGGGTCGCCCAGCGGGCGCCCGCGGAGTAGGTCGCCTCTTCCACAGCTCGTTTCTCGACGCCGGTCACGCCACTGGGGACGCAGATGACCACCCTGGGGTGCGCCCAGCGGTTCTGCATGACCCGGCGGATGAAGTGGCGGAGCATCTGCTCGGTGACATCGAAGTCGGCGATGACGCCGTCCTTGAGCGGGCGCACCGCGCTGATGGTGGCCGGTGTGCGGCCCAGCATGCGCTTGGCCTCGGCGCCCACGGCGTGGACCTCGCCGGTGCGGTGATCGATGGCGACCACGGAGGGTTCGGAGAGCACGATCCCTTTGCCGCGAAGATAGACCAGCGTGTTGGCGGTGCCGAGGTCGACCGCCATATCACGGGCGCCGAAGCCCGTGAGGAATCCGAGGAAGCTTATGGGGAGCTCCTTTCGGTGAGATATCGAACGGTGATTGTATACGCTCGCCGAGAGCATGGCCAACCGGGGCGACGGCGGGCGGGAGGCTCGGCCGGGCGTCCGCTCAGGAGTCCGGGGAGCCTGCCGGCAGCCATGAGAACGGCGCTGCGCCGAAGGCGGCGAGCGCCGCCAGCAGGGCCACCACCGGCAGGCCGACGACGTTGAAGTAGTCGCCGTCGACACGCTCCACGAGCGCCGAGCCGACGCCCTGGATGGCGTAGGCGCCGGCGCGCTCGCGCCACTCGCCGCAGGCGACGTAGCGTGCGACTTCCCCGCTGCTCAGCGCCCTGAAGGTGACGCCGGTGACGGCGTGCCCGCTCTCGGCGCGCGCCGTCGAGCACAGATGGAGGCCGCTGTGGACCTCGTGACGGCGGCCGGCGAGCAGGCAGAGGTACTCCGTCGCCTCCTGCTCGCCAGACGGCTTGCCCAGCACGCGGCCGTCGACCACGACCACGGTGTCCACGCCGAGGACCAGCTCGCCGGGGCGCAGGCGCGCGCGGGCCAGCACCTCCTCGGCCTTGCCGCGGGCGTTGCGCTCCACGGTGCGCAGCGCATCGCCGTCGTGCAGCTCCTCGTCGTGCTCGCTGACGACGACGCGAAACGGGATACCGAGCTGCCGCAGCAGCCCGTCGCGCTGCGGCGAGCGCGAGGCGAGAACGAGCCGCAGACCCGGCGCGCCGGAAGCTCCGCGAGGCGCGCCCAGCAGCGCCTCGCTAGACGAGCTCGTCGTCACGGAAGAACAGAGCGATCTCGCGGGCCGCGCTCTCGGGACCATCGGAGCCGTGCACCACGTTCTCTTCTTTGCTCAGCGAGAAGTCGCCGCGGATGGTGCCCGGCGCGGCCTGCGCTGAGTCGGTGACCCCCATCATGGCGCGCGCCACCGCGACGGCGTCGCGGCCCTCCCACACCATGGCCACCACCGGGCCGGAGGTGATGAACGCGGCCAGCGACTCAAAGAACGGCTTGCCGATGTGCTCGGCGTAGTGCCGCTCGGCGAGCGCGCAGTCGATGCGCAGCGCCCTCATGCCGCGGAGCGTGAAGCCGCGCCGTTCGAAGCGCGCGACGACCTCGCCGACGAGGCCGCGAGCCACACCGTTGGGCTTGACCATGACGAACGTGCGTTCCATGGAAGTTCCTCCTGGATTCCTGCAGCGGCGCCGGAGCGCAGCGGATCGGGCTGTCTGGACGAGCGGCGGTCAGGCGCGATCGTAGACCGACACCGGGGACATGGCGCCGTGGACGTCGGCCTCGCAGTACGGACACACCCGCCAGCTCGGCTCGATGGGCTTGCCGCACGAGGCGCAGGTGGTGCGCAGACGGCGGCCGCAGGTGGGGCACACCAGGTAGTCGTCGCGCACCGGGGTCTTGCAGAACGAGCAGCGCGATTCCTCGCTGAGACGCTGCTCCATCATCTGCATCTCGAGCTCCTGCTCGCGACGGTCGGCGAGAAGCTCGGGCGGCCGGACGATGGCGTAGACGATGAGGCCGAGAGGCCCGAAGACGATGCCGGTGAGCACGCAGACCGCCAGGATGATCTTGTCATCCACGCGCCGGCGAGCGTCCTTGAAGACCCAGTAGGCGCAGGCGATCCAGAGCACGGCGAGCAGGAAGTAGAACATCAGAGTGATGAAGTGCCAGGTCGGCGACTTGAAGAAGTCCAGGGCCGACTGGAACGGATTGCTGTCGCTGCTCGCCGCTGCAGCGAGGACCCAGTGAGGCAACGTCTCCTCCTCAGGAGCGCATCGACGAGGGCGCACGCGGCACCTCGCCGGGATGGCGACCGGTCACGAACCGGATGATGCGACGCCCCCGTGGCGCCCGGCCGGCCGGCTGGCCGCGGCGGCCAGCGCGGCAATCATACCCGAGAATATCGCGCCGTGGACAGGGTACAGGGAGTACCAGTAGACAAGGCCCGGCAGGCCCTTGGGCGCGAAGTAGGCCGTCTGCACGAGCAGCGTGCCGCCAGGCTGCGGCAGCGTCTCGAACTGCAGCCAGGCGCGGCCGGGCACTTTCATCTCGGCGCGGAGACGCAGCAGCCGCGCCGGCTCCACGGCCTCCACGCGCCAGAAATCGAGAGCGTCGCCGACACGCAGGTCGTGGGGATCACGGCGGCCGCGGCGCAGCCCTACGCCGCCCACCAGCCGGTCGACCGCCCCCCGCACCTCCCAGGTCCAGTCGGCGTAGCCGTAGCCGTGCTCGCCGCCGATGCCGAGACAGACGGCGAAGACGTCCGCCGGGTCGGCGGCGACCTGCTGCTGGCGGCGCTCGATCATCATCCCTGCCTGCTGCGTGAGCACTTTCGGGGTAGCGTCTCTGCCGCTGGTCACGAGAGCGTCGGCCCAGGACGTCTCGACCTCGCCGCTCTCGAGCGTCGCCACGGCGGCGCAGACCGCCGTCAGGTAGTCGACGGGATGGATCCGGGGGAACAAGCGGCGCGCCGTGTCGTCGCGCACGATCACCTCGCTGCTGAGCCCTTCGATGAGCGGCCGCGCGATGGTCGACGGGATCGGCGTGACCAGATGGACCCAGTACGACGAAAGCACGGGGGTGAGCACGGGCACGGGCTGCAGGCGGCGGCGCAGGCCGCGCGCCTGGGCGTAGCCGAGCATCATGTCGCCGTAGGTGCGCACGTCGGCCCCGCCCACCTCGATCACGCGGCCGGCGCTCGCGGGCACGTCCACTGCCTCCACGAGGTAGCGCAGCAGGTCGTCCACGCCGATCGGCTGCACCTTCGTGTACACCCACTTGGGGCAGATCATCACAGGCAGGCGCTCCGTGAGGTAGCGGATCATCTCGAAGGAGATGCTCCCGGATCCTACGACGACGGCGGCCCGGAACTCGGTCACCGGCACGCCCGCCTCGCGCAGCGCGTCGCCGGTGTCCTGGCGCGAGCGCAGATGATCGGAGATGTCCGCCTCGGGGTCGCCGAGGCCGCCGAGGTAGACGATACGGCTCGCGCCGGCGTCGGCGGCGGCGCGGGCGAAGCCTCTCGCCGCCACGATGTCGCGCTCGTGGAAACCGCTGCCGCCGGCCATGCTGTGGATGAGGTAGTAGGCGATATCGACGCCGGCCAGAGCCTCGGCAAGACCGGCCGGTCGCAGCACGTCGCCGGCTACGACCTCCACGTGCGAGAGCCAGCTGCGACCCTCCAGCCGTGAGGGGTCACGGACCAGGCAGCGTACGCGATGGCCGGCCGCCAGCAGCCGCGGCACCAGACGGCCGCCGACGTACCCTGTGGCGCCGGAGACGAGGATGAGCCGCTCCCGCGAGATGCTGGGCGGTTCGGCATTCATGGGTGCCTCCAAGGACGGCGCGCAGCCGAGACGGGCGAGCGGAACGCCTAGAACAGAGCCGGGAGTACCGGCGGCACGACGGCGATCTTCATGCCGAGGAGGTAGCCGACGAAGAAGGCGGCGAACGCGACGGCGATCACGATGAGAAACGCGATCAGGAACCGCACTGCCGGGTGCGCCTTCTTCTGCGCCATTCGACCCTCCACGAGTTTGCGCCAGTATATCCGACGGACCTTGGCCGACAACCGCGCGGGAGGCCGCGTCAGCCGAGGCCGACGAGCACGTCGCGCAGGTCTTCCAGCAGGTAGAGCGAGCCGCCGATCAGGACAGACCCACCGGGCCCCGCGAAGTCCCGCGCCAGCGCCACGGCCGCGTGGGGGTCGGTCTCCGCGCGGACGGCGGTGAACGCCTGGCCGAGGCGGGCGGCCGCCGCCCGCAGGGCGGCGGCCAGCTCCTCGGCCGTCAGGCCGCGCGGCTGGCTTGCCTGCGTGCACACGGCGGCATCCAGTAGCGGGACGAGATGCTCGAGCATCTCGTCGTAGCCCTTGTCGCGCATGATCGCGAGCACACCCACGGTGGGCCGGGGGACATCCACGGCCGCCAGGCTCCGAACCAGCGCGCGCACTCCGTCGGGGTTGTGGGCGCCGTCGGCGAGCACCAGCGGGCGCTCGCCCACCTTCTGCAAGCGACCGGGTACGGCGGTGGCGGCCAGGGCCTCGCGCGCGGCGGCCTCGTCCAGACGGCCGAGGAGTAGCCGCACTGCCGCCACCGCCAGCCCGGCGTTCACCACCTGGTACAGGGCCGGCGTGGGCACGCTGAGGCCGGTCCACTCCTCGCGCGCGTCGCCCAGCGCGAGCGCGACGCTGAAGTCCGACGGCGGACCGTCGATGCGCAGATCGCCCGGCGCCGCCGTCATGCCCCCGACGGCGGCCGTCGCGGCGCGCAGGAAGTGGGGCCGCGCGCCGGCGGCGGAGCAGATCCGGCGTGCCTCGCCTTCGAGCCCCTTGAGATCGCCGAACACGACCTCGCCGCCCTTGATGACCGCGGCCTTCTCCGCGAAGATCAGCTCCCGCGTGCCGCCCAGCACCTCGGTGTGCTCAAGGGAGATGTTGGTCAGCACCACGACCGGCGCCTCGACGACGTTGGTGGCGTCGAGGCGGCCGCCGAGTCCGGCCTCGAGCGCGACGGCCTGCACCCCGCTCTCGGCCATGGCCAGCAGAGCCGCGACCGTGAGCACCTCGAACTGCGTGGTCTCTCCCATGTCCGGCGGCAGCGCCGCCGTGGCCTCACGGACCGCGTCGACACAGCCTGCGAACACGGTCTCGTCCACAGGGCGCCCGTCCACCACGACGCGCTCCGTCCAGCCCGAGATGTGCGGAGAGAGGTAGGCGCCGCTGCGCGACCCGTGGGCACGTAGCAGAGCCTCGCAGTACCGCGTGGTGGAGGACTTGCCGTTGGTGCCCACGACGTGGATGGCGCGGTAGGTGTCCTGCGGCCGGCCCAGGGCCTCAAGGAGCGCGCTCACGCGCTCCAGCCCGGGCCGCATGCCGAAGGCGGCCAGCGACTCGAGGTAGGCGGCCCACCCGGGGGCGCCGGCGCTCACGCGCGCTCCGCGCCGCCCACAGCGCCGGCCTCAGGCCCCGCGCAGGTGCGCGAGGCGCGCGGCGAGCTCGTCGCGATCGGCGATGTGCCCGGCCAGCTTCTCGCGCTCCCTGGTCACCACGGCCTCGGGGGCGCGGCCCGTGAAGCCCTCGTTGGCGAGCTTCGCCGCGCCACGTGCGATCTCCGCCTCGATCTTGCCGAGCTGGTGCTCGAGGCGGGCGATCTCCTCGGCCTTGTCGACCACGGCGGCCACCTCGAGGCGGCCGCCGGGCACCAGCACCACCGTCGCCTCGGCGTCGGGCTCGCCCTCGAAGCGTACCTCCGTGCGCGCCAAGGCGCGGAACGCGGCGGCGTAGGGCGCGTAGCGCCCGGCCGCGCCGCCGCCCTCGCCCACGAACACGGCCTCGAGTACCTTGCCCGGCGGCACCTCGGCCTCGGCGCGGAAGCGCCGCAGCGCGTCGATGACCGTCTGCAGCTCGCCGATCGCCGCTTCGTCGGCCGGCGACAGGAGCGCCTCGTCGTGCAACGGATGCCGCCGCGCGAGAAGCGGCGCCTCGCCGTACTGCGCCGCGACCTCTTCGCTGACGAACGGCAAGAACGGGTGCGCCAGGCGCACGACCTGGTCGAGCAGCCAGCGCGCGTGTCCTCCGGCCCGAGCCTTTTGCACCTCGTCGTCGCCGTAGAGGCGCACCTTGATGAGCTCCAGATACCAGTCGCAGAACTCGTCCCAGACGAAGTGATACAGCGTGTCGACCGCCGCGGCGAAATCGAAGACCGTGACCGCCGCCTCCACTTCGGCCAGGCAGCGCTGGAAACGGCTCGTGATCCAGCGATCGACCTGATGGGCGTCGCTGCGCTCCGCCGGGAGCCCCTCGCTCGCCAGCAGCACGAGCCGCGACGCGTTCCACAGCTTGTTGGCGAAGCCACGACCCATGGCGATCTTCTCTTCGCTGAAGCGCACGTCCTGGCTGCTGCTCATGAGCAGCAGCGCGAAGCGCGTGGCATCGGCGCCGTACTTGTCGATCATCTCCAGCGGGTCGATGCCGGTGCCCAGGCTCTTGCTCATGCGCCGCCCGTCGGCGGCCTGGATCACGGAGTGGATGTACACGTCGTGGAACGGGACATCGCCGACGAACTCGAGGCCCATCATCGCCATGCGTGCGACCCAGAGGAAGATGATGTCACGGGCCGTGCTCAGCACGTTGGTGGGATAGAAGTACGCGAGGTCGGCCGTCTCGTCGGGCCAGCCCCAGGTGGCGAACGGCCAGAGGGCGGAGCTGAACCAGGTGTCGAGCACGTCGGTCTCGCGAGTGAGGGCGACGGAGCCGCAGTCGGCACAGGCCTGCGGCTCTGTCTCGGCCACGTTCATGTGCCCGTTCTCGCAGTACCACACGGGCAGCTGATGGCCCCACCACAGCTGGCGGCTGATGCACCAGGGGCGCAGCTTCTCCATCCAGTCGATGTACACGCGCCCCCAGCGTGCTGGCGTGAACCTGACCCTGCCGTCGCGCACGACCTCGGTGGCCGGCTCCTTGAGCCGGTCCATGTCCATGAACCATTGCTCGCTGATGAGCGGCTCAATGGGCGTGCCGCAGCGGTCGCAGGTGGCCACGCTGTGCGCGTAGTCCTCCACTTTCTCGAGGGCGCCGAGCGCGCGCAGGTCGGCGAGCACGCGTTCGGCGGCCTCCTCGACCTCGAGGCCGGCGTAGGTGCCGCCGGCCGCGGTGATGCGACCGTCCTGGCCGATCGCCTGGACAGTCTCAAGCCCGTGGGTGCGGCCGATGTCGAAGTCGGTGAGGTCGTGAGCCGGCGTGATCTTGAGGGCGCCGCTGCCGAACTCCGGGTCGACGCGCTCGTCGGCGACGATCTTGAGCTCGCGGCCGATCAGCGGCAAGGTGGCCGTCTTGCCGACGACGTCCTTGTACCTCTCGTCGTCGGGGTGCACGGCCACCGCGGTGTCCCCCAGCATCGTCTCAGGGCGCGTGGTGGCGATGGTCACCGAGCGGCCACCGTCCACCGGGTAGCGGATGAAGTTGAGCGTGCCCGGCATGTCCTTGTAGGCCACCTCTAGATCGCTGATGGCGGTGCCACAGCGCGGGCACCAGTTGACGAGATAGCTGTCCTTGTGGATGCAGCCCTTCTCGTACAACGCCACGAAGACCCTGGTCACGGCCCTCACGTAGCCTTCGTCGAAGGTGAAGCGCTCGCGGTCGTAGTCACAGGCGCATCCAAGGCTCTTGAGCTGCTCGATGATCGTGCCGCCGTACTGCAGACGCCACTCCCAGACGCGCGTCGCGAACTCCTCGCGGCCCAGGTCCTCCTTCGTGAGGCCTTCGGCGCGCAGCATCTTCTCGACCACGTTCTGCGTGGCGATGCCGGCGTGGTCGGTGCCCACCATCCAGCAGGCGTTCTCGCCGAGCATGCGGTGGTAGCGTGTGAGCACGTCCTGGATGGTGTTGTTGAGAGCGTGACCCATGTGCAGCACGCCGGTGATGTTGGGCGGCGGGATGACGATGGAATAGGGCTCGCGGGACGGGTCGGGTTCCGCATGGAAGAGGTGCGAGCCCAGCCACTCCTTCATCCAGCGCGCCTCCACGGCAGCGGGTTCGAAGCGCGTGGTCTCGCGGAGGTAGTCGGTCCTCTGTGCGTCGGTCATGGGGCCTCGGTACTGGCGGACGATGACGGGGGCCGATGGACGGCGGGCTCGACGACGCTCGCTCACGGCCACGCGACAGTATACCGGCAGGCGGGCGCCGCTGCCGAGCGCCGGGCCCTTCGACCCCGCCCTCCACACGCGGCCCCACCAACGTAGGGGCGGCGCTCTCGCGCCGCCCCTACGTGCACTCGTTCGTTCGACCCGGCCCGGTCGGGCCGCGCGCGCTCAGGTGACGTCGGCCGGCGGAACGTCGCCGCCGCTCGACTCGATGGCACAGACCTGGCAGAACTCGTCCGAACCCTCGATGCCTACACCGCACTGCGAGCAGTGCTGCTCCAGCTGGCCACCACCCGCATCGACGGCCGGTTCGAGGTCCGAGCCCGGCGTCTGGTGGTTGTGCTCCTCGCTCATCTGCTGTGCTCCTTGGGAAAAGATGTCCACAGACGTGTGTGGCTGAGTCTACCCGACGGAGGCGCAGCCGTATCGGACGCCGGGCGCGGGCACGGCCCCGAGTCAGCTCGCGCCGTGAGTCCGGCGGCCGCCGAAGACGTGCGGCAGCGCCTCGTCGAACTTGTCAACGTAGACAAGTTCGAGCCTGCCGACCACCTCAGGCGGCAGTTCAGCGATAGTGCCGCGGTTGCTCTCCGGGAGCAGCACCGTGCGGATGCCGCTGCGCGAGGCGGCCAGAAGCTTCTCCTTGAGACCGCCGACGCGGAGGATCCGCCCGCCCAGCGTGATCTCGCCGGTCATCGCGACGCGCGGCCTCACGGGCACGCGCCCGAGGGCCGAGAGCATCGCGACCGCCAGAGCGAGGCCGGCCGAGGGCCCGTCTTTGGGGACCGCCCCTTCGGGCACGTGCACGCGCACGTCCTGCGTGGCCAGATCGAGGCCATCCTTGGTGAGGTACGGCGAGCGGCGCATCAGCGTCCGCAGCGCCGGGGTGCGCTCGACGTTGGCCAGCAGATGCCCCCAAGCCGCGGAGGCCGACTCCTGCATGACGTCACCGAGCTGGCCGGTGAGCACCAGCTCGCCGCGGCCACGGGCGACGATCGCCTCCACGGTGAGCACCTCGCCGCCGTCGGACGTGTAGGCGAGGCCCAGGCTCTCCCCCACCCGCGCCCTGCGCCGCAGTTCCGCGTCGAGCCACAACGCCTCGCCGAGATACGCGCGCAGATCGTCGACCGCCACGGTCAGCGGCAGCGCAACGTCGTCCTCGAGGTGCCTGCGCGCCACCTTGCGTTCGATGCGTCGCAGAGCGCGCTCGAGCTCGCGTACCCCCGCCTCACGCGTGTAGCCACGTACGATGGCCTGCAGGGCGCCGCGGCCCAGCTTGACATCGCCGCGGCGCAGACCGGTGTCGCCGGCCGTCCGAGGGATCAGATGCCGGCGGGCGATCGCCAGCTTCTCGGGCAGCGTATAGCCGCTGAGACGGATCACTTCGAGGCGGTCGTACAGGGTGTGCGGAATCCCCTCGACGTCGTTGGCGGTGGCGACGAAGAACACGCGGCTGAGGTCGTACTCGCACTCCAGATAATTGTCGCGGAAGCTCGTGTTGTGCGCCGGGTCGAGGACCTCCATGAGAGCCGCCGCCGGGTTGCCGCGCCAGTCGCTGTCGAGCTTGTCGATCTCGTCGAGC
>Ga0209254_10001938_pt1 | contig 18703 bp, 19 predicted proteins | sample FrelakmetDIP11DI_FD_187148 | JGI IMG/M metagenome (GOLD analysis project Ga0209254, IMG submission 187148) | Freshwater lake sediment microbial communities from the University of Notre Dame, USA, for methane emissions studies - DIP11 DI (SPAdes)... | ecosystem: Environmental > Aquatic >...
TGCTAGGCGCCGCCGCCGTCCGTGATGGCGCCCTTCTCGGCGCCGGACACGAGGTGCATGTACTTCGCCATCAAGCCCTTGGTGTAGCGCGGCTTCGGCTGCTTCCAGGCCTTGCGGCGCGCTGCGAGCACCTTCTCCGGCACGTGCAGCTGGATGAGCCGCTTCGCCGCGTCGATGGTGATTGAATCGCCGTTCTCCACCAGCGCGATGGGCCCACCCTCGAACGCCTCGGGCGCGACGTGGCCGACCACCATGCCCCAGGTGCCGCCGGAGAAGCGGCCGTCGGTGATCAGGCCGACCGACTCGCCCAATCCTTGCCCGATGATCGCGGACGTCGGCGCGAGCATCTCCTGCATGCCCGGGCCGCCCTTCGGTCCCTCGTAACGGATGACGACGACATCGCCGGCCTTGATCCTCTTCGCGAGGATCGCCTTCATGCATTCGGGCTCGGAGTTGAACACCCTTGCCGGGCCGGTGATCGCGGGCTTCTTGAGGCCGGTGATCTTGGCGACGCAGCCCTCGGGGGCGAGGTTGCCCTTGAGGATGGCGAGGTGCCCGTGCGCGTAGAGCGGCTTGTCCATTGGCCGGATCACTTCCTGATCGGCGCGCGGCTTCGCCGGGGTCCCCTTCAGCCCTTCAGCGAGCGTCGTGCCGGTGATGGTCATGCAGTCGCCGTGCAGGAGCCCGGCGTCGAGCAGCATCGCGAGCACCTGCGGCACGCCGCCGGCATCGTGGAAGTCGGTCGCGACGAAACGCCCGGAGGGCTTGAGATCGCAGAGCACCGGCACGCGCCTGCGGATGCGCTCGAAGTCGTCGATCGACCACTTCACGCCCGCGGCCGACGCGATGGCGAGATAGTGGAGCACGGCGTTGGTCGAGCCGCCGGTCGCCATCACCAGGCTGATCGCGTTCTCGATCGACTTGCGGGTGATGATGTCGCGCGGCCGGATGTTGTTGCGGATCGCGTTCACGAGCACGCGCGCGGACTCCGCGGCGGAGTCCGCCTTTTCGGGGTCGGGCGAGGCCATCTGCGAGCTGCCGAGGAGGCTCATGCCGAGCGCCTCGAACGACGAGCTCATGGTATTCGCCGTGTACATGCCGCCGCAGGCGCCGACGGTCGGGCAGGCGTTCTTCTCGATGCCGACGAGATCCTCCTCGCTCATCCTGCCCGCGGTGAAGGCACCGACGGCCTCGAACGGCGACACGATGGTGAGCTTCTCGCCCTTCCAGAACCCGGGCTTGATGGTGCCCGCGTAGACGTAGATGCCGGGCACGTTCATGCGCGCCATCGCCATCATCCCGCCGGGCATGTTCTTGTCGCAGCCGCCGCAGACGAACACGCCGTCCATCATCTGGCCGTTGACGCTCGTCTCGATCGCGTCGGCGATCACCTCGCGCGAAACGAGCGAGTACTTCATGCCCTCGGTGCCCATGCCGATGCCGTCGGTGACGGTCGGGACGCCGAACACCTGCGGCATCGCACCGGCCGCCTTCAGCGCCGCCATGGCGCGATCCACGAGCGGCTGGATACCCGCGTTGCACGGGTTCATCGTCGAGTGGCCGTTGGCGACGCCGACGATCGGCTTCTCGAAGTCGCCGTCGCCGAAGCCGACGGCGCGCAGCATCGCGCGGTTCGGAGAGCGGGCGACGCCCGCGGTGATGATCTTCGAGCGCCAGTTGTCCGCCATGGCTTTTCCTTCTGTTCGCGTGTGCAGGAGCGCCGCGGCCGGCCTCGCCTACTCTCGGAGTGCTTCCCCGGCCCCCGGAAGCCGCGAAGTTAGCACCCGGTCATGGCGCGAACAACTGACGACGGCACCGCCGGCGACGAGCAGGAAGGGCGACGCCGTGACGGGGCCGCAGCGCCTCGCCGAGCAGCGCGGCCGCGAGCACGCTGCCGAAAGCGGCACGAGATGCGTGAAGTGGCCCGCCTGCACGGACCCGACGCGCTCGACGCCGGAACCGAACATGCACATCGCCGCGAGCGTCGGCAGCACCGCGACGTAGACCAGGCCGCCGAAGGCCGCCGCATCGCACATGCGAGAATGCCGGGTCAGCGTCCTCTCACTCTCCCGGCGAGCCTGCCATGTTCGAAGGCTTCGACACCCTGCGCGTCGCAGCGAGCGGCGTGGAGCTCTTCTGCCGCGTCGGCGGCAGCGGCCCGCCGCTCGTCCTGCTGCACGGCTTTCCGCAGACGCACGCCTGCTGGCATGCGGTTGCGCCGCGTCTCGCCGAACGCTTCACCGTCGTCGTGCCCGACCTGCCCGGCTACGGGCTGAGCGGCGCGCGGCCCCCGGGCGAGAATCACGAGGCCTACTCCAAGCGGCGCATCGCGATCGACGTAGTCGCGCTGATGGCGCACTTCGGGCACGAGCGGTTCGCGCTCGCGGGACACGACCGCGGCGCGCGCGTCGGTTACCGCCTCGCGCTCGACCAGCCCGAGCGCGTCACCCGCCTCGCGCTGCTCGACATCCTGCCCACGTTCGAGATGTTCGAACGCATGGATGCGAACGTCGCGCAGCGCATGTACCACTGGCTGTTCCTCGCGCAACCGCATCCGCTCCCCGAACGCCTCATCGAGCGCGACGCCGAGTTCTTCGTGCGCCACACACTGCACGCGTGGCTCGGCGCCGGCGCGGCGTTTGCGCCGGAGGCGCTGGCGAGCTACGTCGGCGCCTTCCGCAATCCTTCGGTTGTGCGTGCGGCGTGCGAGGATTACCGCGCCGGATTCCACATCGATCGCCACGACGACGGCGCGGACCTCGCCGCGGGACGCAGGATCGCCTGCCCGGTGCTGGTCCTGTGGGGCGAGCAGTTCGGGCTCGGCCGCGCCGGCAACCCGATCGAGGTCTGGGAGCGCTGGGCGGTGGACGTGCGCGGCGGAGCGCTGCCCACCGGCCACTTCCTTCCCGAGGAGGCGCCGGAGGCGACGGCCGACGCACTGCTCGAGTTCTTCGGCGGCGCCTGAGGCACGCACGGCCGGGTGGCGCAAGCGCCGTCAACCCCCGGCCCCCGCGCCGCACGCTTCATTCCCAATGCTCGTCCACCCCGGTTACGATCCCGTCGCGCTGCAGATCGGCCCGCTCGCCATCCGCTGGTACGGGCTCATGTATCTCGTCGGCTTCGCGCTCGCCTATGGGCTCGGCCGGCTGCGCATCGCACGCGGCCGCGGTGACGGCGTCACGCGCGAGATCTTCGACGACGTGCTGTTCTTCGCCGTGCTCGGCGTGGTGCTCGGCGGACGGCTCGGCTACGTGCTGTTCTACAAGCTCGGCTATTACTTCGCCCACCCGGCCGAGATCCTCGCCGTTTGGCAGGGCGGCATGTCCTTCCACGGCGGCTTCCTCGGCGTGCTGGTCGCGCTGTGGTGGGTGGCGCGGAAGTACCGCCTGCGCTGGCTCGTCCTCACCGACTTCGTCGCGCCGCTGATCCCGCTCGGGCTCGCCGCGGGAAGGCTCGGCAATTTCATCAACGGCGAGCTCTGGGGCCGGATCACCGACGTCCCGTGGGGCACGGTGTTCCCGCATGCCGGCGCCGAGCCGCGCCACCCGTCGCAGCTCTACCAGTTCGCGCTTGAAGGCCTGGCGCTGTTCGTGCTGCTGTGGCTGTTCTCGGCGCGGCCCCGCCCGGTGGGCGCGGTGTCCGGTTTGTTCCTCGTCGGCTATGGCGTCTTCCGGTTCGTGGCCGAGTTCTTCCGCGAGCCGGACGACTTCCTCGGCCTGCTCGCCCTCGGCCTCTCTATGGGACAATGGCTGTCGTTGCCGATGATCCTCGCCGGCATCGCCATGCTTGCCTGGGCCTACCGCAGCCCGACGACGGCCGCCGCTGGGAAACGCTGACCTTGGTCGCCAGACGTAGTGCGCAGTGGCTCCGCAAACGCGTCGGTGCGCAGGATCGTGCGCGCGGCGAAACGGACCGCGCGAGCCGCTAGCGATGGGCTGGGGCATCCCCCTTACCGAGATCGAGCGCCGCCAGTTCGAAGCGAAGCTCGCCGACCTGCGCATCGAGCACCGCGACCTCGACGCGGCGATCCTGCGCCTCGGCCTCGATCCGCTGCATGATCAGCTCGCGCTCAAACGCATGAAGAAGCGCAAGCTCCTCCTCAAGGACCAGATCGCGTGGCTCGAGCGCCAGCTCGATCCCGACATCCCGGCGTGAGCCGGGCGTTTCGGCCCGGCGCCGCGAGGCGGCGCGCCCCAAGGAGTGCAGCCAGATGCGGATGCAGCCGCTCAGCGGGCTCGACGCGTCGTTTCTCTACCTCGAGACGCCGGAGACGCCGATGCACGTCGGCTCGCTCCACCTGTACCGGCCACCGGAGAAGCCGGTGCGCGACTACTTCGCGGCCGCGCGCGGGCACGTCGCTTCGCGCCTGCATCTCGCGCCGATCTTCCACCGTCGCCTCGCGACGCTGCCGCTGCAGGTCGCGAGCCCGATGTGGATCGAGGCCGACGACATCGACCTCGACTGGCACATGCAGCGGGTGCGGCTGCCGCGGCCCGGCACGCAGGCGCAGCTCGAAGCGGCAGTGGCGAAGCTGCACGCCGAGCCGCTCGACCGGGCGCGGCCGCTGTGGCGGTTCTACGTCTTCGAGGGGCTCGCCTCGGGCGACATCGCCTGGTACTCGAAGGTGCACCATGCAGCGCTCGACGGCGCCGCGGGCGTCGCGCTCGCCGCGGCGCTCCTCGACCTCGAGCCGGACGCGAAGCGGCGCGCGACACCGAAGCGCGCGGGCCGTACCGCAGCGGCGCCGGGATTGCGCGACCTCTTCGGCGCAGCGTTCTCGAACACCGCCGCGCAGTACGTGAAGCTGGTACGCAGCCTCCCGGACGTGGGCCGGCTCCTCGCCGGGATCGCGAGCCCGGCGGCCGGGGCGGGGCTCCGCGGCGCCGCGAAGTCGATGCTCGCGTTCGGGCCGCGCACGCCCATCAACGTGCCGATCACGGCCGAGCGCGGCTTCGCCACGGTCTCCATCCCGCTCGACGAAGTGAAGCGCATCGCCGCGCTCCACGAGGCGAAGGTGAACGACGTCGTGCTCGCGCTCGCGAGCGGGGCGCTGCGGCGCTATCTCGCGCATCACGGCGGCGTGCCGAAGCGGCCGCTCATCGCCGCCGTGCCGGTGTCGCTGCGCGCGGCCGGCAACACCGAGTACACGACGCAGGCGACGATGACGCTCGCGAGCCTCGCGACGCACATCGCCGATCCAGCGGCCCGGCTGGCGGCGATCCGCAGCTCCGCAGGTGCCGCGAAAGCGGTCACGGCCGGCATGCGCTCGGTGATCCCCACCGACTTCCCCTCGCTCTTCGCGCCATGGCTGCTCGCGGGCGCGGCACGGCTCTACGGCGGGGTGCAGCGCGTCGAGAGCTTTCCGCCGCTCGCGAACGTCGTCATCTCCAACGTCCCCGGTCCGCAGCAGCCGCTGTACCTCGCCGGCGCGCGCATGCTCACCTACTGGCCGGCGTCGATCGTCGAGCACGGTCTCGGGCTCAACATCACGGTGCAGAGCTACTGCGGCTCGCTCGACTTCGGCATCGTCGCCGCGAAGAAGGCCGTGCCCGACGTCGGCCGCATCGCCGCAGGCCTGCGCGACGCGCACGAGGAACTGCTCAAGCTGCACGGACAGGCGGGAACGCGCGGTGCTGCGCGTAAGCGCACGAGCGCAGGCCGCGTGCCTGCCCCGCCATCGCCGCGCCGCGCCGCGCGCCGAAGTGCGCGCGCCGCCAGCTGAAGGAAACCCCGGCCGCGCCCCGGCGACGTCCGCTCCGGCTCATGCCTCTCGCTCACGCCAACGGCATCCACCTCGCCTACGAGCTCGACGGCGATCCCGGCGGCACGCCGATGGTCCTCGTCATGGGCCTGGGCATGCCCCTCGTCTTCTGGCCCGACGCCCTCGTCGATGCGCTCGCCGAGCGCGGCTTCCGCTTGTTGCGTGTCGACAACCGCGACTGCGGCCACTCGTCGCGCATCACCGGGCGCGGACCCGTCAACCTGCCCGCAGCCATCGCGCGCGGCCTGCTCGGGCTGCCGGTGCAGGCACCGTACCGACTCGCGGACATGGCGGACGACACCGCGGGACTGCTCGACGCGCTCGGCATCGCGCGCGCCCATCTCGTCGGCGTGTCGATGGGCGGCATGATCGCGCAGACGGTCGCGGCGCGGCATCCGGCGCGCGTCGCGAGCCTGGTGTCGATCATGTCGTCGAGCGGCAATCGCCGCGTCGCGCTCGCGCGGCCGCGCGCCTTGCGGGCGCTGCTGTCGCGGCCGCGGGACACGAGCGACGCCGATGCGGTCATCGCCCACATGATGGGCGTCTTCGGCATCATCGGCAGTCCACGCTACCCGATCGACCCGGCGCTCCTGCGCCGCAGTTGCGAGCGCGTGATCGCGCGTGGCTACTATCCGGCAGGCACCGCGCGGCAGCTGCTTGCGATCGTCGCTTCGGGTGACCGGCGCCGGGAACTTGCGCGCATCACCGCGCCGACGCTCGTCATCCACGGCCGCGACGACCCGCTGGTGCGCGTCGCCGCCGGCGAGGACACGGCGCGCAACATCCGCGGCGCGAAGCTGCTCGTGATCGACGGCATGGGGCACGACCTGCCGCCGGCCGTGACGCCGCAGATCGTGGACGCGATCACGCGGCACTGTCAGGAAGCGGAGTCCGCCGAGCGAACGCCCAAGGCAGCTTGAGTCGTAGCCTCGCGCAAGGGCACATCGCGAGGCGCGTGCCTCACGTTTCGATCTCCCTTTCGCGCGAAGACGCCGGCGGCGGGCCGCGTGGCGCCGCTTGGCTCCCTCAACCCGACGCGGCCTCGCGCATCGCAGCGAGCAGCGTTTCCGGGAGCTGCGCGCCCGACACCGCGACGCGACCGTCGAAGACGAAGAACGGCACGCCCTGCACCCCCAGCTCGCGGGCGCGCGCCTGTTCGACGCGGACGTGCTCGCGCGCGGCCGCGTTCGCGAGCACGGCTTCGACCTCGCTCTCCGCGAGACCTGCGCTGCACGCTGTCGCGGCGATTCGTACCGGATCGCCGAGGTCCACGCCGTCGACGAAGAAGGCGCGAAACAGCGCCTCGACCAGCGCGTCCTGGAGATCGCGATTGCCCGCGTGGGCGATGAGCGCGTGCATTGCGGTCGTGTTCGGCTGGCGCTCGATGCGGTCGAAGTGGAAGTCGAGGCCAGCGCTGCGACCGGCTTCGGTGACGTGCGCGATCACGCGGTCCACCTCGTCGCCGAACTTGCGCCGGTAGAACGCCTGGCGCTCGACCCCGGACTCGGGGACGCCCGGATTCAGCTCGAACGGATGCCAGGCGACCTGCGCCCGGAACGCCGGGGCCTCGGCGCGACGCAGCGCGAGCGCACGTTCGAGCCGCCGCTTGCCGATGTAGCACCAGGGACAGACGACGTCGGAAACGACGTCGATCGGCAGCGATGGGTGCTGCGTGTTCATCGGCGGTTCCACTGCTCGGCGAGCGGCGGTTCGTCCGCACGCCTGCCGGATGGCGCCTCGACGCCGAGCCTGTCGGCGCGCTCGGCCGCGCGTGCCGTGACCTCGAACGGGTTGTCGCGGTAGGGATGCCCCCCAAGGGCGAGCGTACCCAGGCTCGCGGCGAAGTACGCCGGCAGGAAGAACGGTCCCCAGCGCTCGTACTGCGCGACGTGCTCGTGCTCGTGGTCGCGGTAGCGCGCCAGGCAGCGGGCATCGCAGCCGAGCACCGCGTGGCCGAGCGTCACCGCGGCGGCACCGTGCGGCGCGAGCAGGCGGCCGAGCAATGCCGGCAGCATGCCGCCGTGGGCCTCGAGCACCCCGCGCTCGACGCGTGCGCGGCCGCCGGTGCAGCACGCCAGCGCCACGAGCGCGAGCCCGAGCACCGTGTTCGGCGCGGCCCAGGCATAGGCGATCAGGCTCCGTGGACGCGGGAGCGGCATGGGCGGGGCTCTCTCCTCGAGTGTCGCGAGTGCCCGCGGGCAGCGGCGCGGACGAACGGGCGCGGGGATGCGACTTGAGGAGTGTTTCACATCCGTCGCGGCTTCGGGGAAGGCCAGCCCGTGTGCCGTGCGGATGGGAAGCGATCCCAGAGCACGAGCACGCGAGCGCGAGGCGCCATCGTGCCCCCACGTACCCAGCCGGCGGCCGGCGCCTGCTCCGCTCTTCGCGGACGTCTGCCGGGAGAGAACACCGCCGCCGCCAGCGCTTTTCCCGAATCGGGGTGTGCGAGGGCGCAGACCTCCTGGCAAGCGAAAAGATGGAGAGAAAGCGCGCCTCGCGGCGTGTTCCTGAGCACGAGGGGGCTTGCCCCCTCGCAGCGTGGACAACTAGCTCGACGCCTGGCTCAGCCCGTCGAGGAAACGCTGAACCTCGACCGCGAGCGGCACTTCCTTTCCGGTGTAGCCGTGGTCGGTGTTGGCGATCTTCACCTGCCGCGACCGCGGGATGCCGCGCAGCACCGCGGCGCGGTAGGACGCGCCCTTGACGACGTCGGCGACGTCGTTGTCGGCGTAGACGTCGAGCGTCGGGACGCGCACCCGACCGGTGGCGGCGAACTCGCCGTTGGAGATCGAGATCGCCACCCACGCGACGATCGGCGCCTCGGCGAAATGCGCGAGGTAGAACTCCGACATCCTCGCGCCCATGCCGTACGCGACGATCGCAACCTTCGGGTGGCCCTTCGCCTGCAGGAACTTCGCCGCGGCGCCGATGCGCTCGCCTCCGTCCTCGAAGAGCAGCGGGTAGTTGCGCTTGTCGTCGTCCGTCGTTCCTGCGCGGCCGGAGAGGTCGGTGCCGAGAATCGGCATCTGGATGGAGAGCGTCGTATAGCCGCGCTCGGCGAGATCCGTGCGCAGCAGGCCGATGATGCCGGCGTCGGGGTTCATGCCGCTGCCATGGCAGAGGATCACGGCGCCCACGGGACGGCGCGCCGGGGTGTAGAGCGCGAGAAACCTCTCCCGCCCGATCGTGCGCACCGTGCGCGGCGTTTCCAGGTACACCGCCTCCCCGACGGTGAGCTTCGGCACGATCTCGGTGGCCCACTTGCGCTCGCGCGCCGTGTCGGTGGTGACGAGCCCCGTCTCCGCGCAGCCCGCGAGGAGGAGCGATGCGCCCGCGAGGAGGAGCGTGCGGCGGCGTGCGTCGATTCGCGGCGCGTCCTTCGGCAGCAGGCTTCGCAGCGTGGCGTGGGTCATGTCGTGCGCCGGAGAGCGCGCTCCGGCCGGCCTGTTAGCATGGCCGACGAGTGTACGCCGAGCCCCGGGGCCGGCTGTCCGCCGAAGGGCAGGAGCATGACGAACGCCTACGACTTTTTCACACGCGACGCGATGTCGCGCCCCGGCCGGCCGTTCCTGGAGACCCCCGACGGCCGCGTCTACACCTATGGCGACCTCGAGACGGAAACGGCGCGCGCCGCGGGGGCACTCGTCGCCCTCGGGCTCGCACCCGGAGACCGCGTCGCGGTGCAGGTGGAGAAGACGCCCGAGGCGCTCTTCCTCTATCTCGGCTGCCTGCGTGCCGGGCTGTGCTACCTGCCGCTCAACACCGCCTACCGCGCCGGCGAGCTCGGCTACTTCCTCGCCGACGCGGAGCCGCGCGCGGTGGTGTGCGCGCCCGATCGGCTCGAGACGTTCCGCGAGCTCGCCGCCGCGCTCGCGCACTGCCCGGCGCTCCTCACGCTCGACGAGTGCGGCGGCGGCACGTGGCGGGAGGCGCTGGACGCGGCGACGCCGCTCCATGGCTGCGCGCCCGCCGGTCCCGACATGCTCGCCGTCATCATCTACACCTCCGGCACCACCGGCCGGTCGAAGGGCGCGATGGTGACGCACGGCAACCTGACCTCCAACGCCGCGGTGCTCGCGGACGCGTGGCGGTTCGGGCCCGGCGACGTGCTGCTCCACATGCTCCCGTTCTTCCACGTGCACGGGCTCTTCGTCGCGTTGCACCCCATCCTGCTTGCCGGCGCCCGCGTCCTGTTCCACCCGCGTTTCGATGCCCGCGTTGCGCTGAACGAGTTGCCGCGGGCGACGGTGATGATGGGCGTGCCGACGTTCTACGTGCGCCTGCTCGCCGAGCCTGAGCTGTCACCGGCGGCCACCGCACGCATGCGCCTCTTCGTCTCCGGCTCCGCGCCGCTCCTGCCCGACACTTTCGCGCAGTTTCGTGCGCGCACCGGGCACACCATCCTCGAGCGCTACGGCATGTCGGAGGCCGGCATGATCACGTCCAACCCCTACGACGGCGAGCGCCGCGCGGGCACCGTGGGATTCCCGCTACCGGGAGTCTCGCTGCGGGTGCGCGAGGGCGAGCGCGACTGCGCGCCCGGCGAGCCGGGTGTCATCGAGATCCGCGGGCCCAACGTGTTCGCCGGCTACTGGCGCCTGCCGGAGAAGACGCGCGAGGACTTCACCGCCGACGGCTGGTTCCGCACCGGCGACGTCGGCGAATGGTCCGACGACGGTTACCTCGCGATCGTCGGCCGCGCAAAGGACCTGATCATCAGCGGCGGCTTCAACGTCTACCCGAAGGAGATCGAGCTCGTGATCGACGCGATGCCCGGCGTGCTCGAATCGGCGGTGGTCGGCATCGCGCACGCGGACTTCGGTGAAGCGGTGACGGCGTTCGTCGTGCCGCGTCCCGGCGCCACGCTGAGCGAGGCGGGGGTGATCGCGCACGTGAAGGACCAGCTCGCCGCCTTCAAGGTGCCGAAGCGTGTCGTTCTCGTCGCCGATTTGCCGCGCAACGCCATGGGCAAGGTGCAGAAGAACGCGCTGCGCGATTCGCTGCGACCTTGACCCGTTGGGCGAGCCGGACGGCGTCGGACGCACGGTTCGACGCGCGCCGGCCAGCGGCCTTGCGCCGCTGACTCACTGCACCTGGATGCGGTACAGGTAGTCTACGAGCGAGATGATCCGTACCCGTACGTAGGTCTCGGGATTGAAGACCCCGGTCGTCTCGTAGGTGACCCCCTTCGCGTAGTAGTCGTCGCCCCAAACGGGCATGTCTCTCGAACCGTGCGCTGCGACCTGGCGGCGACCATCGATGACCTCGTACACCGACTGATACGGAAAGACACCGCCGTTGCGCTTCGCGAGAAGCCTAAGATCCGTCGGCTTCTGCTTCAGGAACCCCTCATAGTAGCCCGCGCCGTTGCCCGCGGTGCCGTGGCACACAGCGCAGTTCGCCATGTACTCGCGCTTGCCGAAATCCACGTCGGCTTGCGCAAGCGCAGTACCTGTGTTCGCGAGCGACACCGCCAGCAGAGCGCCCGCTCCCTGCAGACTGCCTCTTGTCATATGGACCCCCGACCCTCGTTGCGAGCATCATTGAGCTTCACGTGCACCCGAAGAGTTCATGGGAGCACTCCTTCATCTTCTTCGTCCGCGGGAGGCCTGCGCCTTGATCTCGATCAGCCGCCGCACTCGCTTGGCCGGAAGGTTCAGGCACAAAGGGTGCGCGTACCCTGTCAAGTGGCCGATAGCCGATCGGCGGGACGCTATCGACACGCTACGACCTTGTCGTCGGTCAAGGCGGAACGCCGAAGAGCGCGCGATGTTCAGCTCGATGGCGCCGTACTGTCGCGCGCCGGCAAGACGGCGTTCATCGTGAAACGCACTCACGACAAAAGGACGCTTGGATGAAAACCATACCTGCCCTTGCGATCGCGGTTCTCGCCGCGACGCCTGCGCTTGCCCTGGCGCAGCAGAAGACCGATCCCGGCCAGCGCGAGTTCATGTCCAACTGCGCCGTCTGCCACGGCGTCACCGGCAAGGGCGACGGGCCGTACGCGGGCATCGAGATCCGCGTACCCGACATCACGACGCTCGCGAAACGCAACGGCGGCGTGTTCCCGTTCGCCGCGGTCTACCAGACGATCGACGGCACGCAAGTGCCGAAGGCGCACGGGACGCGCGACATGCCCATCTGGGGCCAGGACTACAAGGTCAAGGCTGCGGAATACTACCTGGACGTGCCCTACGACCCCGACGCTTTCGTCCGCGCACGCATCCTCGCCCTCACGGAATACATCTATCGACTGCAGGCGAAGTGAGGCCGCCGCCGCGGGCCGCGCACGCTTAGTGCCAGAGCTTCCAGACGAGGCCCGCGGCGAGCAAGAGCAGGAAGACGGCGAAGGCCCGTTTCAAGCGGCGCATGGGCATGGCGGAGGCGATGCGCGCGCCGAGTGGCGCGAGCGCCATGCTCGCGATGGAGACGCCGATGAGCGCCGGGAGGTACACGTAGCCGAAGCTGCCGCGCGGCAGGCCGTGGTCGGCCAGCCCGGTGAGCACGTAGCCCACCGTGCCGGCGGCGGCGATCGGAAAGCCGATGGCCGCTGCGGTGCCGACGGCCTGGATCGCCCGGACGTTGCACATGAGAAGGAACGGCACCGTCAGCGCGGCGCCGCCGATGGCGGCAAGCGACGACAGCACGCCGATCGTGCCGCCCGCGACGAACATCCCCGCCGTCCCGGGGAGATGGCGCGTGGGCTTCGGCTTGCGGTCGAGGATCATGTTCACGGCGGTCGCGGACACCAGCAGCGCGAAGAACACCGCGAGGCCGCGCGTCGACACGAGTGCCGCGAGAAACGAGCCGGCGAGCCCGCCCGCGAGCACGCCGGGCGTGATGCGCAGCACCACGTCCCAGCGCACGTTGCCCCGGGCGTGATGCGCGCGCACGCTCGAAAGCGAAGTGAAGAGGATCGTCGCCATCGACGTGCCGACCGCGAGGTGCAGGACGTGCTCGCGGGCCATGCCCTGACGGTCGAGGATCTCGGCGAGCAGCGGCACGAGGATCACGCCGCCGCCGATGCCGAGCATCCCGGCGAGCACCCCGACGATCGCACCGACAACGAGGTAGGGCAGCCACTCCATGCGCGCTACGCCAGGGGTTGCCGGCGCGCCGCGAGCAGTCGGTCGGCGAGCTCGATGAAGCCGTCGCCGCGCTCGGCTTCGGTGACGTAGGCCGGGGGCGTATCGAGGCGATCGAGGCAGTCGCGCACGTTCGCGACACCTACCGACGTGCGGGTGAAGAAGCGGAACATCGGCGCGTCGTTCTGCGAGTCGCCGACGAAGAGCAGTTCGTCGCGCACCGCGTCGTGCTCCACGCCGAAACGCGCGCGCAGCGCGGCCGCGGTCGTGGTCAGCTTGTCGTGTTCGCCGAAACTGCCGTGCAGGTGGACGTTGCTGCGCGTGGTGCGGGCACCGGCAGCCTGCAGGATCGCGAGCGCTTTCTCGACCTCGGCGTCCGCGAGCCGCGGCACGTCTTCGTTCCAGTCGATGGCGATGTCGGTCTCGCGGTAGGGCTGGTCGGCCGCGGCGCGGGCGCCCGGAACCGCTGTGAGCACCTCTCGAAGCGCCGCCTGCAGTCGTGCGCGCTGCCCCGCACGTTCGGCGTCGGTGGCGGCGTAGTGCTTCGCAACGCGCCCGTTGCGGCATGCGAACCAGACGCCGCCGTTCTCCGCCACCACGGCATCGAGCGGCCAGGTGCGCGCGAGGTGGTCGCACCAGCCGGCCGAGCGACCGGTGACGACGAGCACCCAGAGCCCTGCAGCGTGCAGCCGCGCGAGCGCCGCGAACGCGCGGACGCCCAACCGACCGTGCGTGGTGATGGTCTCGTCGAGGTCGGCGAGCACGCCGCGCGCGCCGGCGAGCAGATGATGGGGAACGCGCGCGAGGGGCTGCATGCGCAGGCGGGCGCGTGTCAGGCGAGCGCGGCCGCGACGCGATCGACCAGCCGATCGACGAACGCGAGATCCTGGTACACGCCGAAGCCGACGCGGACGCGGTCGCCGCGACGATCGACGAGAATGCGGCGCGCGAGCAGTCGCCATTCGGTCTCGGCCGCGCGGATCGACTCGAAGGCGCAGAAGTTGCCGCGCGGCACGCCGAGCGGCGGCACGAGCGAGGTCACCGGCAGCTGCTCGATGCGTGCGGCATCGAGCCCCTCGAGGAACCGCTCCATGAGCGCGACGACATGCGCCCGGATGCCTGCGGCATCGATGCCGCGTTCGGCATAGAGGCGCATCACGGCGTTGAGCCGGTACAGGCCCGAGGCATCGAAGGTCGCGCCCCAGAAACGCTTCGCGTCCTCGCCGTACCCGACCTCGCCGACCGCGCCCGCCGACGGCGCGGCGAACCAGCCCGTAAAGACGGGCCGGAGCGCGTCGGCGCAAGGCGGCACCGCCATGAAGCACGCCCCTTCGCCTGCTTGCAGGTACTTGTAGCCTCCGCCGAGATAGAAGATCCGGGCGGCAAGCCCCGACAGGTCGACCGGTACGGCCCCGACGGCGTGGTAACCGTCCACCGCGACGAGCGTGTCGGCGGGGACGTCGGCGAGCGCCGCATCGAGATCGACGACGTGAAACCCCGAGTCGTAGAAGACGTGCGACAGGAACACGAAGTCGTGGCCGTCGCTGAGCGCCGCGCGAAACCGCGCGACGAACGTGTGGTAGGGCTGTGCGGGGACGCGGGAGACGACAACGCGCCCGGTTTCCTCGAGTCGCCGCGTCTGCCGGTCGAAGCTCGTGAACTCGTGTCCGCTGGTGAGGAGCCGCACCGGGCGCGACCAGTCGAGGCAGGAGTAGAGCCTCGCCACGAGCTCGTGCGTGTTGGGCGCGAACGCGATCCGCGCCGGGTCGGGCAGGCTCATCCATGCCGCGAGATGACGTTGCGCTTCCGGGACGACCTCGCCGAGGATCCGCTCCCACTTCTCGTTCGTGAGCCGCGACGAATCCTCCCAGTAGGCGAGTTGTGCCTCGCGCGTCACGTCCGGCCAGGGATGGTGGCTGTGCGCGGTGACGTGCAGGGAGTCGCCGCTGGCGGAGCGAAAGCGGGTATACGCGTCGGCGAGCATCGCGGGGGAAGGGGCGCGCAGGGTGCGGCCAGCATAGCGCAGCGGAGGGCTGCAACCGCAGTGCCGCGGCCCGTCGCAAGGCTTATCTCTCGAAACGCGCCTCGCCGGTCGGGACCGGGAGGGGCGGGCGCCGGGCGGCGCCTCGTGCTCGCCCCGCGAAAGCGACCGAGGGCGGCGGCGCGGCCGCCTCTCTTGCGCGCTGCGCTCTATTTCCTCCGCCGCAGCCGACGAATCGCAGCAATCTGGGCCATGGCGGCAGCCAGCTCGCCCTCCGCCTTGGCGATCTCCTCCTTGCCGCGGCGGGAGGCGATTGCGTCCTCCGCGTGCTTCTTCGCCTCGAGTGCCTTCGCCTCGTCGAGATCGTGCGCGCGGATCGCGGTGTCGGCGAGCACCGTGACCACCTTCGGCTGCACCTCGAGAAAGCCGCCCTGCACGAACACGAGCGTCTCCTCCGGGTTCCCCGGCTCCTTGATGCGCACCGCGCCGGGCTTGATCTGCGTGATCAGCGGCGTGTGCTGCGGGTAGATGCCGAGCTCGCCTTCGACGCCGGGGAGGGCGACGAACTCCGCCTCGCCGGCGAAGATCTGCTCCTCGGCGCTGACGACGTTGACCTGCAGCGTGTTCGCCATGCTCGTCTCCGGTTGCCGCGGTGCTGCGCGATTACTGCAGCGTCTTCGCCTTCTCGAACGCTTCCTCGATCGGGCCCACCATGTAGAAGGCCTGCTCGGGCAGCGTGTCGCACTCGCCGTTGACGATCATGTTGAAGCCCTTGATCGTCTCCTTCAGCGGCACGAACTTGCCCGGCGAGCCGGTGAACACTTCCGCGACGTGGAACGGCTGCGACAGGAACCGCTGGATCTTGCGCGCCCGCGACACGGCCAGCTTGTCCTCGGGCGAGAGCTCGTCCATGCCGAGAATGGCGATGATGTCGCGGAGCTCCTTGTAGCGCTGCAGCACCGACTGTACCTGCCGCGTGATGCCGTAGTGCTCCTCGCCGATGACGTGCGGATCGACCTGGCGCGAGGTCGAGTCGAGCGGGTCCACGGCCGGATAGATGCCGAGCGACGCGATGTCGCGTGAAAGCACCACGGTCGCATCGAGGTGACCGAACGTGGTCGCGGGCGACGGGTCGGTCAGGTCGTCCGCCGGCACATACACCGCCTGGATCGAGGTGATCGAGCCGACCTTGGTCGACGTGATGCGCTCCTGGAGCCTGCCCATCTCCTCCGCGAGGGTCGGCTGGTAGCCCACGGCGGAAGGCATCCGGCCGAGCAGCGCCGACACTTCGGTCCCGGCGAGCGTGAAGCGGTAGATGTTGTCGATGAAGAGCAGGATGTCGCGGCCCTCGTCGCGGAAGCGCTCGGCCATGGCGAGGCCGGTGAGCGCGACGCGCAGGCGGTTGCCCGGCGGCTCGTTCATCTGGCCGAACACCATCGCCACCTTGTCGAGAACGTTCGACTCCTTCATCTCGTGATAGAAGTCGTTGCCTTCGCGCGTGCGCTCGCCCACGCCGGCGAACACGGACAAGCCCGAGTGCTGCTTGGCGATGTTGTTGATCAGCTCCATCATGTTGACGGTCTTGCCGACACCGGCGCCGCCGAACAGACCGATCTTGCCGCCCTTGGCGAACGGGCAGATGAGGTCGATCACCTTGATGCCGGTCTCGAGCAGCTCGACCGACGGCGAGAGCTCGTCGAACTTCGGCGCCGACTGGTGGATCGAGCGGCGCTCCTCGGTGCCGATCGGGCCGGCCTCGTCGATCGGGCGGCCCAGCACGTCCATGATGCGGCCGAGCGTCGCGGTGCCGACGGGCACCGAGATCGGCGCGCCGGAGTTGAGCACTTTCATGCCGCGCACCAGCCCGTCGGAGGCTCCGAGCGCAATGCAGCGCACCACGCCGTCGCCGAGCTGCTGCTCGACTTCGAGCGTGAGTCCTTCCTCGACGCGCTTGTTACCGCCGCTTTCTACGCGCAGCGCATCGTAGATCTTCGGCATGTGGTCGCGCGGGAACTCCACGTCGATCACCGCGCCGATGCACTGAACGATGCTGCCGTGTGCTTGTGCCTGTGTCATTCGTCCGTCCTCGAACTCGAAACGTGTGCCGGGCGAATCGCAGCGATCCCCCGAACGACCTGCCCTAGACCGCCGCGGCGCCGCCGACGATCTCCGCGATCTCCTGCGTGATCGCCGCCTGGCGGGCCTTGTTGTAGATGAGCGTCAGCTCGTCGATGATGGTCGCCGCGTTGTCCGAGGCCGCCTTCATGGCCACCATCCGGGCTGACTGCTCGGACGCGAGGCTCTCGACCACCATCTGGTACACCAGGGCCTCGATGTAGCGCGTCATCAGCGCGTCGAGCACCGTCTTCGCGTCCGGCTCGTAGATGTAGTCCCAGGCGCCTTCCCTGGCCTCGCTCTCGACCGTCTGGCCGGAGGCGTCGATGTAGGATTGCGGAATCGGGATCAGCGTCGAGTGGATGGGCTCCTGCTTCATCGTGTTCACGAAGCGCGTGGCGAATATGTGGATCTCGTCGATCTCGCCGGCCGTGTACGCGTCGAGGAGCACCTTGACCGGCCCGATGAGCCGCTCGAGCGAGGGCCGGTCGCCGACGTTGACCACGTGCGAAACGACGTTCGAGCCCATCCGCTGCAGAAAGCTGAAGCCCTTGTTGCCGACCACGGCGTAGCGTGCCTCGATGCCCTTGGCTTCCCACTCCTTCGCCTGCTGCACGACGAGCCGCAGGATGTTGGTGTTGAGGCCGCCGCAGAGTCCCTTGTCGGTGGTGACCACGATCGCGCCCGCGCGCTTCACGTTGTCCCGCTTGACGAGGAACGGGTGGCGGTACTCGACGTTGGCGCGCGCCACGTGCATGGCGATGTGCAGCGCGCGCGCCACGTAGGGACGCGTCGCACGCATGCGGTCCTGGGCCTTCTTCATCTTCGAGGCCGCGACCATCTCCATCGCCTTGGTGATCTTGCGCGTGCTCTGCACGCTCTTGATCTTGGTGCGGATCTCTTTGCTGCCTGCCATCGCTGTTCAGGGCCTTCCGCCGGTTGTCCGCCCCGGTCCGGCCGAGGCGGCGGTGCTGCGGGCCGCGATCCCTAATACGCGCCCGTCTTGCGGAAATCCTCGATCGCCGCGGCGAGAGCCTTCTCGTCGGCGGCGGTGAGGTCGTTGGTCTGCTCGATCTTCTCGACGATCGCCTTGTACTTGGCGCGCATGAACTGGCGGAGCGCCCCCTCGAACGCGAGCGCCTTCTTCACGTCGACGTCGTCGAGGTAGCCGCGGTTCACCGCAAAGAGCGTGAGCGCCTGGTCAGCGACTGACAAGGGTGCGTACTGCGGCTGCTTCATCAGCTCCGTCACCATGCGGCCGCGCTCGAGCTGCTTGCGGGTCGCCTCGTCGAGATCGGAGGCGAACTGCGAGAACGCCGCCAGCTCGCGGTACTGGGCAAGCGCGAGACGCACGCCGCCGCCGAGCTTCTTGATGACCTTCGTCTGGGCCGCACCGCCCACGCGCGACACCGAGATGCCGGCGTTGATGGCCGGGCGGATGCCGGCGTTGAAGAGGTCGGTCTCGAGGAAGATCTGGCCGTCGGTGATCGAAATGACGTTGGTCGGCACGAAGGCGGAGACGTCGCCGGCCTGCGTCTCGATGATGGGGAGCGCGGTGAGCGAGCCGGTCCTGCCCTTGACTTCCCCGTTCGTGAAGCGCGACACGTACTCCTCGTTCACGCGCGAGGCGCGCTCGAGCAAGCGCGAGTGCAGGTAGAAGATGTCGCCGGGATACGCCTCCCGGCCGGGCGGGCGACGCAGCAGGAGCGACACCTGCCGGTAGGCCCACGCCTGCTTGGTCAGGTCGTCGTAGATGATGAG
>Ga0209254_10001939_pt1 | contig 18701 bp, 19 predicted proteins | sample FrelakmetDIP11DI_FD_187148 | JGI IMG/M metagenome (GOLD analysis project Ga0209254, IMG submission 187148) | Freshwater lake sediment microbial communities from the University of Notre Dame, USA, for methane emissions studies - DIP11 DI (SPAdes)... | ecosystem: Environmental > Aquatic >...
CAGCATCTATCCCCATACCATCGCCATTGTTGTTGCATACCAGTGTTTCGCCTGAGCCTGTGCAGATATTAGGGCCCATGATTGTAAATCCGTTTAGGTCGATTGTCACGTTATCAGCTGTCACCAGGATTGCAGTCGTATCTGCATTAGTAATTACAATATTCGATTGTAACTGGTAACTTCCCGACTTGGTGATTTTCACCGGGGGTCTCCCACCAGAGATCGAGGTCACCTTAGCGAAAGCAATTCCGGTGTAGCACACAATAGAAACTACCAATACTGCAGATGTAATCCACTTCTTCATTGTTGCCTCCTTCTAAACCCTTTGGTTTATACAAAGTGAGACAAGCTGCGATGACACTTGTCTGCTTATCTTACCGATGCTACCTTATGTTCTTTATCATTATATCAGTATAGATAAAAATGTCATTGCAATATACTGAACATTTTTGTTTGCAGGTGGAATCGAAAAGCAAAGAAATAGAACTAAGAGTGGTTACTCAATACATCTGTCTTTACAAAAGAAATCGGCGCGGAGGGCTGTGCCGACACTATTTTATAAACCTCGGCTTAATCTCCCGGATGAAAAATGTAATTGCCTCGATGACAGGTCTGGACTTTGGTTCCCGTACCAGCGAAAGAGGGATCTGGGCGCTCCACCGTGCTATACCGGATAACCCAAAAAGCACTTGCTCAGGCTCTAAATGAATGCTGCCGATTTCAAAATACTGCGGAAGGAAGAAACCTGAAACCAGCATGGTCGTCATCATCGCAAGTCCTGAAAATGCGCCGGATACCCCGGAGTAAACCTGCCTTCTATCATGCGGTGCTATTGAAAGAACAAAGTTCGTCGCGACCAAACCGGCTCCGGCCCACATAATCCCTGATGTGACCGCCTCCAGGTACAAAACGTGATAGTTCTGAGGAGTCACAAAAAGCCATACCAGAGGGTTGAAACCTCCGAGCATTATGATGAGGCGCATTGCAGTTCTGTTGCCATACGCATCGATAAGCCTTCCCCAAAGACGCAATACCAGTATTGCTGCTGAAATGTTTATACCGCTGTAAATCTGGACCTCAAAAAGCGACATGTGAAGTTTCTGCAACATAAAGGGCTGCCAGAAAGGAGCGCCTATTCCAACTGCGAGCATCCACCAGCAGTTGAAGAGGAGAAACTTTCTAAAGTTGCCGTCCCTTAGCGGAATGAGGAACATCCGTGCCGCGTCTTCCTCCTCGATTTTCTTTTCCTTCTCCGGCAGTCGTGACAGGACACATAGCCCGGAGAAAGCGGCAACAACCGCTACAAAAAATATAATCGCAAAACCGAGAGGTAGATTTTCTGGCTTAAAAAAGGCAGATGCCTGTGCATGCATGTTCTGCCTGCCTGCCGAACTGAAGTAATCAATGAAGAGGCTGCATCCGACTCCCACTCCGACAGCGGTGAGCATCACATACTGCGAGAGTGTCGAAAAAAAGCGTCCCCTGACCCTTGGCGGTACAATTCCCGTTATCCATCCAATCCATGCATTGCTTGAGATGGCCAGCAGGGAAACACTGAGAAAGAAAAGGAGGAGTAGGGCGTGGATCGCATTTTCGTCGGAAAAAACAAAGGGAAGGATTCCGAAACAAAGTACGATAACGCAACCGATGAACTGGAGGGTAAGCACGACACCTTTTCTTTTTGTGCGCTTCTTCGTCACGAAGGCACCGAGGGGCTGAAAGATCTGGGAAATCTGTCCTATTGCGGAGAGGATAGCGAAGTGTAGAGGCGTGGCATTCAGCATAATTGCAAACTTCGTCAGGAATGCCGACCCTGATCCGGCGAGTGTACTAAAAATCTGGACAAAAATTCCGGATAGTACAGATATCCGAAAGATCTTCCTAATATCCCTGTGTTTTCTTTGCCTTGTCATTACGTATGTCTTTCCCGAGCTGAAACCCTGATCGTACTTCTTATTATAGAATTATTTATTGTCAGTAAAAGTCATTCTTTGCAATAGATCTGAAGGGATTTGCTTAATGAAGAACCCTGGATACTATAAAGCTGAGAAAGAAACAGATGACTATACAAAACTCTCTCCATTTCCCCACTGTTGCAAATTGAGGAAATGGAGAGAAACCGCCAGATCATCATTATGCTTACTATTGATTGAAAAGATGCTCGTTTTGAATACGATTAAAACTATGTTGGGAACTGACTATTTTTGAGAGATGCTGCTATCTTCAGACTATAGCAGCATGAAAGGACGACTTATTTACGTGTACTGTATTGCAACCTCATACGCAATATCCGAGTGGCTGGTGGCAGAATCTGTGCCTTTGCAGATAAGTGTTCCTTTTACTTCCGCTCTGTGGTTTTTGATCATCGTGGTTACAACCTGGGTGAGATCAAACCCGCCGTCAACACAGTCTTTTCTTAGGCAATTCACTACGAAAAAAGCATAACTGCTGGGAGTGAAATGAATGGTCCGGAGTATCGGTCTTGTCCCCTTCTGGTTATAGGTCATATTCATGTCGATGTTTGTAACCTCAGGATAGTGTGTCGCTATAAAGCCTGCGTCAGATTTCAGCTGCATTAACTCCTGCTTCCGCTCCATCATCGCTGCATGCTTGTTGTTATTCATGTTCCTCCCATTCTTATCAAAGAGAAAGGCTCCCCCCGGAGGAGGGAGCCTTTTCCAATTAATTACAGTTTGACTACGTTGATTGCTTTGGGACCCTTCGGGCCCTGTTCGGTATCAAAGCTGACGTTGTCACCTTCGGCAAGGCTCTTAAAGCCGCTGCCCTGGATGGACGTATGGTGTACAAAAACATCAGTATTGTCTTCTGCAGTAATAAAGCCAAAACCTTTGCTATCGTTGAACCACTTCACTGTTCCTTGTGTCATTTTGTTTACCTCCTCATCTCTAAAATTAAAATTTCAGAAGAACTCAAAAAAAAAGGTCACAAAGCTAAAAGTCTTTGTGGCCCTCTGTGAACGCAAAAACCTCTAAAATCTTATAAATATAATATCACGCTCCATGCAATAAGTCAATATAATAAATCATGACAGAGTGCGCACAAAAAAACGCTTATTGATTATCAGCCGCTTTTATCTTTTCACCCCACATACGGGCTTTGTCAAGGATTTCGTCTTCGTCTGCAGTCATAAGCCTGCCGCTGTTCACCAGGACTTTGCCGTTCACCATGACCATATCTACATCTGATGCCATCGCAGCGTAAACGATATGGGAATAGACATCGTAGAGGGGAGTCAGGTGGGGTTTATTAATATTGATGGAAATCATATCTGCTGCCTTTCCCTTTTCGAGACTCCCTGTTTTGTTCCCGAGGCCAAGGACCTCAGCTCCCCATCGCGTTGCCATGAGGAGTATCGTCTTTGCGTCGAGAACAGTCGGATTCTGTGAAAGTGCTTTGTGGACTTTTGCGGTGGTAGACATTTCACTCAGGATGTTCAGGTCATTATTGCTCGCAGCGCCATCGGTGCCGAATGATACCTTGACTCCTTTATTTATCATGGTTGCAACAGGGGCAAATCCAGAGGCGAGTTTCAGGTTGCTCTCCATGCAGTGAGAGACGCCGACTTTTCTTTTTGCGAGCAGCTCAATTTCATTGTCTTCCATCCATATGCAATGAGCGGCCAGGACAGTCTCGTCAAGAAACCCAATTGATTCAAGGTATTCAGCGGGCCTTTTCCCATACCTGGCCATCACCTCCCTCACCTCCCATTCTGTCTCTGAAAGGTGAATATGGATCGGTATCTCATACTTTTCTGCTACAGCCTTTGCCCGCTTGAGTGTCTCCGGCCCGCAGGTATAAAGCGCATGGGGTGCGATGCAGGGAACAATCAGCTCATCTCCCTTCCATTTCACGATCAACGATAAGGCATTCGCGATATACTCGTCCGGGCCTGACCCGGATTTTGAAGGGAAATCGAGTATCCCCGAACCGAGCACCGCCCGCATCCCCATTCTTTTAGTGACTTCGCCGGCCTCGTCTTCGAAAAAGTACATATCGTTGTATACGGTAATGCCGCCTTTCAGCATCTCAAGACAGGCAAGCCCGATTGCGTCGGATATGAACTCAGGGCCCAGCCACCTGTTCTCTGCAGGCCAGATATGTTTATTCAACCACTCATTCAGCGGAAGGTCATCGGCAATACCCCGGAAGTAGACCATTGCGGCGTGCGTGTGGGTATTGATCAAGCCGGGCAGCAGAATACTGTCAGTTTTTTGAATATGCTGTTCGGTACGATACTTTTGCAGGATATCTGCTGATTCGCCTATATCGGCTATCTTCGTATCCTGAATAACAACAGCGCCATTCCTGACTAGGGCGAGCGATTCGTCCATGGGGAGGACGTAGTCAGCGCTTATAATGCAGTCGGCATTCAGCATTACGCCGTTTCGATAAGCTTTTCCGCTATCTGGACGGCATTGAGGGCAGCGCCCTTTCGGAGGTTGTCGGCAACGATCCACAGGTTGATCCCGTTTTCGATCGATTCATCTTCGCGAATTCGTCCGACATACGTTTCATCCTTTCCTGCCACATTCAGCGGAATCGGATAAATGTTCTTCTCAGGCGCGTCGTAGACAATGATGCCAGGCGCCTTCGAGAGGATAGCCCTGACTTCATTCGGGCTCAGTTTCTTTTCCGTCTCTATATTCAGGCTCTCGGAATGACTTCTGAAGACCGGCACGCGGACGGTTGTAGCCGTCAGTCGTATCGAGTTGTCGCCCATGATCTTTCTCGTTTCGTTGACCATCTTCATCTCTTCTTTTGTGTAACCGTTTTCGAGAAATTTATCGATATGGGGAAGAACGTTAAACGCTATCTGATAGGGATAGACATTGCACTGAATTTCCTTGAAATTCAGCAGATCGGCCGTCTGCTGCATGAGTTCATTGATCGCCTTTTGCCCTGTGCCGGAAACAGCCTGGAAGGTCGTGACCACTACCCTTTTTATCTTTGCTGCGTCATGTATCGGTTTCAGTACAACCACCATTTGTATCGTCGAGCAATTGGGGTTGGCGATGATGCCCTTGTGCTTTTTCAGGTCATGGGGATTCACCTCAGGGACAACGAGAGGAACTTCCGGATCCATCCTCCACTGGCTCGAATTGTCCACTACGACACAGCCTGATTTCGCCGCTACCGGAGCCCATATCTTGGACCTTTCAGCGCCTGCGGAAAAAAGGGCGATATCGATACCCTTGAATGAGGTATCCTTGATCGCCTCGACAGATATCTTTTTATCGTTAAATTCGAGGGTCTTCCCTTCTGATCTCTCGGAAGCAAAAAGCCGCAGGGTTTCAACAGGGAAATTCCTCTGGGCGAGGGTTTTGATCATCTCATTGCCGACAGCCCCTGTCGCACCCAGAACAGCGACGACATATCTCGTTTTCTTCTTAAGCATTGCTGTTCATCCTCCGTTCAGCGTAATGTATCCATTATTATAAGCATTGCCCCTGAAAAAACAATACGCGGTCGCTTGATCCGCGATTGATAATTCCCGGCGAAAATAATTACAATTACAGTGAGTTTCAGAGAGGGAGGATGAATGGGCTTTTTTGACCGTTTGAAGGAGGGTCTCACAAAAACAAGGAAGAGCTTCATCGAAAAAGTGGAGTCGGTATTTACCGGCAGAAAGATCGATGAAGAGACACTGCAGGAACTTGAGGAGATCTTGATCATGTCCGACGTGGGCACGAAGGCCTCGTCGGAGATCATGTCAGTCCTGCGGGAAAAAGCGAAGAGCGGTGAGGCGAACGACACCGTGTCCGTCAAGGAATTGCTGAAGCATGAGATGACTGCTGTCCTCGGCGAACCGCAGCCTCTTGTAGTTTTCGGCAGCAAACCCTTCGTCATCCTCGCCGTCGGAGTAAATGGCGTCGGGAAGACAACCACCATAGGAAAGCTTGCGAGCCGTTTCCGCTCTCAGGGGCTTTCAGTCCTTCTGGCTGCCGGGGATACGTTCAGGGCAGCGGCGATCGAACAGCTCGAAATCTGGTCCAAAAGGGCAGATACCCAGTTCGTGAAGCACCAGAAGAACTCTGATCCCGCTGCGGTGGCCTATGATGCAGTGGTAGCGGCACAGAGCAGGGGAATCGATGTTGTCATCGTCGATACCGCTGGAAGGCTTCATACCAAAAACAACCTCATGGAAGAACTCAAAAAGGTGAAGAGGTCGATCGACAAGGCCTTGCCGGGAGCGCCGCATGAGACACTCCTGGTCGTGGACGCCACAACAGGTCAGAATGCGCTCAGGCAGGCGGAATTATTCAATGAAGTGAGCGGCGTCACCGGCATCGCACTGACGAAACTCGACGGAACGGCAAAAGGCGGAATTATTTTCGCGATCAAAAAAGGACTCGGCATTCCCGTAAGGCTCATCGGGGTCGGGGAAGGGATCGACGATCTCAGGGATTTTGATCCAAAAGAGTTTGTAGAGGCGCTTTTTTCATAAAATCGATCCATATCGGCAGCGCAGCCCTCGCACCGGTTTCCGTCGGCCCGATCGGTCTATGGTCGTCCCTGCCGACCCATACCCCGACCACAAGCCTGTCGTCGAACCCTATGAACCATGCATCGGTATAATCGTTTGTCGTGCCGGTCTTGCCGTACAAAGGCCTCTGGAGTTCTTTCGCCTTTGTTGCAGTGCCTTCGTCCACAACAGCCTTAAGGAGGATTTTCATTTCGTTGACGTCCTCCTCAGATAAGAGTTCTTCGAGGACCGGTTCTGTTTCTTCGACGGAAATGCTTGCTCTATTGACTATCCGTTCATAGAAGAGCGGCTTTGGCCTGAACCCCGAAGCAAAGGCCGAATACGCGAACACCATATCCGACAGCGTCACGTCGGAAGCACCGAGAGCAAGAGGGAGATATGGCTGGAGGGTACTGCGTATCCCGAGCCGCTGCGCCATTTCGATGACATTTTCAATCCCCACATGGGCCGCGAGTCGTATCGTTGCGGCATTAAGTGATTTTGCGAGTGCAGTTCTCAGCGTGACGCTCCCATAATATTTGCCGTCATAATTACGGGGACTCCAGCGCTGTCCGGCCCTGGCGCCGGGAAACGATATCGGAGAATCGCTGATCCAGTCTTCGGCAGTAGTTCCCTCTTCGATCGCCGTCATGTAGACGAACGGCTTGAATGCGGAGCCGGGCTGCCGCAATGCCTGAGTCGCACGGTTGAACTGGTTTTTCCAGAAGTTGGAGCCACCGACCATTGCCTTTATATGGCCTGTTCTTGAATCAATGGCCAACAGCGCAGCCTGAACCCCCTGCCTGTCTCTCCTTTCTATCGAGGAGAGCCCGGCCTTTACCGCTTCCTCGGCTATCTGCTGCATCCTGAAATCAAGCGTTGAATAGATCTTATATCCCGATGTATAGAGTGCTTTGCCGTATTTTTCTTCGAGAGTCTGCCGCAGCATCTCGATGAAATACGGCGCATTATACTTTCTGAAAAAAGGCGTAGCCGGAAGAGGAGTTGTTTCAGCTGCGCGGTACTGATTCTCATCAATAAAATAATTTTCCCGCATCTGTTGAAGGACGATCGCCCTCCTCTCTTTTGCCTTGCCCGGATTTTTAAAGGGAGAATAGACTGACGGAGCCTTGGGCATAGAGGCAAGGAGCGCCGCTTCTGCAACAGTAAGGTCTTTGACCGATTTGCCAAAATAGGTCTGCGCTGCGGCCTCGATTCCGTACGCGCGGGTGCCGAAATACGCCTGATTGAGATACATCCCGAGTATCTCGTCCTTGGTATAGTGCTTCTCTATCATCAGAGAAAGCGCCGCTTCCTTGATCTTCCTTTTAATACTTTTGTCGGACTCCAGAAAAAGCATGCGCGCAAGCTGCTGGGTGATGGTGCTCCCTCCCTCGACAATACCTCCTGCCTTGATGTCATGCCACAGAGCGCGCAGTATGCCGATGAAATCAACTCCGGGGTGCCGGTAGAATCTTACGTCTTCAACAGAGATGAACGCTTTTTTCACATGGTCCGGAATCTGATAGCACGGGATGAACGTCCTGCGTTCGAGGTAAAGTTCGGTCAGTAGCTGCCCGTCGCTCGAATACACCATTGAAGATTCCATCGGCGTGTATTCTTCGAGGAGTTTTACGCTTGGCAGATCAGCCACCGTCCAGTAGAGAAACCCTCCGAGGATGCCGATCAGTACGGAGAAGATGATAAGAACGACAGTAATCTTGCTGATCTTTGCCATCAATTGCATTATACCCTATCCAGCTCTGTTGGTTGAACGATACTGTTCTGATTGAACATACCAGAAAAGCGCGGAGGTTCAATTAAGGGTGATTTTTATTGCAGAGGATAGCGCAGGGTTACTCCTTACCCACAATATAATAGACGAAGAGCATGCCGAAACCGGCAAGCCCTTCGTTATGTACCGGACGAAAAGTTGATAGGGAAAATGTGTCTAACGTGCACCAAGTGCTTTCGCAGCCTTGTTTACATCCTTGGGATTGACCCAGAGAATAGCAGCATAGCGGCCTGCGCCGGCCGATACAGCGTCAATGGCCGTAACGTTAATGTCCTTGGCCGCCAGTGTTTTGAGCAAACCGGCCACGGCACCCTTCCGGTCATTTCCCTGGGCCAGGAACCCGAACTTCTGAGGGCGGGTCTTGATTTTTGCTGCCTTGACAGCTTTCTTGAACACCGCGACATCCTCGGGCATAAAATCGAGTTGAGCCTTCCTGCCGCTTGGGAACCCAGAGAATGCCAACAGGTTCACCCCTGCCGCTGCCAACGCCGCCAACACACGTGCACCCTCACCCGGCTTGTTCGGAATATCCATTGCAAAATACGCCACCTTCCTGATAGTGTCCGCCATATTCCACACCTCCCATTTCATATTTTTTTAGGAATCGTCTGATTTTATTTTTTATCGCACTTTTACTGCTTCACCAATTCAACACGTCGGTTTTTGGCCTTCCCCTCTTCCTTATCGTTCGAAGATACAGGAGCAAGTGGCCCTACTCCATAGGCCTTCAATCGATTGGCCGCAATACCGTACTTATCAACCAACGCCTGCACTACAGCGTTAGCTCGGGTCTGAGAGAGTTTCATGTTTGAGTCCATTGCTCCGACATTGTCCGTATGGCCAACCACATTCACTTTCAGCACTGACTCCTTCTTCAGCAGCTTTGCGATCTCTGACAGGGCCGCCGCTGACTCCGGCTTGATAACGGATTGGCCCGTGTCAAAGTAAATACCGTACACAGCGACATGGCCGGTCTCCTTGAGATCATTCGAGAAAGCCTCGGCGTTTGCGACAATTTCCTGGGCCATCGCCTCCTTCTCGACAATGATGAGTTGAGGTTCCTGACTATTAACGGCGCGGACTTCTACCCAGATCTCTTTTCCATCCTTGACGAGCTTCAGGTATGAAGCGTCTTCGAAATCGCTCTTCAGGACAATCCCCCCGATCTTTTTAACGGCATTCTCGTAGTTACGGAGGATCTTGAGTTCGCTTAATTGGGGTGTGCCTTCCTCCGGATAGTAGTGGATATAGTAGTAGCGGCCTTCCACGTCAACCTTTTTCCCCTTTTCATCTATGAAGGTGTGGGCATCGAAATCAACAGCTTTGTAACTATAGATCCAGGTTCCCGGCATGCGGTTAAACAAGGGGTGGTCCTTGCCGCCTCTATCTTCCTCTGCAAGGGCGACCCCTGCGATCAATAGACATAGCCATACTATACCAAGCAACGTGCGGGCGATTCTTTTCATAATTACTCTCCTTCTTCTTGAATAGTGGTTCTGATAAGCCCCATACTTATTTTTTAGAGACTAAATAAAGCCTGTTGTAGTTGATGTCCACTATTGACATCTGAGGTCAGATAGTGTTTATTCGGTCAAATAATAGCGACTTCACTTTAGGTATATTAAATAAATGGCACAGTTTAGTTCTCACCTTCTTTTTCAGCAACGTTACCTGATCCCCAGCCTGACGCGGTAATGCTGGTACCCGAAGATCAATTCATTCTGCCTGATCTCATTCAGCTTCAGTCCCTCTGCCAGAGAATCGCCCTCTCTCAACATCTTGCCGTTCACCCGGACCATACGCGCGCCGGGGTCATCTGAGTAGAGAAACGCCGATATGGTAAACGCGGGCAGACTCTGTTGAAGGGCCAAGGGTAGTTCACTTATAGTATAAATCTTAGTGGTATCCGGGGCAGGCGTCTGAGATTCAGCCTTCTGCTCAGATGGAACAGGTGCGGCCTGAACCATATGCTGAGACTCATTCGCAGCAGCGGCGTGCGATTTTGTCAATTCACCTGACTGAGCCGATTTTTCTTTCGTTTTTTCCATTGACTGCGCTGCAGCCTGAAGCGTTTCATTCTTCCCAGCGCTCCTCAAAGGCTGCGCTGCTTTTGCAGTATCGGTATGTATTGATTCCGGCTCTTTTTCCTTTTCTGCAATGACCGCTTTCTGAGTATCTTTTTTTGGCTGATCGGGAGAAGGAGATGCCGGTGTATTCAACGCAACGCTCTTTTCACCGGATACGATACCGGCTTTTTCTGTTTTCTTCGACTGCCACGGATTACCCCAGTAAAGCAACAGGCCGATGCTCATTATTGCGGCAACCGACAGTACATATGCCCATGCGGGTATCCGCTTCTTTGGTTCATGCGTGATGTAATCATGAATTTCAAGCGGGTCCGGAACTGTTCTCTTCTGGCGTTCCTTTTCCGATTTCTTTAATGCATCAAGGATATACGACATCGTTATCTCCCTTCGCTCTTTTTCATTAATACCGGCCCGTTTTCGCCGGCAGCATTTCCTAAGTGGATGAACGTCTGTGGGCCGACAATTCCGTCAGGGATAAGCCCTTCCGTTATCTGGAATCGTTTCATTCTGTTGACGAGTTCGCCGTCATATGCCTGTCCTTTTACCGTATTCGGGTTTTTCCCCTCGAAGAGCGACAAGCGACGGTCGATCCATTCCACCTCAGGACCGCTATATCCGGGCTTCACTGCGTTTCTGTACCCTTTCGGATGCTTCCAGAGCAATGTGTAATCTCCGTACCACCGCTTCTTTATTTCATCCACACCGACCCTTCTTGTTTCATTTGCAATGATAACTGTTGCGGTCCTTTCATCGAAGGCTGTCAATGTTCCGTAGTAGTCCCTGCCTTTTTCATCAAAGAACCGTAACACTGCGGGCTTATTGAGGAGTGATAGTTCGTTCAGGCTTCCAGGGCCCTTGAGGCACCGCAACTCTCTTGCCAGGGCCTGTTGGCATGCGCTGCCAGCTTTTGCGGGTTGATAGGGAACACCCCATTGCCTGAAGAGAGCCTCAAATGCCCTATTTATGCTTTGGTCAACTGTCTGCCCTTCAGGCCATCGCAATGTGTCACGTTTTTCATTTCCGGATGCTTCTTCATTCGCTGCAACCGTAACGGAACCTCTTATCGGCGTCTTGTGATTATTAACGATTACCCACAAAGTTGCAATGAATCCGATCAACAGTATTCCCGTTAGTATCCACCGGAACCGCATCGCCGGCTGTTTCATCCATGATGCATGGTCCAACACCTCGCGCGCAGCGGTTGCCAGCGTCCGGTTATCAACCATAACATTTCCCTGAACATATGCTCCGAGCAGGGCGCGGTCGCAAATGACGTTTATCATCCGGGGTATCCCCTTGCTCAGACGGTAGAGTTTGTCGAACGTGGAATCGGGGAATACTTTTCTGGTTGCCCCTGCAACTGCCAGCCTGTGGTTAACATACGCGCCAACCTCTCCTTTTGACAACGGTCCGATATGATACCGCGCGGTAATGCGCTGTGAAAGCTGCAGCATATCGGGCCGCGACAGCATCGCTTTCAATTCGGGCTGACCGACCAGGACGATCTGTAGCAGTTTTCGATGGTTTGTCTCGAGATTGGTCAGCAACCGTATCTGCTCAAGCACATCAGGAGCGAGGTTCTGCGCTTCTTCTATGATGAGCACTGTCTTTCTCCCCCGTGCATGGGCATTGAGCAGATACTCATTGATACGGTCTACAAATACCTTTATGCTTTTATTGCCTTCAGGATAGGATATCCGGAGTTCGTCACAGACTGCAGCCAGCAGTTCCTCAGAGGTCATTTTCGGATTCAGGATGAACGCGATGTCGGTATTCTCCGGTATCTGTTCGAGGAGACACCGGCAGACGGTTGTTTTTCCTGTTCCCACCTCTCCGGTAAGGAGGACAAATCCGCCGTCGCTTTTGATGCCGTAAAGAAGATGTGCAAGGGCCTCACGGTGCTGTTCACTTAAGAACAGATACCGCGGGTCGGGAGTAATCGAAAAGGGTAATTCCCTGAAACCGAAATGTTCTTTATACATAAGCGTGTAGCTTCTCTCAATAGTAATATAGGAGTCGTCGAAATTACAATCGAAGGACTCGGATATCGTCGACCTGGGTTATCCGCAGTTGCGCCCTCTCATGCCCCCGTATTTTCAGCATCCTTCTGAGAAATCAGGGGAAGGAATATCTTGAAAGACGACCCGATGCCTGGTTCACTATAGACGGTAATAAACCCGTCATGCTGTTTCACGATCCCATAGACAATCGCAAGCCCAAGGCCGGTCCCTTTTCCGAGTTCCTTTGTGGTAAAGAACGGTTCGAATATCCTTTCCCGTATAGCGGCATCCATCCCCGTGCCGGTATCCTCACATAAAAGGACAACATAGGAGCCCTTGCGGCCAAAGCCATGGGCCTTTATGAATTGAGCATCCAGGTCCGCGATATCTGTTTTTATCAACAATCTTCCACCGCCGGGCATGGCGTCCCTCGCATTGGTCACAAGGTTCATCACCGCCTGTTCCAGGTGCGCGGGGTCGGCAAATACGTCCACGTTTTTGGCGCTCAGCTCCATCGAGAACTCCATCTCCCCGCCCAGGATACCGGCCAAAAGGTTTTCCATGTTCGTAAGGAGCTTATTCAGATTTGCCGGTTGCAGATTGGTGATGTGTCTTCCGCCGAAAGTAAGAAGATCACGGGTGAGCAATGCGGCCTTTTCCGCAGCGTTCAGTATCTGCATTACATAACCAGCCAGATGACTGCCTTTGGCGACTTCAGCCTTTAAAAGGTTCCCGTACCCGATGACCGCGGTCAAAAGGTTGTTGAAATCATGGGCGATGCCTCCTGCAAGCTGTCCTATCGCCTCCATCTTCTGTGCCTGGGAGAGCTGTTCTTCAAGTTTCTTATGTTCCGAAATATCCTCAATAACCGAAATGAAATACGCAGGTTGACCCGAGGAAGTCCGGACTAAAGAGACGGTAAGGTTAATCCAGACGAATGAGCCGTCTTTTCGAAGGTAACGCTTGTGCATGGCGTAACTCTGAATTTCATTTAACAGCATCATGCGGACATTTTCAAGATCGGCTTCAAGATCGTAGGGATAGGTAATTTCCTGAAATGTTTTTTCAAGCAATTCCTCTCGTGTATAACCGACGATATCGCAGAATTTTTGGTTGACCAGCAGAAACTGTCCGTCCGGACGTAGATGTGCAACACCGACAGCAGCCTGTTCGAATGTAGCGCGGAAGCGTTCTTCGCTCTTTCGCAAGGCTTCCTCAATCTTCCCGTTTCCGCTAATCGGCCCGGTCTCCTCCGGAGCGCATCGGGAAAACCTTTGACGCAACTCCTGCAATTCACTGATGAGTTGTTTCTTTGTCTTATAATCGTCTTTCATTCTTCGTGTTCCGCTATGGGGTTCGCGTCACCTCAAATCCCTTCCTGTTACGATCGGACAGGATTTCTTCCAGATGGGCCACACTGCCAGCCTCAACGGCAACGATAACCTGCGCCTCCCGACAGGCAGGTATGAATATCCTGGGATTCAATCATCCGGGATTTCTCTTCTACGGATCATCCCTTCGGACATTGCGGGATGCTTTTTCCGGAAAGGGTATGCAAATAAATCTTTTCGTCTTCGTTGAGACTGTTGAATATCTTCTCTGCTTCCTTCTTTATCTTGCTGATATCGTCTGCAGCCAGTACAAGGCGGAATCTGTTGAACCCCGCGCCGTCTCTCTCTTTTTTCCCGGCGGAAACAAGCACCGGAAGCATGCGCCTGAGAGAATCCGGATCATTGACTGTGACGATATAAACCAGGAGCCTGTTACCGACGTTTATTCTCGTGTCCAGCACAATGCCGCTGCAAGGAATATCGGACCAGCACTCGATGTGGGAAAACACCTCCTCGGGACAGTTACAGCCGAGGGATTGTTTTACAAAGGCTATAATGTTCTCCATATTGACCACGGACAATATTATAGCAAATCTTTACGTGCAGGTCATTAAGAGGGGAAAGGGATATTGTTGCAGAAGTAATTCTTGCGCCTTAAGCTGTTGCGGGGTCTCTGAACGCGGCTATCGTTTGAATCTGAGGGCTTTCATTCTTTTCTTTCTCGCCTCTCTTTGCTTCCGCTTCTCTTTGACAGACGGTTTCTCGAAAAAACTTCTCTGCTTGATTTCTTTAAACAGCCCTTCCTTCTGAAGCTGACGCTTAAGGGTTTTTAGTGCTTTTTCTATATCATTGCCGAATACTTTGATTTCCAAAACGGGTTATCTCCAGCCTCTCTGGGTTCCTTTACCTTTATCGCCGCCAAAACCACCCTTGCCGCCGCCGAAACCGCCGCTGCGTCTGTCTCTCGGCTGTTGTGGCTTTGCCTCGTTCACGGTAAGTGTTCGCTCCATAAACATCGCTCCGTTCAGCGCTTCTATTGCCTTCCGGGCGTCTTCGCTGGTTGCCATTTCGACAAAGCCGAATCCTTTCGGATTTCCTGTCTGCACATCGGTTATGATTTTGACCGACTCAACTTCTCCACTTTTTGAAAAAAGTTCCCTGATGTCATCTTCTGTTGCCTTGAACGAAATGTTACCAACGTAAATCTTTTTCTCCATAATTTCTTCTCCTTTTCTTGCTACCCTCCCCCCCAAAAAACACGAAGACTTTAAAAGACTATGGGGGTCCCATAACTCCAAAAGTGATTTGTAAATTATACCTGAACAAACGAATCATTGTAAATGCCTTTTTGTCGCAGGTATCCTTCACTAAAAAAGAGAAGAACTCTTTTCCCGGCAAAAACTCCCGGGCACCCTCTTCCCTTTTGACGTACTTTATTTATAAAATAAAGACAGCAAAATAGAGACTTTTCAAAAGGCCTATTCTGGTAGCCGCAGGCTTTTGGCCTGCGTTTGTAAAGCTTTTATAACATTAAAAACACGCAAACTAAAGTTTGCGGCTACATTTATGATTGCAAGACTTTTGCAAGAGCCTCAACAATTAAACCTTTCGTAGAGGAGGAAAGAAGATGAAAAAGATTGTATTTGTCATTTTAGTGCTGCTCGGCACAAGCGTTGTCTTTGAGGGAAGCGTTCCTGCAGGGATGCTCTCTGGAGGAAGAGGGAGCGCTCCTGTCGTTCTGCAACCGACCGGCGCTGTCCTATGGGAGCTCATCAAAAAAGCGGATTATAAGAACAAATACAAGGCATGGCCCGGAAAGACGTCCTTCTGCGAGAGCAAAGAACCTCACGGTGCACTCGTAACAACGTATATTAATATCCCTGCCTTTATGTCGATTGCAGGGAAAAAGGGTATGCTGACAACAGGCTCTATCGTGATAACAGAAAATTACTCTTCCGACAAAAAGCTGCTGAATATCACTGTTATGCAAAAGGTACCGGCATATAATCCGGCTGCCGGGAACTGGTTATGGGCCAAATATGCGCCTGACGGAAAGATAGAGGCAGAAGGCAAAGTGGACGAGTGCATCAAATGCCATAGTGAAAAGAAAGACAACGACTTTATCTTTTCCGGCCCGTTGAAATAGCGATACGGCGACCCTATGAGACCTGAAAATCTTAAAACCAGAATTTTCCTTGACGGGGGTGACCCGGGAGAGACGAAAGACATCATCAAGCGCATAGGTTTTATCGATGGACAGACCACCAACCCCAGCCTTATCGCGAAAAACCCTTCGGCCAAAAAACGCATGGAGCGGGGCGAAAAATTCACGAAGACAGAGATCCTGGATTTTTACCGCGGCGTTGTGGAGGAACTCTCCTCTCTCCTTCCCTGGGGTTCAGTTTCTGTAGAGGTATACGCCGACGCATCAACCTCTGCCCAGGACATGATCGACCAGGCAGGAGAAATGTTTTCCTGGATTCCGAATGCCCACATTAAATTCCCTGCCAGTCATCAGGGATTGATAGCTGCGGAAGAAGCTATCAGGAGCGGAATTCGTGTGAACATGACCCTCTGCTTCACCCAGGAACAGTCAGCCGCAGTGTACACGGCTACGAAAGGGGCGAAAAAAGGCGACGTCTTTATCTCCCCCTTTATCGGCCGTCTTGACGACAGGGGTGAAAACGGAATGGACCTGATTGCCAATATCATACAAATGTATAAAAACGGAGACGGTCACGTTGAAGTGTTGACCGCTAGCGTCAGGTCGATGGACCATCACCTCTTCGCACTGAAGCTCGGCTCTGACATCATTACTGCCCCCTACAGCATTATAGAGGCATGGGGCGACAAGGGCCTCATTGTACCGGGAGATGAGTACGTATACGATCATCAGGGGCTAAAGGCTATTCCGTACAAAGATATCGACCTGACGAAACACTATGATTCCTATGACATCCGTCATGATCTGACCGATAAAGGCATGGAGAGGTTTTCAGCAGACTGGAATGCATTGATTCAGTAAGAGATGCCGGTCAGGATAGTGCGCCGTTTGACAGAAAAGGATTTCAGGCCTTCTCGATTCTTATTTTTCGTGCTCCTTTTGCGCTTCTGAGAATCGTTGCATCACCGGTGATTCTCCCGACAAGGTTTACATCGCTTGCAGGAACCGGCTCAGACCCACTGCTTATCGGGGTGGGGCCGAAGAATATCGCCAGAGCATTCCCCGGAGGCCAGTATCCAATGTCGCCGGTTTTGACTTTTGTCGTTGCGGTTTCATCTAAAGACATTTCAACCGGAATCTCAAAATAGAACTCATCTCCCCATTCTTCCGGTGTTGTCTCAATAGGGAGTGCGCCGGCAATCGCAGCAGCCGTCCTGGTATCGAAAAGCTCAGCGTGCAATGTAATGTTTCTCACTGTTATTATTATTTTTTCCATCGGCATAGCGCGACCATTTTCTAATCGGGAAAACCTCTTTATCGAAGTATACACGATCCAGAAAAAATTCCTACCCGCCCTCTTCAGAAGCCTTCTTGAGATCTTTTAAAAAGCGTATGGTAAGCGCCTGCATCGTCCGCTTCGGAAGCAAAGCGCCGGAAGCCTTTGAAAGCAGTCCGGCAAAGGTCTCCCTGCTTGTGACAAGAACGCTGTTGTCCTTCGTCTCGAAAATGAATTCATGCCGCGCATAGAGCCCCTTCTTTCTCGCTGACCATACGATGAGTTCATGGGGGATGAGCTCTTCGATTCTCAGGTTCACCGTAATCGGGAATAAAAATGGATAAAGGCTACACTTTACCTCTTTTCCATTGGAAAGACAGCGCTCCTCGGAACGTACATTCCTTATGACCGTATTCCACTGCCTCCAGCAGGTAAGGTCTGTGAACGTATTCCAGACCTTCTCAATCGGTGCATGTATTGCAATGATCTCTTTAATAAGCATGTTGCCTTATCCCCTCATGCGATATGCATCCGCTGTATCCATGCTTTTCCTTTCGGCTCTTGATAGAATGCGCCGGTATAATTAAAATACCCTTACGCATGGAGAAGATCAAGATCGGAATAAGCTCATGCCTCCTCGGCGAAAAAGTCCGCTATGACGGCGGGCACAAATGGGACCGGTATATTACGGACACCCTTGGACAGTATTTTGAGTGGATGCCGGTATGCCCTGAAGTGGAATGCGGCCTTCCGGTGCCAAGGGAGGCGATGCATTTAATGGGCGATCCTGAAGCCCCGCGTCTTGTAACGGTCCGCACAGGAACCGATCAGACTGAAGGGATGCTCAAATGGGTCAAAGGCAGACTGAAGACGCTCGAAGAGGCTGATCTCTGCGGTTTTATCTTCAAGAGCAGGTCCCCGAGTTCCGGAATCGGAGGAGTAACAGTATATACGCCATCGGGGATGCCGGGCAGAAAAGGAGCCGGTCTGTTCGGAGGGGCCTTCATCCGGGCTTTTCCCCTTATTCCCGTGATCGATGAAGGCAGACTCCATGATCCGCAGCTGAGGGAGAATTTTATCGAAAGAGTCTTCGCATATCAGCGATGGAAGAAGTTCCTGATGCACGGAGCGACCGTCAAAGACCTTGTCACCTTCCACACTGAGCATAAACTCCTCATCTTCGCGCACAGCCCTAAGCACCTGAGCGTCCTCGGACGCCTTGTCGCAGATGCAAAAAAATATACCGCGGTCGAACTACTCTCCCTTTATATCACTCAATTCATGTACGCGCTGCGACTCCTTGCGACAGCCAAAAAGAATACCAACGTACTGCTTCATATCATTGGCTATTTCAAAAAACAACTCTCCGCAGACGAGAAAAAGGAACTCTTAGATATACTTGATGCGTATCATAAAGGCTATGTCCCGCTCATCGTTCCAGTTGTGTTAATCAACCATTATGTCAGAAAATTCGATGAACCCTATCTGAAAAAACAGTACTATCTTAATCCGCACCCGATAGAGCTGATGCTGAGAAACCATGTCTAATTTTTTGTTTGCTCCA
>Ga0209254_10001940_pt1 | contig 18697 bp, 17 predicted proteins | sample FrelakmetDIP11DI_FD_187148 | JGI IMG/M metagenome (GOLD analysis project Ga0209254, IMG submission 187148) | Freshwater lake sediment microbial communities from the University of Notre Dame, USA, for methane emissions studies - DIP11 DI (SPAdes)... | ecosystem: Environmental > Aquatic >...
GGGCGGTCAGTACGCGAGTTCCGCCGCCGTCCGGCCAGCGAGGTACCCGCCGACGACAGCGGCGAGCAGGCCATTGCCCTCGAGATAACCGCCGCCCGCGTCGCCCGAGATTCCGCGCGCGGCGCCTCCGGCCGCCAGCAGGTTGGGCAGAACGGACTGGTCGGGCCGCAGCACGCGGCCTCGCGCGTCGATCGCCAGCCCGCCTTCGGTGCCGAGCAGGGCGCCCGTGACCTGCACGCCGTAGTACGGGCCGAGGATCATCTGCGCCGCGCGGAACGTGCGTCCAAACTCGTCCATGTCTTCGTCGAGCGCGAGCGCATTGACAAGTGCGATGGTCTGTTCCAGACCGCCGCGCTCGATGCCCAGCGCATCGGCGAGGTCCCGCAGCGTTGTGCCGCGCTTGATCAGCCCCTTGGTGACGGCCTCGGGATAGTTCGGCATCCCCAGGCCGACTTCGTGGATGCGCTCGTCGTAGATGTTGAAGGCGATGCCATCCGGCTGCGCGAGCACGAACAGCGCGCTCTCCGAATAGCCCTCGTGTTCGTTGCCGAAGCGCTCGCCCTGGCGATTGACCTGGATGGCACCCTCCGACATCAGCGCCCACGGCAGCTGCAGCCGCTGCGGCATGACGACCGAACTGTGGGCCTGGAAGCCGTCGATGTCCTCGATCGCGGCGCCCAGTTCGCCGCCCCACAGCAGCGCGTCGCCCTGGCTGCCTTCGTGGCCGGCAAACGGCAGCGCCCGCACGTCCGGCAGGTGGCGGCTGACCAGTTCGACATTGCCCGCAAAGCCGTTGGTCGCCACGACCAGCGCCGAACAGCCGATGTCGATCGCTTCGCGACCACGCTGCACGCGCACCCCGCGCACACGCTGATCGGCATCGACGTACAGATCGGTGACGCGCGAACTGGGCTGCAGGCGTACTCCGCGCGCCGCCAGCGCGCGATACAACGCCGAGAGCAGCGAGGTGCCGCCCCGCTCCGCCAGCGCGTGCATGCGCGGAACGCCATGGCCCGGCGGAACGCCGTCGACCAGTTCGAAGCTCAGGCCGCAGGTCGACTCCAGCCAGTTGAGAGTCTCGGCCGAGGTGCGTGTGTAGGCCTCGACCAGGTGCGCGGCGGACCGCCCGCTCGACTTCGACTGGATGTCGGCGGCGAAGCGCTCCGGCGTGTCGTCGATTTCACGTGCCTGCTGGGCGCGCGTGCCAGCCGCCGGGATCATCCCGGACGAACTCCCCGTTGCGCCAGCCGGCGATGAATCGCGATCGAGCACGAGCACCTTCGCGCCCGCCTCGCGCGCCGCCAGTGCAGCCAGCGCGCCAGCCGCGCCGGCACCGATGACGATGACCGGCACCGACGTAGCAAACGCTGGCAGGGATCCGCGGATGACAGCCATGGGGTCAGTACGCCGCGAGTTGGGACTCGATCCAGCTGGCAGCGGCCAGTGCTCGCACGTCATCGCCGGGGCGGGCCACGACCTGCAGGCCCAGCGGCAGACCACTCTCGCCATGCGCCACGGCCTTCGGCAGCGGTACGTTGATCTGCGGCCCGCCCAGCAAGTGCCAGGGCCGGTTGAATTGCGGGTCTCCGGTGGTGCCGAGTCCCAGGGGCGCCTCACCGGGCGCACTCGGCGTCAGCACGATGTCGGCATCGCCGAACAACTGGTCGATCGCCGCCGTGCACGCGCGCCCGAGCTGCAGCGCATCGATGTAGTCCTCCGCGCCGATGCCGCGCCCCTCATCGATCAGCGCGACAAGCCGTTGTGACAGCGCCTCGCGCCGATACTGGGCCTCGGGTCCCAGTGCGCGCGCTGTTTCGAACAACTGCACGGTGCGTTGGGCATCCGCGAGGCGGCTGAAGGCGGGCTGGCCGGCCTTCGGGTCGTACGGCCACGCCAGTTCACGCACGCGAGCGCCGCGCGCAGCCAGCAGGCGGGCCACTTTTTCGAGCGCCGCCAGCATCGAGGGTGCCAGCTGGGAGGACCACGGCGTTGCCGTCCACGCGACCGACGGCGCCCGGGCCTGGCCCGGCGCATGCTGCCACTGCGGCTGCAGCGCGAGCGCTGCGCCGACCAGGGCGACGTCCTCGACGCTGCGCGCAAATGCCCCGACGACATCGAGCGTGTCGGACACGGCCTTGACGCCGGCACGGGGCACGGAGCCCCGCGTCGGAACGAAACCGACGACACCGCAGAACGCCGCCGGGCGGATCACCGAACCCGCGGTCTGGGTACCGATCGCAAAGGGCGCCATGTGGGCCGCCACCGCGGCCGCCGAACCACTCGACGAGCCGCCCGGCGTGTGCTTCGGTCCCGCCGGGTTACGTGTCGGGCCGGGAGTGAAGTTGGCGAGTTCCGCGGTCACCGTCTTGCCCAGCACGAAGGCACCCGCGGCGCGCAAGGCCGCCACACTGGCGGCATCGGCCTGCGGCACGTGTCCCAGGAAGATCGTCGAGCCGTAGTGGCTTGGGATGTCCGCGGTGTCGATGTTGTCCTTGATCGCCGCCGGCAGGCCGTGCAGTGTCCCGCGCCATTCCAGGCGATCGAACTCGCGAGCCGTGGCGATTGCACGGTCCGCGTCGAACCACGCGAAGGCGCGCACTTCCCGTTCGCTGTCGTGGATGGCGTCGATTAACGAATGCGTCACGGCTTCGCACGTGACATCGTGCGCAGCGATCATGCGCGCCAGTTGTGTTGCCGGCAGTCGATTGAGCGGTCTTCTCATGAGATTCCCCGAGGTCGGTCGAATCTACCGCAGGAGCCCACCGTCGCGAGTGCGACCGGTCAAGAAAAGAGGGCTCCACGGGGCGCCCTTTTGACTCCGCAGCCAATCGTGAACCGAGTTTGCGGCCCGCGGCCCGCGCCAATCGCAGCCGTGGCCGCCCAGCCTAGAGAAAGAGGTCGGGCAGCAGCTGCCGGCTGCCGGGCACGACGGAGTACTTCGCGAAATCCGTGACGCCTGACTTCGTCAGCACCTCGTCATCGATGAAGAAGTTGCCCGTGGTCGTGGCCGCATCGGAGGTCAGCACCGCGTATGCCGCGTCGGCCATGATCTCGGGTGTGCGGCAGTGCTCCGGCTTCACACCAGGGATCATCTGCAACGCCGCCGTCTGGATCACCGTCCGCGGCCACAGCGCATTGACCGCGATTCCGTGCTTACGGAACTCCTCAGCGTGACCCAGCACGCACATGCTCATGCCGTACTTTGCCATCGTGTAGGCGACATGCGGCGCAAACCAGCGCGGCTCCATGTTCAGCGGTGGCGACAGCGTCAGGATGTGCGGATTGCGCCCGCGCTCGCCCGACTGCTTCAGGTACGGCAGGCAGGCCTGCGTGCACAGGAACGTTCCGCGCACGTTGACGCCGAACATCAGGTCGAACCGCCTCATCGGTGTCGCGTCGGTCGGTGTCAGATTGATCGCGCTCGCGTTGTTGACCAGGATATCGATGCCGCCGAAGGTCTCGGCGGCCCGTTTCGCCGCGGCAACGACCTGCTCTTCCTCGCGGATGTCGCACTGCAGGGCGAGCGCCTTGCCGCCGGCTGCCTCGATCTCGGCCGCCGCACTATGGATCGTGCCCGGCAGCTTCGGATTCGGCTCGACGGTCTTGGCGGCGATCGCCACATTGGCACCGTCCGCCGCGGCGCGCCTGACGATTGCGAGCCCGATGCCGCGCGACGCGCCCGAGATGAAGATGGTCTTGCCCTTGAGGTTCATCGTTTCTCCGTGGTGGGTTGGGGCACCGCAGCGGCAGCTGTCAGTGCAGCGACGTGATCTGCCAACCGGTCCGCCACGCGGGCATACAGGGCCGGAGCCGGGTGAAAGCCGTCTTCGCAGAAGAGGCTCGGGTGCGCCACGCCGTCCATGTCGAGGTGCGACACGCCCGGCAGGGCCACGGCCCAGCGCTTCTGCGCGCGGTTGTTGCGACGCGCCGCCATCCCGGCATACCAGGCCAGAGGCCTGGGCAGCGCAGGAAACAGTTCCATTTCAGGCAGCGCCGGGAAGACGACCTGCTTGACACCCGCATGAACATGCAGCCAGTCGGCGAGCAGCTGCCGCTGCCGCAGCGCGAACGCCAGCGGCACTTCCTTGGTGATGTCGTTGACGCCGACGACGATCACCGCGACATCGGCCGCCTGTGGCCGCTCGTGCTTCAGTTGTTCCAGCACGCCTTCGGAGGTCAGCCCCGATTGCGCGATCAGTTGCCAGCGCACGGCGCCACCGAGTCGCCGTGCCAGTCTTTCCGCGAGAGGTCGTGCCAGCGCGTCGCCCTGCGTGCGCGCGCCCACCCCTGCCGCACTCGAGTCGCCGGCCACGAGCACGCGCAGCACGGTCCCGCCCTGGCCCACCGTGCCGCGACGCGGTCCGCGCGGCTCCGGCAGTTCCAGCGCGGCGCGCCGGAGCCGTCGCGCCTGCGCCATCAGCAGCGGGCCGAAGGCAATTCGTGCCGCGACGTCCAGCATCAGCCCTTGGGCCAGAGGATCATCTGGGTGCAACGGAACAGCGCGATCGTCCTCGCACTTTCGACGTGAGTGACGACCGCGTCCCAGACCTGGGTTGTCCGGCCCTGGTGGGCACAGGTCGTTACCGACCGCAGCGTGCCGTCGGTTGCGGTGCCGATGAAGTTCGACTTGAGTTCGATCGTCGTGAAGTTGGTCGCACCTTCGGGCATGTGCGCGATCGTTGCATAGCCGGCCGATGTGTCGGCCAGAGCAATCACCGAGGCCGCATGCAGGAAGCCGTTGGGCGCCAGGTATTGCGGGCGGATCGCGTACTCCATTGTCAGGCTGCCCTCGCGTACCTCGACGACCTTCATGCTGAACCACCCGGGCAGGTTGTCGCCCGAACGGCTGTTGAGCTTCTCGAGCGTCATTTCGCGACGCAGCGGCATGGCGGGCTTCGTCCCGGCTCAGGTGAAGCGTGAGAAGTCGGGCTTGCGCCGCTCGAAGAAGGCTGAAAACGCCTCCTTCGCTTCGGCGCTGCGCAGCATCTTCTCGAAGGACTTCGCCTCCTCCAGGATCAGCTTCTCGGTCATTGATCGCCACGAAAGCTTCATCAGACGCTTGGTTTCGCGCACCGATGCCGGTGGCAACCCATTGAAGCGCTCCGCCTGCCGGATCGCGTAATCCAGCACCTCGCCCGGCGGCAGGATGCGGTTGACGATCTTCATGTCCAGCGCCTCCTCGGCGCTGATGGGCTCGGCGAGCAGCAGCTTCTCGGCCGCCTTGTGGTAGCCGGCCGCGAGGGGAATCGTCAGGCTCGACGCGAACTCCGAGCACAGGCCGAGCGAGACGAAGGGCATCGAGAACATCGCATTGTCGGCGCAGTACACGAGATCGCAATGCATCAGCAGCGTCGTGCCGATGCCGACCGCGGCGCCATTGACCGCCGCGACGACGGGCTTCTCCGACAGCCCAAGCGCCTGCATGAACTGGAACACCGGCGCGTCCATGCCCGCCGGCGGGTTCTTCATGAAGTCCTCAAGGTCGTTGCCGGCGGTGAAGACGTCCTTTTCGCCGTGGATCAGGATGGCGCGCACGGTTCCATCGTCGTGCGCGGCGCCGATCGCGTCGGCCATCGCCTGGTACATCGCAACGGTGATTGCGTTCTTCTTCTCGGGGCGTGCGATCGCGATGCGCGCAACGCCGTTGATGGTCTGCACTGCGATGCTCACGTCGCCTCCTGGTTCACTTTCCGGCGCGGTTTGTCAGTGCGACGAACTGCGCGAACTCTTTGAGCGAGCGGGCCGCCTGCCCGCGCACCTTGTCCTGCACGATGGGGGTGAAGCCCAGCAGCCAGCCCTTCCACCCCAGCGCCTGGCCGGACCAGCGCCACAGGCTGAAGCTGTCGACCTGCTGCACGATCTTGCCGGCCGCGATGACCATCTCGGTATGCACCCGGTTGACGACGACGCGCTTGGTCGGGGTGAAGGTGTAGCGCGCGGTCCAGTCGACCTTGGCCCGGTCGGGCGTGTCCTCGAGGATCTTGACATCGATCTCGAGGTCTTCTGCCTCGGAAAGAAGCATCTGCCACATCATCCGCGCGCCCTGCGCCGTCAGCCGCGGGAAGACCGGATCGCTGAAGGTTGCATGGCTCGCGTAGAGCAGACCCATGGTGTAGAAGTCCCGCACCATGAAAGCCTCGTAAAAACGTTCTGCGACTCCCATCCTGTCCTCGCGGTCACAACATTGCGCCCCGACACGTACCCGTCGCCGGCAAACGGAAGCGAGAGGATAGGCTGACTAAGCCCTGCGCGGCCACGATCAACCGCCCCACCCGCACCCGTTGCGGATCACCGAACGCGGTGGCGGGAAGCGCAAAGCCGTCCGCAGTCGTGACCGTGACCTTGTGCATGCAACGCTGGTTCGTAGCGCCTGCCCGTGGCCAGCGAAGCAACGCGGAGTCGGCCCCCCCTTGCGATTTCGACGGGCTCCGCCCGCGAAGTCGAACAGATCACTCCGCTTTCGATGCACGTGCGAGCGGCAAAGCCGCTCGCGTACATCGAAAGCGCTACACCCGTTCGAATATCCCCGCCGCCCCCATGCCGGTGCCGACGCACATCGTCACCATGCCGTACTTCAGGTTGCGCCGGCGCAGCGCATGCACCAGCGTGGCCGAGCGGATCGCACCGGTCGCACCGAGCGGATGGCCCAGCGCAATCGCGCCACCCATCGGGTTGACGCGGCTGGCGTCGAGCCCAAGGTCATTGATGACAGCGACGGCCTGCGCCGCGAACGCTTCGTTCAGTTCGATCCAGCCCATGTCCTCCGCCTTCAAGCCTGCGCTCGCGAGTGCGGCGGGGATCGCGTACTTCGGGCCGATACCCATGATCTCGGGCGGCACGCCCTTGACCGCGAAGCTGACGAAGCGCGCCAGCGGCGTCAGGTTGAACTGCTTGACCGCGCGCTCCGACGCCAGGATCAGGGCGCCTGCGCCGTCCGAGGTCTGCGAGCTATTGCCCGCCGTGACGCTGCCCTTCGCGGCAAACACCGGCCTGAGCTTCCCGAGCGCCTCGAGATTGGTGTCCGCGCGCGGACCTTCATCCAGGCTGACCGTGCGGGTCTTGATATCCAGTTCGTAGCGGCTGAGGTTGGGAAACTTCTCGACCACCTCGATGGTTGTCATCTCGTCGCCGAACTCGCCGGCCTTCTGGGCCGCGATTGCCTTTCGATGCGACTCGACTGCGAAGGCGTCCTGCATCTCGCGCGTGACCTTCCACTGCGCCGCCACCTTTTCGGCGGTCATGCCCATGCCGTAGGCGATGCCGACGTTCTCGTCCTTCTCGAAGATCTGTGCGTTGAACGACGGCTTGTTGCCGGTCATCGGCACCATGCTCATCGACTCGGCCCCGCCCGCGAGCATCACGTCGGCCTCGCCGACGCGGATGCGGTCGGCAGCGATCGCGACGGCATTGAGACCCGACGAGCAGAAACGGTTGATCGTCATGCCGCCGGTCGTGTTCGGCAGCCCGGCGAGCAGCACCGCGATGCGCGCCATGTTCAGGCCCTGCTCGGCCTCGGGCATCGCGCAGCCGATGATCGCGTCCTCGACCGCCTTCGGGTCGAGGTTCGGCACCTGCTTCATCGCGGAGCGGATCGCAGCGACCAGCAGGTCGTCCGGCCGCGTGTTGCGGAACACGCCCTTCGGGGCCTTGCCGATCGGCGTGCGCGTCGCGGCAACGATGTAGGCATCCTGTAGTTGTCGGGTCATCTCATTTCGCTCCAACGTCTCATTCTGTTGCCGGGGGTTCCAAGGGGGCTGGCGGGCCCCCTTGCGTCCAGATAATCCGGTGCAACCGGAAAGCCTGTTAGTTTCTGACGGGCTTTCCGGTCTGCATCATGCCCATCATGCGTTCCTGCGACTTCGGGTGCGCCACCAGCGTCATGAAGAACTTGCGCTCGAGATCGAGCAGCCATTGCTCGTCGGCGAGCGCGCCGGCCTCGACGTCGCCACCGCACATGACATCGGCAATGCCCGACGAGATGAAGAAGTCGTGCGCGCTGATGAAGCCGCCATCGCGCATGTTGGCAAGTTGCGCCTTGATCGTCGCCACCCCGGTACGCCCGGCGACCGGGAAGCCCAGCGGCGCGAGCGGCGGGCGATAGCCGGTGGCGTGCAGCGCGAACGCCTCGCCGATCGCCGTCCACAGCAGCTCGTGGTTGTTGAAGACGATCGTGTCGGTCGGCCGCAGGTAGCCCATCTGCTTCGCCTCGAGGGCCGACTTCGAAACGTTGGCCATTGCGGCGTTCAGGAACCAGTTGCGCATGAACGGGAACACGTCCGTCGCACCGGCTGCCTGCGCGGCCTGTGCGGCGCGCAGGGCGCCTTCCTTCAGCCCTCCGGCGCCCGGGATCAGTCCGACGCCGACTTCAACCAGGCCGATGTAGCTCTCGAGCGAGGCCACGGCCTTCGAGCAGTGCAGGATCAGCTCGCAGCCGCCGCCCAGCGCCATGCCGCTGACGGCCGCGATCGTCGGCACCTGCGCGTACTTCAGGCGCATGTAGGCGTCCTGCATCTTCTTCTCTTCGACGCCGATCGCCTTCACGCCGCCTGACATGAACACCGGCATCATGGCCTGCAGGTCGGCCCCGACCGAGAACGGATCGTCCGGCGACCAGATGACGAGGCCGCGGTACTGCGACTCGGCGAGATCGACCGCCTTCAGCAGACCGTTGACCACACCCGGCCCGATCGCGTGCACCTTGGTCTTGATCGATAGCACCAGCACTTCGGCAGCGAGCCCGGCGTCGAGCGTCCACAGACGCACCGATTCGTCCTCGAAGACCGTCTTGCCGCCGGTCGCGCCGGTCGGTGCGCCTTCGCCGAACAGCGGCGCGCGAAAGATCTGGCGCGCGTAGACGGGCAGTGTCGAGCGCGCGACGAACTTCTTCTTCGCCGGTGACCACGAGCCGTCGGCCGTGTGCACACCGTTGGCCTTCGCCACCGGGCCGTCGAACACCCACTTGGGCAGCGGCGCCTTCGAAAGCGCCTCGCCCGCGTCGATATCGGCCTGCACCCATTCGGCGACCTGCTTCCAGCCTGCCGCCTGCCAGGTCTCGAACGGGCCGGTCGACCAGCCGAAGCCCCAGCGCAGCGCGAAATCGACGTCGCGCGCAGTGTCGGCGATCGTCTCCAGGTGCACCGCGATGTAATGGAACGCGTCGCGGAAAATCGCCCACAGGAACTTGGCCTGCGGGTGGTCCGTTTCGCGCAGCAGCTTCAGGCGCTCCGCCGGATCCTTCTTCTTCAGGATCCGCGCGACGAGTTCGTCGGCCTTGCCGGTCGACTCGACATACTCGGCCCTCTTCGGATCCAGCACCTTGATCGCCTTGCCGTCCTTGCGATAGAAGCCCGCGCCGGCTTTCTGCCCGAGCGCGCCCTTCTCGACCAGCGCCTTCAGCACCGCCGGCGTCGCGAAGTTGGCCGCGAACGGATCGATCGAGGCGGGCAGCGTGTCCTGCATCGTCTTGATCACGTGCGCCATCGTGTCGAGGCCGACCACATCCGCCGTGCGGAAGGTCGCGCTCTTGGCGCGGCCGAGCTTGGAACCGGTGAGGTCGTCGACGACGTCGTACGACAGGCCGTACTTCTCGGCCTCCTTGATCGTCGCCAGCATGCCGAAGATGCCGACCCGGTTGGCGACGAAGTTCGGCGTGTCGTTGGCGCGCACCACACCCTTGCCCAGCGTGGAGGTCAGGAAGGTCTCGAGATCGTCGAGGATCGCGGGCTGGGTCGCCGGGGTCGGGATCAGCTCCACCAGGTGCATGTAGCGCGGCGGGTTGAAGAAGTGCACGCCGCAGAAGCGGGCCTTCAGACCGGCATCCAGCGCCTCGGCGAGCTTGGCGATCGGCAGGCCCGACGTGTTCGACGCGAAGATCGCACTGTCGCGGACGAAGGGCGCCACCTCCTTGTAGAGGTCGTGCTTCCAGTCCATGCGCTCGGCGATCGCCTCGATGATGACGTCGCAGCCTTTCAGCAGCTCGAGGTGTTCCTCGTAGTTCGCGGCCTGGATGTACTGCGCATCGTCCTTGACCCCGAGCGGCGCCGGGCTGAGCTTCTTCAGGTTCTCGATCGCCTTCAGCACGATGCCGTTCTTCGGCCCATCCTTGGCAGGCAGGTCGAACAGAACGACCGGAACACGGGCATTCACGCAGTGCGCCGCAATCTGCGCACCCATGACGCCGGCGCCGAGCACGGCCACCTTGCGTACGACGAAATTGCTCATCTTGTTCTCCATTGTTCGTGCGGACGCGGGCCCGCCATGACCTTGTGCATTGCCTGTCAGAACGCTTCGGCGGGAAGCTCCATCAGGTTCTTGGCGCCCGAGCGCGCCGTGCGGATGTGGAATGCGGTCTCCGGCAGCAGCCGCTGGAAGTAGAAGCGCGCCGTCGTGAGCTTGTGGCGGTAGAACGGATCGACGCCGTCACCGTCGGCCTTGATGCGGTCGAGCGCCACTTTCGCCATTTTGGCCCAGAAGTAGGCGTAGACGAGATGGCCGACGATACGCATGTAGTCCACGGCAGCAGCGCCGGCCTCCTCCTGGTTGGCGAAGGCCTTCATACCGAGTTCCATTGTCAGCTTCGTGACCTTGTCGCCGATGTCGGCCAGCGGCGTGATGAACTCGTTCATGTCGGTGCGCGTGCCATATTGCTCGATGAACTCCGTGACGAGCTTGCCGAATGAGCGCAGCTTGGCGCCGTTGTCCATCAGCACCTTGCGGCCGAGCAGGTCGAGTGACTGGATCGTGTTGGTGCCCTCGTAGATCATGTTGATGCGGGCATCGCGCACGAACTGCTCCATGCCGTTCTGGCGGATATAGCCGTGGCCGCCATAGACCTGCTGGCACTCGGTCGCGCACTTGTAGCCGTTGTCGGTCATGAACGCCTTCACGATCGGCGTCATCAGCGACATCATGTCCGCCGCGAACTTGCGCTTCTCTTCGTCCGGGTCCTGCAGCTGCAGGTCAGCCATCAGCGCGACCCAGTAGGCGAACGCGCGGCCGCCCTCAGCGTAGGCTCGCGCTGTCAGCAGCATGCGGCGCACGTCGGGATGCACGATGATCGGGTCGGCCGAGGTTCCCGGCGACTTGACACCCGAGAGCGACCGTCCCTGGATGCGGTCCTGTGCGTACGCGGCCGCATTCTGATAGGCAACTTCGGTGAGGCCGAGGCCCTGAACGCCGACACCGAGCCGTGCGCCATTCATCATGACGAACATCGCATTCAGGCCCTTATTTGGCTCGCCGACGAGCCAGCCGGTCGCGTTGTCGAGCACGATCTGGCAGGTGGCGTTGCCGTGGATGCCCATTTTCTCTTCGAGGCCCGCGCAGTACAGCCCGTTGCGCGCACCGACCTTGGCGTCGGCGCCACTGCCCACCGGCACGAACTTCGGCACGACGAAGAGCGAGATCCCCTTCGTGCCCGCCGGCGCATCCGGCAGTCGAGCCAGCACGAGATGGATGATGTTCTCGGCCATGTCGTGTTCGCCGGACGAAATGAAGATCTTCTCGCCGGTGATCTTATAGCTGCCATCCGGCTGCGGCACGGCCCTGCTGCGTAGCATGCCGAGATCGGTGCCGCATTGCGGTTCGGTCAGGCACATGGTGCCGGTCCACTGGCCCGACACGAGCTTGGGCAGGTACAGATTCTTCTGTTCCTCCGACGCATGCCTGAGCAGGCACTCGTAGGCACCGATCGTCAGGCCCGGGTACATCGACCACGCCTGGTTGGTCGAGTACTGCATCTCGTAGAAGATGATCTGCAACAGGTGCGGCAGACCCTGTCCGCCGTATTCGGTCTCGCCGGCCAGGCCCTGCCAGCCGGCCTCGCGGAACTTGTCGAACGCTTCCTTGAATCCTTTCGGCGTCTTCACCGAGCGCGTTGCCGGGTCGTACGTGCAGCCTTCTTCGTCGCCAACCATGTTGGTCGGAAGCAGCACGTCTTCGCAGAAGCGGGCCGCTTCCTCGATGACATGATTGACGGTGTCCTCATCGAGGTCCGCGTAGCGCGGTGCCTGCTTCAGTTCGTCGACCGCTCCCAGCACTTCGTGCAGTACGAACTGTTGATCCTTGAGCGGGGCTTTGTAGATGGGCATGACAACTCCTACACCGGCTTGCGCGACGAGGCTCGTCGCGATGGGGTTCGAGAGGGATGAATCGGGGTGGCAGCAGCGGCTTCGAGCAGGCGGGCGAGCCCGATGCGCGCGCGGCGGGCGCTGCCGGCGGAGCGGAGCAGGCGCGCGTCCTGGTGCATGGCAAGCATCAGGCCGTAGATTTCGAACACCATCTGCTGCGCGTCGATGTCCGCCCTGAGGTGACCCTCCTGGACGGCCTGCCGGATGGCCTTCAGCAGTTCGGCCTTCCAGCCTGCGATGATCGCGACCATCGCATCGTGCTGGGGGCCGGGGCGGTCGTCGTACTCGACGGCGCCCGCAATCATGATGCAGCCGCGCGTGAGTTCACGCGCCAGGAAAGCGACCCAACGGTCCAGGATCGCCCGCAAGCGCGGCAGGCCGCGCGGCTTCTTGACGGCAGGCCGCAGGACTTCCTCGATGAAGCGCCGCGCGTATTCCCTCAGGACCGCCAGCTGCAGGTCTTCGCGTGAGCCGAAGTGTGCGAACACGCCGCTCTTGCTCATGTGCATCTGGTCGGCGAGCGTGCCGATCGTCAGGCCCTCGAGCCCGTCACGGCTCGCCGTTTCAAGGGCGGCCTCGACGATGGCGGCACGCGTCTGGTCGCCCTTGCGGGGACGCAGCGCGGTGGCGATGCTCGACAGGGCGGCGGCGATGGGCATGCAGGGGGATCCGCGGCGCGGGCTCCGCGCAGGAAAAAACGAACGTTCGTACTATTTCCGAGCGCGGCCCCTGCCGTCAACCGGGGTTCTAGAGTGCGAGGCCTATTGCTGCGGCGCGGAAACCGCGGCGCCAGCGACGGCCTCGAACGTAGCGAACGCCTGCGCGACGTGCTCGACGTACAGCCGAACCTTCAGCGAGAGATGACGGCGGCTCGGGTAGACCGCCCAGATGTCGCCCGTGGCGCCGGTGTACTCCGGCAGCACCCGGACGAGCTGGCCGCGCCGCAGGGCATCGGCCAGCAGAAAGTCAGGCTCGTAAATGAGGCCCAGGCCGGCCATAGCGGCCGACCGAAGCGCCTCCCCGCTGTTGGCGTGGAGCTTGCCCGCCACGCGCACATCGTGGATGCGGCCATTGGTCCCGCTAAGGCGCCAGACGCGGGGCGTGCTGGAATAGGCATAGGTCAGCGCGTCGTGATCAGCCAGGTCCTCCAACCGGCCCGGCACCCCCCGCCGTTCTAGATACGAAGGCGCCGCACACAGCAGGAACTGCATCGTGCCGAGGCGCCGCGCCACCAGCCGGTCGCTGCCTACCGGCCCCACCCGCACGGCGAGGTCGAAGCCCTCTTCGACAAGATCGACCATCCGGTCCGAGACCACGAGGTCGAACTTCACGGCGGGATGCCGCGCCACGAAGCTCGCGACGGCGGGCGCCACGCGCTGCTCGGCCATGCTGTGCGAGCAGGTGATGCGGACCGTACCGCGCGGTTCGGCGGCCGCCTGCCCGGCGATGGCCTCGGCCTCGGCCAGGTCCGCCAGCAGCGTCACGCAGCGCTCGTAATAGGACTGTCCGCTTTCGGTCAGGGACAGGCGCCGCGTCGTGCGATTGAGCAGCCGTGCGCCCAAGTGCTGTTCGAGATCGGCCACCAGCCGCGAAAGGGACGAGGTCGACATGCCGAGCCGCTCCGCGGCGCCGACAAAGGTCCCGGACTCAACCACCCGCACGAACGCTTCCATGGCCAACCAGCGATCCATGGCTCAATTATCCTTAAATTCGGGCTAATTATTTCCGCAAAGCCCCATTTATCTCGAATAACGGCATCAATAGAGTTCGTCCTGTCCGGCGCTTCCCGCCGGCCCCCAATCAGCAACAGACAGGAGAACTCAAATGGTCGACCCCCGTACTGCCCCTTACGCCGCGCTGCTGCTGCGGCTCGCGCTTGGCACGATGTTCGTAGCCCACGCGCTGCTCAAGGTCTTCGTGTTCACGCTTCCAGGCACCGTGCAGTTCTTCGAGTCGCTCGGCCTGCCCGCCGCGCTCGCCTACGCCACGGTCGCGGCCGAACTGGCCGGCGGCGTCCTGCTCATTCTCGGCATCGGCACCCGCTGGGTCGCTGTCGCGTTGATTCCGTTCCTGCTCGGCGCCACCTGGGTTCATCTGGGCAATGGCTGGCTCTTCAGTGCACCGAAGGGTGGCTGGGAGTACCCGGTGTTTCTGACGATCGCTGCCGCGGCCCAGGCGCTGCTCGGCGACGGCGCGTTCGCCTTGGGCAACCGCTTCGCCAGCCGCCCGGCCGTGCGCCTGCAGGCCGCCTGAACCGACACACACTCTAAGGAAATTGCAATGCAACTCTATTTCTCCCCCGGCGCATGCTCCCTCTCGCCGCACATCGTCGCGCGTGAGGCGGGGCTGCCCATCACCCTGGTCCGCGTCGACACCAAGGGCAAGAAGACGATCACCGGCGATGACTATCTGTCGATCAATGGCAAGGGCTATGTGCCCCTGCTCGAACTCGACGACGGCACACGGCTGACCGAAGGGCCGGCCATCGTGCAGTACCTGGCCGACCGCGCGCCCCAGAAGAAGCTCGCGCCCGCCAACGGCACGATCGAGCGCTACAAGCTGCAGGAGTGGCTCAACTTCATCACGTCGGAACTGCACAAGCAGTTCTCGCCGCTTTTCGATCCGTCAATGCCGGAGGACGCCAAGGCCAAGTTCCGCGACAAGATCGCCGCCCGCTTCGACTGGATCGTGGCGCAGCTCGGTGACAAGCCCTACCTCACCGGCGCGGACTTCACTGTCGCGGACGCGTATCTGTTCACGGTGGCCAACTGGACGAACTACACCGGCATCGACCTCGCCCGCTGGCCCCTGCTGCAGGCGTACATGGCCCGCGTGGCGGCACGGCACGATGTACAGGCCGCACTGAAGGAGGAAGGGCTCCTGAAGTAGGGAAGGTTCATCATCGCAGCGGCGTGCCCAGGCACGCTGCTGCCTTCCTTGCCGAACCCGCCGACGCCATGACACCACTGCCCACGCTTTTCATCTCGCACGGTTCGCCGATGCACGCGATCTCCGCCGGTCGCGCCGGCGAGGCCTGGGCGGAGCTGGGCCGGCGCCTGCCGCGACCACGGTCGATCCTCATCGCTTCGGCGCACTGGGAGACCGAGCTGCCCATGGTGGCGACATCGAAGCAGCCGGAGACCATTCACGACTTCGGCGGCTTCCCCCCGGAGCTCTACCGCATCCGCTACCAGGCGCCCGGCGCCCCGGACACCGCGCAGCGTGCATTGCAGTTGTTGCGCGATGCCGGCATCAGCGCGACCGCCAATGGCTGCCACGGACTCGACCACGGCGCGTGGGTGCCGCTGCTGCGCCTGTACCCGGACGCCGGCGTGCCTGCGGCACAGATTTCGATCCAGCCTTCGCTCGACGCCGAACATCACCTGCGCGTCGGGGCCGCCCTGGCGCCGCTGGTGCACGATGGCGTGTTGCTCATCGGGTCCGGACACATGACGCACAACCTCGGCGAGTGGATCGCGGAGGCCCGGCGCCGCGGTTCGATGTCGATCAACGAGGGCGAGCCCGATCCCTACGTCGCCGAGTTCACGCGGTGGGTCGACAACGCGCTGCGATCGGACGACCGCAAAGCGCTCGCTGCCTGGTTGGAGCAGGCGCCGCATGCTCGGCGCGCGCACCCGACGCCCGAGCATTTCCTGCCGCTGATGGTCGCAGTGGGCGCCGCGGGTCGCGGTGCAATGGTCGAACACATCGACGCCGGGGTCGACAGTCGGGTGTTGGCGATGGATACGTATCTTTTCTGGCCGAGCGGTGTGACCAGCACCGTACAGTGACGCCGCGCCGATCGCTTACGCCGCGCTGCGCAGCGGTGGAACCTCGTAGAGGCGGCTTTCGGCCAGCGCGACCACCCGGTCGCCCGGTTCACGTTCAAAGCGCGCGCCGCCGGTAAACGCGCCGAAGGCCGGCAGCACGGCCAGTCCTTCACGCAGCCAGAAACAGGGCAGCCGCACACTGTCGTCGGCACGCCCGTACAGCCGCACCGCCGGATGCAGATGCCCTGCGAGCACCGCGGCTCCCGGGACGAACTGCGGGTGATGGCAGAACGCCAGCGCGTCGACACGCCAAGGTTCGGGCACGACCTCGATGTTCAGATCATTGGGTGGACGGCCGGCAGACAGGTCATGGTTGCCTTCGACCAGCACGATGTCCAGTGTCGTGTGACGACCACGCCATCGGGCCAGCGCCGCCAGGGTCGCCGGCGCATGGGCTTCGCGTGCGTGCAGGAAGTCGCCAAGGATGACCAGGGCGGCCGGTTCCAGCGCATCGATCAGTTTGTCGAGGCGGCCAAGGGTCTCCGACGTGGTCCCCTGGGGCACGGGCACGCCGCGCGCTCGAAAGGCAGCGGCCTTGCCGAAGTGCGCATCGGCGATGACCAGCCAGCGGCGGTCGATCCAGTACGCGGCACCGTCCGTGAGCAACTCCCACGGCGCACCGCCGAACTCGACGGGCAGCCGCGCGACCGGCATCACAGTGGCGTGACGATGAACCCGCGCGCACGCAGCAGCGCCACCAGGCCGTCGGGCCCGGGAAGATGCAACGAACCGACCGCGAACACGTAGCTCCGGCCTTCCGCCATCAGCGCTTCGATGCGCCGGACCATGGCCGGGTGCCGGCCGAGCAGGATCGTGTCGACCGTGAAGCGCGCCCCGACGGAGTTCTGCGCCCGCATCTCGGCGAGAAGCTTCTCGAGCGCCCTGCTGTCGCCCGTTTCCCAGGCTTGCGCGATGCGATTGATCTCGCGCCGCGCGGCGTTGGTCTCGACGGCCTTGACGGCATCTTCGAGAAACGCGACCTGGGTCGCGAATGACGCACGGTCAAAGAGTTCGAACTGGCCTTCGATGCTCTCCAGTTCCAGGATGGGCTTTCCGCCCTGCTTGGCGACACGGATCAGGTAGGCCTCGACCGACAGCGCCGGCATGTAGCCCGCCTGGGCTGCCTCGAAGAGCGCCAGCACATTGCCCAGCATCCACGGTTTCATGCGCCAAAGAGGCGTGACCTCCAGTTGGTTGCGCGCCGCCAGCGCTTCAATGCGCGCCTTCAGTTCGGCGGAAATGCGGGTGTCGAGGCCCGGTTCACCGGTCGCATAGACCGCGTACTTCTGCGTGGCGGCCAGCGCCCTGGACGAGTCGGTGACATCGGCCTCCAGCACGATGGCGTCCATGCCCTCGATACGGCCCATCTGTGCCGCCGGCAGGGGATAGAACTCCGGGCGGCCCACGTGGATCGTGCCCATCAGCAGCGACACCTGGCTGCCTTTGCGGATCTCGTAGATGAAGCCACGACGCGCGCCAGCATCGTTGGACTGCGCCCAGGCGGACGACACCACGAAGGAAACGGCCAGCAGCAGCGCCAGGCGCGCGCGGGCAAGGTTCAGCAAAGGCATGGGAACGACGCGGCGGCACGCGCCACGTTCAGTGAGGTTGTCGTGATTGTAAGAGCGCGCCGTCCGTGTCATCGGCGCGCGGGACATGCCGGCCGGTTCGAGGGCAACGTTCGGCGCACCCAGCGCCAGGGAGTCACCGCGGCGATCTCAGGCCGGCTCGGCCTGCGCGACCGATCCGCCAGCCGGCTCCGTGAGCGGCTTGATGTAGCGCAGGATGCCCGGGTCCTCGTCATCGCGGTGGGGGCCATAGCCGCGCTTGCGCATCAGGTCACCCATCTCGTCGTTGTCCTTGAGCACGAGCCCGATGAGTTCGGTCAACCCGCGCGCGCGCGCCGTCTCCTCGAGTGCCTGCATCAGCACATGGCCCACTCCGCGCCCCTGCCAGGCGTCCTCGACGATGACGCCGAATTCGGCCGTCTTGCCGTCGGGATTGCAGGTGTAGCGGGAAATGCCGCGGATCTCGTGCTGTTCATCCTGCGGATCGATCGCGACGAAGGCCATTTCGCGGTCATAGTCGATCTGCGTGTAGCGCACCAGGCGCTCCATCGTCAGTTCCCGAATCGGCGCGTGGAAGCGCAGATACGAGGTGCGCGGTGAGAGCCGGCTGATGAAGCGCCGCTCGGCCTCGGCGTCTTCCGGTCGTATCGGACGCAGCTGAATGCGCGCGCCGCCCTTGACCGTGACTTCGCGTGCGAGAGCGCGCGGATACGGATGGATCGCGAGGTGCGAGTAGGTCGCATCGGCGGCAAGCGGCTCGTCGGATACTTGCACGCGGGCGTCGAGCGCGATGATGCCCTGGGCATCGGCCAGCAGCGGGTTGATGTCGAGTTCACGCACCGCCGGGATCTCGCACGCCAGTTCGGACACGCGCACGATCACTTCGATGAGCTTTTCGAGGTCGACGGCCGGAGCGCCTCGGAAGGCGTCGAGCATGCGCGAGACACGCGTGCGCGAGATCAGCTCGCGCGCCAGGAACGCGTTGAGCGGCGGAAGCGCTACGGCGGAATCGCGGAAAATTTCCACGGCGAGCCCGCCCATGCCGAAACTGACCACCGGGCCGAAGTTCGGGTCGCGCGTCAGGCCGACGATCAGCTCGCGCCCCTGCGGCCGCACAACCATCTTCTGCACCAGCACACCGACGAAGCGCGCGCTCGGCGCCCGCTCGATC
>Ga0209254_10001941_pt1 | contig 18695 bp, 20 predicted proteins | sample FrelakmetDIP11DI_FD_187148 | JGI IMG/M metagenome (GOLD analysis project Ga0209254, IMG submission 187148) | Freshwater lake sediment microbial communities from the University of Notre Dame, USA, for methane emissions studies - DIP11 DI (SPAdes)... | ecosystem: Environmental > Aquatic >...
ATCTGCCTACCGCTTTTTCTGGCTGGCGGTGAGGGCGACCGAGCATTTGCTCGCTTTTACCCGACGATTGCCGTAGATGGCTGTAATTTACGCTGCGCTGCAAAAGGAACCGAGATGTATTCCGGAAAACCAGCTGTAAGCCTGGTAGTAAGTGATCTGGTGCTGCAAAAAGGTTTGGAACAACCCAAAGGTTTGCGTCGGTTGAACGAATCTGGAAAACAGGCTGTAGATTTAATGGCAGAACAAATTGCGGATGAAGTCGACCAGATCCTTGGCTTGCAGTGGGATCGGCGCAAAGGTGAATTTGCAATGCCTGTCCAGACAGATGATGCGTCCGCTCCATCAGTCCAAGAAACAGTCCAGGCTACCTGTTCCTGCGGATCAGGAATCCCAATCCAAAAGGTGATTATCAATGGGCAGGATGTGACGTTGATCGCCCTGCCAGTCATGCTCCAGCAGTTCAAAGAGGCCGGTAAAGCACCGAGTACAGAGACTATCACAGAGCTTCTGGATTTGCTCAAGATCTACAATCCCGTCCAACCTGTTGAAGAACAAGCCTACAGAGATATGTTATTGCAAGAATATTCCACATATTTGGAGAAAGAGTCAGCCAGATGAGCCGCACAGCCACCTATAACACGACTGTGGCCTGGAAAGGCGAACATTGGGGTCACATCGTGATGGGGAATGGTCCAGAGATGGATTTCTCAGCTCCACCGGATGCACAAGGCCACCCAGGCGTGCTGACCCCTGAGGATGCGTTTGTGGCTGCAGCCAATACCTGCATCATGATGATGTTTATCTGGGCGGCTGAGCGCTTCAAGCTTAACCTCATTTCTTATGATTGCCGGGCAGAAGGAACCAAACTGATCGAGCTGGATCGCACAGAAATATTTACCCATTTACGTTTCTTCCCGATCATCCGCATTGCAGCAGGCGGTGAAAAAGTAAATGCTGTCGAAGCCCGTGCTCGCCGAGCCCTGCAATCCGCTCAAAAGTATAGTCTCGTTGCGAACTCGGTTAAATCTGAGATCATCATCGAATCACAAATTGAGGTCATTGAATGAAACCTGTTCTCAATGAAGAAAAATGCCCTGCTATGGGAGATTACTGCCCGGCTATTCCTGCATGTACGGAAAGTGCGATGTCGTATGTTGTTGATAAAAGTATCCGTAAGGGTGGCCGAATTGTTTTTGATTATGAAAAATGTAATGAGTGTGGTATCTGCGTCACCAAATGCTGCGGTGCTGCTATCGATATTAATTAACTAAACAAGGAGAATGAACATGCTTACGATCAAAGTACTTGGCCCAGGTTGTGATAACTGTAAAAATGTGGAAGCCGTTACCCGAAAGGCGTTAGCGATGTTTGGCATCGAAGCTCAGGTCATCAAAGTGACCGACTGGGCGGAGATCAAAAAATATCCCATCCTTGGAACGCCTGGCCTGGTGATCAATGAGAAAGTTGTCTGCGCCGGACGTATTCCAACCGAATCCGAAGTGACCACCTGGTTAGCCAATGCGATGTCTTGATAAATCTGCATTCTTTAAGAGGTGTATATGACGACCAATTATATTGAATTTCACCAACACCTTGAAGAAGGCCTGGCCAGATTAGGCCAGGATCTACCCGGACCCATGAGCGGTTTTGCCCGCTTGCACAGAAAGTCCCTTGAGGATGGGGCATTAAGCCGGAAGGTTAAGGAAATGATGGCATTGGCGATTAGCATTGTGGCGGGCTGTGAAGGTTGTATCGCCTATCATGTGCACGACGCCGTGGAAGCAGGGGCTACGCGTGCAGAGCTTCTGGAAGCCGTCAGTGTAGGCTTGATGATGGGAGGTGGACCGGGATCAATTTATGCCGCCCATGCTCTGGAGGCCATCGACCAATTCCTGCCTAAAGAATAATCGGTATATTTATCCATTGATATAAGTGAGGGAACCTACAATGTCTGTACCAACCGACCGCCAGCGCTTCGCCTGGGTAACTTTGGAAGCCCAGGAGATTATCGAGCTGAAACAGGCGCTCATGGATCGCGATTCCCACGATGTAGTTGACTTTTTTTGGCGTATCATCCTGCCACGCGCGCAGGAGTCTGCTCAGAAGAGGGGTATTTCCCTGGAAAAAGATAAGGAGAGCAATGGGCGTATATCTGGATAATGCCGCCACAAGCTGGCCAAAACCGGAGTCTGTCTACCTGGCTGTAGATCACTTTATGCGGGAGGTGGGTGCCACACCTGGTCGGGGTGGTTATCAGCAGGAGGAGGAGGCTCAACGAATAGCAGATGAAACGCGAACAGCACTGGCTCAGCTCTTCCATGCTCCAGACCCTCAGAGTGTGATTTTTACACTGAACGCTACTCAAGCCATCAACATGGCGCTGAAAGGGTTATTATCACCTGGGGACCATGTTGTCACTTCCTCCATCGAGCACAACGCCATGTGGCGCCCGCTCAAAGCGTTGGAAAAGCGAGGCGTGGAGATTACCACTGTCCCCTGTACATCCGATGGGATGCTTGATCCGGTTGATGTGGAGGCAGCTCTACGTCCAGATACCCGGATGGTCGCTATGCTGCATGCATCCAACGTGTTGGGCACAATATTGCCAATTGCCGAGGTGGGTGAAATTGTCCATCCTCACAAAACACTCCTACTGGTAGATGCTGCTCAGACAGCCGGGAGTTATCCGATTGACATGCAAGCAATGGGGATCGATTTATTGGCTTTTGCCGGGCACAAGGGGACTTATGGCCCTCCGGGAACAGGAGGTCTGGTAGTGATGCCTGGTATCCATTTGGAGACATGGGTGGAGGGCGGTTCAGGCTTCCCATCGCGCCCCGAAACGATGCCCGATGAATTGCCATTACGATTGGAAGCTGGTACCCAGAACTCAGCTGGTATAGCGGGGCTGTTGCTGGGTGTGCAATTTGTGCTGGAACAGGGTGTGGAGAAAATCCAAGCGCATGAAATGAGATTGGCAAGCCTTTTGATCGAACAGTTACAGGCAATACCAGGACTAACCATTCTGGGTCCAGTAAACCTGGAGCAGCGTACTGCGGTAGTATCGATCACTATGGAGAATTTCATTCCTGATCAATTGTCTGCGGTGCTGGACAAGGTATTCGGTGTGGCAACGCGGGCGGGTCTACATTGTGCCCCTCAAGCCCATCAGGTGGCGGGAACATTGGAGAATGGAGCGCTGCGCTTCAGCCCTGGCTTTTTCACGACTGCTGAAGAGATTGATTATGCTGTTGAATCCTTACAGGGTATCTTGTAGGTAATAGGATGTCTAAACAGCGGATTGAAAAGACTCTAGTAATTCTGAATGAAGATGAGCTTCGCCAGGTGATGAGCCTGGCACGACAGGGTGATACGGACGCAATCTATAAGTTCGTGAAGGATGTGATTGCCAAAAGAGTAGAAGAAGCGATACGTAAGCGCTGCGGATAAAGAGAGGTGGCAGAATGGCTAAAGTGAATGTGACATTGGATGACGAGCAACAGGCAGAATTAAAAATGATCCTGGTTGATGAGGATGCAGAGGCAGCTTTGGTTTTTTGAAGGAAATCATCTGGGACCAGATCCAAGCTGCTCTTCGCTTAGGATTACGCAGCCATCTGGAAAAAGGAGTAATGTATATAATTTCAGGCTCATTCTCAAAGAAGTATTCATATTGACGCACCAGCGGTAGGTTAGTTTAGGGTTTTTACATTGAATGATAAAAACGATAAAACCGGACCAAAACATAACAAAGAGCTGGAGAAACCGCTTTGCAGTTGTGTGACAGATCCATTCACCAGTTTACCTCCCGAATTGAGGCCACTGACTAAGGATGGCATGAGCGGGTTACGCAAGGTAAACTGCCCTGTTTGTGGATTCAGCTATTGGACCAATCGGGATACGGACCTGTGCATAGAGTGCGAGAAAAAAGACTTACACCTGCAAGGCGTCTGATAGTGATTAAGCACCATCGGAGCACCCTATTAGCTAGTCTAATGGCAGGAATTACTTAAAAACTTGACTAAATCTGAGGAAATGTTATGACCTTTACTATTCATCTTGTAGGCCAGCTAAAAAGTATTTTCAACAATCTACCCACAATCAGCATAGACGCAGGACAAACCGTACTCGAATTTCTGATCACTGCCCATGTCATGCCAGAAATGGTTGCTGGTGTGGTGGTAAATGACGATTTTCAGTCGAAAGACTTTATTCTTCAGGATGCAGATGATGTCAAGCTCATCGCTGTTATGAGCGGAGGATAGAAATATGCCCTTTGTTACCTTTTTATGAGAATAACAAAATTTGTAGGTGAGAAGTGATCAATATTAAAATACTAAGCTATAAAAGTCCTCAACGTTACGCCGTCAGGCAGACATTGATCGGAGCACGAAATGAACTCCGCAAAACAATTCCCGAGCTTGAGCTCTCAATTACTGAGATCAAAACGCTTGAGGAGATGGAAGAATACACTTATGTTGTGCCATACCCCAGCTTAGTAATAAATGAAAAACTGGTTTGCATTGGGCGTTTCCCAAAGAAAGACGAGGTTATTGGATGGTTGCAGGAAGCAATGGAATGAACTTGATGACCGCAACCGGCCGATAATCTGAGTAGGATGAGAAGATGAAATTAGATCACAACCCGATCCGTAGAGAATCCGATCTCTGCATCACTCAGGTTACCCGGACCATGTTTAAGCCATGAGGTGGTTATGTTCCTAGAAGCAATAACGCTCACCAAAATATTGCCTTGCCTAGCTGAACCGGGCAAAATCATCGTGATTGGTGATCCTACGCGAAAGTTGGATGATGTGCTCCCGTATCTGGCAACGCTACCCAACGTGATCTCTTATAACCCGGAAACTTGCACATTGACCTTACGGCGCCAACCGGGTTTCATCTCGCTTTATTCAGAAAAGGCATATATTACTAAGGTGAAGGATACTGAAGAAGGGTTGGAATTGTTCAAAGCGCTGGTGGATGCTATTAATGCCACCTGGGATAACCGGACAGAGCTGGTGGCTATGACTGCTCAAAAACACGCCCCACGCCCCCTGGATATTTGGACCTTACTACCACAGACGAATTGTAAACAATGTGGTGAAGCCACCTGCATGGCATTTGCATGCAAACTGCTTTTACAGGAACGGGAGTTGCCCGAATGCACCCCTCTGCAAGCGGATGCAGCCTTTATAGAGCGTCGCGCGACCCTGGAAGCTATGCTCTAGGAGAGTGAGATGCCCTCAAGATTGATAACAGATTGTAAAATGCACATATGAAGCAAGCCACTGTCAATGATACGATCAGTAATTCGCTTCGGTAATTATCGGAAACGGATTAGGACTCTGTGAATAACCGTAAAGCCTTGTTCCTTTGCACTGGTAACTCCTGCCGTTCGCAGATGGCTGAAGCGATAGTAAATTATCGCCTTGGTAAGCAATGGGAAGCTGTTAGTGCAGGTACGAAGCCTACCGGTACTGTTCACCCCAAAGCACTGGCGGTGCTGGCTGAAATCGGGATTCAACATCAGGGTCGCTCGAAGTCGATCGATGAATTTCGGGGTGTGGATTTCGATCTGGTCGTCACGGTTTGCGATTCAGCAGCAGAAGAATGTCCCATATGGTTGGGTAAAGGTAAACGCGTCCATCATAGTTTTCCCAATCCGGCAAAAACGAATGATATGAACGATTTTCGCAAGGTGCGCGATGGTATGGAGCGCGAAATCATCTACCAGTTAGTGAACTATAACGGTTCAAGCCGTTAAATAATATTCTCAATTTGGAGGTTTCATATGTCTGATATTGCAGTAAGCCAGCCACCCACTACAAGCATAACCAAAAAACTTTCTTTTCTTGACCGTTACCTGACGTTGTGGATTTTCCTGGCGATGGCAGTAGGGGTGGGTATTGGCTATTTATTCCCAGAAGCAGTTAAAAATTTTAATGATGCTGTTACTGTAGGGACGACCAATATTCCGATCGCGATCGGGTTGATCCTCATGATGTATCCGCCGTTCACCAAAGTGAGATACGAGGAACTCGGAGACGTTTTTCGCAATAAGAAAGTGTTGAGCCTCTCGCTGGTCCTGAACTGGATTATTGGACCGGTGCTGATGTTTTTACTGGCAATAATATTCCTGAGGGAATACCCAGAGTATATGGCCGGGCTGATCATGATCGGGCTGGCACGCTGTATTGCCATGGTGATTGTGTGGAATGAGTTAGCCCACGGTGACACAGAATACGCAGCAGGGTTGGTGGCGTTCAATAGCGTATTCCAGGTATTCTTTTACAGTATCTATGCCTACGTATTCATTACTGTGCTACCGCCTTTGTTTGGTTTGAGGGGTAGTGTCGTGGAGATTACGATAGGTGAAATTGCTAAAAGTGTATTCATTTACCTGGGCATTCCATTCCTTGCTGGATTCTTTACACGCCTGATTTTGATACGAGCCAAAGGTAAGGAATGGTATTATAAGAACTTCGTACCCAAGATCAGCCCACTAACGCTGATCGCCCTACTATTTACCATTATTGTCATGTTCAGCCTGAAAGGTAACCTGATCGTGCAGATTCCGCTGGATGTCGTGCGGATTGCCATCCCATTACTGATTTATTTCGTGACCATGTTCCTGATCAGCTTCTGGATGGGCCGCCGTATTGGCGCTGACTATCCCAAGACTACCTCACTATCTTTCACAGCAGCCAGCAATAACTTTGAGCTCGCCATCGCGGTAGCAGTGGCCGTGTTTGGCATCAGTAGTGGCGCGGCTTTTGCAGCGGTGATTGGTCCATTAGTAGAGGTGCCGGTGATGATCGGATTGGTAAACGTGGCGTTCTATTTGAAAAAGCGCATGTATGTTGGTACAGTTGCTACTCCAGCAGAGTAATACTTTGCTAGGTGTGATATTTTAGTTCTTAGAACAATGATGAAATAATATCGGAATTGAAAGATTAAATATATGATGAGAATAAAACTGCATCCACATTGATTGTGTAGCACGCGATTTTACTACTGCATAGGCAGAAACACCGCAGTTCAAAGCTTTTATGCAGGCGGTTTACGGTTTCCGTAATGAACAAGATGCTCAACAAGCCTTGAAAGCTTTACAGTAATAACAACAATCACTGCGCGCTCTGATGATGCTCAATGCCCTGAGCCTCATTCAGCGTGAGGAATTAATGCAGTTGCAATGTGAATTCACCTATCCTGGCAGTTTCACTCATCCATTGAATTTCTTTGGGATAGCTTTTGGGTCAATGATTTATTGTCCATCTGAATGGACGGAATATTTGTACCTAAGAGGCTGAGAGGAGACCAGCTATCCCGATGGTCAGGCTGCAAAGTGGATTGGGTATCGACCGCCTTTGCCATCCTGCTGCTATCTCAATCTTCCCGATCTCCCAAAGTTGGACTCAGATCAGAATTGATACAAGCTGGGGGTAGGTTTTTTATGAGATAGCAGATTTAAGCAGCTCTTCTATATTTTGAGTATGTACATAATTCCCAGGAAATTGATTTTCCAGCTCTAAATAAGTAAATCCGTGCACGATACTCCACAGCTTAACCGCGATGATTTCCACTTTACCTTCCTCTAATTGGCTGTTTTTTTGGCAATACTTGATAATTTCTTCAAGAAGTGCAATATTCTTCTGGGAAGTCTCTACATATTCTGGATGATCCCTTTCTTGCTCCAGAGCACCCGAAAACATCAATTTAAACCTTCCTGGATCATCAAGGGCAAATTGAAGGTATGACCGGGCAATTTCAAAGATGATATCAGGGGAAGAATCCCTGCATTTTTCGAAGGTATCTAATAATGTTCGATGTAGCTGTTCATGTCCAACAGTTGACATTGCAGCTAGGAGTCCTTGTTTATCGGAGAAATGATTATAAGGGGCTGTATGGCTAACGCCAACTCTTCTTGCTACGCTTCGTAAGCTCAACCCTTCTATCCCCTTTTCAGAAAGGATTTCCATGCCAGCAGAAATTAATGCTTCTCTGAGATTTCCATGATGATAAGACTTTGTGGACATAAATCAATTATATCACAAATGTTGACAGTGTAAACATTTTCGTTTATAATCACAAAGAATATAAACAGTGTCAACATTCCTATTTGTTTCTAACGCTTATCGACAATGAATTACACCACAGGAGATGATTGATGCACATCAATACACCCAATTCAAAAACCGAAAAAGCCAATCAAAATGATCAACATCTTTTCACACAATCTTCATACACCGCACGGGAACGCATTCTCAGGGCTCTCCACCACCTAGAAACAGATCGCATTCCAGTCGATTTGGGGGGCATGGCGTCAACTGGGATTATGGCAATCGCATATGCCCGTCTCAAAGAATATCTAGGGTTTACGAAGGGTGAAATCCGCATCTCTGACATGGGGCAACAACTGGCAGAAGTAGAGCCAGAAATTTTATCCCACTTTGGAGTAGATGTAATTTCGTTAGCGAACTCGCTGGGAGAAGCCCTGCCTGAATTTTGGAAACCCTGGAAATTACCCAACGGCGTGGCATGTAAGATACCTGCCTTTGTTGATATCAGGCCGGACGAAGATAACGGCGGTTGGCTCATTTGGGAAAACGGAATACCCACCCAGCGAATGTCTGCCAGCAGCTTATACTTCTCTGAAACCTTTCACCCTTTGGCGGAGATGACCTCTCCGGAAGAGCTAAAACTAATCCCGAGACCCCTAATCAGTGATGAAGAGCTAAAATTCCTTGAGACGCGAGCCAAAGCCCTTTACCAGCACACAGATTTTGCCATCATAGCGAATTTTGGTGGAAATATTTTGGAGGCAGGCAACAGCTTACGTGGATTTACCCGGTTTATCATGGATTTAGCAAAAGGGGGAGCATTTGTGGAAGACCTAATTGGAGGGATTGTTGAGACACAGCTATCCAATCTCTCTCTTTATCTGCAAGCTGTTGGTGATTATGTACAGATTATTCAATTTGGGGATGATTTAGGCATGCAAGATCGTCCGTTGATGTCCAGAAACATGTACCAAAAGTATTTGATGCCTGGACATCAAAGACTATTTCATTATGTCCGTCAAAATTCCAACTGCGCAGTCTTCCTTCATTCTTGCGGCAGTATTTACCCCCTCATCCCAGATCTGATAACTGCTGGTATTGATATCTTAAACCCCGTGCAAACCAGCGCGAAAAATATGGATCCCAAACGGTTGAAGGAGGAGTTTGGGGATCAGATAACCTTCTGGGGAGGCGGTTGTGATACCCAACACATACTTCCGTTTGCAACACCGGACGAGGTCGCTAAACATGTCAGGGAACGCGTAAATATCCTTGCTCCTGGTGGAGGCTTTGTATTCAACCCAATTCATAATATTCAGGCAGACGTGCCACCGGAAAATATTGTCGCCATGTTCGATACTGCCCGAGATTTTTGTTATTCAGAATGAATGTTATAGGAGAGCCTTCCATGTCAGAGACAAAGAAGTACTACACCCTGAAAAGAAAAATTTTGCTCAACCTGATTTCCGGCGGGTCAGTGCTGGTGATGATCATCGTGACCAGTTCGCTGATGAAATACTATACGGATGTCATCGGTCTCAGCCCTGCCATCTATGGCGTGGTGTTCCTGCTGTTCAGCATTTGGAATGGGATCAATGATCCCATCATCGGCTACTGGGCGGATAAAAAGGAATTTGTGACTGGACGCGGGAAGTACCTGCCACTGATCCGCTGGGCAATGCCGATCATCGGGGCGGCGGTCATTGGGCTGTTGTTCGCGTCCCCGAGTTGGAATGAGATCGTCATCGCGGCCTATCTACTAATCCTGCTGGTCATCTACGAAGGCGCGCAGACCCTTTTGAATGTCAGTTTCATGGCTTTCACGGTCAACACCTTTCTGCGCACAGATGAACGAACGGAAATGCAGGTGATTTCAAGTTACGTCAATATGATACCGATTTTTCTGGGGGGTATGATTCCGATCTGGTTTCTGACTGGCGAATTCAGCCGCACAGCATTGGTGGCGATTTTCACCGCGGCAGTTTTATTTGGCGTTTTCCTGATCTGGTTCGGCTCGCGATTTATCCGCGAAGATGAAGCATTTTATAAGAACATGGATGTGACGCATGGGCTTAAGGAGTTGCTGGCGCTTTCAAAAGACCTGCTCAAGGATAAAACCTTCGTGATTTTCATAGTTGCTTTTGTGTTCATCCAGGCTGGCACGAGCAATTATTTCTCCGGTTACCTGTATTACATGGACAATGTGCTGGAAGTCTCTGGTTTGAAAGCCACCATTCCGGACCTTCTGACCGGAATCGCACAGATGATGGTATTTCCGCTGATCTACTGGCTGGTCAAAAAGTTCGGTACGCGGAATACGCTCGGTTGGGGACTGCTGATCGCAGTTGTTGGGCATGCCTGTTTGAGTTTGCCAATTAACTACTGGATTGCCGCTGGTACATACATTGTGATAATAATTGGTTATGGGTTTACTTCCGCCATCATCAACCCTATCACCGGCTTAGTTATCGACCATATCGAACTCACTACTGGTAAACGCCAACCAGGTGTGGTACGCGGAATCATGGCGATCATTCTTCTCCCTGCTGCGAGCTTCCAACCACTAATCCTGAGTGCTCTGCTTAGCGCGTCAGGATATATCGGTGAGTCCAAAAGCCAGGCTGCTGAAGTCGTGTGGGCAATCCGCTTTGGGACAGGGATCATTCCGGCACTTATCATCCTGATCGGGATTTTCCTGTTGTTCCGGTTCCCAATCAACCATAAGAAGGAGCTGGAAATCCAGGCAAATATCGAAGAAAAACATGGCAGGAAACTAGAAGTTGTTAATATTTCGTGAATCACGGAGAATATAAATGCAAACACTACATGTTATATCGCACACCCACTGGGATCGTGAATGGTACCTGACCTTTCAACAATTCCGGTTAAAACTCGTCCATCTCATTGACAAACTTTTAGAACTTCTTGATGAAGACCCCGAATTCAAGTATTTTATGCTCGATGGGCAGACCATCGTCCTGGATGATTATCTGCAGATACGACCCGAAATGGAAGAAGTCTTGCGGCAACACATTCAAAAAGGACGCATTCTGATTGGCCCATGGCATATCTTACCAGATATGTTTTTAGTCAGCCCGGAGGCTCATATCCGCAATTTGCTTCAAGGCGCTCGTACTGCTCGTAAGTTTGGTCCTAAAATGCCAATTGGCTACATCCCGGATCCCTTTGGCCATCCGGGTCAGGTGCCTCAGATTCTTAAAAGGTTTGGGATCGAAGCCGCTGCCCTATGGCGTGGCGTAGGTGATATGCCCGCAGAATTATGGTGGGAATCACCAGATGGTTCAAAAGTATTATTAGCCTATTTACGCAACGGTTACGGCAATGGAGCCAACCTGGTAGTTTACAATTCCGAATCGTTCACGCAGCAAATTGCCATTGCTGGGGACTCTTTGGCAGCCCACTCCACTGTAGATGATCACTTAATCATGCTGGGAACCGACCACATGGAACCTTCCCCGTACACCTCGGCTGCGATTGCATATGCCAATGAACAATTGCCTGACCGGAAGCTAGTTCATTCTACATTGCAAGGCTATATCCAAAGCATATCCGCACAGGTTTTGAACCAGGAGAAACTGCTACCCACCCTGCGGGGCGAATTGCGAGCTTGCGACCGTTCCCATTTGCTGCCCGGGGTGTTATCGACGCGTATGTGGATCAAACAGCGTAATCATCATAGCCAGAACTTGTTAGAAAAATGGGCGGAACCCTTTACCGTATTTGCAGAAAAGATGATTGGAAATAAAACTGCACATAAAAAAAACAGCCAGGCATTCTACGCTGCGATTTTCACAAACCGAATCCAAAACGTTGCTCCAATCATTCGCCAGGCATGGCGATTATTAATGGAGAACCATCCGCACGATTCCATTTGCGGGTGTTCGATCGATCAGGTGCATAACGAAATGACACCGCGCTTTGACCAGGTCGACCAGATTGGAGAAGAAATCACATTACAGGCATTGCAAGCACTTTCCCAGGCTATAGATACACAATCGGAAGATGCATTTTCAGCAATTGTACTTTTTAATTCGCTGGGAAATTCACGTCGTGATCTCGTAGAAGCTGATCTAAGTATTCCCGAGGAAATTGTCACTTTTGACCTTATTGATGAAAACAAAACTATGATTTCTTACGAATTTCTGGGTTCAAGCAATGAAGAAATCGCTAATATTTTACTGAAAAAGAACCTCCTGCGCGATACCATTGGAGTAATAATTGATGGGCGGGTGGCAGGATCAGCGATTGTTCATGTGAAGGTTACACGTCAGAATGAGGTAGTTACGATTGATGCAGTTTTGGAGGATAAGGGTCAGCCAAATATCCACGAATTGCATCGCGCAGAAGAAGATATCGCCAGGTATGAAAGCGACCCCGGTGTCACCCACTTCCATGTTCTGGCTCATACGCCTCGATCTTCAAAAATCCGCTTCATTAGCCCGGAGATTCCTGCATTTGGGTGGCGAACAGTATGGGTGCGTGCCCGTGCAGCTCCCGAAGCTGCCCCTGTGACTGAAATTAATCCATTGTTAAAACCATTCATTCCTCTCGGGATACGTTTTGCTGAATCAGAATATGGAAAAAAACTGATTGCAAAAAGGGACTCGGGGGATGAAACCAAACCTCCATTTAGAATCGAGAACGAATATTTCCTGGTTGAAGCAAGTCGAACAGACAGCACGCTAACGATAACCGACAAGCGCACAAATACGGTTTTTACCGGCCTCAATCGTTTTGTGGATGGTGGAGATGCCGGGGATGAATACAATTATGCTCCTCCAATAAAAGATACCGTGTACACACCCAAGGTTGTTTCTTTGCGAGCGTTCCGCCATAAGCTTGTCCCATCCCTCGAGATCGAATATGAATTGAAAGTTCCCAGTCAATTAGCCTCAGACCGGGATCGTCGATCGAACATAACAGTCACTATTCCTGTCCTTAGCCGAATTTCTTTGCATCCTGGTGTTGCCCGGATTGATGTTCAAACAGAAATTGATAACCATGCAAAAGATCATCGCTTGCGGGTGCATTTCCCCGCGCCCTTTGCTGTGCAAACAGCAGATTATGATGGTCATTTCGAAGTAGTGCGGCGTCCTATTGGAGTGCCAGAGAAGGGTGATAACTGGGTAGAAGACCCCCGCCCTGAAGTGCCACAACGCACTTTTACGGATATATCCAATGGGAAAATCGGATTGATGATTGCCAACCGCGGTTTACCTGAGGTAGAAGTGATCAAAGTGGATGACGATTCTCACACCGAAATAGCTTTGACTCTGATGCGCAGTGTGGGTTGGCTCTCGCGGGATGATCTGTATGTACGCCAAGGACATGCTGGTCCGGCATATGAAACACCTGGTGGGCAAGTACCTGGAAAATGGACCTATGAATATGCCATCATCCCACATCATGGCGATTGGAGAGAAGCATACCAACAGGCTTACGCTTTTGAAACACCCCTGAAGACCAGTGAAACAGGCTTGCATGAAGGGGAGATTCCCTGCCAGGGATCTTTCATCTCTCACTCCCCTGCTGAATTTGTCATCAGCGCAGTCAAAGAGACTGAAAACGGAAAGGGGTGGATCGTACGGGGGTATAACATTTCACCTGAACTAATCCAGCTCAACTTGAAACCACTGCGACAATTTACAAATGCCAGTTTGGTCAATTTGGCCGAGGAAGAAATATCTGCTCTTCATATCGGAGATGATGGGAGCATTATGATTTCAGTTTCTGGACATGAAATTGTTAGCATCATGTTTTCGTAACGAGCTTGTAGTAAGTAAAAATTTCTATCCATAGGAATTTTCCTCCATGGGAGGTCGCCTATAAGTATCGGGGATAACAGCTCCCCTTTGGATGGGTTCATCTTTCATCCTTGAAAAACCCGATACTGAAAAATGCTGTCCCAACCCTTGGCGTGGTTGTTCATTGCGTAATAGTGGGCATACTCTTTAAGTTGTCCTGGCTCCTTCACTCATCCATCGAATTTTTTTGGGATTTCTTTTTGGGTATTGAGTTTTTTTATGTTTTCTGGATGGACGGAATATTTACACCATACAGGGTGTCGATGCCCAAGATAGCCTTATTTTTCATACCATGTTGCTGGTATTGCACAGAAAGCTCGTTTATTTTCCTCTGTTTTTGCCAAACCTTTGTGTAGAAGTTACCCCCCCGATAATTATGTCCAATCTAATGTCAGTAGATCATAAATTGACCTTTGATTTGTTTTCTAATCTGATATACTTTCTCATGGTGATCGCGGCTTGCCGGATGCAAACAGTAAGCCATTATAGTTAATCCTATCATCAGGGGTATGCTTATGAAAATTTTTGTTCCAGGGCGCATCTGCATGTTTGGCGAGCATTCTGATTGGGCTGGGGGTTACCGCCGAATCAATGCTGATATTGAGAAAGGCTACACATTGATCTGCGCTACCGATCAAGGTATTTATGCCGAGGTCGGTCCCCACCCAACTTCCCTGGTGCTCACATCAACCACTCAGGATGGGGTTACTCACGGTCCGATCGAAATCCCCATGCAGCCCAAAGATTTGCTTGAAGCAGCGGAAAGTGGCGGCTTCTGGAGTTACATCGCCGGTGTTGCTTACCAGGTTTTGGTTCATTATCATGTGCGTGGCCTGGTGATCGACAACTACAGGACTGATCTGCCGGTCAAGAAAGGTTTATCCTCTAGTGCCGCGATTTGCGTGCTGGCTGCCCGCGCTTTCAATCGTATTTACGACCTTAAGTTTACCGTGCGTGGCGAGATGGAGCTGGCTTACATGGGAGAGATCACTACTCCCTCTCGCTGTGGTCGCATGGACCAGGGTTGCGCCTTCGGGAACCGGCCTGTATTGATGACATTCGATGGTGACCTCCTGGATACCAGCGAATTGCAGGTAAATTCTGAGATGCATTTTGTGATTGTTGACCTGCAGGCACATAAGGATACGATGGAGATCCTTAACCGCCTGAATCGTAGTTACCCAATTGCAGAAAATGAGACAGAGCACGGTGTGCAAGAGCTGCTTGGACCGATCAATAAGCGCATCGTCCACCAGGCAGTGGAAGCTCTGCGTGATTCAGATACCCAAAGATTAGGCGCATTAATGACCGAAGCTCAGGCATTCTTCGATCAATATGCTTCACCTGCTTGCCCCGAAGAGCTGACGGCCCCAGTGCTCCATCGCCTGTTAAACTACGAACCTTTGAAGTTGCACATCTGGGGAGGTAAAGGTGTCGGCTCTCAAGGCGACGGGACAGCCCAGTTTGTTGCCCGTTCCCCTGCCGACCAGCAAGCCGTGGTCGAGATTATTGAGCGCGATTTAAGCATGCCGTGTTTGAAGCTCACCCTGCACCCCGCCCAGAAAGTGCGCAAGGCAGTCATCCCGGCAGCCGGCTTTGGCACCCGCCTTTTTCCCGCTTCCAAAGCAACTAAGAAAGAATTATTCCCCGTTATCGACCAGGATGGCATCGCCAAGCCGGCCATCCTCTACATTGTCGAGGAAGCCCTCCAGGCTGGTATCGAAGAAGTGATCATCATCGTCCAGCAGGAAGATTTGGACGATTTCCATTCCTTCTTCAACACTCAAGTCTCGATTGAAAACTATAACAAGCTGCCGAGGCATTTCCAGGAGTATGCCAACCATATCATAGATATTGGCAGGAGCGTCTCGTTTGTGATCCAGCAAAACCAGGAAGGTTTTGGGCATGCCATATATTGCACTCGTGATGCTATCGGAGATGAGCCTTTCCTGTTGATGCTTGGCGATCACCTGTATCGCTCCAGTGGTGAAATCTCCTGTGCGCAGCAGTTATTGGATGCATATAACCAGTATGGAAAAAATGTCCTCGGGCTGCGCCGTACACCCGAAGATCAAATCTCTAATTTTGGCACTGTCGCAGGGGTATGGGTTGAAGAAGACGGTTTATTGAACGTGACTGAGTTTGCTGAAAAACCCACCACCGATTATGCCCGAAACTTCCTGCGTGTCCCTCATTTGCAGCCGGATGAATATCTAACCGTATTCGGGTTATACATTATAAAGCCACAGTTATTTGAATTTTTGGAGGAACACATCCAGAACAACGTGCGAGAGCGTGGTGAATTCCAGCTGACATCGGCATTAGATCGCTTAAGAAGGGAAGAAGGGTTCTACGGGTTGATCATGGATGGAAAGCGGTACGACATTGGCTTACCAGATAATTATCTTACGACATTACAATCATTCCGCTTCAGGGATTGAATTAGGGTTAAACATTATGATACTCGGTCATATCCCAATGTGCAAAAGAAGATATAGTTAACATTTGAGAAGATCTGGAACAATCTTTTACCCGATGGACAGTCACAATGTCTAGTATATCGGTACCCGAATTAATCGCGCAGTCTGGGGCAAGGAAAGGTAATCCATAGCCCTGTCAGGAGGGGGAAATAAGAAAGAATAATAGTTTTCAGAAATGGGTTTTGACTGAGTTGCTCGCCCGATCAATCTATGACAATGAAATATCAACCCTTCTTTAACCAAAACCGTCACAAAACTCACATATGAAGGAATATATATACAAGTGGATAACTCAAGCCGGTTATAGCCTTTGTATTTAGCATAGCGGCTTCTCCGGATAAGATAAAGCTCGCCACTTCGAAATAATAGACAAACGCTTACTGGTTGCCGATGTGCCCAGAATTTGCCAGATCAAAGCAATGTCTTTATAGGATAAGAAAGTCTTGTTGGACCGCTATATAGAAGTGAGCAAATATCCTTTCCTTGAATATGTACTGATTTAATAAAAGTCAAGAAAAATGATTTCTTTAAACTTAATATCAAGAATTTTGATCTAGCTTTATATCTACTTTGATCTAGGGTTTTACAGGTATTTTGTTTTCTCAATATGTAGGGGATTGATTAAAAACTGATCAAGTCGAAATAGTAAATTATGGATCATAAAATGCATTACCAGTTTAGCTAGAGAAATCGATATCGTTCAAGTTTGGCTTGATACCACCCAGAATAAAAACAAAGAATACTGGGAGAACGCTAAGCTGGGTTGTATAAGGTGCATGGCTTATTCTGTGATGATCATCGAAAGTCCACAGAGGACCATCATCTGTCACCGCAAGTCTTCATTGTCACGCCTGGTAGGTGTAACATTGGAATATAGTTGTCCGACTCGTTTTTTCATTCGTAAACCTTATGATCGATTAACAGTCAATGACGGCGCAAATTTTAGCATTGGTTGCAGTATGTTAATAACCGACCAGATTGCTAGAGGGGACTAAGCGTTTTTGGTTATTTCGATCAATCCTTCCGGTAAATGGACAACGTGGTCTGGCACCGCTCCAATCAGCCTTCCTATGCTTTGATGTCCCCAACTGACCGCGATGCTTTTGACGCCCGCTTCTCTCGCATCGCGGATATCGCTTACAGAATCCCCCACCATGAACACCGCCTCACCCTCCGCTGCGAATTGTCTTTTTGCCATCAAAATTTTCTCCACCTTCGACCCGGGTATATCCACCCCATACACTGCGCGGAAACAGCCCTCCAGCCCGTGTTCTTCCAAAAATGCGCATACATTCCCCGCTGTATTCCCCGTCACCACTGCAAGCACATCACTCTCTGCCAGTTTTCTCACCACTTCCCCCAACCCCTCAAATATCGCGGGTGGCGACTTCTTCTCCGCGAACTTTACCGTGCACTTGCGGACAAACTCATAAACCAAATCTTCAGGTGTCTCGCACGCCCGCCCAAACGTCGCAAAGGACATCACTTCCAGCTCGCCCAAATCTGCTTGAACCACCGCATGTTTAACCCCCAACTCATCGCAAACCTCCTGCGCAAAGCGGAGCATATCCGCAAGCGTATCAGCAAGCACACCGTCAAAATCAAAGAGGACGAGGGACATTTGGATGATTATACGATAAGCACGCTCGGTTCGTGAAGTGTGTCTAGATCATATCCTGGTTTTGAATGAAAACAATTTTAGCCACATTCTCAGAGGGTACGGAGAATATTACATCCATGCTCACCCGCAGCAGAGCATATGTCAACACTTATCTGTGTCTGGGTCAGAACGTAGCATGTATGGTCCAATACGAAGACAAGATTTCCTGGGAGACGTCGTCCACGAATACCACAGGCAGCCATCAGCTCAGGTATCTGCTGATGGACAGGATTTTTACATCATTCAGGGTTTTACGTAGGCCGATATTCAGAGGAAGAAGCTTCTTCAAGACAGACGTCCCGCTGCTGTTCGTCTTGCTGCAAGGCAGCAGCTGTGGTTAGCCCTGTCATTCCAACGCCGACAAGTAAGATTTCAACTCTGTATTTAATATGTTTCGCTATTTGTTCCAATTACTTCTTTTGTTCCAGTTCTCAATTTGCGTTAGGCAAACTTATGTCTGCATACTTGAAACAACTTGACTGATATAGGGCTCTGCTTAAGCATTATTGGCAGAGACGAGTCTTCTCAACCTTTCGTTCGAAGTGTAGACCGGCCTCCGTCAACGCTGATAGTCTGTCCGGTGATCCAGTCCGCTTCTTGTGAAAGTAGAAAAGCGGTGAGTGAGGCAACATCTTCAGGTGTGCCAAGCCGTCCTAATGCATGCATTCC
>Ga0209254_10001942_pt1 | contig 18693 bp, 18 predicted proteins | sample FrelakmetDIP11DI_FD_187148 | JGI IMG/M metagenome (GOLD analysis project Ga0209254, IMG submission 187148) | Freshwater lake sediment microbial communities from the University of Notre Dame, USA, for methane emissions studies - DIP11 DI (SPAdes)... | ecosystem: Environmental > Aquatic >...
GAGATCAAGAAACAGGGAGAATGGGCCTGTCTCACTTTAAGAAAGAAGGGGGGCGGAGGATGACAAGGTTCTATGTGCCCCAGCCAAACATCGAGAAGGGGGCGTTGCGGGTCGAAGGAAGCGAGGTACGACATATCCGAAGGGTTCTTCGGCTCAAAACAGGAGACGAGATTACCATCTTCGATGGTTCGGGGAATGAGTATCAAGGGAGGATCGCCGACTTGCAATCCTCTTCGATTCTCATCCAAGTGAATCGAATCGCGCCTTCGAGAAGAGAATCCCATCTCGAGATCACTCTGGCACAAAGTCTCCTCAAGGGCGAGAAGATGGACACCTTGATCCAGAAGGCGACGGAGTTAGGAGTGAAAGAGATTGTCCCCTTTTTTTCTTCTCGGTCCGTTCCACTCTTAGATCGGTCGAAGAGGGTAAAAAGGTGCGAGCGTTGGGAGAAGATTGCTATCGAAGCATCAAAGCAGTGCGGAAGAGCTGTCATTCCGAGGATGGCGCCTATTCAGAACTATGCTGAGATGCTTGAGGCCGTGCCTTCAGAATCGCTCCGGATCATCCTATGGGAACGTGAGGGAGCCGGATTAAGGGAGGTTCTGCAAGGATCAAAGGGGAAGAAGAGAGTCTTCTTCATCGTCGGGCCAGAGGGAGGATTAAGCCAGGAGGAAGTTGAGCAAGCAAAGGGCAAAGGATGTATTCCTGTTCTTCTCGGGAAGAGAATCCTCCGGTCGGAGACGGCGAGTCTCTGTCTTCTGAGTATTCTTCAATATGAGCTGGGAGATTTTGGATAAAAAAAGGGCCAATTCGTTTTGAATTGGCCCCGTAAAACAGAGGAGAATAAAAGGAATTTGTGCTAGGCTGCTTTTTTTTCTGAGTTGCTAACAAATTCTTTGTAGGCTTTACACTCTTGGACCAACTTGCATTTTCTGCGGCAAACTTCAACGTGAATCTTCGGGCTTCCTTTTCTCTTGTCGCAAACCAGATAACTCATAGGTCATCCTCCTTGGGTCGTACAATCAGCCTACCAGATCTTGCATTGCTCATATTCTAATATACAAAATATGGAGATGTCAAGAGAAAAATTTGAAATGTGAATATGTTATTATATATAGAATTCAATAGGTTATAAAAATAATGATAAGTAAAATGAGACCTTTACAACTTCTCCATGCAGATTTTATAGGTTAATTTTGGATAGGGAGTTTTTCAATAAACGAAAAACTTTCGCAAGAAAGTGGGCGATGAAGAGAGGAGAATCGAAACAGAACTAGACTCTCAACTAAGGACTTTTGGATTGGGAAGGAGGTTTCTCTTCGATGGCGATGCCAAGGCGATCCACTCCAGCGTTTTTTGCAACATCCAGCACTTGGACCACCCGGTCAAAGACAACGCTCTTGTCTGCTCTCACGATGACAGGTCTATTTTTACTAGAAGCCATGAAAGATTGAAGTTCGTTTTTCAAATCCTGAAGAGTTTTTGTTTTGTTGTTGAGAAAAACCTCATTTCGACTGTTGATCGTGACCACGATAGGCTCTTTTTGATCTACCGGAGCTTTGATATCGGCCTGAGGAAGCTTCACCACAACCCTCGACTCACGGGCAGGATTGAACGTGTAAACGAGGCTAAAGGCGGTAAAGAAGAAGATGAAGATGTTCATGATAATATCAGTCAGTGCAATTGACTCTAAGGTAAGCACGAAGTCTCGATGAGTTTTAACCTTGATCATGTTCTTCCCTCTGCGCCTCTTGCGAGAACCGGAGCCTTACTCCTTGACAGAACGTCAATGAGTTCATTCCCATAATAACTCATCTCTTGAGCCTGATTCTTAATTTTCCCTATGATAAGGTGATAAAGAATATACCCGGGGATGGCTACGATGAGACCCGCGGCTGTCGTGATCATGGCTTGATAGATGCCTGCCGCCAGGACGTTGACGGTGATGTTGCTTCCGATCTGCTCCCAAGCCATAAACGCCTGAATAAGACCGACAATCGTCCCGAGGAATCCCAACATAGGCTCAACCCCGATGATAATGAGTAACGCCCCGAGATAGTGTTCCAAGTACTGGATTTGTTCTTCGCCTTCGCGCTCCATCAGGGATTCCAATTCTTCTCTTTTCAGTGAACGGTTCATGATCCCGAGCTTGAATACCGCTCCGATGGGATGTCTCACATGGTCGCACTGCTCCAAGGCCTTTTGAAGGAGCCCTCTTTCAAGGGAGAGAAACACCTCCTGGCTAAACTGGGCGAAATTGAGTCGAATCTTCCAGAAAGTCCATGCCCGTTCGAGAATGATCGCAAGCGCAGCAATCGATCCCAAAATGATGGGGATCATAATGACTCCCCCTTTAACGATTAACGAGAAGATCACGTTCTTCCTCCTTTAATAAAAACAGGGCAATCGAAATTGCCCTGAAGTAATAGACAAGTGCCGGGTCGCGGAATCGAACCACGGACACGAGGATTTTCAGTCCTCTGCTCTACCGACTGAGCTAACCCGGCATCTTCTATTCTCAGGCAATTCTATATTACAACATCCCTTCAGTCAAGACTTTGTTTCTTTTCTGTGTTTCTTTTCTCTGCACCCTCCTTCCGCTTAGAAAGGGTCTTCTTCTCCCTCAGAAAGTGTAAGAGAACCCTCCGATGAAAGTCCGTTCAGGTGAAGGATAGAAGACCTGAGAGGTTCCCGTTGCGTTCGTCGCAGCCCATTCTTCGTATTCCTGATTCGTCAAGTTGTTCACTCCAACAAATGCCTTTAGCCCCCTCCACACATAGGAGAGTTTTACGTCCACGGTATAATACCCGTCTAATTTCTCAAACTGGTTATCCCAGTCACTGATAAGATAACTGGAGCCAACGGCATTCACTCTCCCACTGAGCAGAAAACCCTTCGGACACTGGATCTCTGCCCCCAGGGATCCCTTGTTCCTGGGGACCCCAGGGATATCGTTGTCAGAAAACGGGTCTTCCCGGAGGAGAGGCTTGGTGTAGCCGTAGTTCCCCCAAAGCGCGAGCCATAAGAACGGTCGGGCTGTTGCACCTATTTCAACCCCGGTACGTCTTGTTTTGGGGAAGTTCACATTTTCGAAAGTCTCGGGATTGAAGAAAATCTCATCCTCGATATTGGCCCAGAATAGAGTTAGCCTGGTTTCAATTTGATCTGAGAAAGATAAGCGGAAACCCGTTTCATAATGGTATCCGGTTTGCGGTTTCATCGAGGGATTCACCTGAAACGTTGGGTAGTATTGGATCAATTCATCAGAGACGGGGAAGCGGAAGCTCCTCTTAACACTCACGAAAGCAGAGGATGTCTTGTCGAAGAGATAGTCCAATCCAATATTCCAGGCAGGCTCGCTTTCTCTCAAACTATCTTTCGCGTCCGAGGACCTCTGAAAGAGATCATAATCGACCCATTCCTGGCGATACCCCAAGGATAAGATCAAGTTCTCCAGGAGTGAGAATTGGTCTAAGAAATAAGCTCCAACCGATTTCTTCTTTACCTCCACGTAATCTGTAAAAGCAAACCCAGGGTAGGAGTATTTGTAATCGACCTCGGATTCCGATCGGTAGAGATCTAGCCCGACGGTCAGTTTATTCCCATGACCGCCAATCGTTCTCTCTGTGATGAACCTCGGCGTAAACCCCCAGGTCCTCAGGTTTCTCTCGTCTTCAAAGAAATATGAATGGAAGAAATCCTCCACTTGGCGCTCCCGATAAGACAGGTCAGCCTCAATTCGGCCCACATCCCAGAGTCTAGCTTTCATCCCGAAATCAAGATACCCGTCATCAGTCTCTGCCTTATCCTCCGGGCTGAGCGTGGCACGGCGATCCTCCTCGAGAAGGGCTTTGGGAATACCTCCTGGGAGTCCCTGGTCGTCACGGTGAAAGCTTCCATCTAAGCTGAAAGCAATATTTTCATTGGCATCGTAGGTTATTTTTCCTCCGATATCCTTTGCCCTGTACCATCCATTGTCACGATACCCCTCAGTGGCATTGTAGCCAAAGTTGAGAATGGCCCCCAGGGGTCCCCATTTGCCGCCCACACTTCCATTCTCCTTATTGAAGTGATAACTCCCCAAGGCAATGCCAGCCTGAGCTGAAAAAGCCTTTTCAGGCTTCTTGGTAATGATATTGATCACCCCTCCAACGGCATTGTCCCCGTAAAGAACACTCCCAGGTCCCCTCACGATCTCAATCCGTTCAATCTGATCGAGTGGGATTTGAGTCCAATCCACCCCGCTCAGGTCGATTTCGTTAACTCTTCTTCCATCCACCAAAACGAGAGTATTAAGAGGGGCGGTCTCGCCAAACCCTCGAACGTCGACAGAGGCTGCCTTCCCATTTCCATAGAAATCACGAACGACAACGCCAACCTCATCTCTCAGAACATCAACGGCAACCTGTGCATTGGAACGCTCGATCTCCTTTCTGGTAATCACTGTAACATTCGCTGGAATCTTCCGGACCTCTTCGACATCGCGTGTGGCTGTGACGACAACCTCCTCAAGCGTCACATCCTCTTGTTGGGCAAGAACCAAGCAAGGAATTAAAAGGCAGAAGATCGTGAGAATCACAGATGAAAAGAACCGCTTCATAGGAAACCTCCCCGGCCCGATCGAGGGCCTAAGATGAATTTACCTGAACCCTGTCAGATTCAGGGCAGGGGAAAGGGCTCCAAAAAAAACCCCGGACTCCGCTTGGAAGACCGGGGATTTACCCGCAAGAACCCTTCACAGTCTTATCCTCGAAGACCTTTTGGTGAAGCATATCCAGACAGGTTTTCTGACTCTCGGATCTTCCTACTCCTTGCGCCTTCCCATCCTTCCACAAACTCAGGATGGTGGCCTCTGCAAGTTTCGTCCCCGAATACAGCGGCGGGTCCGTCCCCGATTCTCCCATAGCCTGAGGATTACGGGGTTCCCTTCACCTGGATATCAACTCGATGAAACGCTCGTGATTTAACAAAATCTGACAAGGTTTGTCAAGTGCTCGTAAAAGATAAGCACGAAATGTGGCGGTCTTTCTTAACCCATCCTCCGACATAGCCTAGTGGTGTACCTCAAAAATAGAACTATATTTGATAATCTCCTTGCCCTGAACACCATGCGGTGCAGGTCTCGACGGCTATCTATCAATTGACTCAAGCGTTTTCCCGAGTGGAGCATCACTTTCCTCAATCGCCAGCGGCCTTGGTCGGCCTGAGGTAGGCGCCCCAATAACTCATTCCGACGAATACGCCGCCCCCAAGGATGTTACCGATCGTCACGGGGACCAGGTTCCTCCATAAGAAATTGATCCAACCCAGCACACTAAGGTCAACGCCTGGAAGGTTATTAATTCCTGCTCCATTCATCAACAGGATTCCCGTCGGAATGAAGTACATATTGGCGACGCTGTGCTCAAAGCCGATGGCGACGAAGGCCGTGATCGGAAAGAAAATGGCGAATATTTTCCCTATGGTCTGCCGTGCCGCGAGGGCCATCCAGACAGCCAAACAGACGAGCCAGTTGCAGCCAATTCCGCGCCAGAGCGCTTCGCCAAAGCTCAACACCACTTTACTATAGGCCACCTTTACCGCCGCAGCACCGAGAGCCCCGTCGCCGGTCTTCCAAAGTCCGGAGAAGTAGAAGAGGAGCGCCACCAACATCGATCCTATGAAATTGGCAAAAAAAACGATTCCCCACCGCTTGACCATCGTACTGAACGTAATCTCCCTTGACATGACACTCGAAACCATCAGGTTGTTGCCAGTGAATAACTCCGCTCCGGCGATCACAACGAGCATGAGGCCAACACTGAAAGCGGCCCCCCCCAAGATCTTCGTGAAGCCGAGGCCCCATTTGGAGGCCATATCGAAAGTGACCGTCGTTGAAAGCAAGCCTCCGAAACCGATATAAGCTCCTGCCAAAATTCCCAACACAAAAACGGTGAACCAGGGGGAAGTTGCCTTCGCAACACCCACGGTTTGCGCGACCGTTTCCGCGATGGTCTTCGGCGCCTTGTCTTCCATGGTGGGAACTGGAAATTGCCAGGACGTCATGATCTTTTCGAATCGGCCCATGGCCTTCTTCTCCTCGGTGACCTTCCGCCGGACCGCCTTCTTCACGGTTTCGAGGATCTCCTCAGGTCTGAACGGCTTTGCAACATAATCCATAGCTCCCCGCTTCATGGCCTCGGTGGCCCGGCCGACCGTGGGGTAACCACTGATCATGACCACGGCCGAATTGGATGATCGCCGATCGATTTCCTCAACGACGTCCATTCCGTCAAAACCCGGCATCATCCAGTCGCAGAGGATTACGTCGAAAAATGACCCTGCGGCCAGCTTGAGACCTTCCTGAGGACTGGCGGTCATTACCACCTCGAAACCCTCCGCCTCAAATATCTTGCGGCACGATTTAAGAACAATCTCTTCATCGTCGATAATCAGCATCCTCTCAGCCATGATGTCTCCCCATTATGCAATAAGAAAGTAGTCTTGCGTGTCAAAGGTCAAATTCGAAAGTTCAAATGAACGACAAATACGGGAAACCCAAACTTAAGAAAAGTGATTCTTCCATCGCATTTTCGCTTTTCGGTTTTTCGGTCTTTTCCATCTTAGCCAGCACCTGTGGGGAAAGGTCGTCTCTTCACCGCGTTTTTGAGGACCTGGCGAACAGATTTCACCAGTTCGTCAGGCCTGAAGGGTTTGGGAATAAACTCGACAGGCCCCAATTGAAACACATCGGCAATCGTTTCCTGGGTAGGATAACCACTCATGACAATGATCGGTATGTCGGGCCAGTCCTTCTTAATCTCCCGCATGAGATATAACCCATCATGTTTGGGCATCTTCACATCCATGAGAAGAAGATCGAAATCGTCATGCTTAATCGCCTCGATACCCTGGTCGGCACTGGGGACCGTAGAGACCTCAAAACCCTCCGCTTCGAGGATGCGCTTACAACTCTTGGTCACGATCGCATCGTCATCAACTACCAATATTTTCATTTCCCCGACTTTCCTCTTCGATGGGTAACCAAACAGTGAAGGTACTCCCACGCCCCATCTTGCTCTGAACCCATATGGTCCCTCCATGGTGCTCCACGATGCCGTAAGAGACTGAAAGCCCGAGCCCGGTGCCCTGACCAATCTCCTTTGTTGTAAAAAAAGGGTCGAACAATCTATCAAGATTCTCAGGAGAAATGCCACAACCCGTGTCAGTGCAAACAATCTCAATGCCCTTCTGATCCGGTTTGTCGGCGGACACACCAATCCCTGTGGTGACTGTAATACTGCCGCCAGGCTCCGTGGCGTCCATGGCGTTGATGACGATATTGAGTAAGACGCTTTGCATCTGATTGCGGTCCAAAGTAATCATGGGCAGACCGTCCCCCGGCTCGAAATTCAGACTGACTCCTTTGAGGAGTGCCTGGTTTTCCGCCAGGGAGGTGGTGAAACGGACAAGCCGATTCACATCGGTTGGCTCGCGGTCAAGCTCTGTCTGGCGTGAGAAGTCGAGTAGGCCCTTCACAATTTTACGAACCCGCTCTGTTTCGTGAGCAATGGTCTCGAGGTCCGCGCGGACCTCTTCTGGGATGTCCTTCCGTCGAAGCAACATGTGCGTAAAGGTGAAGACTCCGGTAAGCGGGTTGTTGATTTCGTGTGCTACACCCCCGGCCAGTTTGCCGATGCTGGCCTGTTTTTCAGACTGCAAGAGTTTTGTCTCGCTTTCTACCCTCTGACGTTTATCTCGCTCTTGAAGGGAAGTGACCATTTCCTTAAACGTCTTTTGAAGGACACCGATTTCACTCTTTGAAATCGGACCGATCTCCGGCGAGAGGTTGCCTTGAGAGACCTGTGTGCTGGCCTTGATCAGTTGCTTCACTGGCTGACTCATCTTGTTGGCGATGATGTATCCCAGTCCAATGGCGAAGACCATGCCTGCCACAGTGATCAAAATGAAAAGGGACAGTGCCCTCCATCGTACGTCCGCATATTTCGCTTCCAGTACACCGACATAAAGCATCCCTGCTCTTTGACCAAAGATGTCTTCAATGGGTTCGTAGGCCGTAATGTACCAATCATTTACAACGAAGGCACGGTCTGTCCACTTCTTGCCTTCGCCTAGGACATGGGTCGTGACTTCTTCTGAGGCCACTGTTCCGATCGCTCGATTTCCGTCTGGGTTCAGGACGTTTGTGGAAATTCGAATATCTTTCAAAAAGATGGTCGCTGTGCCGATGCTACGACCTTTGTAGATTTCGTTCTGAAAAACGGTGTCACGTACTGTGTCTACAATTTCCTGACTTCGGTTAAGAAGAATGCCGCCATAGAGAACTCCGAGAAAGTTCCCCGCCTCGAACACCGGAACAGCCGCGGCCAGGGCCATTCCCGAGAGTTCCTCGGTGCCGGGCCGTGGCGTGGCCATCTTTGTAGGGAGAAGCCTAATTTTGGCCCGATCAGCCAGCTCCGGATTCTCAGAAAAAAGAAACTCGTTACTCAAGACAACCGTCCCTGAGACAGAAATCCTTTTTTGGAGTGCTAAATTGGCGATGGGGTTCTCAGGGCTCTGTCCCTTGGGAATCGAATTGGGTCCAATGCGACAGAGCGTCTTCCCCTCTGCTGTGATGAGTCCCATGAAATCTAACTCGGTTTGTTGAGCGACGGCACTGAGACGATCCACCAAGGTCTGTCTATCCAGTTTTTCAAAGGCTGAGCGGAACACAGGTCCTAATGTGACAATATGGAAGGCAACTTTAATCCCCTTGGTGCGGGAAAGATAGATCTCACGTGCGGCATTCAAGTCTAATCGGATGCGGTTAGTGGCCTCACTGAGGACCGCTTTGTAGAGGAGCTGGCCGCCCACCAAAAGCGCCACTCCGCAAACAAGGCAGGACACACCCAAAAAACTGACGATCAGTTTGGAACGAGTCGAGTAAAACAACCGCTACTCCCGACAATGGAATAGATAGAACCGGCTCGACGACTCCTTCTCCGGCTAGCCAGTTTCTGTAAGCCTGGATCCCATTTCTCTCAGAGAGACCAAGCACCCACCATTGGGGCAGACCGGCCTTAAAATATCACTCTTGGCTAACGGCTGCCTTCACGATCACTTAACTTGTGGTAGTATAATAAATTCGCGAATAATCCGCAATCTGTTCAGACGGACAACGATGTGGCCTTCAACGGACGGGACAATATGATTACAACGTCTGTAAGGAAGTGAATCGGAGCACCTGCATAGATATCCCTAAACACCACAGGAGATTCATCTCGGTAGAGGAATTCAGCGGGTTTTTCGCCTCGGATGATTTCACAGAAGAGGGAATCTTTTCCCATGGGGTTCTCGAAACAAAGGATGCATCCAGCAGATCGAAACCCGTGCTGGATCACATCCCATCAAATGTGTGATGTTCCTTCTTCCGATACCATGAGATGGGGTCGGTCAGATACTCTTCTGTATCCTTGAGCGAGAGATAGTGTTCGTTTTCAATCCTGGCGAGAAGGTCGAAGAATTGCTTCTCCTTCGGATCTGTCACGGAGTTTCTGAGCTCGCCATAGAACTTGGCCCCTTTTGCCTCGAAGTCGATGGCGGTGCGCACAGCCTCAAGGTCGCTCGAATCGCTCTCAGACTTCTCATCAATCTTCTTGACAAAATCAAGCAAAATATCTTTGACAACAGTCTTGTTAACCTGAAGAGGAACAGTCGCAGGCCATTTCTGTTGTTTTTCCCATCTCTGGTGAAGTTCCTTCAGCCGTTGAAAATGCTCCAGTTCGTCCGCCCCAATCTTTTGAAACATGGCCTTCCCAAGAGCATTCTTCGTCCTTTTTGCATTCTTGACATAAAATTCGTGCTCTCTCATCTCGTTGTTGAGAGCCACTTCCAGGGCATTCAGCCGCTTCTTTTCATCCATGTTTCCTCTCCTCCCTTGGCGATTGCTTGTTAAACTGCAGAATCAATTTATTATCACCAAAATCGGGGTTTATTTGAAATCCATGTTTAAAACAACAAGTCTTCTGTGAACTAGTTCAACCGTTATTAGGTCTTTCCATTTGACTGAGTTTCGAACCATTCCTAGATGGAGCAACTTGCCTTCTTTCGCTAACAAGGAGGGTACAGAAAGCGGCGATGAGAGAGATGACGGCTGAAAGGATGAACGCCAGACGATAACTTCCAGTTTGGTCAAAAACCCATCCTCCCACGTATGCCCAAAAGCCTCCTCCGATGTGGTGCAGGGTCACCAGAAAACCGGCGATGTATCCTATATGAGTAACTCCATAGAGCCTGGCAACGAGGATCGGCGTAAGAGGTCCGGTAACAAAATAGGTGAGACCGAAGGCCAGAGAAAAAACATAAAAGGAAACAAGGCCCTGGTATCGCAAGATGAGAAGAAAAGCAAGAACCCTCAACAAGAATGTGAGTACAATAGGGATTTTGCATCCGATGCGATCTGAGGCCAGCCCTGCGATCAGGATCCCCACCAGACTCATGAATCCGAACCAGGCTAACATATTACCGCCGGTACTCGGTGAGATGCCGTGGTCCGTCACGTACGGAATTAAGTGGGTCACCACGAGAAAGTCGCCAGAGCCACAAATAAACATAAACGTGAGAAGGAACCAGAAGGAAGGGGTATGCATCGCCTCTTTGAGGCCCATGTCATACTCCTGGAGATCCGAGGAGACTGGCTTTCGAGTGGTTTCTTCTTTCTCAGAACCAAAGGGAGTATAGCCAAGGTGTTTCGGATCACCTCGGATGACCAATAAAGCAAGTGCCGTGTTGACAACAAGCATGATCACTCCGATCAGAAAGAAAGAAGCCCTCCATCCAAAATGCAAGGCAAAAAGCGTAAACAGGGGGATGAGGGCGAACTGTCCCAGACAGTTTCCACCCAGAGAAATGCTAACCGCAAGTCCACGCCTCTTTTCAAACCATTTGGTTGTAATCGTTGCCATAAGAGGCACAGATGTGCCGCCCAAGCCGATGGCTGCCAAGACGCCGTAGTAGAGATAGAACTGCCAGAGAACCGTGACTGTGGAAATTAACGTGTATCCCAAGGCGAGAAAAAGGGTAGCAAGGAGGATCACCCACTTGGGTCCATACCGATCATAAAACCTCCCCGCAACAGTAATGGTGAAGGCAAAAACTGTCATGTTCAAGAAGAAGGCCAAAGAAAGGGCACTTCGGCTCCATCCGAATTCGACAATCATGGGCTTGAACATGATGCTGAAGGCATATCGAGCCCCTGACGTAAAAAAAAGGATGAAAAAGGAGGCTGCCAAGATATACCAGCCGTAGAAGAATTTTGGCTGGGAGCGGGTTGGGTGTGTGGACATTCTCTGCTGATGCCCTAGAGTTTGGAGTCTTTACAACAGTTCTAAATAACATACATACCGGAAATGTCAAAACGGAAGGCTCGATAACGACCGGTGCTTGACACTCGATGACCGCCTGCATTATATTTTGTTTGGATTTCAGATACTTACTCAGCCAGTTAACGAGAGGTTTGCAATTGGCTCTATTGATCACCCTGGAAGGTGTAGAAGGCAGTGGAAAGACCACGCAGGTCAGGCGCCTGAAGAGGTATTTGAACCGAAAGGGCGTTCCCTGCGTTACGACGAGGGAGCCTGGGGGGACTCGTATTGGCGAAAAGATCAGACGGATTCTGCTTAACCGATCTCATCGCGATATCGTCCCCATGAATGAACTCTTTCTTTATGAGGCTGCGAGAGCTCAACATATCAAGGAAGTGATTCAGCCTCTTTTAAGAAAAAAGGTCGTTATCCTGTGTGACCGTTTCAGCGATGCCTCGATTGCCTATCAAGGCCATGGCCGGGGAATTTCGTTGAGATGGGTGGAACAGCTCAACCGGATTGCAACCGGAGGGATCAAGCCTCATCTGACCTTTCTTCTGGATTGCCCTTCTGACACGGGCTTGAAAAGGGCTCTGAGAAGGAATCTACGAAAGAAAGATAAGGAGGATCGATTTGAGAGGGAGGAAATCCAATTTCACAATCGCGTCAGGCGAGGATATCTCTCCCTAGCTCAAAGGGAACCCTCCCGGATCAAAGTCATTGACACGAGACATGGGGAAGAAATGGTTTTTCAGGAAATGCGGCAGCACATCGATCGGCTGTTGCGGCGGAAAGGTTATTAAATACAGAAGCAGCAGGTTCTTCTCTCTCGGGGAGAGGGGACCAGCAGGGTGCTGAAGAACTCATTTTGTCACCCTGGTGGGCAGAAGAGAAAGAGGGTTTTTGCCGTGTCCTTCAGAGACGTCCTAGGGCATTCCATGCCGATAGAACTACTTAAGCGAGGAATTATCTCGGGGAAGGCAGCGCAGAGTTATCTCTTTCTTGGGAGCGAAGGGATTGGGAAAAAATGGGTTGCCCTTCAGTTTGCAAAGGCTCTTAACTGTCTCGAGCGAGATGATAAGACAGGAGATGGCTGTGACCAGTGCCTCTCTTGCAGAAAGATCAACGATGGCCTCCACCCGGATATTGTGATCCTGGAGCCGGAAAATCAAACCATCAAGGTGGATCAAGTAAGGCAGATGCAACGGGACCTTGCCTACAAGCCCTACGAAGGGTTACGCCGTGTCTGCATTCTCGCTGGGGCTGATCGGATGGCTCCCAACATGTCGAATATTCTTCTCAAGACCTTGGAAGAGCCGCCCCTGCATACGGTCTTGGTCCTTTTGGCGAGTAACTCGAGGGTGATGCTCCCCACGATCGTGTCGAGATGTCAATTGATCCGTTTCAACGCCCTCCCCATCTCCGTGGTGGCGCAGTGGTTGGTCGAACAGAAGGGGCTTCCTGAATGGGAGGCCCATTTGCTTGCCTCTCTCTCAGAGGGGAGCCCAGGAAAGGCCTTAGAGCTACAGGGAGAGATCGGTCAAGTTCCAAGAAAAGAACTTTTGACAGACTGGGTCGGTGTTGACACGATCCCTTTTGAAGGAATAGAACGCTGGATTGAGTTGTTGCCTTCCGATCGGGGGAGTTTGGTTTCACTCCTGGAGGTGGCAAAGACTCTCGTGAGAGACCTCGTGATTGCAAAAATAGGGATGGATCACTGGGAACTGATTCATGGAGATCTCCGAGAAGACATCATTGCCACAGCCTCGAAACTAAGACTTCTGACTTTACTCCAGCGTATGGACAGCCTTCATCGGACATTACTGGATGTCAGTCCTCTAAGAGGAAACGCCAACACAAAACTGGCCCTCGAAGCGATGATGCTTTCCTGGGCTCAAGGATAGAAAATATGATTCTTATGGTTCCTGTGAAACTTACCCATGGAAAGTCGGAGGAGTTCAGCGCGGAGGGTTTCTCCCTTGAAGCGGGGGACCCCGTGATTGTGGAGAGCGATAGGGGATTGGTTCTGGGCAAGGTCTTGTCGCCACCTCGTGAAAAGGAGAAACGGTTCATTTTGAAAACTCCCCCCAAGGTCGTTCGAAAAGCCTCTCCCGAGGATCTTGAGCAATATCAGAAGAACCTCCAATTGGAGAAAGAAGCCTTTCAGTTCTGTCTCCAGAAAATCAAAGAGAAAAACCTGAATATGAAGCTGGTGAAGACCGATGTTCTGTTGGACCGGTCGAAGATCCTCTTCTACTTCACCGCTGAAAAAAGGGTTGATTTCCGAGAGTTGGTCAGGGATCTGGCTGCCCAATTCCGAATGCGGATCGAGATGCGCCAAATCGGGGTGAGAGACGAGGCAAAAATGGTCTGTGGCATGGGAGGGTGCGGGAGGGAACTCTGTTGTGCCACCTTCCTCAACCGGTTCGATCTCGTTTCTGTCAAGATGGCCAAAGAACAAAACCTAGCGCTGAATCCCTCCAAAATTTCCGGGGTCTGTGGCCGACTCATGTGCTGTCTGTCGTATGAATTTTCTACGTATCTGGAGCTGAAGAAGAATCTGCCGAAAGTGGGAAAACATGTCGTGACGCGGTCGGGTAAAGGGAAGGTCATCCGCCAGAATGTGCTGAATCAAACCGTGACAGTGGAATTGGAGGAAGGAGGAGAAGTGACCATCCATGCATCCGACCTCTAACAAGACTTTCTATGTAACGACTCCCATTTACTACGTCAACGATGTTCCTCATATTGGACACGCCTATACGACGATCGCAGCCGACGTTCTGGCCCGTTACAAGCGCCTGCAGGGGTATGGAGTGTTCTTCCTTACGGGGACGGATGAGCACGGCCAGAAGGTGGAGAAGGCAGCCCAGGAGCGAGGTATCGACCCGAAAACCCACTGCGACGAGATGGTCAAGCGTTTCCAGTCTCTCTGGGAGAGACTGAATATCTCCCACAACGATTTTATCCGGACCACAGAGGACCGACACAGAACCGTCGTCCAAAAGATACTTCAGGATCTTTACGACCGTGGAAAGATCTATCAGGCGAGCTATGACGGGTGGTACTGCGTTCCCTGTGAGAGATTCTGGACCGAAAAGGATCTCACCGATGGGAAGTGTCCTGACTGTCTCCGTTCCGTGAATGAGATATCGGAAAAAAACTATTTCTTCCGCATGAGCACCTACCAAGCTTGGTTGATTGAACACATTGAAAAGCACGAGAGATTCATCCTCCCCCCGTCGCGGAGGAACGAAATCTTGGGATTTCTGAGGAACCCCCTGGAGGACCTTTGCATTTCGAGACCGAAAAAAAGACTCGGTTGGGGGATTGAGATCCCTTTTGATAAGGACTATGTCACCTATGTCTGGTTTGATGCGCTCATCAATTACATCAGTGGAATCGGGTATGGGTCGGGACAGAATCATTTTGCCGCCTTTTGGCCCGAAGCCCTTCATTTGATCGGTAAGGATATCCTCACGACCCACACCGTTTACTGGCCCACCATGCTTGCCGGGATGGGTCTGACACCTCCGAGAATGGTCTTTGCCCATGGTTGGTGGACCATCGAAGGGAAGAAGATGTCGAAATCCCTTCAAAACGTCGTCGAACCCAATCGCTTGATCGACACCTATGGTGTCGATGCGGTACGATATTTTCTCATGAGGGAAGTTCCCTTCGGGGTCGACGGAGATTTCTCTCATTCGGCCATGATCCATCGGATCAACAGTGATCTGGCGAACGATTTAGGCAATCTGTTCAGTCGTAGCCTCAGTATGGTAATGAGGTACTTTGAAGGGATGATTCCAAAGGCTTCTCCTCCTCAGGAAATGGATCAAAAACTTCGGGAGGTTTCCCAGAGAGTCCAGTCCCAAGTGTCTCAGCACATGGACGAGGTCGCATTTCATCGAGCACTCACGGCGACCTGGGAACTGGTCAATGCGTGCAACAAGTATATCGATGAGTCTGCCCCCTGGTCCCTGGCCAAGAATGAAAAAGACAAGCCCCGATTGGGCACGGTCCTTTATCATGCCCTTGAAAGCCTTCGTCTTATTGCCCTTCTTCTGGCTCCTTTCATGCCGGCAACCTCTGAAACCATGTGGGCGCAACTTGGCCTTGAGGGCTATCTCTGGAAACAGAATTTCGACGAAAGCGGAAAGTGGGGCGGACTGAAGCCAGAGAGAAAGATTGTGAAACCCGCCCCTCTCTTTCCGAGAATCGACCCATCAAAGATGTCATCCGAATAACGTCATGGAAAGACCAAAGCCCATCCGTTCGATTTTAGAAAATGCCTTAAGGGAGCTGGAAATCGATGCTCACGTCAAAACCTATTCCATCTGGGGCGCGTGGAAGGAGATTGTGGGCGAATCTGTTGCCCTTCATACTCGACCCCATGCGATTCGCAATCGGATTCTTTTCGTCCATGTTTCCCATCCGACCTGGGTTCAACAACTTCAATTTCTGAAATCGGCACTCATCGACAAAATCAACGCTTTTTTGGGCGAGCCCCGGATTCGCGACATTCGATTCCACCTGGGTAAGATCGAACTGGAGGCCTCTCCCCGTCAAAAGGAAGAGACGTGGCAGTCTCAGAAACTGGAGGAGGAAACATCGAAGCAAATAGAGAACCTGCTTCAAAACATACTCAATGAGGACGTGCGAAAGTCCCTGCGGAGTCTATTGGTGAAGGGAGCAAAACTGGAGCGATACCGGAAACACCTGGAATAGGGGACTTCGGGAAGAACCCTTCGATCCCTTGTCTGGAGGGAAGGATGGAAACACTCTTAGGGTTGGTCGTCGGCATTGGGCTCAGCGCAGCTTGTGGATTCAGAGTCTTTGTCCCTCTGCTCGGGATGAGCATCGCATCCCTGATGGGCTATTTGTCGCTGTCATCGGGGTTCGAGTGGATGGGTTCCATGCCTGCCCTGATCGCCTTCGCGACGGCGACTCTCTTTGAAATCGGTGCCTATTATATCCCGTGGCTTGACCATTTGATGGACACCCTTGCTACCCCGGCAGCCATTGTGGCAGGTTCAATCGTTACAGCTTCAATGATTGGCCCTGTCTCGCCGTTTTTGAAGTGGTCACTCGCGATCATTGCAGGAGGAGGAGTTGCGGGTGCGGTCCAAAGTGGAACGGTCGCGCTCCGAGGCTTGCTTACCTCGACGACAGGAGGACTGGGAAACTTTCTGTTAGCCACCATGGAATGGGTTGGATCTGTGCTCACAACCGTATTTGCGATTTTGATTCCCCTCGTCTGTTTTGTTCTCGTTGGGCTCCTGCTTTTTTCCATCCTCTGGGCATTTAGGAGCATCAGACAGAAACCCGCTCGTTGACCGTTTCCATTGAAGAAATGCCCCTAGGAGTGCTTGTCAATCCGAGTGATCTGGAGAAGACTGCGGAGGATGGGGACGTCTGGGAATTTAAGATCTATAATTTTCAGGACCGATGAGATTAGATTTTTTCCAACGTGATCTTCGCCCCATCCTGGGCCTTCAGAAACGTCTTAGGGTCGGAAAGAACCTTTCCAATCACGTTCACCGCACTGGCTGCTCGAATTTCATTTCCCTGGCTTGCTGGCGTAGGACCAAAGAAGATGCAGAAGGCGTGTCCAGGAGGCCAATATCCCAGTTCTCCAGCTGAGAGAACATCTCTTGCTCCTGTCTCCAAACTTGCCTTGACGGGGATAGAGAAATAGATTTCCTCGCCCCAGAGGTTGTTCTTTCCTTCGATGGGGAGAGCTTCCCAGATCGCCTGGGCGGTCTTTGATTCATTCAACTCCGCTTCAACCTTCAGGTCCCCTGTCGTGATTCTGATCTTTTTTGCCATGCTCTTCCCCTTTGGCCTCGATGGGTTCGAATTGGTCATAAAGTCCTTCCGTCTCTGTTTCAGAGAGATTGTTCGAGAAGAAGAGGATATCCCGGTCCAATTCTGCAGTTTTTCCCTTGGGATGAAGAAGCCGTCGTGTCTGGATCCTCAACAGACAAAAACTGAGGATGATCAGGACATAACTCGAGAGCTCTCTAACGCTCATTGAAAGAAGGGTGAGCTTCGAGCTCGAGAAAAAGAACTCTCCGATCAGAAGGCGGGCCGTATTGAGCAGAAGACCCAAGGTAATGATCTGCATGGTGAGTCTCGTCCGAGCGGTGTTCTCACTGATAGAAACAAAATTCTGATCATAGATTTTCTTAAAGTTCTTCCAGCTGTTTGAGATGGTCTTGATGAGCTCCTGATAGGTCTCTCGATCGTCCGTCGAGGTTTTCAGACGAATCTGTTTGTGTGTTCGAAAGATCAAGTACCGCTTCAGCAGGTTTTCTCCTTCAGCCAAGAAAGCGCTGTTTCTCCTGAATCCACGATAGACCGTAAGACTCAAAGCGATCAAGAGGAATAGGGGAATTCCTTCGTCGAGGATTTCGAGCCAAACCGAGAAATTGATGTGGACCACCTCACAATCGGTTGATGAGACTGGCGATGTACCCCGCGCCAAATCCGTTATCAATATTGACCACGGCCACTCCGGAGGCGCAGGAATTTAGCATCGCCAGAAGGGCCGTGATCCCTCCGAAACTCGCCCCATATCCCACGCTCGTGGGTACGGCAATCACCGGTCGATCCACCAGCCCCCCCACCACACTGGGGAGAGCGCCCTCCATGCCGGCCACCACGATGAGGACCCGGGCTGAATCTAATCTCTTCTTCTCCGAGAGAAGCCGATGAATGCCCGCAACCCCTGCATCAAAAAGGGTTTCCACGTGATTCCCCATCAGTTCAGCTGTGATTACCGCCTCCTCAGCCACCGGAATATCTGTCGTTCCTGCGGTAATGACTAAGAGGGTTCCCCTGCCGGACATCCTGACGGGATGGGTTAAGTACGTGAGGACCTTTGATCGGGGATGATAGTGACTCTTGGGAAAGACCTTCTGGATGGGCCTGGCCTTTTTCTGATCAAGCCGCGTAATTAAGACATTCTGTCCGTTGGACTTCAGCTGCTTCAATATGGTCAGGATCTGAGGGACTGTTTTACCCTCTCCCCAGATGACCTCAGGGAACCCTTTGCGGAGGCTCCGGTGATGGTCAATGCGTGTGAAGCCGAGATCTTCGAAGGGAAGAGACTTCAATCGGGTCAAAGCCTGTTCGACAGAAGTCTTTCCAGACCTCACGCTCTTGAGAAGTGAGACAAGTTTTTGAATCTCCATTGATTAACCATTCTATTCAGTCTGTTAGCAGAAAGTCAAGAGAAACCGAAGGATCTTTGTAATCCCTCAGTTACACTCGGGTGCGAGAGGTCCAAGGGCGGCCTATCCCTTCCTCGTGGTGCACCTCCAACAGGGATCTATGTTTGATAATTCCC
>Ga0209254_10001943_pt1 | contig 18693 bp, 20 predicted proteins | sample FrelakmetDIP11DI_FD_187148 | JGI IMG/M metagenome (GOLD analysis project Ga0209254, IMG submission 187148) | Freshwater lake sediment microbial communities from the University of Notre Dame, USA, for methane emissions studies - DIP11 DI (SPAdes)... | ecosystem: Environmental > Aquatic >...
CCCCCGGGCGGGCCCGGGCGGCGGATCGGCACGGGAACGAAATTGACAGTGATGCTAGGCTACTGGAGAATGTTCGCGAAGTGAATCGTTGTTCGCTATCCGCACAAATCGGGCGACAGGATCCGGCCGTGCCCGTTTAGAATCGCGGCCTCGCCGCCCCGCCGCTTCCGCATCCAGGAGACCCCCATGATCGACGACAAAGCCCTCGACGTTCTCTTCCGCACCGCCCGCACGCAGAACGGCTGGCAGGACAAGCCGGTTTCCGATGACCAGCTGCGGCAGCTCTACGACCTGATGAAGTGGGGCCCCACGTCGGCCAACTGCTCCCCGGCGCGCATCCAGTTCCTGCGCACGAAGGAAGCGAAGGAGCGCCTCAAGCCCTTCCTCAACCCGGGCAACGTCGACAAGACCATGGCGGCGCCGGTGGTGGCGATCATCGGCCACGACACCGCGTTCTACGAGCACCTGCCACGCCTCTTCCCGCACAACCAGGAAGCGATCAACTGGTTCAAGGGCCCGGAGAAGAAGGCGTTCGCCGACACCACGGCGTTCCGCAACGGCTCGCTGCAGGGCGCGTACCTGATCATCGCCGCGCGCGCCATCGGCCTCGACGTCGGTGCGATGTCCGGCTTCAACGGCGACGGCGTGGACAAGGAGTTCTGGGCCGGCACCACCGTCAAGACGAATTTCCTCGCCAACCTGGGTCACGGCGACCCGGCCAAGGTGTTCAACCGCAGCCCGCGCCTTTCGTTCGACGAGGCGTGCAAGCTGCTGTAGTCGCACCGCCATGCTGCCCTCCGAGCGCCTGCCATTCTTGCCCATCGAGGGCCGCCCGCCGCTGGAGCTCGCCGGCGGCGGGCGGGTCATCCTGTGGCCGGTGCTCGCCCTGGAGCACTGGGACATCTCGCGCCCGATGGCGCGGACGGTGATCCCGCCGCCGCAGGGCGTGCCGATGCTCCCCGACGTCCCCAACTGGAGCTGGCACGAGTACGGCATGCGCGTCGGCTTCTGGCGGCTGCGGCGCGTGCTGGACCGCCTCGGCATCAAACCGACAGTCACGCTGAACGCGCGCGTCTGCGAGACCTACCCGGCGGTGGTCGAGGCCTGCCTTGCGAGCGGCTGGGAGCTCAACGCGCACAGCTACGAGCAGATCCCGATGCACAAGCTCGAGGACCAGCCGGAGGTGATCGAAAAGTCGCTCTCCATCATCGCGAAGGCGGCGGGCCACCGTCCGCGCGGCTGGTTCGGCCCCGGCCTCACGCAGACCTACGACACGCTGGACCACCTCGCCGCCGCGGGCGTGGAGTACATCGGCGACTGGGTGCTGGACGACGAGCCCGTCACGCTGAAGACCACGTCCAGTCCGGTCGTCGCGCTGCCCTACAACTTCGAGATCCACGACATCGTGATGATGGCGCTGCAGCACCATTCGTCCGAGGAGATGCACGCGCGCGCAATGGCCCACTTCGAGTGCCTGTACGACGAGGGCGCGGAGCGGCCCAAGGTGATGGCGGTCGCGTTCCATCCGTATCTGTCCGGCGTACCGCACCGCATCCGCCACGTCGAGCGTGTCCTCGAGACCATCGTGCGCCGTCCCGGCGTGGTGGCGTGGGACGGCGCCACGATCCTCGACTGGTACCTCGCGCAGACGCGCTGATCCCGCCCATGGAGCGCAAGGGCAGCGCATTCGTCCCGCACGATCTCGCCGCGCCGATCCGCGGCCGCGGGAACGGCCCGCTGGCCGGCTTGGCCTTCGCGGTGAAGGACATGTACGACATCGCCGGCGAGCGCACCGGCGGCGGCAGCCCGCAGTGGCTCGCCGCGCATCCGGTCGCTGCGCGCCACGCCAACGCCGTGCAGCGCCTGCTGGATGCAGGCGCCACCGCCATCGGCAAGACCGTCTGCGACGAGTTCTTCTACAGCATCACGGGGGCGAACCACCATTACGGCACGCCGGTCAACCCGCGCGCACCCGGCCGCCTGCCCGGCGGTTCCTCGGCCGGATCGGCGGTCGCAACCGCAGCCGGCGCGTGCGACTTCGCGCTGGGCAGCGACACCGGCGGCTCGGTGCGTGTGCCAGCGGCGCTCAACGGCATCTACGGGATCCGCACCACCCATGGCCGCATGGACGGTGCCGGCGCGATGCAGATGGCGCCGAGCTTCGACTCCATCGGCTGGTTCTCCCCCGGCCCGGGAGTGCTACGGCGCATTGGCGGCGTGATGTTCCCGGCTCCCGCCCCGCAGGCGCCCATCGAGCGCATGCTGCTCGCCACGGATGCCTGCGACCACGCCGACGGCGCGGTGAACTCGGTGCTGCACCACTTCCTCGGGCGCGTGCGAGGGATGATTCCCGAGCCGCACCCGTTCGAGCTCTTCGGCACCGCCATCGAGGCGTGGCGCGATGCCTTTCGCGTGCTCCAGGCCCATGAGGTCTGGCGCACCTTCGGCTCCTTTATCAGCGAGCATCGCCCGCCCCTCGGGCCAGGCATCCGCGAGCGCATGGCCTACGCGGCCTCCGTCACCGAGGCCCAGGCGGCGGAGGCGCGGGCCTTCGTGCACGCCCTGCGCGCCGACCTGCGCCGCCGCATCGCGCCCGGCACGCTGGTGTGCCTGCCCACGGTGCCGTGCATCGCGCCACGCACCGACGCGCCCGCGGACGAGCTGGACCGCTTCCGTACCCGCACCATGACCCTGGTGTGCCCGGGCGGCCTCGGCGGCCTGCCGCAGGTGACGCTACCCGCGGGCGCCGTGGACGGCTGCCCCGTCGGCGTGTCCTTCATGGGGTGGGCGCACGGCGACGAGACGCTGCTCGACCTCGCCGCGCGGCTGGGGCCCTGGTGCGGTGAATAGCGCCTCGTTGCCCCACCGCGCGAAGAGCATCGCCGCGGCGATCCACAGGAACACGCGCAGCGCCTTGCGGTACGTCGCCACGTCGAAGCGGTCGCGGATGCGCATGCCGGCGAACAACGGCACCACCGCGGCGACCACCAGCGGCGATACTGCTGCCACCGCGGCCGGCGGCAGCGCGTCCGCGGCGACCAGGCCGCCCAGCTGCACCAGCTTGGAAAAGAGGAAGATGAAGTTGATGGCCTGGACCATGGCCAGGGTCTCGACGCCGGCGAGCATGAAGTAGATCAGCAGCAGCGGCACGCCGATGTTCACCGTGGTCTCGGTGATGCCCGCGCCGAACGCGAAGACCGCCGCGAACGGCACCCAGTGCCGGTGCACGAACGCGAAGCGGCCGGGACCGAACCGGTCCAGCAGCAGGTAGAGCAGGATGAACACGGCGAGCAGCAGCGTGAGCAGCGAGGTCGGGGCGAGCAGGAAGAGCTTGGTGCCCACCACGCCGCCGAGCGCGGTGAACACCGGCAGGAACCAGAACCTCCCGATGCTGTCCCTGAGGCTGCCCCCGCGCAGCGACGAGATCATGATGATGGCGATGATGGGCACGATGGTCAGCAGCACCGCCGTGCGGGTGTCGAACACCGCCGACAGCACCGGCATCGCCATGATCGGGAACCCGAAGCCGATGATCCCGTGCACGAACGCCGACGCGGCGATCACCAGCACGATCACCGCGATCTGCCACGCGCCGAACGCCTCGAGCGTCATGCCACCCACCCCGCGAACCTGAAGGAGCGCCGATGAGAACACAGCAGCCGGTGAAGAGCGACCTCGCCTGGGCCACGCCCGACCGCATCGTGGTGCGCGGGCTCGACCTGCCGACCGAGATCATCGGCCGCCTGAACCTCGGCGACATGGCGTTCCTGGAGATCACCGGCCGGATTCCGACGCGCGAGGAGTCGGTGATGTTCAACGCGCTGGCGGTGACGCTGGTCGAGCACGGCATCGTGCCCTCGACGCTGGCCGCGCGCATCACCTACCTCGGCGCACCGGAGGCCATGCAAGCCGCCGTCGCCGCGGGCCTGTGCGGCCTCGGCAGCGTGTTCGTGGGCTCGACCGAGGGCGCGGCGGCGATGCTGCGCGAGGCAATTCCCGACCGTGCGCGGCCCGGCGACGCCGAAGCGCTGGCGCAGGACATCGTCGCCCGCTTCCGTGCGGCGAAGAAGATCATCCCCGGCGTGGGCCATCCGCTGCACAAGGACGGCGACCCGCGCACGCCGCGGCTCTTCCAGCTCGCCGCGGAGAACGGCTTCGATGGCCCCTACGTCGCGCTGATGCAGGCGGTCGCGCGCCGCGCCGAGGCGGCATCGGGGCGCAGGCTGCCCATCAACGCCACCGGCGCCATCGGCGCCATCGCCTGCGAGATGGACCTGCCGCAGCCGGTGGTCCGCGGCATCGGCGTGATGGCGCGCGCCATCGGCCTGGTCGCGCACCTGCTCGAGGAAAGCCGCCAGCCGCTGGCACGTGAAGTCTGGGAGCGCGTCGAGGACGAGGCGTCCGCGCACCTGCGCCCGGCGGAATAGCGCGGCATGGCGCTCGCTTCGCGCGAGGTGCTCGCGCTCCTGCCGCGGCACGACTACACCCTGCCCGGCCTGCTGGCCACACGGGCAGCCGCGCGGCCGGACCACGATGCCCTCGTCTGCGACGGGCGCACCTGGTCGTGGCGCGCGCTGGAGCGCGACGTCGGGCGCGTCGCCGGATGGTTCGCCGCGCAGGGCGTGACGCGGGGCGGCCGAGTGGCCGTCGTCGCCTCGAACAGCGCGGCTTTCGTGCTGGCGTACTTCGCCCTCGGGCGGCTCGGCGCCACGCTCGCCACCATCAACCCCGACGTCTCGGCGCCGGACGTCGCCGACCTCCTCGCGCGTGTCGCGCCCCGCCTCGTGCTCCACGGCGGCGCGGGGAGCGCCCGCACAAGCGAGGCGCTGGCGCTGCATCCGCTGCACGCCGTCGCGCTGGACGACATGCTGCTCGAGGCCGAGGCCGGCGCGTTCGAGGCCCCTCCGGCCGCGGCGCGGCCGGAGGACAACTGCCTCGTGATGTTCACCTCCGGCACCACCGGACGCGCCAAGGGCGTGATGCACAGCCAGCGCACCTTCGCGCTCGCCGGCGAATGCTTTGTCGAGCGCATGCGCCTCCAGCCCGATGACCGGCTCCTCGCCGTGCTGCCGCTCTTCCACATCAACGCGATGTTCTATTCGGTCGGCGGCGCGTGCGCGGCCGGCGCGACCGTGATCGTGGCACCGCGATTCTCCGCGTCGACCTTCTGGCAGCTCGCGGCCGAGACGCGCGCCACGGAAGTGAACCTGATCATGGCGGCCACCAGCATCCTGATCCGCCGCCCGCGCTCGGAGTTCGTGCCGCACGCCATCCGCAAGACCTACGCCGCGCCGGTGACCCGCGAGATCGGCGAGACCCTCGCCCGCGATTTCGGCATCACCACCGTGATCGAGGGCTTCGGTATGACCGAGATTCCGGGCGCGATCAGCCAGCCCTTCGACGGCCCGCCCGTCTGGGGCGCGATGGGCCGGCCCTCTCGGCACCCGGACGGCCAGGTGATCGCCGCGGTGCGCATCGTGGACGACGCGCTGCGCGACCTGCCCGACGGCTCGCCGGGCGAGATGCTGGTGAAGACGCCCATCGTCATGCAGGGCTACTTCGGCGATCCCGAGCAGACCGCGGCGTCCTTCGACGGCGAGTGGTTCCGCACCGGCGACCTCGTGCGGCGCGACGCGGACGGGATGCTGTGGTTCGAGGCGCGCCTCAAGGACATCATCCGGCGCCGCGGCGAGAACATCGCCGGCGCCGAGCTCGACCGCGTGGTCGGCGCGCATCCGGACGTGCAGGAATGCGCCGCGATCCCGGTGCCGGCGGAGCTCGGCGAGGACGACATCCTGATCGCGATCGTGCCGCGCCTCGGGCATGCGATCAACGCCGCCGCATTCGCGGCGTGGTGCCGCGAACGGCTGCCGCGCATCAAGGTGCCGCGCTATCTCGCGGTGGTCGAGGCGCTGCCGCACAACGCGACCCACAAGGTGGAGAAGTTCAGGCTGCGCGCAGACGCGGGCCTGCGCGCCCGCGCCGTCGACCTCGACCTCGACCTTCTCTGACTACTGCTTCGGAATCGCGGTGGACGCCCAGTGCACCATCTGCCAGCCTCCCGCGCGGCGCACCCAGACGTTCACGAACATGTTGTCGAGCGAGCGCCGCCCGCCGTCGAGCTCGGCCTCGACCTGAGCGTGGCCGTGCACCACGGCCGTGTCGCCGTAGCCGCGGATCGACACCCCGTCGCGCCGCGCCGCGAGGTACTTCACCTTGCCCGAGCGCAGCGACTCCAGGTAGGAGGCCTTGGTGTCGGTCACCGCCGAGGAGTGCGTGTACAGCAGGTCGTCGCCCAGCAGCGCGCCAAGCGCGGCCAGGTCGTTCGAGGTCATGGCGCGGTAGCGGGCATCCTCGGCCGCCTGGATCTCGGTCTCTAGACTCATTCAGGTCTCCACGGTCAGGGGCGCGCCGTTCAGGGTGGCGACGGCGCGCGAGGGAAGCGCGCTGCGCAGCGCGGCGTGCAGGTAGCAGGTGTTCTCCGCCACCTCGAGCAGGTTCTGCATGACCTCGTCGGGCTCGTTGGCGTGCAGGAACACATGCGTGTCGACCGGCTGGACGCCGCCGCGCAGCGTGCCCGCGGCGGCATCGCCCGACAGCGTGAACGGCAGCGTCTGCACCATGCGCACGTGCCGGACCTGGTGGCCGCGGTGCTCGATGTAGCGCGTGAGCTGCGTCATGTAGCAGAACGCGATGCCCGCGGCGGCATGGGCGAGCGCCGAGGGCGCGCCCTGGCCGTCGGCGCGCTCGTCGCAGCGGATGCGGAAGCGCGCGCCGGGCCCGGCGGGATGCACCGTGGCGGCCCATACCCCTGCATGATCGTCCGGCACGCCGGTGCCACGGATCGGGATCGGGATCTTGCCCTCCGGCGGGATGACTCTCGGCGGACCCTCCGCCGGATCCATGGGCAGTGGGTCGATCACTGGCTGCAGTTCGGCCGCGCCGGCGAGCGGCCGCGGGACGCCGCCATGGGACTTGTAGGGATCGTGCTCGTCGGCGCTGGCCGAGGCTGCCACGCGCACCACGGGCACGCGGCGTCCGTTGACGTAGAGCGCGAAGGTGTTGGCGAGCGGCGTCGCGAACGCGGCATGGACCGGCGAGGCGGCGAGCGCGGCGTCCAGCAGCTGCTGCACGACTGCCGCCGGCGCGCCTGAACGCATCGCGACGCGCACCTCCACTGGCTCCGCCGTGCCCTGCCCCGTGCCCTTGAAGAACGATCCGCTGAACCAGTACTGGTTGGCGAGGTCGATGCGCTCGATCGCGATGTCCACGCCCTGCGCCCGCGCAAGATGCCAAAGCCGATTGGCGAAGTCGCCCTGCATGGCCGCATTCCAGAACGCCAGCGGGAAGGGCGCGAGATCCGTGCCCTTGAGGTTGGGGCCCTCATCGCTGGTGAGCCGCCACGCGGCCCCGGACTCGCCCTCGGCGACCACCAGCTCCTTCTGGTGGCCGAAAATCTTGCGCGCCTCGACGCGGTACACCGTCCGCGCCGGCGACGCGCCGGCGACGACCGCCGCGCGCGCGCCCTGCCGCACCTTGAAGGCGAGCGGAAAGCCGCTGCCGTCGATGGAATCCTCGCCCGCCATGATTTCTCCCTCCCTACATCCGCGCCAGCCAGGTGCTCCACGAGGGGAACATCACCAGCAGCAGCAACACCCCGAGCATGCACAGCACGAACGGGAACGCCCCCTTGAAGATCTCCTTGATGGTGATCGCCTTGTCGTTGAGCGCCGACTTGACCGTGTACACGGAGATGCCGAACGGCGGGGTGAGCAGCCCGATCTCGACCGCCACCACGGTGATCACGCCGAACCAGATGATGTCCATGCCGAACGCCCGCGCGATCGGCAGCACAATGGGCAGCATGATCAGCATGATGGAGACCGAGTCGATAATGCAGCCCAGCGCCAACACGATCAGGATGTAGACGAACAGGAAGCCGTACGGGCCCAGGCCGAGGCCGGTCACCGCCTCGGTGATGGACGCGGGCAGGCCGGTGAGTGCAAGCATGCGGCTGTAGAGCGACGCCGCAAGCACCAGGAAGAGCACCGACACCGAGACATGCCCGGTCTCGACCAGCACGCGCCACAGCTTCGGCCAGTCGAGCCGGCGCCGCACCAGCGCGATCACCAGCGCGCCCGCCGCACCGACCGCGCCGGCCTCGGTGGGCGTGAAGAGCCCGGAGTAAAGACCGCCGAGCACCAGCAGGATCAGCGCCGCGATGGGCACCAGCTTGACCGCCGCGCTGCCCCACGTCTCGTGGCTGCCGAGGTCGTCGGCACCGCGCGCGCCGCCGATGAACGACGGCCAGAACATCGCCATGGCGACGATCATCAGGCAGAACGCCAGCGCGAGCACGATGCCCGGGATGATGCCGGCGAGGAACATGCGCCCGACCGACTCCTCGGCGAGGACGCCGTAGATGATCATGAGCAGCGACGGCGGGATGAGCATGCCCAGCACCGAGCTGCCCGCCACCACGCCTACGGCGAACTTGGGCGTGTAGCCGTGGCGGATCATCTCCGGCACCGCGACCTTGGTGAACACCGATGCGGATGCGATGCTGATGCCGGTGATGGCCGCGAACACCGCATTCGCGGCGACCGTGGCGACGCCTAGGCCGCCCTTCACCTTGCGCAGCAGCCACTCGAACACGTCGAAGGTGTCGCGCCCGACGCCGGATACCGACACCAGCAGACCCATCAGCACGAACAGCGGGATGACGCCGAACAGGTAATCGCGCAGCGAATCGTTCGCCGCGGCGGCGACCATGCGCGCGGCGAGCGCCGGGCTCTTGAGCAGCCAGACCGAGAGGAACGAGGTCAGCATCAGGGCGATGCCGATGTGCATGCCGAAGTAGATCGCCGCCAGCATGAGCACGACGGCGAGAAGGCCGATCTCGACGCCCGTCACCTGACCACTCCGGGCGCATTGGAGGGCGACGCGGCGGCCTTGCGCAGGTGCCACACCGCGTGCAGCAGGTACTGCATCGCGGTCACTGCGCAGCCGGCGAGCACGATGAGCTGCACCGGCCAGGTCGGCATGGTGAACACCCCCTGCACGCCGTAGAACTCGTTGTCGGTCCAGGCCTTCAGGAAGCGCGGCCAGGTCGCGTAGAAGACCACCCCGCAGACGAACGCACCGGCCAGACTGAACAGCACGTGAATGAGGTTGCCCGGGCGCGGATGCCGCAGGGTGAAGCCGTCGATGAACAGGTCCGCCCGCGACATGCGCCCGTGGCGCAGGGTGCTGCCGAGCTGCAGGAACACGATGGCGATGATCGAGATCGCCACCATCTCCGCCACGCCGTCGATGGGCGCGTTGAAGAAATCGCGCATCAGCACGTCGCACACCATGAGCGCCATCACCGCGAAAATGAGCACGGACCCCAGCCCGTTCATCCCGTCCACCACGTAGCCGAACGCCGAGTCCGGGCCGCGGCGCGGCTCGGTCGGCGACTCGAGGTCGGTGCTGCTCTCGTAGGACATGCGCTGCTCCTCCTCAGGGCTAGATGCGGTAGATCCGCTCCGCCGTTCTGGTCATCACCTCGTCCTGCTCCCCGGGCGACAGGTCCGCGATCGCCGCGCGGGTGGCGTCCACCTCGTCAGCGTATCGCGCCCACAGCCTCTCGACGGGAAAGTTGCTGCCGAACATACATCGCGACGGCCCGAAGCGCTCGACCGTCTCGCGCACGATCGGCCGCCACAGCTCGGGCGTGCAGCGGCGCTCGAACGTGCCCAGCCCCGACAGCTTGGTCACCACGTTGGGGCAGGCGGCGAGCGCGTCCATGCCGGCGCGCCAGGCCGCGAGGCCCCCCTCGCTGCGGTCGTGCTGCATGCCCGCGTGCATGAGCACCAGGGTGAGGTCCGGAAAGTCGCGCGCGAGCCGCGCCGCGTCGGCCATCTGCGAGGGGAAGACCTGCAGCTCGAACACCAGCCCGCGCCTGCCCACCTCGGCGAGACCGCGGCGCCACGCTGCGTCGTTCATGATGTCCGGGCGCGGCGCGAAGCGGTAGAGCGGGTCCTCGTGCCAGTGCAGCTGCTGGCGGATGCCGCGCAGATTCGGATGCTCCAGTTCACGGTCGAGCGTGCCGGCCACGCCGGGATCCGCGAGATTCGCAAAGCCGGTGATCGCGTGCGGGAAGCCGTGCCGGTCGGCGACCGACTGCACCCATGCCACCTCGGCGACCTCCTCGCCCGGCGCGACATTGACCTGCGAGTAGACCGACTTCGCGACCCCGCAGGGCCGCGCGTCGGCGAGGTACTCGTCGATCAGGTAGTCGCGCCGGATCGGCTCGTAGTCGCCGAAGATGCGCGGCACCACCGGCCCCTGGAGCCAGGGCGTGTGCGCCTGGCGCCAGACGTGGTGGTGCGCATCGACGATCATGCCGCCGTGATCCGCGACGCTACTTGTCCCAGTCGCGGGCCGGCTTGGCACCGCGCTTGCGCGCCGCGTCCATGTAGGCCTTCAGCACCGCGCCCGCGGGCAACCCCTTGGCTTCGTTGGTCTTGACCCATTCCTGCGCGATGTTCGGCATGGCGTTGAACCACTTGAGACGCTCGGCCTCCGACCACTTGACCACCGAGACCGGCGGATTCTGCTTGGCGCCGACGTCGACCATCTGCTTCATGGCCGCTTCGTGGCGCGAATTCACCATCTCGGAGACCTTCAGCGAATACTCCCGCCCGAGATCGCGCAGCACCTTCTGCACCTCCGGCGGCAGCTTGGCAAAGGTGTCCTTGTTCACGGCCATGGCGCCGAAGTACGTGGAACCGAGGTTCACGTCGGTGATGTAGGGCGCCACCTCGTACACGCGCTGCGGGAAGATGCCGGTCGCGATGGACACCGTGCCCTCCGACACGCCCGTCTGGATGTCGGTGTAGTAGGACGTCAGCGAGCCGTCCACAGCGGTCGCGCCGGTGCCGCGCATCCACGCGCCCAGCACGCCCGGCGCGGAGATCTTCTTGCCCTTCAGGTCCTCGAAGGTGCGCAGCGGGAACTTGGTCCACATCATGTAGGTGTCGGCGCACGAGCCGCCGAGGTAGATGACGTTGTTCTTCTCCCACTCGGCCTTCAGCGCGGGCACGGTCTCGATGAGCTCGTTGAACACCTCGCACACCGCCTTCGGATCCGCGAACACCCCGGGCGCATACACCGCCACCTGGTTGAGGGGCATCTTCGCGCCCTCGAGATTGTGGAACACCCAGCCCACGTCGGCGATGCCCTCGCCGACCGAGGTGAGCGTCGCGTTGGCCTTGTAGAGCTGGCCGCCGTAGGCCTCGCGCCAGTTGATGCGGTACTTGCTGCCCATCGCCTCCAGCCGCTTGTTGGACTCCGGCACCACGTGGGTCTGCATGACGTTCACCCACGGGATGGTCGCCGGATGACTGGACGCGATGGTGAGGTTGATGGTCTGCTGCGCGGCGGCGGGCAGCGTGGCGGTGCACAGCGCGACGGCCGCGGCGGCCAGGACGTGACGGTGTTTCATCGGATCTCCTCGGTGGTGTGGCTTTATCTAGGCGACGGGACTGGCATCGAGCCCGGACAGGCGCTCGATCAGCTTGACCGTCGCGATGTAATCGTCGTCGGCGTCGCCCGTCCCGATGCAGGCCTGCACGAGCTGGGAGACGACTGCAGTGACGGGCATGGCGACGCCGAACTCCTTCCCGGCGCCGAGTATCAGGTCGAGGTCCTTCTGCATCTGGAGGCAGGTGAACGTCGGGGTGAAGTCGCGGCGCGCGAGCTCCACGGACTTTGCCTTGACGATGGGCGAACCCACTGCGCTGGCGGCGACGATGTCGAGCATCTGGCCCCACGCGAGCCCGCCGCGGCGGCCCAGCGCGAGCGCCTCGGCGAGCATGCCGGCGGTGCCCGCGATCATCAGGTTGATCACCAGCTTGAGCACGCGCGCCTGCTCGCCCTCGCCCACGTGGAACACGTTCGGGCCGAAGCGCTCCAGCAGCGGCCGTGCCTCGGCGAACGCGTCGGCGGGCCCCGAGGCCATCACCGTCAGCGCGGCCTTCGCGGCCATGTGATTGTTGCCAGACACGGTGACGCGCAGATAGCGCACGCCGCGCGCCGCGGCGGCCTCGGCGACCTCGGCGGACGCCGCCGGGGACACGGTGCTGGTGTCAGCGTAGAGGGCACCGTGTGGTGCGTGGGCGAGCACTCCGTCCGGCCCCAGCGCCACGGCTCGCAGCGCCGCATCGTCGGGCAGGGACGAGAAGACGAGCGGAGCCGCGCGCGCGACCTCGCCCACCGACGCTGCCTGCCGCGCCCCTTTCGCAACCAGCCCCGCCGCGTTCGCGGCCACGACGTCGTGCGCGACCACGCCGTGTCCGGCCGCCAGCAGATGGCCGGCCATGGGCAGGCCCATCTTCCCGATGCCGATCCAGCCCACGGTGGCCATGCTCAGTGCGCCTTCGCCCGCAGTTCGTCCATGATGCGCCGGCCCGAAGCGGCGAGCGCCTGCTTCCGTGCCGCGAGGTCGCCGGCGAGCATCCGGCCGTCGCGCTTCTTCCAACGGCCCGCGATCATCACCGACTCGACGTTGGCGAGGCTGGTCTGCGTCACCACGCTGGTCACGGGATCGTGCACCGGACACATGTTGAGGTCGTCGGCGCGGATCACCACCAGGTCCGCCTGCTTGCCCGGAGTCAGGGTGCCGATGCGGTCTTCCATCTTCAGCATCCGCGCGCCCTCCACGGTGATCCAGGCGAGCGCCTCGCGGGTGGTGATGGTGGTGGTGTCGGGCAGCTTGCCCGCGGCGCGCTTCGACGCCTCGTTGTCGAACGCCCGCTGCGACGCGAGCGCCATGCGCGCGACGGTGAACATGTCGCCGCTGATGGAGGATTCGAGGTCCACCCCGAGCGAGGGCTGGCTGCCGAGCGCCCGCAGGCGGCCGGTGATCGCGAAACCGTGGCCCTGGGTCATCTCGGTCTCGGGCGTCAGCGAGAAGGTGACACCGCGCTCGAGCATCATGGCGAGCTGCGCATCGGTGAGGTTCTGGCCGTGGACGATGTTGTTGTTGTCGCCTAGCAGGCCTTCTCCGGCGAGGCGGTCCCAGCCGTCGGGGGTGCGCGCCTCGGCGCCGGCGCAGTGCATGCTGGCGATGAGGCCGAACTCGCGCGCCAGCTTGAAATCCTGCACGGCCACGTCGTAGGTCGAGTAGTGCGGGCCGAGGATGGCGAGGCCGAGGGTCATCAGGCCGTCGCGGCTCGCGAACGGCCCCTTCAGCAGCCGCTCGACCTCGCTGCGCGGATGCGGCATCTCCCAGAACGGCTTCTGGCCGGGCTTGGGATCGGGCTTGGGGGAGCCGTGGAAGAACGCCGCGCGTACTCCGGACTCGGCGAGACCCGCGATGCCGGCGTCGGTATGCGCCGGCGTCGGGTTGTTGTGGCACCAGTCGACCAGCGTGGTGGTGCCATTGTTGATCTGGTTCAGCGCGCCGACCAGGTTCGCGATGCGGATGTCCTCGGGCCGGAACATGGTCGCGAGGCCCGCGTGCATGTTGCGGAAGTACTCGAGGATGGTCCAGTTGCCGGCCACGCCGCGCAGGCCGGTCTGCCAGGTGTGCATGTGCGCGTTGACGAGCCCCGGGATGACGATCCGTCCGGCCCCGTCGACCACCTCCGCGTCGGCCGCCGCGAGCGACGGGCCGACCGCGGCGATGCGGTCGTTTTCGACCAGGACGTCGCCCTGGACGAGATCGCCGAGCTGCGCATCCATGGTGACGATGGACGCGCCCTTGATGAGCGTGCGCGCCATGATCAGTCCTGCAGTCCGTCGGAGACGGGCACGTTCTCGGGCTTGAGCTCGATCCCGGACGCGCGCGCCTGCTCCAACAGCAGCGTGGCGAAGTCGATGTCGCCCGGCCGCACGCTGGCATTCGCCGCGCACACCTGCCGCGTCGCCGCCGCCACCGGCATGGGCACGCCGAATTTCTTGGCCGCCGTGAGGCCGAGGTCCATGTCCTTCAGCAGCAGCGTCGGCGTGAAGGTGGTGGTGAAATCCAGGTTGACCAGCGCCGGGGTCTTGTAGCGCGTGTACATCGAGCCCATCACGCTGTTGTTCATCGCCTCGAGGAAGACGTGCCGCGGGATGCCCGCCTTCTCCGCCATGACGGTGATCTCGCACAGCGACTGGATGACCACGCCGAAGATGGTGTTGTGGGCGATCTTCCACACGCGTGCGAGCTCGCCCTCGCCGACGTAGGTCACGCCGCGCCCGAGCAATGCCAGGAGCGGCTGCACGCGCTCGTACTCCGCCTTCGGGCCCGAGGCCACCACGTAGAGCTTGCCCGCCTTGCCGACCTTGGCGTTGCCGGACACCGGCGCGCAGACGTAGGCGATGCCGCGCGACTCGAGCTCCTTGCGGATCTCGGCGGAGCCGGTGTCGGAGATCGACGAGCAGTCCACGACCACCTTCGGCTTGCCCTTGCCGGACAGGACGCCGCCCGCGCCGAACAGCACTTCCTTGACGTCGTCGGTCTCGGACACCATGGTGAAGACGACCTCGCAACCGGCGAGATCCGCCTTGCTCGACACGATGGTGGCGCCCACCTCGGCCAGCGGGTCGGCCTTGGAGCGGGTGCGGTTCCAGACCTTCACGTTGTGGCCGCCCTTCACCAGGCGGGCCGCCATCGCCTCGCCCATGCGGCCGAGGCCGATCCAGCCCACATCGATGCTCTTGCTCATGCTCTTCCTTCTCCGCGGATGGGACGGCGCGCTACAGGACCTCGCGCTTGCCGTCGGAATAGGTGATCTTGACAGTGACGGTGCCTTCGTTGAGCAACCACGGCCGCACGGTGAAGCTCCGCGCGCCGCTCTTGTGCATGGGGTCGGACTCGGCGATGGCGCGCGCCTCGGCGAGCGACCCGGCGCGGATGATCACCATGCCTTCGCCCTCCCACCGCGCGCCGTCGTCGGTCCAGAACGGTCCCGCGCCGAACATGATGCCGCGGCGCTCGAGGTCGATCTGGAACTCGAGATGCGGCCCGAGGTTCGCCATCACCGGCCCGAGCCCGCCGGTCGGCCTGGTGAACACGACGTAGAGCTGCTTCTGCAACATGCCCTTGGAGGCCTGCAGGACATCGGCAGCCGTTACTACCGGGTCGGTCATGACTCGCTCCGTTGCTGGGTCACCGCGGTGCCCCGTCGGGAAACGCGGAGGTTGCGCCGGCGAGCCAGGCCCGCCCGTGCGCGTACAGGGCCTCGACCACCTCCCCCTTGAGCTGGGGCAGGTCGAGCTTGATGGTGAAGCCGAGCCGGGTCTGCAGGTAGGCGAGGTGCCGGTACCCCTCAGGAAAACGCGCGAGCAGCGCCGCGTCGAGCGCGAGTTGCGCGTCCGGCGCCACGGGATCCATGCGGTCCTTCTCGTAGATGGGCTGCCGGCGCACGATCCCCCAGCGCCCGTCGCGACGCGCAAAGAAGTCGTAGAACCGGCCGGTGCAGACGACGTCCACCAGCACGTCGTCGCACCGTCCGCGCTGACTGATGGTCATCTTGGTCTGCGCGATGGCGCGGTCGCCCTGCACGTCCACGCTGGTGCCGCCGAGGAAGTGCAGGATGGACACGCCCTTCTCGAACCCCGCGCGGCTCACCTCGATGAACTGCGCCGCGGGCCCCTGGAACCAGGTCGCCGTCATCCAGCCGTCGGCGTGCCAGACGGTGCGGAAGCGCTCCCAGTCGCCGGCATCGCGCCACAGCGCCCAGTTCTGCACCACCTCGGCGACCGCGAGGCGGTCCAGCATCGCGGCACGCTCTTCCATCGCTGCGTCCCTCCCCCGTCCGCGCGCTCAGGCCGCCGCGTCGCTGGGCGCGATCATCTTCTGCAGCTTGTTGCCCTCGGCGGGCTTGAGCACGAAATCGAAGTGCGCCTCGGTGAACGGGGCCTTCAGGCCGGCCTTCTTCGCCGCCTCCTCGGACGTGTTCCGCGCAAAGTCCACGATCAGCGACGGCTTCACGCCGAACACCACGTCGCTCTCGATGTACGGGTCGCCCTTCACGAAGAGGTGCGTCACCAGCGTCTCGTAGCCCGGCGCGGTGATCGCGACGTGCAGGTGCGCCGGACGCATCGGGTGGCGCCCCATGCGGTCGAGGATCAGGCCGACCGGGCCGTCGGTGGGCACCGGATAGCTGGTGGGCTTGATGGTGCGGAACCGGTAGCTGCCCTCGGCGTCGGTCTTCAGCCTGGCGCGCAGCTTGTGCTCGTCGAAGCTCTCGAGCTGCACGTCGTAGAAGCCCTCGTCGTTGGACTGCCACAGGTCGAGCACGGCGCCGGCGATCGGCTTGCCGTCGGTGCCGATCACGCGGCCGTGGCAGAACGTCGGCTCGCCCTGCCAGCCGGGCGCCATGTCGCCGCCGTTCTGGATCTCGGGCGCGCCATGGACGAAGAACGGCCCGAGCACGGTGTTCTGGGTGCAGGTCTCCGGGCGGCGATGGTTGATGGCATCGACCAGCATCGAGACCCCGAGCACGTCGGAGAGCAGGATGAACTCCTGGCGCTTGTCGTCGCACTTCTGGCCGGTGGCGGTGAGGAACTTGATGCCCTCGAACCACTCCTCCTCGGTCAGCTCCACCTCGCGCACGAACGCGTGGAGGTGCTTGATCAGCGAGGACATGATGGCCTGGAAGCGCGGGTCGGTGTCGTTGGCGATGCGCGCCAGTACCGCCGCCTCCAGGGTTTGCTCGATGCTCGGCTTGCTCGACATGGTGCTCCTCCTTGACGCGTGGGTTGCGGGTGGGGCGACGTTCAGGCGGGACGGCGCCCGTGCCAGGCGTCGTCCAGCAGCTTGCGGAGCCCCGCGCGTTCGATCGGGCGCGGGTTCCAGTACGGCGACTGCGCGGCGAGATCGGCAGCGCGGTCGAGGGCGTCGCCGGGCATGCCGATGTCGCGCAGCGCCACGGGCGCGCCGAGCGACTGTGCCAGGTCGAACAACCCCTGGGCCGCGTCGGTCGTCCCCAGCGCGCGGGCGATGCGCGCCATTGCCTCCGGCGCGGCCGCGGCATTGTAGGCGGTTGCGTGGGGCAGGACCACGGTGTGGGTCTCGGCGTGGGGCAGGTTCCAGGTCCCGCCCAGGGTGTGGCAGAGCTTGTGGTGCAGCGCGCCTCCGACGGTGCCGAAGACCGCGCCGCACAGGCACGCGCCGTAGAGGCAGTCGGAACGCGCGTCGAGGTCCTGCGGGTTGCGCACGAGACGGCGCAGCCCATCCGCGAACGCGCGTATCCCTTCCTCGGCCATCAGCGAGGTGACCGGATTGGCGTCCTGCACGTAGAAGCCCTCGACGGCGTGCGCGATGGCGTTGATCGCGCTGGTCACCGACAGGCCGATCGGCAGCGTGAGCGTAAGCGCCGGGTCGTAGATCACGGTCTTCGGAATCACCCGCGCATCGCGCCCGGTCTTCTTGATGCCCCCCTCGGTGAGGCCGTAGACCGGAGTCATCTCGCTGCCCGCGTACGTGGTCGGAATGGCGATGATCGGCAGGCCCGAGTCGAGCGCGATGGCCTTCCCCAGCCCGGTGGTCGAGCCGCCGCCGATGGCGATGGCGCAATCGGCGCCGAGCCGTTTCGCCTCTTCGCGCGCCTCGCGCGCAGTCTCGATCGGGACATGCATGACCGCGCGCGGAAAGACCCCCGCGCACCGCTCGCCCAGGCGCCGCGCGACGTCCTCCGCCTGCGCCTTCTGCTCGGGCGTGGACAGCACGAGCGCGCGCTGCGCTCCCAGCGCGGTGATCTCGCGCGGCAGATCGTCCAGCGCCCCGACGCCAAAGACCACCCGGGACGGGAGCTGGTTGTAGATGAAGGGCTTCACTCGCCCCCCGCCGCGGTGCCGTGGGCCGCCGCCGTCCGTGCGTGCAGGTCGCGCAGCGCGTGGAGCTCCGCCTTGGTCGGGGCGTCGGTGCGCTCGACCGACGCGGCGACCTTGAGGTCCCAGCCGGTCGCCTCTTTCGCCTGCTCGACGGTGCAGCCCGGATGCAGCGCGGTGAGCGTGAGCTCCTTCGTCACCGGATCGGGCGTGAGGATGCCGATGTCGGTGATCACCGCGGTCGGGCCCTTGCCCCGCGCGCCGGACTTTTCGCGCGCGTCGCCGCCGGTGAGATAGCCCGCCGAGGTGATGAAATCGAGCTTCTCGATGAAGCCGCGCTTCGACTGCCTGAGGATGATCCACACCTCGCCCGCACTGGAGGCGATCTCGGGTGCGCCGCCCGCGCCCGGCAGCCGCGTCTTCGGCTTGTCGTAGTCGCCGATCACGGTGGTGTTGATGTTCCCGAACCGGTCGATCTGCGCGGCGCCCAGAAAGCCGACGTTCACGCGCCCGCCCTGCAGCCAGTAGCGGAAGATTTCCGGCACGGACACGACGGTGTCGGCGTGGTCGGCGAGCTCGCCGTCGCCGATGGACAGCGGCAGCACGTCCGGCTTCGCGCCGATGGTGCCCGACTCGTAGATCAGCACCACGTCCGGCGCGTGGGTGATGCGCGCGAGGTTGGCCGCCGCCGACGGCATGCCGATGCCGACGAAGCACACCATGCCGCCCTTCAATCGCCGCGCCGCGGCGATGGTCATCATCTCGGTGGGCGTGTACTCCATGACAGAACTCATGCTCCCGGCTCCGTCCGCGTGGATCCGATCGCGCCGCGCCGCTGTCGCCGGCCCGCAGCAATCGGCTTGCCGTCGATCCCCATCGTTCCGATGG
>Ga0209254_10001944_pt1 | contig 18693 bp, 16 predicted proteins | sample FrelakmetDIP11DI_FD_187148 | JGI IMG/M metagenome (GOLD analysis project Ga0209254, IMG submission 187148) | Freshwater lake sediment microbial communities from the University of Notre Dame, USA, for methane emissions studies - DIP11 DI (SPAdes)... | ecosystem: Environmental > Aquatic >...
CTTCGGCGCCGTTCCGCCGCCAATAGGGCCGGAGGGCCCGCTGGAAATATTGAATGGAATACTGGTCGTCGTAGGCGATGATCGCCCGGCGCTCGACCGGCGCCTGTCCGACGCGGCCCAGGTCGAAGGCCAGGGCGAGGACGGGCGTATCATCGTTCGCCGGACGGGGCTGGCGGAGGTCGTCGGACCGGGGCAGGAGACCCTGCTCGTGGAAGCCCTGCCGGGCCGACGCTCCGCTGCGGATGACGCTCTGCGGCGATTGAGTGCGCTCGGCCGCGAGGAAGAGATACCCCCAGTCGATCCGGCGGTCGTCGCCCTTTTTCTTCAGCACGGGCTGGTCCTGTGACCCGCCGCTGAGGACGTCCAATCCTTCCAGGTCAAAGCGCGACCAGACGACGCTCTGTTCCGGCTTGTCCACGGCGAGTTCGAGCGAGCAGTCGAGATAGAGGGAAACGTCGTGCTCCCGGCCGTCCGCGGGATTGACCTTCCAAGTGATGTAGGAGGCCGGCCGCGACAGCGTGTCCAGGTCATGCGGAAGAAGGGGCGAGATGAAGGTCATCGTGACCTGGATGCCCGCGGCCTCAAAAACATACTCGGTCCGGGTCGGTCCGACTTTGAGGCTTTTTTGCTCCATGGCCGGGGCTTCGGCGGGCCAGGGACCCATGAGCCGGTGCGTCCGGCCGTCGATCCGGGCCAGGCTGCACAGGGGGTGACGGGCGCCCGTCCAATGGCGGGGCCAGTCGTCGGTCAGCTGGTTGCTGAAGGACCAGACGCTGAAATACGGGTCGTGGGTCAGAAGCGGCACGGCCGGCGGTCTAAAGGCGGCGGCTTCAGCCTGCAGCCAGCTGCCCGCGATTATCAAAAAAAAGAATAAGGGGTCGCGTCTACACTTTCCACTTTTCATTCCGGCCTCCCTTCCGCTATCGCGACTCGATCGTCCGTTCAAACGGAATTCATGGGAATCCCGGACGAGTGCCCGGGGCGGCTATCGTGTTTTGAGCGATGCCTTATTCGCCAGGCGCCGGACGTGTCCCGCGACCTCTTCGAAGTTTTCCGGGGTGCCATACAGGCGAATGACGACCCGCCAGCTGTTCATGATGGTGATGACCCGCGGGGACGGGTAGATCTTGACCCGACGCACGCTTTTCCAGGGGAGGCTGCCCTCGTTGCTCGAGGCGGCCAGAAGGCCCGCGCCGGCGACGCCGGGCTTCCCCCCGAGCGCTCCGAGCAGGACGGCCAGGCGGGAGGCCCTCCGGCCTGCCCGGCTGAGTCCAGCCCAAGACACGCCCTTCTCGGTCAGGGTGAACCGGGTGGGGTAGCGGTTGCCGAAGAAGATGAGGGAGATGAGGATCATCAGCCCGAACAGCCCGGCCAGGACCCAGCCCATCACCGGAAAGATTCCCCCCAAACTGCTCAGATTTCCGGCCAGGGTAAAAGCGATGGCCAGGAGGATCAGCATGATGACGGCCGTCCAGGCGAAGGCTTTGATCATGTCGTACAGGAAGAACCGGTTGGTCACCAGGGGAAAGGCGATCTCCCAGGAGGCGACGACCGTGTCCTTGTCTTGCCTCATTCTCCTATTTCTTCTCTTCGCTCATGCCCTTCGAGATCTGGTCCAGGAGCCACAGCCAGAAGGGAACGGGCGTCCCCTCGATCTTGGTCTTGGCTCCCAGGCCCCAGTCCCGTGCGGACATCCGCAGCTGGTCTGATTCCACGTCGAAGATGGCGATGGGCAGGATCTCCTCGCTGACGACGGCCTTGATGTTTTGCCCGTCTTCGGTCACGGCCTCGACCTTCCAGGCTTGCACCTTCTTGCCGGGAGGGCCAACCGTTTGTCGTTCGAGCTTCTTCACGATCTTGGCCGGCTTGAACTGGGCGACGTTGTCGTCGGTCTTGTCCGGCTTGAGGTATTTTTTGGGGACGGTGAACGGGTCGAATCCCTGGACTTGAACGATGGCCCGGTCGATCTCGCCCGGCCCCTGGTCCGTCTGTTCGGCCAGAATCCGGGTGACCACCCGGGGCTGGTCCTTCATCAGGACTTCGATCTCGACCCAGGAGAAAGGCTTGCCCTTCTTCTCCTCCTGGTCGAGGATGGCGAAGGTCAGGACGTAGGTCTCGTTTTTTTGCTTGTCGAGGATGTCGTAGCGGGCCCAGGACCCCGGCACGAATTGAAATACGCCGTCGATGAGAACCAGCGGCTTCTGGCCCGGGACCTTCTGTTCGGCTAAAAGGGATCCGCCGGCCGCGAGCGCCAGGACGAGGGCCGCGATGATCGTCTTCTTCATGAGAAGCCTCCACTTTCGATGCGACTGATGACTAGCATATAGCGCAGGCCCGGACGCCTGTCAATGACGGGCCGGACGGCGTGTCTCCCGGCCGCTCAATCTTCGAGCGTTTCCTGGATGATGTCTTTGAGGGTGATGATGCCCTGGAGGCGGTTTTCACCGTCCACGACGGGCAGGGCCATGAACTTATACTTGTTGAACAGCTTGACCACCTCTTCGATGTCCTCGTCCGCCTCGACCTTGACCAGGCGGGGGTTCATGAATTCGGCGACGGGCGTGTCCTTGTCGCAGATGATCAGGTGGCGAAGGGTGGAGATGCCCACTAGACGCTTGTCCTTGTCCGTCACGTAGATGTAGGCCACGGAATCCAGGGGGTAGGTCGTTTTCCGGAATTCCTCGATGGCCTGTCCGATGGTCTGGTCCTGCTCCAGGGAGATGAAATCCTTGGTCATCAGGCTGCCGGCCGTCCCCTCCTTGTGCCGGAGCAGCTCGACCAGGGTGTCCCGGGAAGGCTTGTCCAGGGTCCGGATCAGGCTCTGCTTCTGCTCCTCGGGCAGGTCGGACAGGAGGTCGGTGGCCTCGTCCGGGGCCATCTCCTCCAGGATGTCCGAGGCCTTGTCCGCCGTGGCCGCCTCGATCAGCCGGGCTTGGAGCTTGGGGTCGACCTCCTCCAGGGTCTCGGCCGCGGTCTCGACGTCCAAGGATTTGAACAGGCGTTCGCGATTGACCCGGTCCAGCTCCTCGAGGATGTCGGCCAGGTCCGAGGGGTGGAGGTCGCGGACGTTGCTTCCGGCCACGTTCAGCTTGAGGTTCTGGTGGCGCAGGTCGCTCAGCAGGGGTTGGATGTGTTTCCAGGAGATGAGCTTCTCCTTGAAATGATAGGAGAAGAAGAACTCGGTGAAGGCGTCCACCGCCTTGAGCCAGCCCAGGCGCCGGATGAGCCCCCGCAGGCCGAAGTCGACATGGACGATGTGCAGGTCCTTGTTGATCACCAGCAGATGGATGTCGTTGACCCTCTCGATCTTGGCCCCGAAGGTGTCCACGACCTGCTTGTCCAGCAGCTCCTCCCGGAGGAGGAGCTCGTCCGGCCCGACCTCAAGGGGACGGACCCGCTCTTCGGCCCCCTCCCGGAGCACGACCCGGTTGCCGTTGAGCAGGTCAACTTCGGACCAGTCCACTTCCCGGAGCGCTTTCTTCCCCCTGGCCTTGAGGACCACCGAGCTCATCTTGGGGAAGAGCTCGCCCAGCCGGACCTTCAGGTCATGGAGCTTGCCCACGGAGCGGCCGGCGGCGTTCATGACCGAGCGGTCCAGGAGCCGGGAGAAATAGACGAACATCTTCAGCCCGTCTTCCTTGAGGGCCCTTTCCGGGGCGCTGCTCGCCATGGCGCTCACCTCATCCCCAGGACCCAGTTCAGGAGGAGGGCCACGGTCAGGCCGATGAGGACAAGCGTTCCGGCCCAGCCGACGATGTTCTGGAAGGTGTTGTTGACGTAGGTCCCCATGATCTTCCGGTTGTTGACCATTCGGATCATGGAATAGAGCACCACGGGCAGGAGGACGGCGTTGATGACCTGGGTCCAGATGGTGATGGCGATCAGCGGCGCTCCCGGGGCCAGGATGATCAGGACCGAGACGGTCATGATGAAGAAGAACAGGGCGTAGAACTGGGGCGCTTCCTGGATCTTCTTGTTGATCCCGGCCTCGAACCCGAAGGCCTCGCAGACGAAGAAGGCCGTGGCCAGGGGGAGGATGGTCGCCGAGAACACCGAGGCCACGAACAGGCCGAAGGCGAACAGGTGGGAGGCGAACGCCCCGGCGAACGGCTTGAGGGCCACGGCCGCGTCCTTGGCCTCGACGATGACCTGTCCGTTCTTGAACAGGGTCGCGGCGCAGGCGACCATGATGAAGAAGGCCACCACCACTGTGGCCGTGCAGCCGATGATGACGTCCCACAGGGCGAGCTTGTAGTCCTGGATCTTGAGGCGCTTCTCGATGACGGCCGACTGCATGTAGAACTGCATCCAGGGGGCTACGGTCGTCCCGACGATGCCCAGGACCATGGTCAGGTAGCGCGTGTCGAAACCCATGCCGGGCCTAATGAAGCTCCGTCCGACCTGGGACCAGTCCGGCTTGGCCAGGATGGCCGAGATGACGTAGGACAGGAGGCAGAAGCTGAAGAAGAGGAAGATCCGCTCGGCCGTCTTGTAGTTCCCCTTGGTCACCAGGAGCCAGACGCCGACGGCCACCAGCGGGACCGAGATATACTTGCTGACCCCGAAGACCATCAGGCTCCCCGCCACGCCGGCGAATTCCGTGGCCGTGTTGCCGATGTTGGCCGTCACCAGGCCGAGGAAGATGAGCAGGGTCGCCTTGACCCCGAAGCTTTCCCGGATCAGGTCGGCCAGCCCCTTGCCGGTGACGATGCCCATCCGGGCGTTCATCTCCTGGACAACGACGAGCAGCAGGAAGGACGGGACCAGGGTCCACAGCAGCCGGTAGCCGTAGACCGCGCCCGCCACGGAGTAGGTGGTGATCCCGCCGGCGTCGTTGTCCACGCTGCCGGTGATGATCCCCGGACCCAGGACGGCCAGGAAGAGGAGGAAGCTCCGGAAGCGCGGGCTGCGTTTGACGGCGGAGAAAATGCTCATGATTTTCAGAGTGCTTATAGCACAGGATAAAAAGGCTGTCAAAAGAAACCGGGCCGCGGGAGAGACGCGGCTTCCAGGACGAAGGAACGCCGGGCGGCCAGACGTCCGTCGAGAAAAAAGACGACCTGCCAGGTCCCGGCGGCCGGAGCCGCGTCGGGCGGGCCGAGGTCCAGCCGGTCGAAGGCCGTCAGGACTTCGAGGTAGAGGCCTTCGGCGTTGGCCGGGACATCCAAGGAATCCCGGACCAAGCGGCCGTCGGGTCCATACCACTTCCACCGCATCCGGAGCGCGCCGGGAATGTCCGTCAGCCGGACGAGAGCGTAGACCTTCGCCGTCCCCGGAGGGAAAAAGTTTTGCGGGGCCTCCAGCTCGAAGAGGTCATCGGCCGCGCGGATTGCGGCGCCGACCTCCAGGCCGGCCACCCGGCACTCCGGCTCGGGGGCGGGCTTGGGAGTGATGGTGACGCAGGCGGCTGCCATCAGCCCGACGGCCGCCGCCCAGATTCCAGCACGTCCGATCGTCATGAGGGGACGAGCTCCAGAAGGATCTGTTTGGACAGGCTTCGCCAGACGAGGCGCAATTGAAAGCGGCCGGCCTGGCGGATGATGTACAGGTCGACGTTGCGGATCTTGCGCAGGAGAAAGTCGTAGTTGAGCAGGGAGTGGACCTGCCAGTTCTTGATCAGTCCCAGGGAGATGTCGCCGAAGGATTCGGTCAGCCGTCCCCGCTTGGGGTCATAGGACAGCGACACCCAGGCGTTGAGCCTGTCGGACGGGTTGGCCCGGAAGACCGCGCTCATGTCCTCGCTGGTCGTGCCCTCGATGAGTCCGCCTTGCGTTCTGCGGCGGGACTGGACGCTGTAGAAGCCCTCCAGGGACAGGCCTCCGCCGAACGCCTGCCGGGCGTTCAGGATCAGCCCTCCTGAGGTGAAGTTCCGGCTTTCCTTCTCCAGGAACTGCTCCAAGGTGAGGGCAAATTTCAGGCTCAGCCTCCGGCTGACCGCCAGAGGCAGGCTGGACAGGCTGAGGGCGGTGTTGTTGGTGTAGGTTTGGCTGCGGCCGTTTTCGCGGCGGATGGTGTTGTGGATGAAGACATTTCTGAGCTCGAGCCGGAGCAGGCCGCCGTACAGCGCGATCGGATTCGTCCCCAGCCGGAGCTGGGGCTGGGACAGCATCTGATCTTCGACGAGGTCATAGTGCAGCCGGTAGTCCGAGGCGAGGTTGAAGACCGGGCTGGTGTAGGAGACGACGAGGCCTCCGTCGAAGATCTCGGACGCATTCCGCCCGGCGCCGCCCGCGAGCCGGGAGTAGACGGACTTCAGGGTCACGAGAACGTTGCGGAGGGGCGAGGCGTTGTAGTCGAAATCGGCCAGCCACTGGTTCCGGGTCTCATAGCGGGCGGCCAGGTTCACGATGCCGTACTTCCGGGTGTCCCACCGGGACTGCAGGCCGAACCAGGCCTCCCCGGTCCGGCCGACGGGCTTGTTCAGGGCGACCTGGGCGCGGAGGGACACGGCCCGCTCGGCCCAGCTCTTGTCGAACCACAGCCGCGCGTCGGCCAGGCTGCTCGAGTTGTAGCTGCCCTCCAGGCCCAGGGCCGCGGTCGGGGAGGTGTTCCAGGTCGTCGCCGTCCGCAGGTCGAACTGGCGCTCGAGCCCGACAGAGTTCTTTAGAAAAGAGCGCTCTTCGTAGTTGACTTCGGTGTAGCTCGTGAGCACCTGGGGATTTTCGTAGGTGTAGCTCACCCGGCCGACCAGGCCCTGACTGTGGGTGTACCAGACCTTGTTCAGACGGAAGCCGTTCGGCCGGACGGATTCGCCGATGGACATGTTCAGCTTCTTGAAGCCGACCGAGGCCAGCATCCCTTCCACGAACAAGGCCAGGTCATGGCCGATGGCCTCATAATCCTGGGTGATCTCGACCGCCCGAACTGTGGCGTACAGAAACGACTGCCGGATCTCGTCCAGTCCCCAGTCGGCCGCGGCCGAGGCCCGCTTGTCCCATTCGTCCGCGCCTTCGGCCGGACCCAGGGTCCGGACTTCGACGCTGTCGCCGTAGGTCGTGAGCCGGGCCCGGCCCGTGGAAATGTCGAGGATGAGCTCGTCGGCCTGGAGAATGCCCTCCGCGGTTTCCAGGGTGACACCGCCGTAGGCCCGAAGCAGTCGGGCGGCCAGGTCGAACTTCAAGTAGCGGCTCTGGCCCTGTCCGCCTTGAAAGCGGAAAGCCGCTTTCTCGCCGTAGAGGAGGTTGTTGTCGAAGCTGAAGGCCAGGTATTCGCCCTCGACCCTGAGCCGGATATCAGCCGCGGCGAGGGCCGGCGCGCTTCCCAGCCATCCCAGGACGGCCAGGCCGATCGCGGTCGCGCGCAGGTTCAATGGACGATTCTCAGGCGATAGATCTTCTGGTTGCCGTCTGCGTTCCACAGGTCGAATCCGTCATGGGCCAGCCCCCGGGGCGAGGGGCCCGGCGAGAGGAAGGTCCGTTCCAGGCCGCCGGCGGACGAGGTCTCGAAGATGGTCAGCGTCGACGAATCCGCCAGCCAGAATGACGATCCATTGAAGACCAGTCCGTCGACCCGGGTGCCGGGGTTGGAGAAGGCCTCGGTCATTTCCCCGGTCTCCGGGTCGACCCTCAGGACCGTGTTCGACTGGGCTTCGGCCAGCCACAGGGCGCCGTCGCGGTAATCCATGGCGGTGAACACGCCCCGCTGGAGGTCGAAGCTCTTGAGCGTCTCGCCGTTGAGCATGTTGACCTTGGCCACCAAGGTTTCCGTCCGGCTGCAGACCCACAGGTCCCGTCCGTCATAGGCGACGTCCGACGCGCCGGGCAGGGGGGAGGGCAGGCTCCGGATGAGCGACCCGTTCAGGCTGTTCAGGCTGAGCAGCGAATTCGTCGAGGCATCCACGTTCCACAGGGCCGAGCCGTCCCAGGTCAGGCCTTGAGGGGAGACGGCCGGCGTCGAGATCGTGGCCACGATCTCGAAGACGACGGATGAGGCGTCCGGGTCGAAGGGGTTGTCGAACACCCGGTCCCGGCAGGCCGGAACCGCGGTCAGGCTAACGGCGATAAGTAAGAGTGACCGCCAACCCCGACCCCGGGCCGCACTCCAGCCCCAGGCGCAGCGCTCCCTGTTTTTTTTCATTGTCCTTGACGATGGAAGAGATGTCGATGAGGTTCACGACCCAAACGGCCGCGGCCGCGAGAAGGACGCGGTTGCGCCAAGTGTCGTATTTCTCCGTCAGGGCCCGGTACCGGACGGCGTCCTCCGGGGTGACGGCGCTTTGATACTTCTCGTAATAGGCGTTGGCCGAATGGTTGGTGGACAGAAATCCGACCAGACACAGGACCTCGGCCGAGAGGAAGGCGATGCCCTTGACGTAGCGTTTTTCCGCGAGCTGGCCCCATCCGGGAAGGAGCAGGGATTTTCCCAGGGACCCGAACCGGGCCGGCTCGGCCTGCGGCTCGGCCTGGGCTTCGTCCCGGACGAGGGCCAACGAAGCGGACGGCCCGGCGCCGAGGACGAGAAGGAGGGCCAGACTCGACGCCGCAAATCCATGGACGGTCCGCCGCCGGAGACGTCCGCCGCCTCCGGCGCGTATCGATCGACCGTCCTTGGGGGAAGTCATGCTTCGTCCGGCCAAAGAGTATCATCCGCTCGAAAAGCCTGTCAATATGCCCTTGACAAAGGCTTTCGGAGGAATTAGTTTAGGGGCACAGTCCAAAGAAAACCTAAGAAGGAGGGAACGATGCTCTCAATGAGGAAGCATGTCCTGGGCCAAGCGATCGCTGTCGTCCTAGCGGTCCTCATCGCCTTTGAAGCGGGCTATGTCTTCGGTCAAGAACAAACCCCCGAGTCTCTGTACATCCTGGCCAGACAGGATTACGCCAACGGGGATTTCACCGCGGCAAGGGAAGCTCTCCTGAAAGCGGCCGGGGCCATGGATGCAAGCGTCGCGGAGAACCAGCCGTTCTTGGGTTATGTCTATCTGCTCCTGGGGGCGAGCGAGGAGAACCTCCAGAACGCCGAGGCGGCCAAAGCGGCCTATGCCAAAGCCAAGGAGCTCCTGGCGGGCAAGGAGGCCAAGATCGAAGGGCTGTCCTTCGTCAGCCTGAGTCTTTATCTGGAAGCCTTTGGCACGCCGAAACAGCGCACCGAGGCGGAAGAGCTTCGCTACCAGTTCGATGAAGCCATGAAAGCCTATCTCGCCGGCGACACCAACGGCGCCAAGAACCGGCTGGAAGAGCTGGCGGCCAAGCTCGCCTCGCTCGAGGGCTGGATGTCGCTCCGGGGCGAGACCTATCTCCTTCTGGGCGCCTGCTACGAGAAACTGGGCTACAAGGACCTGGCCATATCTTATTATTGCAAGGCCAAGGAGATCCTGGGCAAGGGCAAGACCAACGAGGGGCTGGACCTCGGTGAGCTGAAATACTATGACCGGGAATGCCAGACGGTCGCCTCCCGGGCGGGGGCCAAGAGGTCCGGATTCAACATCGGCAAGATCCTGGGCGTCGTCCTGACCCTGGCCCTGGTCGGCGGTGCGGTCTGGTACCTGTTCTTCTCCAAGAACGCGCCGTTCAAGCCCAAGGGGGCCTACACGAGCGTCACCCTCAAGGTGACCGTGACCTTCAAGGGATTGAACTCCTTCGGGTCGCGCAAGGTCTCGTTCATGGGGACGGACTACCTCAGCGAGAACTTCGAGTATCCGCAGAACGCCGACGGGACCTCCACCTGCGACAGCGCGACCAAGTCGGAGACCTATGAATTCCCCTTCGAAGCCCCCGCTTCGGGCTTCAAGACCGTCCTGGAATACCTGAACTGGGACTACTACAACTTCATCAGCCCCGGGACGAACACCAAGATCCTGTGCAGCGACTGGAACTTCGACGTCGTGAGCTACAAGTGGGAAAGCGGCAAGAAGGACCCGGGCAAGCCTTCGATCGAAGGGCTCGACCAGCTGAACATGGACGTGACATCCGACTGCACCGAGGTCTCCACCAGGGTCCACAATTGCAAGATGGAAGCCAACCTCACCTTCAAGGCGCCCTCCACGGCGGGCGGAACGGTGCGGTCCCAGGCCTCGACCCGGACGGTGGCCAAACGCACGAACTGAAGCGGGCTTCGGCGGGAATGGTCGGCGTCCCGGGCGTCCGGGTGGCCCACTATTATTTTAGTCAGACTATCGGTATAATAGGCCGTCGACAGCCATGAAAATCAGGTATCTCAACGGACGACGGCTCTATTACGCCTTCCTGGCCGGCGGCCAGGCTGTCATCCGGGACAAAGATTACCTCAACAAAATCAACGTTTTTCCCGTCCCGGACGCCGACACCGGCACCAACCTGGCCTCGACCTTCCATTCCATCTTCCAGGGCGCCAAGCACACCCGGTCCCTCAAGGACACGATGAATTCCATCGCCGATGCCGCCCTGATGGGCGCCCGGGGGAATTCCGGCCTGATCTTCGCCCAGTTCGTCCAAGGGCTCAGCCAGGAGATCCGGGTCGAGCACCATCTGTCCACCACCGCCTTCGGCGATTCCGTCCGGCGAGCCGTCCAACACGTGTACCGGGCCATCCTCTCGCCCGTGGAGGGGACGATGATCACAGTCATGAAGGACTGGGCCGAGGCCGTCTACCGTTACCGGACCAAGACCGCCGACTTCGCCGAGCTCCTGTCGAATTCCCTGCAGGCGGCCAGGCAGTCCCTGCGCGACACGCCCAAGAAGCTCCCCGTGCTGGCCCGGGCCGGTGTCGTGGACGCCGGGGCCAAGGGCTTCGTCGATTTCATCGAGGGCGTCATCGATTTCGTCCGGACCGGGAGGCTGCGGCACATCTCCCGGGCCTCGCGGACGGCACTGCCCGCCCTCCAGGCGCCCAAGCATTCGCTCAAGAACGGGCTGACCCACCGCTACTGCGCCGAGGCCATGCTGGCCGGCCGCCGCATGGACCTGGAGGCCTTGCGGGCCAGGCTCCATGAGTTCGGCGAGTCGATCATCGTGGCCGGGTCCGGCGAAAAACTCCGCTTCCACATCCACACCAACGACCCTGCCGGGCTGTTCAGCCGGGTCGGGGAATTCGGTTCGACTCGGCAGATCAAGGTGGACGACATGCGCCGCCAGTACGACGCCAGCCATCGCCGGAAATATCCGATCGCCGTCGTGACCGACTCCGCCTGCGACCTGCCCCAGGAGTACCTGGATGAGAATCAGGTCCACGTCCTCCCCTTCAACTTGAACTTCGGTCACGACATCTACCTGGACCGCCTGACGATCCAGCCCGGCCAGTTCTACGAGATGCTGAGGTCGAGGCCCGAGCATCCGACGACGGCCCTGCCCGGCCCGCTCTCGGTCCAGAACCTGCTGAGCTTCCTCCAGAGCTTCTATGAGTCCATCCTCGTATACCATATTTCCTCGGGCCTGAGCGGCACGTACCAGGCCACCGAGAAGCAGGTTCAAAGTCTCCCGGGCAAAAAGATCTCGGTCATCGATACGCGAACTCTGTCTCTCTGCCAGGGATTGATCGTCAAGAGGGCTGTGGAAGCCGTCCGCAAGGGGTTGAGCCACGAGGACATCGTCCGGGCTTCCAAGGAGTGGACGGCCAAATCCCGAATCCTGGTCGACGTCAACACGATGAAGTATTTCGTCCGAGGCGGACGGGTCAGCCCACTCAAGGGGCTGTTGGCCAGGGTCCTGCATATCAAGCCTATCATCGGCTTGGACGAGGCGGGGAAGGCCACGAACGCGGGCAAGGCGTTCAGCCGGCGGGCCAACATGAACCATATCTTGAGGGTCGTGACCGGCTGGGCCCGGGAGCGGAAGGTGTGGGGCTACGCGGTCGTTCACGCCCAGAACAGGCCGCGGGCCGAGGAGTACGCGGCCCGCCTGACCGAAATCCTGGGAAAGCCCCCGGCCTTCATCCAGGAGATCACGCCCGTCATCGGCGTCCATGCCGGGCCGGGCACGGCGGCCGTGACCCTTCTGTTCGAGTAGCGCCGGCCGGCCGAATATCTTCCGCGAAGGAGCGCCGCCCGATGAGTCAGGTTTTAGCTCTATGCGCCTTGGCCGTACTGGTCTATATGACCGCGGTATTCCTCCTGGCCTTGATCCTCAAGGACAACTCCATCGTCGACGTGGCCTGGGGACCGGGTTTCATCCTGGTCGCCGCGCTCAGCCTGGCCCTTGGCCCGGACATCGGCCGGAGGCCGTGGCTGGTCACCGCCCTGGTGGTGATGTGGGGGGCCCGGCTCGCCACCCACATTCTCATCCGGAGGAAGGGCCGGGGCGAGGATTTTCGCTACGCCCAATGGCGGCGCTCCTGGGGACGATTGTTCGTCCTCCGCAGCTATGGCCAGATCTTCCTTCTCCAGGGAGTGTTCCTCCTGATCATCGCCTTGCCCATTATGCGGATCAGCGCCTCGGCCGTCCCGAGGCTTGGCATCTGGGACGGGCTGGGAGCCGCTGTCTGGGTCCTGGGGTTCCTGTTCGAGGTTGTGGGTGACGCAGAGCTCGAGCGCTTCAAGATGAATCCGCAGAACAAGGGACGGATCATGACCTCGGGCCTGTGGCGCACGACGCGGCATCCCAACTATTTCGGCGAAGCGGCGATGTGGTGGGGGATCTTCATCATATCCCTATCCGTCCCCAAGGGCTGGCTCGGCCTCGTCAGCCCCGTCCTCATCACCTTTCTTCTGACCAAGGTCTCGGGAATGCCGATGCTTGAGAAGAAATACGCCGGCCGGGCGGATTTCGAAGCCTATGCCCGTCGGACGAGCGCGTTCATTCCCTGGTTCCCCAAGCGCGACGATATTTGACATTGTAGTGACAATATTTGTCATGATTTATTGTCAATAGAAGCTTCTAGTTTTTACTAGGGCGACTCGGCTGATTTTCAAATTCTGGCGATTGTTTTTTTGGGGTGATTGTGTATGATTGAGCCGTCTTTAGAATCAGCTACGGAGGGTCAACCGGAATGGACACCGCCCAATTCATCTCCCGTCAAATCGAAGAAATTAAAAAAATCGTCGGTTCAGATAAAGCGATTTCCGCTCTATCCGGGGGAGTGGACAGCTCCGCCTGCACGATGCTGGCCGCACGGGCCCTCGGTTCGAGGTTGAAGTCGATTTTTATCGACGACGGCCTGATGCGGCAGGACGAACCCCGGGAGGTGAAACAAATTTTCGCCAAGCTCGGGGTCAAAGTGGAAGTCGTCGACGCCCAGCGCGAGTTCTTCGCAGCGCTCAAAGGCCGGCTGGATCCCGAAGACAAGCGCAAAGCCTTCCGGCATATTTTCTATACCGTTCTGGGCCGCCAGGTGAAACGGAGCGGCGCTCGGTTTCTCGTCCAGGGCACGATCAAGCCCGATATCATCGAAACCAAGGGCGGGATCAAGACCCAGCATAACATCCTGGAGCAGATCGGCATCGACCCCCAGAAGGGCTTCGGCTTCAAGGTCATTGAGCCGGTCCGGGAGCTGTTCAAGCCCGGCGTCCGGGAAGTGGCCAGAGCCCTGGGCTTACCCGAGCGGATCTCCCAGCGGATGCCCTTTCCCGGTCCGGGATTGTCCTGCCGAGTCGTGGGCGAAGTGACTCCGGAGAGGGTGGCGCTCGTCCGCAAAGCGACCCGCATCGTGGAGGAGGAACTGGCCGTCCTCAAGCCCTTCCAAGCCTTCGCCGTCCTGATGAACGACCTGGGCACCGGCGTATCCAAAGGCAAGCGCAAGTTCGGCAACATCATCATCGTCCGCTCCGTGGAGAGCCGGGACGCCATGACCGCCGAGCCGTCGGCCGCGTCCTGGGACGTGCTGCGGAACGTCACCCAGCGGATCCTGAAGGAGATCCCGGAGGTGACCCGGGTGGCCTATGAGGTCACCCCCAAGCCGCCGGCCACCATCGAATACATCTGAAGGCCGTCCCGGTCCGAGGGAAGGAGGAGCCATGCCCTTCGTCAGAAAAAAGAAACCGGGCGTTCTCACCTGGGGCGTGTTCGTGCCCTGCGACCCCCGCCTCGATCGCGATTCCCGGACCCGGGCTTACAACATCGGGACCTTGACCGCCAACCTGCTGGCCGACCGGCTGAACCTGCCCGACGGCACGCCCCCCAACGTGTTCTTCTGCTCCTTCCTGGTGGACAACGAGAAGACGGCCGACGAGGCCGCCCGGGAGATGAAGGAGGCGGGCGTCGAGGCCATCCTCATCGTCCCGGATACTTGGTTCTTCCCGGGCAAGACGGCCATGGCCCTGACCGCCCATTTTCCTCCCTCGACGCCCCTGGCCTGTGTCGGCGGCAACAACGCCCCTAAGCCGGGGGTGGTCGGGATCGACGCCCTGGTGGGGGCTTATGCCCAGACCGGCCGGCTGTGCCCCATGGTCATCGGGACCATGCCCGAGACGGGGATGAACCCCCAGTTCGACGAGAAGACGAAGGCCGAGATCATCGACCTGGCCTTCGCCCTGACGGCTGTGGCCGCCCTGCGCGGAAAGCGCTTCCTCGCCGTGGACACCGATTCGATGCAGATGGAGACGGCCCTCAACCACGTCCACGCCGCCCGCCGGTTCTTCGGCCTGGAGTCCGCCCGGGAATCCATGAAATTGTTCGCCGATATGCTCCACAAGAAGGGCGGCTATGAAGGCCGGGAACTCAAGGCCCTTCACGACTGGGTGGTCAAGGTCAAGTTCAAGGGCCGGATCTTCACCCACACCGAGGACGTGGCCCGCTTCAGGAAGGCCGTCTACTCCGGGCGGAGAACGAACACTCTGCCGCTCGGCGAAGCCGACCTCAAGAAACTGGACGAGGGCCTGGCCCTGTACCTCATCCTCCGCAACCACATGCGCGAGGTGAACGCCATCGGCGGCGGCTGGACCAGCCAGCTGGCCTGGGGCTCGGACCGGCGCGGCCTGCCCCTGAGCACGGCCGATATCGCCGAATCGCTGTTCAACTCCAGCGAGGACCACACCGGGCCGAAGCCGGTCGTGCCCTTCGCCACGGAGAACGACATCCAGGGACTGCTGACCATGATCGCCTACTGCTACCTCAGCGGCGGCCAGCCGACCCTGTTCATGGACTTCCGAAAAGTGTACGAACCCTGGGAGATTCGGGAGAACGCCCGCCGCCTGAAGCTCAACCTGGCCTCCTATAAAAACGCGCCTTGGATCGAGCGCGGGTTCATCGACGGGAACAACTCGGGCAGCGCCTCGCTCGACTACGCCGAGAAGTGGTACCTGTTCAAGGCCGTGGAATATTATTTCCCGGGCCTGGGCTTCTCGGTCGGATTCGTCTCGCCCAAGGGGATCAAGGGCTTGGCCGGCCGGCTGGCCTACTCGGACCTGTGCGGGATGTTCACCATGGTCCAGGACGAGGCCGAGAGCGTGGAGCTGCCCGAGGCGATGATGGAGCGGGTCTGCCACGCCTCGGATTACTCCTGGCCGCACACCTTCCTGACCTTCCAGCACATCCCCGCCGGACAGGCCAAGGTCGGCATCCCGGCCAACCATTTCCACCTGGTCCGGAACCTGCCCCGGCGGCGCTGGCAGCATTTCTCGGACGCCACTCTCGTCCTCAACTCCCAATGGGAAAACACGGCCGCCTACACCGAGGGGCTGGACCGGCCGGCGCCGATGCTGTGGCGGATTAACGGGGGAGAGACGGCGGCCAAGATGCTGATGGCCGGACGGCGCTGACCGTTCGCGGTTGACAGGGGAAGTCGAATCTGCTATTTTGGGGCGCGTTGCGGCGCCATCGTCTAGAGGCCTAGGACAGGTGGTTCTCAGCCATCAGACCGGGGTTCGACTCCCCGTGGCGCTACCACTTCTCAAAGTCCTCCCCAAATCTTAGATCCTGTAAATTACTGATATCGGATGGCGACCCCGGTCACCCCGCCTTTCGGCTGCACGGATGCGCCTTGGGTGAAACCCGGGACGACCGCACCGCCCAAGAACTGGTCATGGACGATTACGACGGCGTTCGCTCCCAGGGAGGCGGCCGCCTGTCTCAGCTGGGTCTCGACATAGGACGCGCTCCAGTCGGGCTTGGGAATAACCCAGACTTCGCCGAGCTTGACATAGGATTCGGAGGGGATGTCCCGAAGGATGGCGATCGAGTCGGAGGATGTCGGGCTGAACTTGGGAGCTCCCGAGTAGAACGTTTTTCCGGAGCTCATCAGCATGCAAGCCGCCAGCCCGGCGCACAACACCGCGGCCAAAGCGATCTTTGTTCTCATGGAATATCCCTCCCGCTTGGAATGGAATAGACCGGATAGTCCGGATCCTCGCGGGAAAAGCTATCATGACTCCCAAAGCAGTGTCAAACCCCAGGCGCCGCGGCCGCTGGTCGGGAAAAGAAAAAAGGGGAAGCCGTCGCCGGCTTCCCCTTGAGCGAGGGAATGGGTATTACTTTTCTTCCGAGATGTTCTTGAGCTGCTCGAGCTTGGCCTGGATATTTTCCTGCTTCTGGGCCAGCTTCTTCAGGGTGTCTTTCAGCTTGGCCGCCTGTTCGGGGTCGGAGGTCTTTTCGAGCTCGGCCTGGACGGCCTTTTCCTTGGCCTGGACTTCCTGAAGCATTTTGGCCAGGTCGTCCGCCGAGAACTTGGCCGGCGGGGTAGGAGGGACGGAAGGGGTCGGCGGAAGAGGCGCTTCGACAGCCTTGAGCTTTAATTCGAGATCCTTCTGCTTCATCTGGACGAGCTGGAGGCTGTGTTCGAGCTCCTTCTGCTTGGCCGGGTCGGTTTCCGCTTCAAGAGCTTTCTTGAGCGCAAGCTCCTTTTCCATGAGCATCTTGAGGTCGGCTTTTCCGGGGACCGGAGGCGGAAGGGGCGGCGGCGGGGGGACGGCGGACGGGTCGGCCAGATAGGCCTCGTTCGCTTTTTTGAGCTCCAGAATGACCTGAAGCGATTTTTCGATTTCCCTCTGCTTGGCGGGGTCGGTGGTCGCCTCCAGGGTCTTCTTGAGTTTGGCTTCCTTTTCCTTCAGGACGACCAGGTTTTCAGAGACTTTGGCGAGCGTCTCCTTTTTCTTGAGCTCGTCCTGGCTCTGATCGGATTTATCCTGGAGCCCGGAAAAGTGGGCCGGGTCGGCCGCAACGATCGGCCTCGGCTGGGCCAAGGCCAGCACCAAAAGCGCAGCCAGGGGGATGAGCAGCAGGAGCTTCAGCTTGGCGGCGCCTTTGGATCGGATTTGGGTCATCATCACGATCCTCCTTTTGATTTGCGACTGCTTGAAGCTGTTCGACAGCTCCGGCAGCCTGGAACCCACTTGCTGTTCCAGCATGACGAGCCGGTAGCGGGCCGAGTTGAAGCCCTGCGCAATGACTTCGCCGTCGGCCAGGAATTCGTGGGTTTCCTGTATGGACCTCTTGTACGGCCGTACAATCGGGTTGAACCATTGGACGATGGACGCCAGCTCGACGAGCAGGATGTCCAGGGAATGGCCCTGGCGGATGTGAGCCCGCTCGTGGGCCAGGATGTGCCTCAGGTTGCCGGGGTTGAACTCGCGGTCGTTGAGGAAGATGAACTTGAGAAAGGAGAAGGGAGCGAACTCCTGGTCCACGGAGATGAACTTCGTTCCGTCGACGACGCGGCGGTCATAGGTCCTGACCACCCGGAACAGCCTGATGAGCTGGAAGCCGAACCGTGCCAGGAAGACGAGCGCCCCGGCCGCATAGATGAGAACGATGATATCCACGGCTCCCGTCGAAAGGGCCGGCAGGGCGGCCGCGGTTTGCGGGCCGAGCGGCGCGGGCGACAGGGGAACGGTGAGGAACGGGGAGGGGATGTGGAACGCCGGGATGACGAACGACAGCAGGAGAGAGGCGAGGAGGTAGACCCGGTTGAGGAGGAAATAGGTCTCCCTTCGCAAGAACAGCCAGTAGACTCCGTAGAACACGACCAGGCAGACCCCGGATTCAAGGAGATATCGAATGACCTGACTCATGAGGTGTCATCCTTCTGTTTGCTGAGTTCGTCCTGGAGGAGGCGGCGGATCTCCTCGATCTCCCGCAGGCTGATATCGCGGCGGCTGGCGAAAAACGAGACCATTTCCTGGAAGGAGTCGCCGAAATAGCGCTTGATGAACGACTTGAGGAACTTTTTCTTGTACTCGTCCTTGGAAACCAGGGGAAAATACTCGTGGTTCTTGCCGTAAGCCTTGTGGGAGACGAATTCCTTCTTTTCCAGGATGCGGACGATGGTCGAGACGGTGGTCGTGGCGGGCTTTGGCTCGGGGAGTTCCTCGATGATGTCCTTGACCAGGGCTTTTTCCAGCCTCCAGAGGACCTGCATGATCTGTTCTTCGGCTTTGGTCAGCTCTTTCATATCTATCATGGCAATCATAATATAAAACTAAAACATTAGTTTGTCAACTAATATTTTAGTCATATTGAAAATACTTTTTCTCCTCATGTTTTAATACGTAGCGGCCGGCAAAGTCGTTGCGGGTTGACACACGCCCAGGGCCGCGCTATATTCGGGCAAAAACAGGAACCGGCAAGGAGGTCGATGTGGCTTTGAAAGATAAAAAGCTGAACGGCGCTCAAAAAGTTGAAGAAGGATTGGCCGCGGCGCTTCGCGGCCGGATGAGGAACGGACTTCTTCCATGCGCCGAGGCTTTCAACCTCGCCGAGGAGCTCGCTCTTCCGCGGGCTGAAGTCGGCCGGGCGGCCGACGTCCTCGGAATGCATCTCACGACTTGCCAGCTGGGGTTGTTCGGCTATCCGGGCAAGTCCAAGTACTGGGAGACGACGGCCAGAACGGAACAGATCGTGCACGGGGCGT
>Ga0209254_10001945_pt1 | contig 18687 bp, 17 predicted proteins | sample FrelakmetDIP11DI_FD_187148 | JGI IMG/M metagenome (GOLD analysis project Ga0209254, IMG submission 187148) | Freshwater lake sediment microbial communities from the University of Notre Dame, USA, for methane emissions studies - DIP11 DI (SPAdes)... | ecosystem: Environmental > Aquatic >...
GGAACAGCGGGTCATAGCCGAACCCGCCTGTACCGCGCGGCTGCGTGACGATCGCGCCGTGCCAGCGTGCCTCGGCGATCAGAGGCTCCGGATCGTCCGCCGAAGCCACGGCCACGAGCACGCAGGTGTAATGGGCGCGGCGGTCCGCCTCGCCCTGCAAGCGGCGCAGCAGTTCGGCGTTGTTGGAGTCGTCGTCGGCGTTCGGCCCGGAGAATCTTGCCGAATGCACGCCTGGGGCACCCCCCAGGGCAGCCACGCAGAGGCCCGAATCATCCGCCAGCGCCGGTAGCCCGCTGTGCACCGCCGCGTGACGCGCCTTGGCGAGCGCATTCTCGACGAAAGTCAGGTGCGGCTCTTCCGCGGCCTCGATGCCAAGTTCACCCTGCGCGATGACGGTGAAGTCGAGGCCGGCGAGCAGCGCCCGAAACTCGCTCACCTTGCCCACATTGGACGATGCGAGAACGACTCGGCGCTTCATGTTTCGCCGAGGACATGCTTCTGCGCAGCGATGAGTTCCGCAATCCCCTTGCGCGCGAGCATCATCATTGCGGTCATCTGGGCTTCGGTGAAAGGCTCACCCTCCGCCGTTCCCTGCAGCTCGACAAAGCCGCCGCGTCCGGTCATCACGACATTCATGTCCGTTTCGCAGGTCGAGTCTTCGGCGTAGTCCAGGTCCAGCACCGGAACATGGCGATGTACGCCGACCGACACCGCGGCCACGTAGTCGCGCACCGGCAGGTCTTCGATCAAGCCTCGCTCGCGCAACCAGCGCGCGGCGTCGACCGCCGCAACGTAGCCCCCAGTAATTGCCGCGGTACGCGTGCCGCCATCGGCCTGGATGACGTCACAGTCGATGTGCAGCGTCCGCTCGCCGAGCTTCTTCAGGTCGAACACGGAACGCAGGCTGCGCCCGATCAGGCGCTGGATCTCCTGCGTGCGGCCGCTTTGCTTGCCGCGCGCCGCCTCGCGGTCCGAGCGCGTGTTCGTCGCCCGCGGCAGCATCCCGTACTCGGCCGTCAGCCAGCCTTCGCCCTTGCCTTTGAGAAAACCCGGCACCTTCTCCTCGACACTCGCGGTGCAAATGACCTGCGTGTCGCCGAACTCGACCAGCACAGAGCCTTCGGCATGTTTGGTGTAGCGGCGCGTCAGGCGCACCGCGCGCAACTCATCGGCGCGTCGGCCGCTCGGCCGGGCGGAGGTGTCGACAGCAATGGACATGGGAGATCAGGGACGACCCGGTTGACGTGAGCCTGCAAGGCTACCTCACCGATGGCACCCGGGCGGCGCCGCTCTCGAGGAGCGCGCCGGAACCTGCCTACTTGCTGACGAGCTTCGTGGAGCGCTGGATCGCCTTTTGGATCTCGGCGACCGCTTCGTCGATCTGGTCTTCGGACAGTTCTTCGTCGGCGCTGGGCTCGCCGTGTCGCGGCATCTGGATCGTCGAGGCGACCGTGCCCTCGGGTATGAGCAGCGTCGAGACAGGCTCCTCGGTCGGCGGTACCATCTCCACCGACTCGGTGCCGGCCCAGGTCATCGCCACGGCCGTGCAGTTGTCGGACTCCGGACCGCCGAGTTGCAGCGCGAGTTCCATCAGTTCCGGCACGGCCCGCATCACGGTCTTGCCGGTGAATGCCTCGGCAATCTGCCGGTCGGTCAGTGCGCCCCACAATCCGTCCGAGCAGAGCAGCAGTGTGTCGCCATTGCGCATCGCAAAGGGTCGGCTGATTTCGACGGTGGGAGCCACATAGGCACCGATGCAGTTGAAGATGCGGTTGCGCTCCGGGTGATCCTTCGCGTCCTCCGGCCGGATCAGGCCCGACTGCACCAGGTGATGCACCCGCGAGTGATCGATCGTGCGCTCGAGGATGCGGCCGCCGCGGATCAGGTAAAGGCGCGAGTCGCCGACATGCGCCCAGATTGCAACCCCCTGCTGGACGATGCAGGCGACGAGCGTCGTGCGCGGCGCTTCGGGGAGGCTGTGTTCGGCGCGGTACCGGTGCAGTTCGCGATGTGCGGCCAGCACCGATTCTTCGAGGAAGCGCGCCGGATCGGGCAGGATCGGCTTCGCGTCGCGCTGGTAGATCGAGGCCAGTGTCTGCAGCGTCAGCTGGGAAGCCACTTCTCCACGCGCGTGGCCGCCCATGCCGTCGGCGACCAGGACCAGCATCGAGTCGCGCGTGTACAGGTACCCCATGCGGTCCTGATTGACCTTGCGCCCGCCCTTCTTGCTCTCCTGGTAAACGGAAAATCTCATGGACGGTCCTCGTGTACGCGATGCGCCGCGCGCATCGCACGTGCACTCGGACCGCTATGAAGTGGCGGACGGGCTTGGGAACGACCCGGCGCCCGACCGCAATTCAACGGCGGATGGAAAAGCTGACGGCCCTGCGCAGCACGAAGAGTGCTCCCCTTGTTGCACTTGTAATGAAAAAGATCGACTGGCTCCGCCAGCGATCTTTTCAAATCAGTCGCAAAAAAGTAGGTTTGCACTCCTTTGCGCCCCACCTAGAACCACGTGATGTTGTGGTCCTTCATGAACCGCGTCAGGCGGTCCTGAAGGCTGCGCCAGCGGGCGCCGGTGCGTTCCATCATCGAGAACTCGGGGCGTTCCGGAACGTTCTGCAACAGTTCCTTCTGCACTGCGTAGACCGTCTGCGGGCGCTCGAGGGAGTTCAGGCGCAGGCAGCGCTCGACCATCGAAATGAGCTGGTTCGAGTACAGGCCACGGAACGAGCGCAGCGCCGTCGGCATCTTGTCTTCCTTCAGGCGCTGGTCCGCTTCCTGCGGCGGCATGCCGGACATGCAGGCGTAAATGCAGGAGCCGATCGAGTAGACATCCGTCCAGGGCCCCAGCTCAGCGTCGCGCTTGTAAAGCTCCGGCGCCGCGAAGCCCGGCGTGTACATCGGGTACGTCTTGCTGATGTCCCGCTGCAGCGTCTGCCGGGCCGCGCCGAAGTCGAGCAGGATCGGCGTGCCGTCCATCCGCAGGTAGATGTTGGCCGGCTTGACATCGAGGTGCAGCAGCCGGTTCGAGTGCACCTCGCGCAGCCCGTTCATCACCTGGGCAAACACGCGCCGGACGAAGCGTTCGGACAGTACGTCCTTCTGGTCCTTGTTGCGGTTGCGCAGGATGTGTTCCTGCAGCGAGCGCCCGGACTCGTAGTTCATCACCATGTACACCGTCTCGTTGGCGCGGAAGAAATTGATGACGCGCACGATGTTGGGGTGATAGATCGAAGCGAGCGCGCGGCCCTCCTCGAAGAAGCACTTGAGGCCGATGCGATAGGTGTTCAGGTTTTCCGGCGCCACGTAGGGCGACAGCTCGCCGGTCTTGCGCTGCGCGAGCGCGGCGGGCATGTACTCCTTGATCGCCACCGAGTTGCCGTTCTCGTCGGTTGCAAGATAGACGATCGAGAAGCCTCCGCTCGATATCTTCTTTACAATGCGGTAGCCGCCGACCTCAAGGCCTTCGGGCAACGATGCGTTGGTCTGGGCCGCCATGAATTCTTACTGCGTGGATATATCGGGACGATTCTAGCGAATGGGTCACTGCGTCCCGAAGCCTGCATAAGGCGCGAAAAGTCGTCCATACCAAGGTTTAGACGCGCAACAATTCGTTTCCCCCCCGGCGCCCCATGAAACCTGTAGCCAGCATGACCGGCTTTGCCGTCGCCACGCGACCGACCGTGATCGGCCCGGTCTCGGTCGAGCTGAAGTCGGTCAACTCGCGCTTTCTCGATCTTTCAGTCCGCTATCCGGATGAGTTGCGCAGCGTCGAGCCCGCGCTGCGCGAGGCCATCAGCGCACGGATCGCCCGCGGCAAGGTCGAGTGCCGCCTGGGCATCAGCCGCGTCGCCGCGGAGTCCGCCGGCGGACTGAACCTCGATGCCCTGGCCCGGCTGAAACGGCTGGCCGCGGAAGTGTCCGGCGAGTTGCCGGCCATCGGTGCCCTGCGGACGATCGACGTGCTCAGCTGGCCCGGCGTCGTCGATGCGCCGGTTGCGGACCCGGATGCGCTGCGCGCCGCCGTGCTCGCTGCACTTGGCGAAGCGCTCGATGCACTGACCGCCTCGCGCCAGCGCGAAGGTGCCGCCCTGCGGGACATCCTGCTCGCCAGCTGTTCCGCCATTGATGCGGTCGCGGATCAGCTGAAAGCGCGCGTGCCGGACCTGCTGGGCGCCGTCGAGCGCAAGCTGGTCGAGCGGCTCGAGCAGGCACTCGGCCGCACGCTTGCCGAGACGTCCGTCCTCAGCCGCGACGAGATTGCGGACCGCATCCGGCAGGAGGTGACACTGTATGGCCTCAAGATGGACGTCGATGAAGAGTTGAAGCGGCTCGCGACGCATGTCAACGAAGTCCGGCGGGTGCTGCAGGCCGGCGGGCCGGTGGGTCGCCGGCTCGACTTCCTAATGCAGGAGCTGAACCGCGAGGCGAATACGCTGGGCTCCAAGGCGGCCGCCATCGAGATGACAAATGCCTCCGTTGAGCTGAAGATCCTGATCGAGCAGATGCGCGAGCAGATCCAGAACCTCGAATGAGCGGCCCCTCCTCCCCTGCACCCTCCCTCGACCGCGGCGACGCCGGCAGCATCTTCCTGGTCGTCGCGCCGTCCGGTGCCGGCAAGTCGACGCTGGTCAACGCACTGCTGGAGCAGGACGGCGGCATTGCCCTGTCGGTGTCCCATACCACGCGACCACCCCGGCCCGGTGAGGCCGACGGGCGCGAATACCACTTCGTGTCGGTCGAGGAGTTCATGCAGCGCCGTGCCGCCGGCGAGTTCCTGGAAAGTGCCGAGGTGCACGGCAACTTTTACGCCACCTCACGGACGTGGATCGAGCAGCGCGTGCATGCCGGCACCGATGTGCTGCTCGAGATCGACTGGCAGGGCGCGCGCCAGGTCAAGGCGCGGTTCCCGCATGCCGTCGGCGTTTTCATCCTGCCGCCGTCCATCGATGCGCTCGAGGCGCGGCTGCAGAAGCGCGGCCAGGACAGCGCTACGGTCATTGCGCGGCGCCTGCTGGCGGCCGGCAGCGAGATCGCCCACGCGCCCGAGTTCGACTACGTGATCATCAACGTCGACTTTCCCGCGGCGCTGGCGCAGCTTGCCGCGATCGTGACCGCCACGCGCCTGCGCTTCGCGAGCCAGGCGGCGCGGCATCACGAACTCTTTGCGCAACTTGGAATCGGATAGCGGCGCGAACGGACGGCGCGACGGCTCAGCGTCGCATGCGCCCTGCTCGCGGCCTGTCCGCCGCGCTCCGCCCGCATTACCCCTGGTGCAGAGATGCGCGATGGCGGCGCCGATCCCCTAAGGCGTCACGACCGGGGGAATCCGGAGAGGACAGGTTAGAATCGGAGCAACTCCGTTCTCTCTCCAAGGCAAGCCATGGCCCGCATTACCGTTGAAGACTGCCTGAAGCAGATCCCCAACCGTTTCCAGCTCTCGCTGGCGGCGGCCTACCGCGCGCGCCAGCTGGCGCAGGGCCACACGCCGAAGATCGATACCAAGGACAAGCCCGCCGTCGCAGCCCTGCGCGAGATCGCGCAGCAGAAGGTCGGCATTGAAATGCTGCGCAAAGTGCCAACCTGAGAGACGTCGTGGACTGCATTGTGTGACGCCAGCCTGACGCGAGGCCAGCACAATGCAGCCGCAGGATCCCGCCGCCCCCTCCAATCCGCCCGCCCAGCCGGGCTTCGCGCGCCGCGCAGCCGAGGCGCTCAAAAAGGCGGTCTGGCGCAGCGAACCCGCTGAGCCCTCGGCAGCCACCGGCGTGGCGACCGTCGCCACGCTTTCAGAGCGCGTCAAGAAGTACCTGCCATCGTCCGACCTGCAGAAGATCAAGGACGCGTTCCGCTTCTCCGACGAAGCCCACCTGGGCCAGTTCCGCCGCAGCGGGGCCCCGTACATCACCCACCCGCTCGCCGTTGCCGAAATCCTGACCGACTGGCGCCTGGACGGCGCCGCAATCCAGGCCGCGCTTTTGCACGACGTGCTGGAGGACTCTGGCACGCCGAAGCAGCAGCTCGTCGAGCGCTTTGGCGCGACGGTGGCAGATCTCGTCGACGGTGTCTCCAAGCTCGACAAGCTGCAGTTCTCCTCGACCGAACAGGCGCAGGCGGAGAACTTCCGCAAGATGCTGCTGGCAATGGCGCGCGACGTGCGCGTCATGCTCATCAAGCTCGCCGACCGCCTGCACAACATGCGCACGCTCGACGCGGTCGAGCCCGAGAAACGGCGCCGCATCGCGCGCGAGACGCTCGAGATCTATGCACCGATCGCGCACCGGCTCGGGCTCAACAATCTCTTCCGCGAGCTCGAGGACCTCAGCTTCCAGCACCTGCACCCCATGCGTTACCGGGTGCTGCAGAAGGCTGTTCTCGCGGCGCGCGGCAACCGGCGCGAGGTGCTGAGCAAGATCCTGCAGTCGGTGCGTAAGGCGCTCACGGATGCCAAGCTGCGGGCCGAGGTCTACGGGCGCGAAAAGACACTGTTCGGCATCTACCGCAAGATGGTCGAGAAGAACCTGTCGTTCTCGCAGGTGCTCGACATCTACGGCTTCCGCATCGTGGTGGACAAGGTCTCTGACTGCTACCTGGCGCTCGGCGCTTTGCATGGACTCTACAAGCCGGTGCCCGGCAAGTTCAAGGACTACATCGCGATCCCGAAAGTGAACGGCTACCAGTCGCTGCATACAACGTTGATCGGACCCTACGGCACGCCGGTGGAGTTCCAGATCCGGACGAAGGAGATGCACCACGTCGCCGAGTCCGGCGTCGCCGCGCACTGGATCTACAAGGACGACGACTCGGATCTTTCGGAGCTGCAGTCGCGCACGCACCAGTGGCTGCAGTCGCTGCTCGAGATCCAGCGTCACACCGGCGACTCGAGCGAGTTCCTCGAGCACATCAAGGTTGATCTCTTCCCGGACAAGGTCTACGTGTTCACGCCCAAGGGCAAGATCGTCTCGCTGCCACGCGGCGCCACCGCCGTGGATTTCGCCTACGGCATCCACACCGACGTCGGCAACAAGACGGTCGCGGCACGCATCAACAGCGAGATCCAGCCGCTGCGCACGCCGCTGCGCAACGGCGACATGGTCGAGATCGTCACCGGACCAGTCGCGCGGCCGAATCCCGCGTGGCTGTCGTTCGTGCGCACCGGCAAGGCGCGCTCGGAAATCCGCCACTTCCTGCGGACGATGAAGTTCGACGAGTCGGCCGAGCTCGGCGAACGTCTGCTGACCCAGGCGGCGCGGCAGTTCAACCTCTCGCTGGCCACCATTACCGAGGAGCAGTGGAACGAGGTCGTCAAGCAGGCCGACCTCGAATCGCGCGCGGCGCTTTTCGCCGACATCGGCCTCGGCCGGCGACTAGCGGCCGTCGTGGCGCGTCAGCTCGCGCTCGGCGCCGGGACCGAGATCTCCGGTGACAGCGGCGCCGGCCAGGGGGCGGTGCAACCGCATGCCGTGCCCGTGGTCGTCCGCGGCACCGAAGGCATGGCGGTGCAGATGGCGAACTGCTGCCATCCGATTCCCGGCGATGCGATCGTCGGACACATCCGCAAGGGTCAGGGGCTGGCCGTGCACCAAGCGGACTGCATCCATGCCCAGCGCGCCCGACGCGCCGATCCGGACCGCTGGATCGAGCTGCAGTGGGCGCACGATCCAGCCACGCACTTCACCGTCGGGCTCGATGTCAACGCCCTGAACGAGCGTGGCGTGCTCGGGCGCATCGCGGTCGCGATCGCCGAGGCGGAGTCGAACATCCTGAACGTGCACGTCGACGACGAGGATGCCCGCGTCGCGCTGATCCACTTCAAGGTCCAGGTGCGCGATCGCACGCATCTGGCGCGCGTGATCCGCATCCTGCGCCGCGTGAAGCACGTCGTGAAGGTCACGCGCCCACGCGGCGGCACGCGCGCGCACCCTCAGGACGCGGCGTAACTCACGGCAAGTATCTCGATCGTCTCGACGCCAAGCGGGGTCCTGAGCTGCACCACATCGCCCTCGCGCGCCTTCAGCAGCGCGCGCGCGATCGGCGAGATCCAGCTCACGCGGCCGTTGGCGGGATCGACCTCGTCGATGCCGACGATCCTGATCTCCCTGTCCTGCCCCGCCGTCCGATAGACGACGGTCGCGCCGAAGAACACCTGGTCGGTTGCCGGACGGGCGGCCGGGTCGACGACTTCGGCGATGTCGAGCCGCTTGGTCAGGAAGCGGATACGGCGATCGATCTCGCGCAGGCGCTTCTTGCCATAGATGTAGTCACCGTTTTCAGAACGGTCGCCATTGGATGCCGCCCACGACACGACGCGCACGACCTCGGGCCGCTCGACCTTGACGAGGTGGGCCAGTTCGTCACGCAGGCGACCGTAGCCAGCCGGCGTGATGTAGTTGCGCACCCCCGCGGGCAACTCCGGCAACGCAACGTCTTCGTCGTCGCCGGCCGCGTCGTCTTTCACGAAGGCCTTGCTCATGCCCTGTCCCGCGGTGTCTCCCCGATATTCACACGCGCATTCTGCGCGCAACGCGCCACCAATGCCTTGATCGGGTACCGTATTGCCCACGCTCCCGCCCAGGAGGCGCTGCCATGACTTCATCGTCCGCCACCCGTACCGAGCACGACAGCTTCGGGCCCATTGAAGTCCCTGCCTCCGCGCTGTGGGGCGCGCAGACGCAGCGCGCGCTGCATCACTTTCCTGCGGGCGACCGCATGCCGTTGCCGCTGATCCATGCCATCGCGCGCGTGAAAGGGGCCGCAGCACGGGTCAACCTTGATCTGGGGCTCCTCGATGCCCTGCTTGCTGAGGCGATCGCCACGGCCGCGGACGAGGTGGTTGCCGGTCACCATGACGATCACTTCCCGCTTCCGGTCTGGCAGACGGGCTCGGGCACACAGACCAACATGAACCTTAACGAGGTCATCGCCAACCGCGCCGGTGAAATCCTCGGTCATGCGCGCGGCAGCCGTACGGCGCACCCCAACGACCACGTCAATCGCGGCCAGTCGTCCAACGATGTCTTCCCGACCGCGATGCACGTCGCCCTCGCGCTAGCGTTCGCGCACGACCTGCTGCCATCGCTCGATGGACTGCGCGCAACCCTGACGGGCAAGTCGCAGGCCTTTGAGTCGATCGTGAAGATCGGCCGCACGCACCTGCAGGACGCCACACCGATCACCCTCGGGCAGGAGTTTTCCGGCTACGTGGCGCAGCTGGACTTCGCGCGCCGCGCCATCGAGTCGGGTCTTGCTGCGCTCTATCCGCTGGCCATCGGTGGCACGGCGGTCGGCACCGGACTGGCCACGCACCCGGAGTTCGGTGCGCGTGTCGCCACCGCTCTGGCGCACGCGACGGGCCAGCCCTTCACGCAGGCGGACAACCGCTTCGCCGCGCTCGCGGCGCACGACGCGGTCGTTTTTGCGCACGGGGCGCTCAAGACGCTAGCTGCGGCGCTCGCGAAGATTGCGAACGATGTGCGCTGGCTGGCCAGCGGCCCGCGCTCGGGCCTGGGGGAACTGTCCATCCCGGAAAATGAACCGGGCAGCTCGATCATGCCCGGCAAGATCAACCCCACCCAGAGCGAGTCCCTGCTGATGATCTGCGCCCAGGTCTTCGGCAACGACGTGGCGGTGAACTTTGGCGGTGCGACCGGCAACTTCGAGCTCAACGTCAACAAGCCGTTGATCGCGGCCAATGCCCTGGCGAGTGCACGGTTGCTTGCCGACGGCATGCGGTGCTTCGACGAGCACTGCGCCCGCGGCATCGAGCCGCGGCTCGAACGCATTGCCGAATTGCTGGACCGTTCACTAATGCTGGTGACGGCGCTGGCGCCGCACATCGGCTACGACAAGGCTGCAGCGATTGCGCACAAGGCCCATCACGAAGGCATTAGCCTGCGCGCCGCGGCGTCAGCCACGGGCTATGTCACACCGGAACAGTTCGAGCGCTGGATCAATCCGCTATCGATGACGCGGCCGTCGCTTGCCTGAAGCCCGTTGCAGGTTCGCCAGCGCGCCAGACACCGCAGTTATCGCTCCCTTACGTATCGATCACCCGCGAGAACGATGATGGTGCGGGAGGGACGGCCGGCGGGGGCAGATCCGAATGGAGCACCTGCAGGAACATCGTCTCGAGTTCCTCCACCACACGCTCCCACGAATGCTGCTCGGCGACCGTGCGCGCTCGGCGGCCCATCCGCGCCGCGGTCGCCGGCTGGCCTACCAGTTCGACTGCCGTGGCAATGAACTCGCTGGTCTGGTCGACCGGCGCCAGCATGCCGCTGACGCGGCTTTCGATCAACTGCGCCGCGGCCGCATAGTCGTACGCCACCACGGCCAGACCGCTTGCCATCGCCTCGGTTGTCACGTTGCCGAACGTCTCCGTGGTGCTGGGGAAAAGGAACACGTCGCCCGAAGCGTAGTGCGCGGCCAGGTCATCTCCGGTGCGCATGCCGGCGAAGATCGCTCGTGGGCAGCGCCGTTCCAGTTCGCTGCGCGACGGGCCATCGCCGACGAAGACGAACGTAAGCGCCGGGTATGCGCCCATCAGCGTGTCGTAGGCCGCCAGCAACGCCGCAAGGTTCTTCTCCGGGGCGAGCCGGCCCACGTGCAGGACGACAGGCGCATCCGGCGCGGCACCCCAGCGCTGTCGCAGCACTTCGCTTCGCTTCTGGGGATGGAACTGAACCGTATCCACGCCACGGGCGACGACCTTCAGATTGTGGAAGCCCTCACCAGCCAGTTGGCGTCGCAGCGCCTCCGTCGGGACCATCGTGAGTCGGGTCCTGTTATGGAACTTGCGCAGGTACGCGAGGATGGGCCGATGCAGCCAGCCGATACCGTAGTGCTTGCTGTAGCTATGAAAGTTCGTCCGGAAGTCGGAGCACACCGGCAGCCGCAGCGTGGACGCCGCCTGTACCGCCGACCACCCCAGGGGGCCCTCGGTCACCACGTGCACCAGGTCCGGACGCCGATGCTTCCAGAGCCTGACCAGGGCACGCTTGGACGGCAGTCCCATTTTCAGATGTGGATAGTTTGGGATAGGAAGACCGCCCAGCAGAACCTCGTGGAAGCGGTCGTTGGTACCTGCGGCTTCGGCTTTTCCCTGCCGTGGCCGAATCAGCTGCACGACATGATTACGCCTCTGCAAGCCTTCGACAAAGCTCGCAATCGTCGCCGCGACTCCGTTGACTTCCGGTGGATAAGTCTCTGTGACAACGGCAATCCGCAGCGACTGTCGCGTCGCCGGAAACTCGTCCACTTCGATCGCACCGTACTCATCGAGACGCATGACCCTATCGTGCCCGAGGTTGACAACCATTCGATGACTTGCCGGCCGTTCAAGCGAGCTGTCCGGAAAACACACGGTGACATGTCATCGGCGCGACCGCATGTCACGTCAATTCAACAAATCGCTGTCAACGCTGGGTAATAAAGTCCGCGTCTACTCGCGGCCAAGTACCCACGGGAGGTGATGTGAAACGGTTCCTTGAAACGCTGCAGACGCAACGCTACGACGACCACCGTTACTACCATCACAGCACGATCAACCAGGCGCTTCACCTCGTCAGCGCGGTCAGCTTCCTGTGCGCCTATGCGCTGATGTTCTCTGACCCCGTCACGGCTGCGTTGATCGGCTGGCTCGTATCGATGACGAGTCGGCAGATCGGACACTTCTTCTTCGAGCCGAAAGGATACGACGAGGTCAACCAGGCGACTCACGATTACAAGGAACAAATCAAGGTCGGCTACAACCTGCGTCGCAAGGTCGTCCTTCTCACGGTCTGGGCCGCGTCCCCGCTTCTGCTCTACTTCGACCCGACCCTGTTCGGCGTATTCGAGCCGGCGAGCTCACTGCGCGAGCGCATCGACCAGATCGGCTGGATCTGGCTTGCGATCGGCGTCGGCGGTCTCCTGTTCCGGACCGTTCATCTCTTCTTTCTCCGGGGTATCGAGGCCGGGCTCGCCTGGATGACGAAGATCCTGACCGACCCGTTCCACGACATTAAGCTGTATTACCGCTCGCCGTTGTACTTGCTGCAGGGCCGGATGATTGATCCTTCGCCGTGCCATCAACGCAGCTAGACCGCGGCAGCGGAGCCGGCAGTGGTCTGCCAAGGCGCTGCGCGATCATTTCCCGCAGGATCGTGCGCCTGATCGACTGGTTGGTCAGGCCCTCATCGTGCCACCACCAGCCATCGGCATGCATCTTCAAGGCGGCGCTGACGAAACGCCGCATCACCTGCTCCAGGTCATCCTCGCCGTAATTCAGGCTGAAGATGATCCGCCCGGTGCCGACCCAGCTGAGCGCCAGGCCCTCGGCGCGCAGGTAATACTGAAGCATCCAGTGGTATCGCGAGGGCCGCGTGTACACCACCGTCCAGATGCTGGAAAGGTTTGCGACACGCACCGGCAGCTCGGCGCCCTCAAGGCGGGCGTTCAGTCGTTGGGCGGCGCTGTTCCAGCGGTCATCGATGCCCGCGTACACGGACTGAATTTCCGGCGAGCCGAGCCGTTCCAGGAACACCTGCATCGCGCCCATGACGTAGGGGTGCGAATTGAAGGTGCCGCGAGCGAAACAAATGTCGGCCGGCCGGTCCTCACGGAAGCGTTTCATCAGGTCGGCACGTCCGCACAGCACACCGACCGGGAGCCCGCCGCCGAGCGTCTTGCCGTAGGTCACCATGTCGGCCCGCACGCCGAAGTACTCCTGCGCGCCACCCGGCGCAAGCCGGAAGCCCACGAAGATCTCGTCGAAGATCAACACGATGCCGCGCTGCGTGCAGACCTCGCGCAACTCACTCAGCCACGCGCTGTAGGCGGCGCGGTCGAAATGCGCACGGCGCGACCCGTCAACCAGTGCAGAGTCGCCCGAAGCATTGGCATTGGGGTGCAGCGCCTGCAAAGGATTGACCAGCACGCAAGCGATGTCGCGTCGATGCCGCAGCACACGCAGCGAATCGCTGTGCATGTCCTTCAGCGTATAGGTCTTTCCAGGCGGCAGCGGGTTGCCGATGCCGGGTTGCACGTCCTCCCACCAGCCGTGATAAGCCCCGCAGAACCTCACCAGATGGTCTCGCCCCGTGTGGTAGCGCGCGAGCCGCACTGCCTGCATCACGGCCTCGGTTCCAGACATGTGGAACGACACTTCGTCCAGCCCGGAGATTTCCTTCAGCCGCCGTACGTTCCAGCTGACACACGGATGCAGCGGCCCAAGGACCGGCCCAAGGTCCTTCACCCTTGCGCAGCCTTCTGCGATGCACTGCTTGTAGAAATCGACACCGAAGACGTTGACGCCATAGGAGCCGGTGAGGTCATAGAACAGATTGCCGTCGAGATCGGTGACTTGCACTCCCGAAGCCGAGCGCAAGAAGGCACCGACCGGCAGCATGCCGCGCACCTTCGCGCTGTACTGGAAAGGAACGCGGTTGCGACCGGTGAATTGCAGGTCGGAGATACCGTCCGCTGCCTCACGCGTGGCTGCGATCGACTTTGCGAATCGGCGGTTGAATTGCTCGGACAACCGCTGAAGCCCGCGGCGACGCGCCGCCACGACGTCAGCAGGCGCCCCATCGGAACCGTAGAAGCGTTCGCCGTTGTAGGCGTAGTACGGGACCAGCCGGGCGATCCGCTTGGCGAGTCGCGAGTGCCCCGCGAGCGATGGGTGCTTCGCGCGCGACAGCTCCAGACGTCGCCAGAGTATTGGCAGCGACCCTACCAGCGCTACGACGACTACAGAAGTGACAAGTATGGTCGAGGTCATGGCGTACCCGTTGAATCCACGACGGTTCCTTACCGGATGCGCATGACAGACGCATGAAGCTGCTCGAACGGCTGCTACGGAACGACCGGATCAATTACACGCTGACCAATCGCATCCCGCGTACGACGCTGACGCGCTTCATGGGCTGGTTCAGCCAGATCGAGAACCCGGTCATCCGGGATGCTTCGATTGCCGTCTGGAGGCTGTTTGCCGATCTCGACCTCACTGACGCGCGCAAGCAATCCTTCCGGAGCCTGCACGACTGCTTCATCCGGGAGCTGAAGCCGGGGTCGCGTCCCGTCGATGAGCGCCACGAGGTACTCGTGAGCCCGTGCGACGCAATCGTGGGCGCCTGCGGCACGATCCGGCACTCGATGGTCGTCCAGGCAAAGGGCTTCCCCTATTCGCTCGAGGAACTCTTTACCGGCTCACGACTGGCCGCGGAGCTCGAAGGCGGGACCTACGCGACGCTGCGGCTGACCTCAAGCATGTATCACCGCTTCCACGCGCCGCATGATTGCCATGTCGGCAGGCTTACCTACGTGCCCGGGGACGTCTGGAATGTAAACCCACCGACCCTGCGGCGTGTCGAGCGTGTGTTCTGCCGCAATGAACGCGCAATCGTGGAACTGCAGCTCAACGAGACCCGGCAGCGCATCGCGCTCGTCCCGGTTGCCGCGGTACTGGTCGCCAGCCTTCGCCTCAACTTCATCGACGTGCTGCTGCATCTCGATTACCGCGGTCCACACGAGATCGACTGCGACGCCAACTTCGCCAAAGGCGAGGAGATGGGATGGTTTCAGCACGGCTCGACCATCCTCGTCTTCGCCCCGGCCGGATTCCGCCTCGACGAAGGCGTTCGCGAGGGAACAGGGATACGCATGGGTTCGCCGTTGATGCATCGGCAGTGCTCGCATTCCTAACTGACTTGGCCACCCTGCCGCGACCGGGTCCCAACGTCGCCGGCTTCTCGCTCGTCGCCGACTCCGGCCCGCCCTGCCGGCGGGGGCTGGTTGTGAGCCGCGGTCGGGCGCTAGCGGCGCGCGCGCCGAGGCTCGCACCTCCGCCCACAGGTAGCCCAGCTCCTCGGGTGCCTCGGCGACGGCGAGTTTCAACCGGCCGACGCCGCGTGCCACGGTTTTGGGCAATCGCCGTGCCACGGCCGCATCGCGTCGGCGCGCGCAACCGGCAACGAAGCCAATGGCCGCCGACCCGGCCATTGCGACCAATGTGCCGACCGACTTGAAGAGATCCTTAGTTGCCCCGGCGCAAGTGCCGAACGGGGATGCCACACCGTGCGACCAAAGTCCGGACTTGACGAATCACAGCGCCGAAGGCCGGATCACGAGCCCGTCACGGACCTGACACCGTGCTGAAACGCAAGCCAACCACAGTGGCGCTGTTCCTGCCTTCGAGGACAAGAATTGCATCCTGCTGTTGCAATCGACCGCTTGTCCAAGTCGTTTGGCGACTGTCGCGCGCTCGACGACGTATCGCTCGACATCGCAGACGGAGAAATGGTCGCCTTGCTCGGGGCGTCAGGGTCCGGCAAGTCAACGCTGCTTCGCCACGTATCCGGGCTGCAACTGAGCGACCGCAACGCCGGATCCGTCACGGTGCTCGGCCGCGAAGTGCAGCGCCGCGGCCGTCTGACGAAGGATGTCCGCGACATCCGCAGCCAGATTGGACTGATCTTTCAGCAGTTCAATCTCGTCGAGCGCTCATCCGTGTTGACCAACGTACTGGCTGGCTTGCTGCATCGGACGCCGACTTGGCGCTCGCTGCTGCATCTGTTCGATGCGAAGGAGCGCAGACTGGCCCTGGCGGCGCTTGATGAGGTCGGCATCCTGGAGCACGCCAACAAGCGTGCCTCCGCACTGTCCGGCGGCCAGCAGCAACGCGCTGCGATTGCACGTGCCCTGGTTCAGCGGGCGCGCGTGATCCTTGCCGACGAGCCAATTGCTTCGCTCGATCCGGAATCTGCCCGACGGGTCATGGACATACTGGCCACCATCAACCGCGAACATGGGGTAACGGTCATCGTATCGCTGCACCAGGTTGACTACGCACTGAAGTACTGCCCGCGCAGCGTCGCCCTCAGCAAGGGGCGCATCGCCTACGAGGGCCCATCCCACGCATTGACCGGGGAACGGCTGCGCGAACTGTATGGCACCGAGTCCGAACTGGTCGTCGGCCACTTCAACGACAGTCGTCCTGCCGCACCGCCAGCGCGCACCCGCCCGGCGCTTGTGCACGCGGCCTGAATCATCTCACGGAGAACTCACATGAATCGTCGTCAATGGATGTCCGCCTGCGCCGGACTGGCAATCGCCACGACCTTTTCGCCGGCAATTGGTCAGGACATCAAGGAACTCAACTTCGGAATCATCTCGACCGAGTCGACCGCGAATCTCAGGCAGGACTGGGCGCCAGTACTCGCCGACATGGAACGCAAGACCGGCTACAAGATCAATGCTTTCTTCGCGCCGGACTACGCCGGCATCATCGAAGGCATGCGCTTCAACAAGGTGCATGTCGCCTGGTTCGGCAACAAGAGCGCCATGGAGGCGGTCGATCGTGCCAGCGGCGAAGTGTTCGCCCAGATGGTCAACGCCGACGGCACACAGGGCTACTACTCCCACCTGATCGTCAACAGAGACAGCGGACTGCGCTCGCTGGACGATGTCCTGAAGAATTCCAAGAGCCTGTCGTTCGGCAACGGCGACCCCAATTCGACGTCCGGATTTCTCGTGCCGAGCTACTACGTGTTCGCGATGAACAAGGTGGATCCCAAAACCGCGTTCAAGATTGTCCGCGCGGCGAATCACGAGACCAACGCTCTCGCAGTCGCGAACAAGCAGGTGGATGTCGCCACAAACAACAGTGAGAACCTGGACAAGATCAAGGAGCGCTTCCCGGATAAGTTCTCGGAAATCCGGGTGGTCTGGACCTCCCCCCTCATCCCCTCAGATCCGCTGGTTATGCGCGCCGATCTGCCAGTGGCTGCCAAGCAGAAGATTCGGGACTTCTTCTACTCCTACGGCCGCACGGAGCAGGAGAAGGCTAACCTGATGAAGCTTTCAAAGCTTGCGGGTTTCAAGGAGTCGAGCAATCGACAGTTGATACCGATCCGTCAGCTGGAACTGTATCGCGAGCGCACAAAGATCGAGGCGGACGACAAACTTTCGCCAGTCGAGAAGCAGGCGCGTTTGGATGAACTCGATCGGCGCCTGGCTGAGCTCAACCAGCAATTGGCGCAGCGTTAAGTCGCATTCGCTCCGACGATGCGATGAGCGCCCACGCATTGCCTGTCGTCGAGAGTAGCGCCGCCCGCGTTGCGGCGCTGGATGAGGCACGTCCGAAGCCCTGGGGACACTACGTCGGGTGGGCGCTTGTCGCCCTCCTGTTGGCCATGTCGTGGCGGGGCGCGGACATGCGGCCGTGGGCGCTCGTCGCGGACGCGCGCAACATGGCCGAGTACGCTGGGAGCTTCTTCCCGCCGGATTTCCGCGAGTGGCGTATGTACCTCAAGGAAATGGTGGTCACGCTACAGATCGCCGTTTGGGGGACAGTGCTGGCCATCGCCTGCGCCGTTCCGCTAGGCCTGCTGTCGTCGTCGAACATCGCACCGTGGTGGGTGCACCAGCCTGTGCGCCGCATGATGGATGCCTGCCGCAGCATCAACGAGATGGTTTTCGCGATGCTGTTCATCGTTGCTGTGGGCCTCGGGCCTTTCGCCGGCGTGCTAGCGCTGTGGGTGCACACTACCGGTACGCTCGCGAAGCTGTTCTCAGAGGCCGTTGAGGCGATCGATCCGCAGCCGGTCGAAGGAATTCGTGCAACGGGGGCTGGCACGCTCGAAGAGATCCGTTATGGCGTGCTTCCGCAGGTCATGCCGCTGTGGATCAGCTACTCGCTTTATCGCTTCGAAGCCAACGTGCGCTCCGCCTCAGTCGTCGGCATGGTCGGCGCCGGCGGCATCGGCGTCATCCTGTGGGAAATCATCCGCGGGTTCCAATACGCACAGACCTCCGCCGTGCTGATCATCATCATCATCACGGTCAGCCTAATCGACCTTGGTTCAGCCCGGGTGCGGCGAGCCCTGATCTGATGGCGCTCGACGTGCGGGCTAGCAGGCCTTCCCCCACCGAACGCGTCATTGACGAGTTGTTCGAGCGCCTCGGGTCGCTCGGGTCTCAGCGATACGGACTCGAGCCGGTGTCACAGCTCGAGCATGCCCTGCAGTGCGCGCACCTCGCCCAGAGCGAAGGTGCGCATGACGACCTCATCGGTGCTGCGCTGCTGCACGACATTGGCCATCTGATGCAGGATGACCTACACGAGGCGGCTCCCGAGGATCACGCGGTGGTCGGCGCCGCGCTGCTATCGACCTGGTTCGGTCCGGCCCTGGTGAAACCGGTAAGCCTGCACGCGCAGGCCAAGCGCTACCTGGTGGCGACCGAGCCGACCTACTACAGCGGCCTAAGCGTCGCGTCACGTCGCAGTCTGCGCTGGCAAGGCGGTGCGATGACTCCTGAGCAGGCAGAGGCGTTTTGCAGACACCCGTACGCAAAGTGCGCGCTTCGGCTCCGCGTGTGGGACGACCGGGCCAAGGATCGAGGAGCCGTGGTGCCGCGCCTCAATCACTACCGCACCCTGCTCGAGCGTCTGCATGCTGGGACGCGTCTGAACTGACCGAGCTATGACACGAGGGATGACGTCAGCCCCGATTGAAGGCCAACGGATAGTCCGCGATCCGAAGCATCGCCTGGCCGCACTGCGCCTCGGCAAACACGCACAGTCGGTCGACCACCAGCGGCGCCTCGTGGTTCAGGAGTTTCACTTGCGTGGCAACGGCGCTGCACACGCGTGCCGCCGTCCGCTCGTCAACGCGACCGGTGAGCGTGAAGTGCAGCCGGAAGCGT
>Ga0209254_10001946_pt1 | contig 18681 bp, 15 predicted proteins | sample FrelakmetDIP11DI_FD_187148 | JGI IMG/M metagenome (GOLD analysis project Ga0209254, IMG submission 187148) | Freshwater lake sediment microbial communities from the University of Notre Dame, USA, for methane emissions studies - DIP11 DI (SPAdes)... | ecosystem: Environmental > Aquatic >...
CTGTAACCCCCGCTTGCACCTTAGCCCCAATGAAGCAACGTCAGAGCTCTGTCGAGACTCTCAAATAACCAGTGTTGGGCAAGGTGCGCTATACCAAATCTACTTGACTACAATAAACCAGCGTGTCGAAGGGCGAATGGCTAATTGCGACACAGTCTCAAAGGGCGAGGGGGTTCTGATTATTTCCTCTCCCCGGCGGGGAGGATTGAGGTGAGGGGGCATTAAGTGTCGTCATATTTATGCCCTGATTAATAAATGCTACAAATTCGCTTGGTCCCGATTTTTCGCAATTTCTAACTTATAGAACGTGCTTGTTCGTGAAATTGGCTCAACCAATCCGGATTGACTTAACCGGCTCTTTTATAAACCCTGACATTTTTTTAGGCAAAGGAAGCTCTGGGTAAAGAATTGTCCCCGACCGGCAGAAGAGAGCAGCAGAATATATAAAAAACACCAAAATTGTCGATCCCTATTAAAAATTCTTGCTTTAGAGGATAATTTCTGTTTTAATCCTTTTCCCGGATTAATCCCCGGACATCTAAAGGACCACTTTGAAATGCTTATAAATTTTAAAGACTTTATTAAATTTTACCATGGATTTTTTAGGAACTCTTAAAAGGACTCATTATTGCGGCGAGATCAGGGTTTCGGACCTTGATCATGAGGTTGTGGTCATGGGCTGGGTAAACCGGCGTCGGGATCACGGCGGTCTGATTTTTATTGACCTTCGTGACATTAAAGGGCTCGTACAAGTGGTCATCAACCAGGAAACGAACCCAGAGCCTTTTTCCAAAGCCGAAAAAATCAGAAATGAATATGTGGTAGCTGTTCGGGGTCTTGTGAGTAAGCGCCCAGAAGGAACTATAAACCCGGAACTCGCAACCGGTGAAATTGAAATTTTAGCTCACGAGCTTCGGGTCTTGAATACCTCGGAAACACCTCCGTTTGATCTGACTGCTTCTTTTACGGAGATCGGCGAAAATGTCCGGTTGCGCTACCGTTACCTGGACCTGAGGCGGCCAAGCCTCCAGCAAAATCTTATGCTCCGCAGCCAGGTGGTAAAGATTATCCGTGATTATCTTTATGCTCTCGGATTTAATGAAATCGAAACTCCTTTTTTAACCAAAAGCACCCCTGAAGGAGCGCGGGACTATATTGTTCCGAGCCGGGTAAACCAGGGGTGGTTCTACGCGTTACCCCAATCACCCCAGTTGTTTAAACAGCTCTTGATGGTATCAGGATATGATCGCTATTATCAGATTGTCAGGTGCTTTCGGGATGAAGATTTGCGCGCTGACCGGCAGCCGGAGTTTACCCAAATTGATCTGGAGATGTCCTTTATCCATGAAGAAGATATTTTTCAGATTATCGAAGGGATGGTTGCCCGGGTATTTTCGGAGATTTTAGGAATAACGCTCACCCTTCCCTTTCTCCGTCTTACTTATGACGAGGCAACAGAAAAATACGGAGTTGATAAACCCGATATCCGTTTCGGCATGACGTGCCATGATGTTACCGAAATCGTAAAAGAATCTCATTTTCAGGTGTTCTCCAAGGTGGTTGCCAATGGAGGCAAGGTAAGCGGTTTAAACGCGCCCCAGTGCGGAAATTTTTCGCGCAAACAACTTGATGATCTGACTGAGGTCGTTAAAGTTTACGGAGCCAAGGGACTTGCGTGGATAAAAATAACCCCCGAAGGCTGGGATTCACCGATCGCAAAGTTTTTCACTGACAACGAGCGGGCGAACATTATGGAAGTCTTTAAACCCCAGCCCGGAGATATCCTCTGTTTTGTGGCGGATAATCAGAAAATTATCGGACCAGCATTGGGACATCTCCGGTTGCACTTAGGAGAGCAGCTTAATCTGATTGATAAATCCAAATATGCTTTCCTTTGGATTACATCATTTCCTCTGTTAGAATATAATGAAGAAGAAAAACGGTTTGAGGCTCTTCACCACCCCTTCACCTCACCCGTGGAGGAGGATATTGACAAAATAAAAACTAACCCGGGCTCAGTTCGCGCCCGTGCCTATGATCTCGTGTTGAACGGAATTGAAATTGGCGGCGGAAGTATCCGAATCCACCGCAGTGATATTCAATCGCAAATGTTTGAAGCTTTGAGCATCAGTCCTGAAAATGCTCAGGAAAAATTTGGGTTTCTCCTGGAAGCCCTTAACTATGGCGCACCACCGCATGGGGGTATCGCTTTAGGCCTTGATCGCCTGGTGATGCTGTTAGTTGGCGCAGAGTCAATTCGGGATGTGATTGCTTTTCCCAAGACTCAGAAGGCGACCTGTCTTTTAACCGGTGCGCCTTCGGAGGTAACCAAAGCCCAACTCCAGGAGCTGGGACTTAAATTAGAGATCAAGAAAAAAACTGTTTAAGGAGAGACATCATGTCCGCAAAAAAATATCAGAAGTATCCTTTAGTGGATGTTGCCGAACCTAATCTTTACGAAGAGATTTTCCCCCATGACGAAGTCTGCCGGATCGAGTTTGATAACAAGATCATTCCCATCCAGCCGGCTAAAAAGATGTATATCACGGATACCACCTTTCGCGATGGTCAGCAGGCACGACCTCCCTTTCAGGTAAAACATATCGTCGACCTTTTCGAGTTTCTTCACCGATTAGGAGGTCCAAACGGGATAATCCGGCAAACAGAGTTTTTTCTTTACAGCGACCGCGATCAAGAGGCAGTCCACAAGTGTTTGGAAAAAGGTTTTGCGTATCCGGAAATCACCGGATGGATCCGGGCTAATATCGAAGACCTTAAATTAGTCAAGGAAATGGGCTTGAAAGAGACCGGGATACTTACATCAGTTTCCGATTACCACATCTTTTTAAAATTGAAACTCTCCCGGAAACAGGCCATGGAAAAATACCTGGAAATTGCCGCCGTTGCTTTAGATCAGGGAATCATTCCCCGGTGCCACTTTGAAGACGTGACGCGAGCAGATATCTATGGCTTTGTCGTTCCCTTTGCCGTTGAATTGATGAAGCTGAGCGAAAAAAGCAAACTCCCGGTTAAGATGCGCCTCTGTGATACTCTCGGGTTTGGCATTACCTATCCAGAGGCGGCCTTGCCCCGCAGTGTTCCCAAACTCGTGCGTGCTTTGATCGATGATGCGGGAGTGCCGGGAAAATATCTTGAATGGCACGGACATAATGATTTTCACAAGGTGCTTATCAATGCTACCACCGCCTGGCTTTATGGATGTTACTACGCGAATGGGACGATCATTGGCTTTGGCGAGCGGACCGGAAATCCGCCGGTCGAGGGTCTGGTCATGGAGTATATTTCCCTTCGCGGGGATAACGAGGGGATCAATACCCGCGTTATCAGCGAGATCGCCACGTATGTGGAAAAGGAGCTGGAGGTACATATTCCTCCGAATTATCCTTTTGTGGGTTCTGAGTTCAATTCCACCAGTGCGGGTATCCATGTGGACGGACACCTAAAAGATGTAAAGATCTATAATATCTTCAATACCGAAAAAATCTTAAACCGCCCTCCCATGGTACAAATCACCGATAAATCCGGTCTGGCCGGTATCACCTTTTGGATTAATGCCGAGCTTCGGATGCACGGTTTAGATCAACAAGTAGACAAGCTCCATCCGGGAGTCGCAAAAATCCATAAATGGGTTATGCATCAATATGACAAAGGAAGAATCACGTCCATATCCCGAAAAGAAATGGAAGAGGAAGCCCGTAAATATCTTCCCGAACTTTTTATCTCTGAATATGATAAACTTAAAATCCGGGCCTATGATATGGCGGCTCACCTTATTGAGAACCTGATTGGATTACCCCAGATCAGGTCATTGGATCCCGCGCAGCAAGAGCCGGCGTTGGAAGAGCTGGTTGCTGAGAATCCCTTTATTCAATTTGCCTATATCACCAATATTGAAGGCAAGAAAATCACCAAAAACATAACTCAGGTTGTTGATCGCTCTAAATATGCCCAGTTTGGCCTTCATGAGGATTTTTCTAATCGCGATTGGTTTATCGGGCCGCTCCAGGACGGAAAAACCCATGTCACGGATATCCGTTCCTCAATGATTACCGGGAAGCTTATTATTACCGTATCCGCACCCATCCGTGACGCTCAAGAAAACATCGTTGGTATTCTCGGGGTGGACATTCGATTTGAAGACTTAGCAAAACTGGAGGAAGAAGAAGAGTAATGGCCGGAAAAACACTGGTAGAAAAAATCTTCGAAGCGCATGTCGGGAAACCAGTCAGACCCGGTGAAATCGTGGTGGTTAATGTTGACCTCTGTCTTATGCAGGATGGGACTGGTCCTTTAACCGTCCGGCAGTTGATGAAGTTAGACAACGTGCACGTGGTCAGTCCCAAACGAACCGTAATCTTTCTCGATCATGCCGCTCCCAGCCCTCGCCGTGAGCTTTCCAACGATCATAAGTTTTTAAGAGATTTTGCTTCTCGGACGGGTGTTTTGATCGCTGAAGTTGGCGAAGGGATCTGCCACCAAATTATCAATGAGCGCTTCACCCGGCCAGGAGACATCTTGGTCGGGGCTGATTCACACACCTGTACCGGTGGGGCGTTAGGCGCCTTTGCAACCGGTATGGGGTCAACGGATGTTGCCATGGCAATTGGCACCGGCAAAACCTGGTTTCGAGTACCTGAAGTCTATAAGGTTATTCTGAGCGGCAATCTTCCCCAAGGAGTTTTTGCCAAAGACATTATCCTCTTTCTCATCGCCCAGATTGGGGCCGAAGGAGCCAACTATAAAGCTTTGGAATTTTCCGGGGAAACGGTCTCACTTTTGGATGTAGAGGAGCGCCTTACCATCGCCAACATGGCGGTAGAAGCAGGCGCCAAATGCGGCATCTTTCCCTCTGACCATCGCACGGAAGAGTTTTTAGTGAGACAAGGTAGAAAAGAGGATTTCCGCAAAATAGAAGCTGATGGAGATGCGCTCTACGAAAAAACTATTCCTCTTGACGTCTCTAAATTAGAACCAATGGTTGCTTCACCTCATGCGGTAGATAATGCTCATCCGGTTTCTCAAGTGGCCGGCGAAAAAATACATCAAGTCCTCATCGGAACCTGTACCAACGGTAACCTCTCCGACATAGCAATTGCTGCCAAAATTCTCCGGGGAAAAAAATGTCATCCCAAGGTTCGGCTCATTGTTTCCCCTGCATCGCGGCAAGTCTACCTTAAGGCACTCAAAGCAGGGTACCTGGAGACTATTGTTGAAGCCGGGGGGGTGATCATGAACCCAGGGTGCGGACCTTGTGTGGGAGTCCATTTAGGGGTACTGGGAGATGGTGAGTCGTGTCTTTCCACCCAAAACCGAAATTTTAAAGGACGAATGGGAAATCCTGAGGGGTTAATTTTTCTTTCCTCTCCTGCGACCGCAGCCGCAACCGCCCTGAGGGGCGAAATCTCAGATCCCCGCGAATACTTTATCTGATCAGGGAATCAAATATCGGTTGAGAAAACAAAGAACGCAAACGAAAGTGTGTCTTTTTTACAACACTGTGTCGCATTTTACCATACTTTTTCTTATATAAAAATCATTATCTTATTAACTAAACCAGCGTTTCTTTTTTAATAAATTCCATAATATTAAATAGTTAATTATTATTTTGCTCAGTTTCCTGATATAGGCATATTGATTGCATGCTATCTTGTAAATTTGAGGAGAATCAAGAGGATTATGCCATACCAACGGACTATAAAACATGAAATAACTTTAAGCGGTATTGGTCTCCATATCGGAAAAAGGGTAAACCTTACCCTTAAACCAGCTCCGCCAAATACGGGGATTATTTTTCGCCGCATCGATGTTTCCCATGCCGAACCTACTCGGGCAATTATTGCTAATGTTACGGATGGAAAATTAGCCACCACCGTAGGTAATAACGGAACCGGGGTTAACACGGTTGAGCACCTTTTAGCTGCTTTGGCTGGCCTTGGTATTGACAATGTGCTCATCGAACTTGATGCTCCGGAAATCCCCATTTTGGATGGAAGCGCCGGCCCCTTTGTCAATCTTCTCCGCACTGCCCGGCTTAAGTATCAAAATGTGCCCAAAAAGTTTGTCGTTATTAAAGAGCCGATCATGATACGGTGCGAGGATAAATATATTGAGGCCTATCCTGCTGACCGCCTTATCCTCGATTGCGCCATTGATTTCGACCACCCCGTGATCGAAAAACAATCGTTAGAATGGGAATTTGGTTATAGAAGTTTTGTGAAGGAAATCAGTACGGCCCGGACTTTTTGTTTTCGACAAGATATTGATGCTCTTTTGGCAAATGGTTTTGCGAAAGGGGGATCCCTGGATAATGCCGTGGTCGTGGATAAAGACGGGGTCATGAACAAAGGAGGACTTAGGTTCCCTAACGAGTTTGTCCGCCATAAGGTTCTTGATCTTTTAGGTGACCTTTCTTTGCTGGGTCACCCTATTATCGGTCATATTAAAACCTATAAAGCCGGTCACCTTCTCAACCATCAGTTTCTCCGCAAAATTTTGAGCCATCATGAAAAATGGGAGTTAACTAAAATCATTCCCCTCAATAACACCTTTATTTTTCAAAAGGCTTACTCCTCTCCCTTTATTCCCAACTATCCTGCCTAATTGCTTTAGGGTTACCATTCCTTTATAATATCCACAGGGGTCTACAAGTTCTACGTGAGTCCCTCCAAAATATCTTGTCTTTTTATTAAAATTTCGATATTTTATAAAAGATATGCCACGGTTGGCAGATTCATATGTATTGGTTTGGAATATTGCCTTATGAAATTATGTATAATTTTCTGGATAATTTTTATTTCTCTTTTCTTTTCCTCTCCCTCAAAGGCTGATAGTCCAACCATTCAAAATATCCGGATTTCAAATTCTCCTGCTCACCTTAATCTCCGATTTTACTTAACCAACAGTTTTGGTACAAAAATAGAAGAAGTAATAAATAACGGAATCCCCACCACCTTCACCTATTCCGTAATGCTCTATCAAGAACGCTCCTTCTGGAATGATAAATTTCTCACGGCAAGCACACTCGTAAAAACAATCAAATTTGATAACCTAAAAAATGAATACACCATTGTTACCACTGTAAAAGAGAACGAAAATAGCGCTTCAAGGTTAGTTGTCCCAACGCTTGAAGAAGCAAAAAAAAATATGAGTCAGATAGAAATCCTTTCTGTTTATCCCATCTGGAAATTAGAAAGAAATAACACCTATTACTTTGAGATAAAAGCTTCGGCCGAAGGAGTAAAACCACCTCCCTATATCCATTACTTCCTCTTTTTCCTTGATTGGAAGTATTTTGATACCGATTGGGTAATAGAAAATTTTAGATATTAATTTTTAAGAGCACTCTATTATTTAAAGGTGATTTTGGGCTTCACAACAAAAATAAAAAAAATGGTTGGGTTTTTAAAAATCCCAAAAACCGAGAACGCAAAAACCAACCTCGACCCGCAGGAAAGGCTTCGGCGCCGTCGGGAACGGCTCATTATTCTTATCACTGCCGTTCTCATCACCGGGCTTACGATTCTTGAATCTTATTTTTCCCGAGCGTCAGGCAAACTTCCCCTTTCCAGCAACATCCTGGTATATTTTATCCTTAATCTTAATATTATTCTTCTTGTCCTTTTGATCTTTTTAGTTATCCGTAATGTTGTAAAGCTCATTTTTGAACGACGCCAGGGAATCCTGGGGTCAAAGATCAGAACCAAATTAGTTGCTTCATTTATCGGGCTCACCATTGTCCCCACCTTACTCCTTTTCTGGACGGCCGCTGGTTTTATTACCACTACCCTTGATAACATGATTAGTTTCCAGGTAGAACAATCGTTGGTGGAATCCTTAGAAGTTGCACAGAAGTATTATCAAAATTTAAAAGACAGTTCTCTTTTCTTCGCTCACCAGCTCAGCACTACTATAAGTGAACAGGGTCTCTTATCCCCCGGCGAAAAAACCCGACTCCAAAAATTTATCGAAAACAAATCACAAGAATACAATGTGGGAGCAATTGAAATCTTATCTCCATCGCGGCCTTTTCAAAAAAGCCTAGCCCTCGCCTCTCATCTGTCCATTGAAGATAAGGTTAATTATAAAATTGATCATGAATTAATTAAGGAAGGCATTCTCACCAAAGATATTGCTAAAATCCAATCTCTTCATAAGGGAGAATTGATCCGAGGAATTTCCCCGATTTTCTCAGACAACGCACCCGGGCAGGTAGATGGTTTTATAGTAGTAAGCTACTATATCCCCAACAGTTTGGTGAAAAAGATGACCAAAATCTCTAACCGTTTTACTGATTATAAGCGGCTCACATTCACGCAACCTCCGCTAAAACCAACGTATATTATCCTGTTATCCAGCATCACGCTGCTGCTGTTCTTTTCCGCCATTATGTTTGGATTCCACCTGGCAAAAAACATAACCGGGCCCATTAAAGAATTGGCAGAAGGAACACTGGAGGTTGCCAAAGGAAATTTAGATGTCCGGATCGCGATCAAAGCTGACGATGAAATTGGCTCACTGGTGGAGTCTTTTAATAAGATGACCCAGGACTTAAAGACCGGAAAGGCTCAATTGGAACTGACAAATAAGGATTTGCAAGACACGAACATCGAATTGGATAAACGGCGCACCTACATGGAAATTGTCCTAAAAAATGTTGCTGCCGGAGTTATTTCAATCGATCGTGATGGCCGCATAACCACCATCAATAAGTCCGTCGAAAAAATTCTGGGCTTGGAAGTTGAGTCATACTTAAACAAAAGTTATCATGAAATCCTTCCTCCTCACTATCTCCGGCAGGTTGATGACCTCATTCAAGAGGTTGACCGGTCCAGCAGTTTGACGTTTGAAAAAGAAATTAAACTCACTCTCCCCACAAAGGTTATTGACCTTTCAACCTTTATCACGCCGCTAAAAAATGAAAAAGGAAATTATCTTGGCTTAGTAATTGTCATAGAAGATGTCACGGAACTCCAAAAGGGGCAACGCATCGCTGCGTGGAGAGAGGTGGCAAGGAGGATTGCCCATGAAATAAAAAATCCTTTAACCCCCATTCAACTTTCAGCCCAGCGGTTACGCCGCCGGTATAAGGATAAATTTTTGGAGGACGGCCAAATTTTTGACGAATGCACTCATACTATTATCGGTCAGGTTGAACTTTTGAAAAATATGGTTAACGAATTTTCTCATTTTGCCCGCATGCCAGCAACCAAACCATCCCCCAATTACCTACCGCAAATCATTAATGAGACGTTACCCATTTTTCGTGAAGCTCACAAAAACATTACCTTCACTTTTGATGAGTCGGAAGCGCCTCCCCTGATGAATTTTGATTCCAGCCAAATCAAACGGGCGCTTATCAACATCCTGGAAAATGCGGTTGAGGCAATTGAAAAAGAAGGTGAAGTAACCATTAAAACGTTCCATGACAAAAAACTAAAAATCGCGGGCGTAGAAATTGCTGATAATGGATGCGGTATTCCTCCGGAAGAAAAGTCTCGGCTTTTTGAACCCTATTTTTCAACCAAAAAATCAGGAACCGGTCTCGGGCTTGCTATCGTTGATTCTATTATCTCTGACCACCAGGGACATATTCGGGTAAAAGATAATTACCCTAACGGCACGATATTCTGGATCGAATTGCCAACCAAAATTTAACGCTAGTGTAGTGTTTCAATAACAGCTTTACAATATGTCATTTCGAAGCGTAGCGATAAATCTTAATAATCTTTGAAGGATACAAGATATCTCCCGTTGGTCGATATGACAACGTTTTACTGATATACAACACTAGGGGAAGGTAGTTTTCTGTGAAAAAAAATATCCTCGTCGTTGATGATGAATCAAGTATCCGGGAATCCTTAAGTGGTATTTTACGGGATGAAGGATACGAAGTCTCAGTTGCCACTGATGGCGTTACGGCCCTCAAACGAGTGGAGGAAGACCCCCCTGACCTTATTTTTCTCGATATCGTCATGCCGGGAATTGACGGGTTAGAAACGTTGCAGAAATTAAAAGAAAGATTTCCTGAGATCTATGTCATTATTATCTCAGCCTATGGGACAATCGAGACTGCGGTCAAAGCGCTCAAATACGGTGCTTTTGACTTTATTGAAAAACCTCTTTCATTGGAAAAAGTTGTCCTCACGGTAAAACATGCTTTCGACTTCCTCAAACTCAATCAAGAAAACTGGTTTCTTCGAGAAAAAATCTTCCCCACCTTCCGCCTCGATGGCATAAGCCCTTCCCTTACGCAATTAAAAGAGGATATTGAACGCGCTGCGCCAACGAACGCTTCCATCTTAATCACCGGGGAAAACGGAAGCGGGAAGGAACTGGTTGCCCGGCTCATTCATCAACAAAGCCGTCGTTCCACTAAGTCGTTGGTGGAGGTTAATTGCGCAGCCATCCCGGAAGAACTCATTGAAAGCGAGCTTTTTGGTTATGAAAAGGGAGCCTTTACGGGCGCCTCTTCCCGGAAGCTCGGAAAATTTGATCTTGCCCATGACGGTACTCTGTTTCTGGATGAAATCGGAGATATGAGCTTAAAAACTCAAGCAAAGATTTTACGAATCTTGGAGGAACAGACGTTTGAGCGGGTCGGGGGTTCGAAAACAATTGAGGTTGATGTGCGACTTATTGCCGCAACCAATAAAGACCTCCTGGGAGAAATTAAAAAAGGAAACTTCCGAGAAGACCTCTATTTCCGCATCAATGTCATCCCGTTAAACGTTCCCCCGCTTCGGGAACGCAAAGAAGATATCACCGTGCTGGCCAACGCGTTTCTCAATCGCTTTGCCAAGGAACAAAACATAGAAGAAAAAAAGATTGGTCCTGAAGCGATGGATATTTTAATAAACTATACCTGGCCGGGTAATGTTCGAGAACTCAAAAATATTATTGAGCGCCTGGTAATAATGACCAAAGAAGTAGTTATCAAGCCTGACGATATTATTCAGAGTCTCAAGGGGGGTTCCTCCTCGAACGATTTTACTCATCTCTTTAATCTCGACCTGAAAAAGGCTAAGGATAACTTTGAACAGCACTATATCGCCTACAAGCTTTCCCAATGCGGAGATAACATCACTAAGACTGCGGAGACAATAGGCATTGAGCGGAGTCATCTCCACCGAAAAATCAAAAGTCTCAAAATAAAGTTTAAAGGGGACTCGAAAAAGTAACGCCTCCTTACCCAAAGGGAGGTATAATGCTTTCCTCGTTTTTTTGACATTGGAACTTGATCGAAAAAAAGTAATCTCGTGGTCTCTCTATGACTGGGCAAACTCGGCTTTTGCTACCTCAGTAATGGCAGGGTTTTTCCCGGTTTTTTTTAAGGATTATTGGAGCAGCGACACTAATCCAACCATAAGCACCTTCCACCTGGGAACAGCTAATGCGTTAGCAAGCATAGCCATCGGAGCGATTGCGCCTCTCCTCGGGGCAATCGCCGATAAAGCCGGGGCAAGAAAAAAATTCCTTCTTTTTTTTGTGCTTTTGGGCGTGGTGATGACCGGCTCCCTTTATTTTATTTCTCAGGGTAACTGGAGCCTTGCTGCGGGAATATACATTTTTGCAATTATCGGGTTTTCCGGAGGAAACATATTTTATGATTCTCTCATCGTGGATGTATCCCCAGAAGAAAAGTTCGATTTTGTCTCTGCGCTCGGTTATTCTCTCGGATACCTTGGGGGCGGCCTCCTCTTTGCCTTAAATGTCGTTATGGTCATCTTCCCCCAGGCTTTTGGCCTTAACAACCACAATGAGGCAATCCGGATTGCATTTTTATTGGTTGCGGTCTGGTGGGCAGTCTTTTCCATCCCGATCTTTATCTTTGTTAAAGAGCATAAAGCCCCAAACAAACTTGGGACTATTAATGTTGTTTTTTCTGGTTTTCGCCAATTCTATTTAACCTTTCGGGAAATCAGAAAACTCAAGGTAGTATTCCTGTTCCTTCTCGGTTACTGGCTCTATATCGATGGAGTAGACACGATAATTCTTATGGCCGTTGATTATGGAATGTCAATCGGACTTTCTTCAACAAGTCTCATCTTTGCTCTGCTTATTACTCAATTCGTAGGTTTTCCTGCCGCGCTTGCCTTTGGCAAGATCGGGGAAAAACTGGGGGCAAAAACCGGTATAATAATCGGGATTGGAGTCTATGGGGCCGTGACTATCTGGGGTTACTTCATGCAGCGGGAAGTGGAATTTTATTGTCTGGCCGTGATCATTGGTCTGGTCCAGGGTGGCGTGCAATCTCTCAGTCGTTCTTTTTATGCTAAAATAGTTCCTAAAAATAAGGCCGCCGAATTCTTCGGCTTTTATAATATGCTGGGAAAATTCGCCGCAGTCATGGGTCCGATCCTTATCGGCTGGGTAAGTTTGTTAACCGGCAACCCCCGGTATGCGATTTTATCGCTTCTCCTGCTTTTTATTCCCGGCGCGATCATCTTATCGTGCGTGAATGAAAAGGCAGGAAAACAAAAAGCAAGCGAGTTGGAATCAGTCTATGATGCCCGGTGAAATAAATTTTTATCCTTATTCCGTGAATCGCAAAAAATGTCTATGGAACAGTACCGAAATAATTGCCCTGCGCCTACCACCATCGTGGATACACTTAAGCAGGCTCATCACCTCCATGAAACCTGGGGGGGAAAATTAAAAAAAGTACCCGCCATAGATAATTTTATCGAAAAATTAAAACAAAATATTGCGGCTACTCAACACGCGATGCGCACATTCGGCATTTTAAAAATCTGCAAACAATGCGATGAAAAAGAAGGAGGAAGCTGTTGCGGTCTCGGGGTAGAATTGAAATACAATGCGGTGCTCTTGTTAATAAACCTTATCTTGGGAGTTTCTTTCCCAAAGAAAAACTACTCGCCGAACAGTTGCTTTTTTTTAGGAGAAAAAGGCTGTGTCCTCATCGCCCGGCATGTGCTTTGCGTGAATTATCTTTGTTCACAAATCAAAAGAAAGCTTACGACCGATGAACTTATCCAGCTTCAAAACATCGCCGGAGATGAGCTTTACACGGCATTTAAACTTCATGAAGCCATCAAAAATCTTATCGGTTATAACCATGAACCATAACTATTTAAACGAGACGACATCCTTAATTGCTCAATTTTATGAACCTTACAAAGTCGGTTATGAAGGCTCACAAGGGTATCGAAAATCATCAGACCTCGCCAAACTGGCACACTGCATCCAGGTATTAGGATCCCAACGTCTTATTGATGGTAAAAAAACCATCTTTGCCGACCTCGGCTGTGCGGATGGCCGGGTAAATATCCTGATGAGCTACTTTGTAAAAAAATCTATTGGCATTGAGATTGATCATGATATGCTCTCTGAATTCACCCCCTGGAAAAAGGATCTCTGCCAAGAATTGCAAAGGAAAAATCTTAATCTTCCTCCTGACAATATTCATCTTGTCTGTGGAAATTCCTTGGAGCCCTCCACCTATGAGCGCATTTCTGACGAAACCGGAGTTAATTTTTCGGATATAGACCTTTTCTATACCTATATTACCCTGCATGATCTTTTTGCTGAAAAAATCGCTCGGGAAGCAAAATCAGGCGCGCTGTATCTTGTTTACGGATTTCATAAAATCCTTCCCCAGTACAAAGGACTCAATGTTGTTATTGCTGACGTCGGCTCACAGGGAATCGCAGCCCTTTATAATCATGCGTGACATTTTAAAAGGCAAGTATGTTTAATAAAAAAAAAGTTATCGTCGTTATGCCCGCCTATAATGCAGCAAAGACTATTCGCACGACCTTTGCCGAGGTAATGGACCAGAATGTCGTGGATCTTGTTATCATCGTTGATGATGGAAGCCAGGACGAAACTGTTGCCATCTCCGCATCTCTCCCCCATGCGTTGGTTTTTACCCATGAAAAAAATCGAGGTTATGGTGCTAATCAAAAATCGTGTTACAAACTTGCCTTGGGACAAGGTGCCGATATTATTGTCATGGTACATCCTGATTATCAGTATACACCAAAACTAATCCCTGCAATGGTTTCAATGATCGGCAACGGTCTTTATCATTGCGTAGTGGGTTCGAGGATTCTTGGAGGATATGCTTTGAAAGGGGGAATGCCCCTGTGGAAATATATTGCCAACCGTTTGCTAACCTATGTGGAAAATATCTTATTGGGGGCAAAACTATCTGAATACCATTCGGGTTATAGAGCCTTTTCCCGCCAGCTCCTTGAGCAAATACCCTTTGAGATAAATTCCGATGATTTTATTTTTGACAATCAAATTCTTGCACAAATCATTTGGTTTGGATATACTGTTGCCGAAATTAGTTGTCCGACTAAATACTTTCCAGAAGCGTCATCCATAAACCTGTTGCGAAGCATCAAATATGGTTTCGGTTGTCTGTTAACCGCCCTAATTTTTCGATTAACAAAAATGAAATTTGTATTATCACGATTGTTTCCCGATCCCAGCTAATTTTTCTTTTAATCTTTTCTATGTATGGTTTTTAATTTTATCACGCCAGAAACTTTATTCGATAATCATTATCATGCTATCCTTGATTTGGTAGCGACTCATTCTCCTTTCCCTCGCGCCAAAAGCGATCTTTTCTCAAAACCTGCCAAGACCAGGGCAGCCCGCATCCATTTCGAAGAGACCGTTTTTTTTGGTCAAGTTGTTTTTAACGATTTGGAACCCAAAAAAACAGTAGAAGTTTGTGCGGGTTTTGGCATCCCCAGCATAACCCTTAAAAAACTTTTTGGAGTTAAGAGTAGTTGCGTTGATAACGATCCCGGTAAAATGGCGGTTGGTGCACTCATCAGTCAAAAGCTCGGTATCGATTTAACCTGGGAACATCGAGACCTTTTTTTATATTTAAGACACCATGCTCAAGAACTCAAGGGTGCTACCTTGTTAGCAACTGCCGCTTATTGCCAGGATAAAAAAAAGGGAAGACCAAGAGGATCTGGGGAAAGAGATCTCGTTCTTTTCGCTCAGAAAAACCAGATGGATATTGCCCTCCTGCCTTACCGTACCGGAGATATTATTTCTACCGGCGTTTCAAGTGAAAAAAAACGATTTGAAGAGTACGAGAAAATTTTAACTAATGCGGGATATAAAGTAAAAAAACATTCTACTGAGGTACTTTTCCGGGGTCAAGGCGCGCCGGATTGGTTTTTTATTGATATACTTACCGCTAAATGTATCTCCTAAAAAAAGATTATTCTTTTTTTTGAAACAATCAGGTTAAAAAAACAGCAGAATTCATCTCACGAGCAAGGGTGAATTCCTTAGATGGAAACATTTATAATGTCTTTTCCTGGGAGCAAAATATTACAGTCCATGGAATAATTTTTTTTACCAATTTTATTTTAAAATATCTCTTGAGAAGTTTTTGAAAATTACGAAAACTCCACTTTTGGCAATGGCCTGGAGTATTACCAAAATTTCTTACATATTTTAAACGCATTAAATTAAGGAAGCTCCACAAAGGTTCATTGGGCACGGAAAACAAAACATCCTGGGAAGAAACCCTTTTAATTTCTTCCAGGGCTTTTTTCGGAGAAGATAAATGCTCCAGAACTTCTAAACAAAGAATTAAGTCAAAAGTTTTGTTTTTATATGGTAAATTATAAATATCACCTTTAACAAATTTTCCTTCAGGAATATTATTTTTTATCATAAGCAATTTAATTTCATCACAATCTACGCCATTAATGCTGTTGTTGGATTGAAGTTCCGAAAGAATGTTTAATAAAGGAACACCTTCACCACAACCAACATCTAAAACAGATTTATAGTGTCCTCCTTGAATTATTTTTGCTAAGCTTTTAAAGAACCTTTTTATTACGAATCCGGTTAACACATTAGCTTTTTGGTATTTTTCTTGATCCAAGTAAATATTCTCTAATGTACCATAATTAAGCGGTTGGTTAAGGTTATTCTTATTTTTCGAGGGCAAAAAATATTTACCAAGTATCATTGGGCCTCCTTCGCCAAAAAACATTTAAATTTAGTTTATAAGCTTTAGTGCATAAATTCAATAGAGAAGCTTTTATGTTGTTTTCTCCTCAATCAATCGAGACTCGAGAAGAGTTTTTCCGCAAACTTAAATTCCTCATTTTTTCCCGGGTAATCATCATAACCTTTCTTCTCGGTTCAACGGTTCTCATGCATTTTAAAGAAAAATCAATATTCTTAGGACCGTACCTCATCTGCCTTTATGCTATTATTGTTAGCACGTATTCATTAAACCTCCTTTATATTCTTATTCTTAACCGAATCAAAAATCTCATCTCTTTCGCCTATATTCAAATCGTTTTGGACCTTGTGTATGTTATTGCTATTATTTATATCACGGGCGGTATCGAAAGCATCTTTTCTTTTCTTTTTATCCTTGCTATTATTAACGCGAGTATTCTCCTTTATCGCCGGGGAGGCTTTGCTATTGCTTCAGCAAGCAGCATCTTCTATGGAGCCTGTCTTGGTCTCGAATATTATGGTATCCTTCCTCCTCTTTTTGGTCAGACACCAAGCATTCTCGCTTATAATGCGAGTGAGATTTTCTATACTATTGTCATGAATGTCGCTGGTTTTTATGCAACTGCTTTTTTATCCAGTTTTCTTGCGGAACAAGTTCGCAAATCAAAAAAAGACCTTAAAGAAAAAGAAATTAGTTTTGACCACCTTGAAGCTCTCCATGAAAATATTGTGCAAAGCATTGGAAGCGGCATTCTTACCTTAAATAACCTGGGTAAAATCACTTCGTCCAATAACGCTGCCCAAGTGATCACCCGCCTAAAATCATCTGAAATTTTAGGGAAAAATTTTTATGAAATATTTTTTTTCCCTCAGGATAAAAATATAAATCTAAATAATCTTCCCAAACGCTTTGAAACTTCTTTCACGCGTTCAGATGGTGCTACCGTTATTTTAGGTTTTTCTTCTTCAATCCTTCGAGACAAACAGAAAAACGAGATCGGTAAGATTTCTACTTTTCAGGATTTAACCCGTGTGCGTGAAATGGAGGAAAAAATTAAACGCATGGATCATTTAGCCGCCCTTGGAGGACTTGCGGCCGGGATTGCCCATGAGATCAGGAACCCTCTCACGTCATTAAGCGGATCGATCCAGGTTTTGCGCGACGAACTTGATCTCACTGGTGAAAACCAAAAACTCATGGATATTGCGCTGGAAGAGACTAAAAGGCTGAATAACCTGATCACCGATTTCCTTCTTTTCGCTCAGCCGGAACGAGGAGAGAAAAAAAAGTTAGATATTTCTTCCCTGATCGAAGAAACATTGGATCTGTTTATTCATAGTCCTGAGTGTAAACAAGATATTCGGGTCACAAAATCAATTGCCCCGGGTCTTTTTGTCGAGGGTAATGCCGGCCACCTCAAGCAGGTCTTCTGGAATGTATTAAAAAATGCTGTTCAGTCTCAACCTGGTGAGGGAGTCATTCATGTTGCCGCAACGATTGAAAACCGGGAAACTACGTCGGAAAAGGATTTTCCAAACCGAAAAACAAAGATTAGCATAAAGGATAACGGTTGCGGAATACCCAAAGAAATTCAAAAAAAGATTTTCGATCCCTTCTTTACCACTAAAGAACAGGGCTCGGGGCTGGGGTTAGCCATCAGTTACCGCATCATCGAAAACCACAAGGGCGAGCTGACTATCCGCAGTAAAGAAAACCAAGGAACTGAGGTAATTATCTATCTCTCTTTGACTTTTGATAAATTTTAACTTCTGGCACGCTAAGTGACAATTTTTTGGCAGGATATTCCATAAATTGTCAGTGATATTTTTTGGTTTTTTCTAATAAAAACCTTACCATCTATTTTTATTATATATTTTTTTATTTATTTTCGGTACGCAATTTGCTTGTGTTGTAGTCAAACAGTTTAGTTAAGTGATTTTTAATTACAAAATAGAAGGAGGTGAGAAAGATGTTATTAAAACTAAGAAAAAAGGCAAAAGGTTTTACTCTGATTGAACTTATGATCGTTGTGGCCATTATCGGTATCCTGGCTGCGATCGCTATCCCCAACTTTTTGCGTTATCAGGCCAAAAGTAAACAGTCAGAGGCTAAAGCAAACCTGGGCGCCATTTTTACTTCCGAGACGAGTTATAAAGCTGAAAAGGATACATACACTCAACGCGTCAGTGGCGGCGTTACAGTCCTCGATTGGGCTCCTACAGGCACTACCCGTTATGTTTACTCTGTACTGGATAGTCTTACCTCCACTCTTTTTACTGCCGAAGCATCAGGTAATATTGATAACGACGCGACACTGGATGTCTGGAGAATTGATCAAATGAGAACTTTGACTAATACCCAAAATGATGTAACAACGGGTTAAATCCACCATCATTTTCTCTCGTATCCATCATAATACAGAAGGCTGACTTTACGTCTGCCTTCTGTATTTGTATTACTGAATGGCAGGAAAATGTGAGCTATCTTTATTCCAAGAAATTTGATGAGCTTTGTTAAGAACTTTTGCAGATAAGCCGACCATACTTTCCTTTATTATTTTTCTCATCTTTTTTTTTCTTTATCTTTCCACTCTTTGTCCTAATCTTTACTGGAGAGATGCTGGTGAGTTTCAAGCAGTTGCCTATCAATTAGGGATCGCTCATCCGGCCGGTTCTCCTTTCTATGTCTTAGTC